>Ga0209039_10002989_pt1 | contig 13636 bp, 12 predicted proteins | sample BogFormECP12_OM1_FD_188238 | JGI IMG/M metagenome (GOLD analysis project Ga0209039, IMG submission 188238) | Bog forest soil microbial communities from Calvert Island, British Columbia, Canada - ECP12_OM1 (SPAdes) (version 2) | ecosystem: Environmental > Aquatic > Freshwater > Wetlands > Bog ...
AGCCCCCGAACACGGAATGGACCGATGTTATGAAAACCATCCTCGCCGCCATTGGTGTTCCCACAGACCCCTTCGACCCCTCCGTCCGGCTGGTCGTCTTCCCCGGTGCCGATGGCGAGGCGATTCGCGGCCGGGATAGAACCAAACTGATCGAGCCGGCTGCGGATTTTGCCCGGAAGCAGCATGTCTTCGTGGTGCCCGGCCTGTATATTCACCATCAGGCTCTGTGTCTCTGCCTGCTGGACGATAACGGTCGGCTGATCCTGGAGCAGGAAGCCACCCACCTCAACCCCACCTGGGCCGGGGATCTGTTGCGGGGGGATGAGATCCGGATCGTAGAGGCTCCTTTTGGGAAAATCGCCCTGTGTGCCGATGTGGACATCTACAAAGGGGAAGTGCTGCGCATCGCCGCGTTGCAGGGGGCGGAGATCGTGGTCAGCTGTCAGGTCATCGGGAGCCAGGACTACTGCCGGGAGATGATCCTGGCCGGAGCCTGGCAGCAAGCCCAGCAGAACTGCCTGTTCATCCCCAATTCCAATAATCTGAACGCCAGCGTCATCGGGCCCTGCCTGACAGCCCCCGACCAGAGCGGCTTTCTGACCGATATCTCCAGCAGCCATCCGCTCCAGGCTTTGCTCTCCGCTGAAAAGAGGACGCTGGCCTATCGGAGCTTTGCGGTGTTTCAGAGCCTGAACCCCCCTCTTTACCGCCATCACCGGGCGGAACTCTGCAACTGAAGGATGGCACGATGTTGGACTCTTTCCTAAATATCGTTGGCCACTCGCTCCAGCGCAGGTCAAACCCGGAAGGGATCCGTCACTACCTGGAGGGGAAACAGATGGAGCAATCCGGCAATCTGGACTTTGTTGATCCACGCGCCATCGGCGTGGCAGTGGTTCAGGAACAGATTCGGGTGATGCGCACCTACCAGGCTTACGCCGACCGGATGTACCGCTTCGTCGCCGATGCGGCGGGACAGGGAGCACAACTGGTCTGTTTCCCTGAGGAGAACGGCGTGCTGCTCCTGGGGCAGCTGCCTATGATCCAACCGATTTTGAAATTGGCGTCAAGGCAGCTGTCCGGGAGCGAAGGGGAGATCGATCCCATTCCTCCGGACTCTCCTGGCACTCCCCCGCCGCCGAAGATGCCCCCTTCAGAAATCACGCCGGAACCAGCAGCCCAGGCGGGCGGGATCAGCGTAGCCCATATCCTGTCCTTTTTCACCCCTTTCATCAAAGACGCATTCGAGGCCACCTTCTCAACCCTGTCCAAAGGCTTCGGGCTTTACATCATGGCCGGCAGTGTGATGCTGGTTGAGGATGAACATCTTTACAACCGCGCTTACCTCTTCGGTCCGCAGGGGGAGATCGTCGGGACTCAGGATAAAGCCCATCCGGTCGATCTGGAGATCGGCATGGGCTTGACGCTCGCCACGGAACTGAAGGTGTTCGATACGCGCCTGGGACGTCTGGCCTTCCCGGTGTGCATGGACGCGACCTATTTTGAAACCTTCAAGATCCTCAAACGGCTCGGAGCGCAAATCATCATCGTTCCGATATCCAACCTGGAACCTTTCCAGCATTACCTGGCCCTGCGCGGGATCTGGCCGCGCGTCCAGGAAAGTGGCGTCTACGGTTTAAAGTCCGCACTCGTCGGCAACCTGTATGCGCTCCAATTCACCGGCCAGGCCGGGGTGTATGCCCCCTTCGAACTCACGGATGACCGTACCGGGGTCGTGGCTCAGGCTGACTCTTTCGACCAGGACGATCTGATCACCGCCAGCCTGGACCTGACCCGGCTGGAGACCTATCATTCCGCTTATTTCGGCGACAGCAACCCGAGCCTTTACCGCCGCTACATCCCGGAAATATATGGACCCTAGCGTTACGGTCGACCGTCCTCCTTAGACTAAAAACCAAAATCCTCACGGCGAGGTACCGGCCGCGGGGATTGATTAAACCACTCCCTTTCCTACGAACCCATTAATTCCTTCCCGGCGGCTTTCAACCGGAATTGGGTTTCATAGAGGCGGGCATACAATCCTCCCTGATCCAGGAGCTCGGCATGGGTGCCGCGTTCAACGATCCGGCCCCGATCGAACACCAGGATCAGGTCCGCAGCCAGGATCGTGCTGAGGCGGTGGGCAATGACAATGCTGGTACGCCCGGCGATCACCCGCTTCAGGGCCTCCTGGATCAGGGCCTCCGACTCGCTGTCGAGCGAGCTGGTTGCTTCGTCCAGAACCAGGAGGCGCGGGTTCTTCAGAATGACGCGCGCCAGCGCCAGGCGCTGTTTTTCCCCGCCGCTCAACCGATAGCCGCGCTCTCCGACCACCGTGTTGTAGCCGTCCGGCAAATCCATGATGAAGTTGTGAATGTTCGCCGCCTTCGCAGCGGCTTCGACCTCCGCCTGAGTGGCATCCAGCCTGGCATAGATCAAGTTGGTATGGATGGTGTCATGGAAAAGGTAGGTCTCCTGCGTCACCATGCCAATCACACCCGAAAGCGAGTCAAGGCTGACCTCACGCAGGTCGTGACCGTCGATTCGGATGTGTCCTGACGTCGGGTCGTAGAGCCTTGGAATCAGGTAAGTCAGGGTGGTCTTGCCAGCCCCTGAAGGTCCGACCAGGGCAACCAGCTGCCCGGGGGCAGCCCGGAAGGTGATCGATTCTAGAGCAACATCCCGCGCCTGAGACTTGTACCCCTCATCTTCCATCCCGGAAATTTCACCGGCCGCTTTCACCTCCTTGCCATTTCCGCCCTCCGCCAGGGAAAGCACGGTGCTGACATCTTCCATCTTTCCGTAGCGCTTGACGTCCTTCAACATCTTGCTCTCGTCCATCTCATACTTGAAGATGACATCCTCAAAGACCAGTTCGCCTTGGACATTCTGCAGCGGCTCCGCACTTTCTTTCTCCAGGATATCGGCGGGAAGATCGAGCACCTCAAAAACACGTTCGAAACTGACCAGGGAAGTGCTGAAGTCCACGGGGGCGCTCGCCAGACCCTGCAGCGCCCCATACAGCTGCCCGAGATACGAACCGAAGGCCACGATCGTGCCAATCGTAAATGTACCCTGTATGACGAACCAGCCGCCCAGCCCATAAACGAGCGCGGTCCCGACCGCCGTAACCAGCCCGATAATGCCGAAGAACAGCGAGCCATAAAACGCACGCTGCACACCGACTCTTCTCACACCCGATGCCCGCTCCTGGAAGCGCTGAACTTCATCGTGCTGGCGTCCGAACAATTTAACCAGGAGCGCCCCGCCAATATTGAGCGTTTCGTTCATGTGAGCATTCATCTTGGCGTTCATATCCATGGCGGCGCGGGCGATGTCACGCAGGACCATGCCTAGGCGTTGGGCCACAAGGAGAAACAGGGGCAGGATCAGCACGCTGACGAGCGTCAGTCGCCATTCGAGAGAGAACATGACCACCAGGACGGCCACCGCCTGGATGATGTTCGTGATCATGTCGACGATCGTATTGCTGATGGCATCCTGCGCCCCGACCACATCGTTGTTGAGCCGGCTCATCAGCTCACCGACCTTGGTGTTGGTGAAGAACCGCAGGGACATGCGCTGCAGGCGTGCGAAAAGCGCCACGCGCAAATCGTAGATTACCCCTTCACCCACGGCGGCATTCCATCGCCTTTGAAACACCGCTATCCCACCGTTGAGGATCGGCAGGACCAGGAGGGCGAGGGCCAGGAGGAGCAGCCGGTGCAGGTCCTTGGAGGGCAGCACCTGGTCAATCATGGTACGGAAGATGAGCGGCGAGATCAACGCCAGACCGGTGCTGAGCAGGATCATGACCAGCATGCCCGCGATCTGCCCCCAATAAGGTCGCGCGTAGGCCAGCACGCGCAGCAACAATTGACGGGTCAGCTTGGGTTTTTGATCGGCCGAACGGACAAAGGCGAAACCAGAATGAAACATGATCAAATCCTCTTTCACGGATAAATACGGATCAACGCTACAGCCCTAAACACAATGCCCTAATTGTGCCATCATATAGTCAATCCGGCAACTGATCCTTCGACCGGGTAAAACCCTGACAGGGCCTATCCTGAGGCGGAGGAGGACTCGTTCGGGATACCGGACACCTCGCCACCCAGCCAACCAGATTCAACGGGTACTCATCCATGCGAGCTGCCGCAAGAATCGGGTCGCCGGCGGCCTTCCCCAAGGATAAAATAAGGGACATCAGAGGTCATGAACCATGTCCCGAACCGATTTCAAACAACTTTCCGAAGACTACCGCCGCGTCGAGCAGGCCATCCGCTTCATCGAAACCAACGCCCGGACCCAGCCGGAACTCGGCGAGGTCGCCGCAGCCCTGCATCTGTCCGAATATCACTTCCAACGCCTGTTCACCCGCTGGGCCGGAATCAGCCCCAAGCGGTTCCTGCAGTTCCTGACCAAGGAAAACGCCAAACAGCTCCTGGCCCGTTCGGCGAACCTGCTGGACGCCACCTACGAAACCGGCCTCTCGAGCCCTGGGCGCCTGCATGACCTGTTCATCACCTGCGAAGCAGTCACCCCCGGCGAATATAAGAACCACGGCCAGGGCATGCAGATCCTTTACGGCTTTCACCCGACCCCCTTTGGGGATTGCCTGCTGGCTTTGACGCAACGCGGCATCTGCTACCTGGCCTTCATTACTGGCGACTGGGATTCCGCCCTGGACAAGCTCCGGAAAGAATGGGCAAACGCCCTTCTGCAGGAAGACCCCGCACGGACGAAACCGGTGATCGAGCAGATCTTCGCCCCCCAGCAGGATACCTCCCTGGCCCTGCACTTGCGTGGGACCAATTTTCAACTCAAGGTCTGGGAGGCCCTCCTGCGCCTGCCCAGCGGTAGCGTGGTTGCCTATGAAGACCTGGCCAGGCAGGTGGGCAGCGGGAAAGCTGCGCAAGCGGTCGGAAATGCCCTTGCCCACAATCCGGTGGCCTACCTCATCCCCTGCCACCGGGTCCTACGCAAGGCTGGCGATTTCGGCGGTTATCGTTACGGAGCCCTCCGCAAGAAGGCGATCCTCGGCTGGGAAATGGCGCAAACAGCCCCAGGCTCATCTCCTTCTCACATCCCCTTAAGCAATATCCGCTAATATTAATAAACAATTAAGACCTATTATATCTGGTAATTAGTCGTGCGAGTGTGCTATGGAACGCAGCCTTAAGAATGTGGGCTTGCCTTCATCCGAGATCACCCCCGAATCCGTCTACCTGTCACGCCGGCAGTTTTTAAAAGCCGCGGGAATGGTCAGCGCCACCGCTCTGCTGGCCGCCTGCGGGGTGAAAATTGCGGGTGCACCCGGGAACGCCACCGCCTCACCCGCTCTGGCCGATGAACTGGGCAGCCCGGCCAACTCGATCGATGAGATCACGCATTACAACAATTATTATGAATTTTCGAGCAACAAGCTGGCCGTCGCACCGCTCTCTAAATTCTTTAAAACCAGTCCCTGGTCCGTGGAGGTCGGCGGCCTGGTTCACAACCCCAAGACCTACACCATCGACGACTTTCTCAGGTTCCAGCAAAAGGAGCGGATTTACCGCCTGCGCTGTGTGGAAGCCTGGAGCCTGGTGATCCCCTGGAATGGCTTTGAGTTGGGCGAACTGCTGAAGGAGGTCGAACCCATGACCAGCGCCCGGTATGTGCACTTCGTCACGCTCATGGACCGGAGGCAAATGCCCGGTGAAGGGGATCCACTTTATCCCTGGCCCTACAGCGAGGGATTGCGTTTGGATGAGGCCCTGCACCCCCTGACCATTCTCGCAACCGGGTTGTACGGTCACCCCTTACCCAATCAGGACGGCGCCCCCGTCCGCCTGGTGGTGCCCTGGAAATACGGCTTTAAAGGCATCAAGGCCATCGTCAAGATCGAGCTTACCGAAAAACAACCGGAGACCTTCTGGAACGATGTTGCCCCCGGGGAGTATGGTTTTTATGCCAATGTCAACCCACAGGTAGACACGCCTCACTTTTCCCAGGCGACCGAGCGGCGCATCGGTGATCTCAATCGTCGTCCAACTCTGATGTTCAACGGCTACGGGGATGAAGTAGCCGCCCTTTATAGCGGGATGGATTTAAACGCGTTTTATTAATGACCTAGGATCCAGCCCGCTTCAGTTCCAGATATCGCCTGCACGGGACCTTCCCCTGCCTCCCCAAAACCCAATCCCCTTTGACGCTGCGTCCGTTCTGCTATATGATGAAATGCAGTGGACACGGCGCTTTTTATTTTTCACGATCAGCTCAATGATTTCCTGGTAAAGTCACGCCGCGGCGGGCCGATTGTGACGCCCTGCAAGGGAAATCCGACCATCAAGCACTTGACGGAGGCGCTGGGCGTACCGCATGTAGAGGTCGGGCCGGTGAAAGTGAACGGCAACGATAGCGGACTGGGGTATCGAGTCCAGTCCGGCGACCGGGTCGAAATCCGGCCGGCCCTTCCCGGCTGTCCGGTGGAGGCGCGTTTTCTCCTCGATAACCACCTCGGTCGATTGACAGTCTACCTGCGGCTGCTGGGCTTCGACTGTCTTTACCGGTCCGCCTGGCAAGATGATCAACTGGCCGAAATCGCGGCAGGGGAGGGACGCATCCTGCTGACACGCGACCGGCGGCTCTTGATGCGCAAGGTGATCCTGTATGGCTACTGCGTTCGCGCCCTCGAACCGGAGCTTCAGGTGAAAGAAGTGGTTCATCGTTTTGACCTGACCGATCGCATTCTCCCTTTTCAACGCTGCCTGCGCTGCAACGGAAAACTGAAACCGGTCAGCAAGGCCGATGTGCTCGAACGGCTGGAACCCCTGACCCAGAAATATTATGAAGAGTTTTCCATCTGTACGGAATGCGACCAGGTTTACTGGAAAGGGTCGCATTACGAGAGGATGCGGGGCTGGATCGACCGCATCCAAAATCCCCCGGGCGGACCCCATTAAATGCGACAGGCGGCGCCTCTTCGGATCTCCCGAATCAGCTCCGCCTGCTGCAACTCACTCAGCTGCGATATTAGTGACCGATTAGGTTGGAATTGATCTTGGTGAAGACGTTGCCGATGATCGGGCCGAGCAGCAGCAGGACTGCGATCACCACGACGGCGACCAAAACGAGAATTAATGCGTATTCAACAAGACCTTGACCTTTTTCCTTCGGGGCGAATAACATGGTATTTCATCTCCTTTCTTGCGCATGTTTTTCCCTGGAGAGCCTCTCCAAGAAAACGACTAGCCTATTTTTACCAAATTTCAGCCCAAATTACAATACCCCTACACTACAAAATTGTAAGATAACAAAAATGTAAGGGACGTACAGTGGCTTTCCTTCATTTAAACCATTAATAAACAATCTCCCCGGGCCTGCGATCCCCAGACGGCTCGGCCAAACCCAGAAAGGAGCTCCTTATGCCCACTTCATCTGCGCAACAAGCCCTGGCCATCCTGCGTCACGGCAGCCAAACCTTCCAGTGGTACGTCATCCCACTGCTGGCTTTCGTTTTCTATGTCTACACCGTCGAAGTTGAAAAACGCAACTGGAGCCTGGTCCTGGCCGGCCTGGCCTTCTGGAGCATGGACTGGCTGAACGAGATCGTCAACGCCTTGGTTTTCCACTTTACCAATTACGCGCCGATCTGGGCGACGCCCGGCCGGACCGCCTTTCTGATCCTGATCGGATTGAACCTCGAGATCTGTTTCATGTTTGCCGTATCGGGCATCATCTGGACCAAGATGCTGCTCCCCAGCCCGCAGACGAGGATCCTGGGAATCCCCAATCGAGCCCTGATCGCCATCGCCGGTTCGGCTTTTTGCGTCCTGGTTGAATACCTGCTCAATTCCGTGGGCGCGCTGTCCTGGGCCTATCCCTGGTGGAACCGCGGCGCTCCATGGCTCATCTTCCTGTTCGGCTACCTGACCTTCTTCGTCGTTGCCTTCTGGGTTTTCGATATGAAGTCAATCCAGAAAAAACTGATCGTTGTCGGGACCATCGCCGGAGTGGACCTGCTTGCCCTGATCGTTTTCATCCCGATTCTGGGCTGGATTTAACCTCCTGCGACCCGGTGTGGACGTCTCGGCCGGACAGAGCGCCCCGATCAAAGGCTCAGGCGTCGTGGACCAGATCTCCCAGGTCACGTCGCGGCGTGAGGCGAGGCGCCGCGCCCGCGTATCCGATCGGAAGCATCGCCACCGGCCGCAGCTCCGGCGGGATGTTCGCTGCCTGCCGGACCGACTGCTCGTCGAAAGCCCCCACCCAGACCGTGCTCAGGCCGAGATCTGAGGCCGCCAGCATGGCGAAGGTACAGGCAATCGTGGCGTCCTGGATCGCATAGAGCGAGGTGCCGCGTTCCTGGTACCATTCCACCAATCGGGCGGGATGGGTGCAAAAAATGAGCACCAGGGGCGCTTCCGCCAGGAACTCCTGGTCGCCGGCGGCCTTCACCAGGGCTGTGCGCTGCTCCAGAGAGCGCACTACGTATATTTCATACCCCTGCTTGTTTCCGGCCGATGGGGCCCGATTGGCGGCGGTGAGGATCTGCCGCAGCTTCGGCTCCTCGACCGGCGTTGAAACATAGCCGCGCGTCGAGTGACGCCCTTCGATGAGTTGAAAGAATTCCATGGGTACCTCCCGCGGATAATTTACCATGTCTTTGACCCGCAGGTCAATGGGCGTGATGCTATAATTCATTCAAAGAGAAAAGGGATCACTCACGACAAGGAGTTCTCATGGAATCTTCCATGAAAGGTAAATCCATCCTGGTCAGCGGGGCGACCAACGGCATTGGGCTGGTCACGGCGCGAGAGCTGGCACGCCTGGGTGGGCAGGTGACCATCCTCAGCCGCAACGCAGAGAAGTGCGCAGCGGTCGCCGAGCAGATCCGTGCCACGACCGGCACTCCGGTGGAATTCATCGCCGCCGATCTGTCGTCGCTCTCCGGCCTGATGCAAGCCGCCGCCACTTTCAAACAGCGCCACACGCGTCTGCATGTCCTGGTCAACAATGCAGGCGGCCTTTTCTTCAAACGATTGCTGACGGTCGATGGAAACGAGATGACTTTTGCCCTCGATCATTTGAATTATTTCCTGCTCACCAATCTGCTGCTGGACCTGTTGAAAGCCAGCGCCCCGGCACGCATCGTCAACGTGTCCTCACGGGCCCATCTCCGGGCCAAAATTGACTTTGACAATCTGCAGGGGGAGAAGCATTATCGCGGCATGGAGGCCTACGGCCAGGCCAAACTTGCCAACGTCCTGTTCACCTATTCGCTGGCCAGCCGGTTGGAGGGGTCCGGGGTGACCGCCAATGCCCTGCATCCGGGATTTGTCGGCACCGGCTTCGCCCGCAACAACGGACCGCTCTACGATTTCGGTATGCGCCTGGTCGCACCCCTGTTCGCCCGCACGCCGGAGCGAGGGGCAAAGACCAGCCTCTACCTGTCCACCTCGCCTGAGGTCGCGCAGGTCTCCGGCAAATATTTCGTCGACAGCCAACCGGTTCCCTCCAGTCCAATTTCCTACGAGCGCGATCTGGCTGAGAAACTCTGGCAGGTCAGCATGGAATTCACTACGAAAATTTCCTGACCGGAACCGCGGCGATCCAGAGGGGAGTTCGAGGCGTCCGGCGGACATCCCAACCGACCCGTCAGGCTAAAGGATGTTTTTTTCTATCCCCTGAAGAGGGTGTATTTTCAAGCAACCCGTGTTGTTGATCCGAACCCCTCTCGACCGGGGAGAGGGACGGGGAACGGTTCATCCTGGGGATCGGCGTAACTTTCCGTCGAATTCGGCGTAAATAGTACAGTAGGCAATCTGATTTGAAATCAAGGAGAGTGCTTTGATGATCAAAAGGAATCGTACCCAACTGGTCTTGGGAATCATCCTGATTCTGGTCGCTGCCTGGCTGATCGTCGTCCGGCTCCAGCCCGGATTGGCCCGCCTGATTCATCTCACCTTCGATTGGCCAGTCTGGGTCCTCATGGCAGGCGGCATCATCCTGCTCATCGGCCTGCTGGTGGGCGAACCCGGGATGGCCGTACCCGCCTGCATCGTGACAGGCATCGGCGGGATCCTGTATTATCAAAATATCACCGAAAACTGGGCCTCCTGGGGCTACCTGTGGACGCTCATACCCGGCTTCGTGGGGGTGGGAAGCATCCTCGCTGGCATTCTGGGGGAGGATTTCAAGCGCTCGGTGCGCTCTGGATTGAACCTGCTCCTGATCAGCCTGGTCCTGTTTCTCGTTTTTGCCAGCCTGCTCGGCGGCTGGACGATCCTGGGGCCTTACCGTGCATACGCTCCGATAGCCCTCCTTCTGCTGCTCGGGCTTTGGCTCATCGCTCGCGGCGCCCTGCGGCGCCGGTAGAAAGGATCATCCCATGTACCGACGTGGAAACATCTTCTGGGGGATCGTACTCGTTGTGCTGGCCGTTTTGCTTTTATTCAAGCAGATGGGCATCCTGATCGGCGATGTCTTTGCTTTCTTCTGGCCGCTTCTGATCATCGCCTTCGGTGCCTGGCTGATTTTAGGCTTCCTGGGGAGGCGCCAGCCGATCCAGGGGGAACAGGTCTCCGTTCCGCTGCAGGGGGCAACCAGTGCTTACCTGAGGTTCAATCACGCAGCCGGCAGGTTCAATATGAGCTCCGGCGCCGGCTCCGGTGAAATCCTGAACGGCACCTTCGGGGGTGGACTGGATCAACAAACCAAGATCGCTGACGGCCGGCTGGAGCTGCGCATGCGCAGCCCGGCTCAATTCTGGGCCTGGGGGCCGGGGGAAACATTGGACTGGGATGTCCACCTGAACCGTGATCTGCCTTTAAGGATCAAGGTGGACAGCGGGGCGAGTGCTTCGATCCTGGACCTGAGCGACTTGAAAGTGACTGACCTGGATGTCGACACCGGTGCAAGCAGCACGGAGGTCACGCTTCCCGCCCATGCAGGCATGACGAATGTCGACATCGACACCGGTGCAGCCTCTCTCAAGTTGCATATTCCAACGGGCGTGGCCGCCAGAATCCGGGTCAAGAGCGGACTCGCCTCGATCAATATCGATCAGAACCGCTTCCCGCGCCTGGACGGAGCTATCTACCAGTCCAGCGATTATGCCCTGGCGACCAACCGTGCCGAAATCTCCATTAATACCGGCGTCGGTGCGATTGAAGTCGATTAGGCGGAATTTTCTGGAGGAAGAGATGAAACGTTTTGATTTCCGCATCCTGATCGGCGCGGTCCTGGTTCTGGGCGGCATCCTGATGCTTCTCGATCAGACGGGCATTCTGCGGGGTGCGACCCGCTTATTTTGGTCAGGAATCCTGGCGATCGGTGCGGCCCTATTCCTGTACTGGTTCTTCAGCGAGCGGTCCAGGTGGTGGGCAGCCATCCCCGGATTTACCCTGGCCGGGATCGCTGCTTCCAGCGTCCTGCTCGACCGCCTCGGTTGGGGCGGCCTGGCTGTCCTGGGAGGCATCGGAGTTGGATTCTGGGCGGTATACCTCAGGGATCGACGGTCCTGGTGGGCAATCATCCCCGGAGGCGTGATGCTCACCCTGGGTGTGATTTCTGCGATGACCGAGGCCTACCAGGTCGTCGATACCGGCGGGGTGCTATTTGTCGGCCTGGGGATCACCTTTTTGCTGGTGGGATTCCTGGCGAATCTGAAGTGGTCGTACATCCCCGCGGCGGTGATGTTGCTGCTCGGTATTCTCCTGGGAACACCCTTCGTGGGACTTTTTCAATTCGTATGGATCGGGGTTCTGCTGGTTGCGGGTGTCCTCCTGATCCTTTCCTCCCTGCGCTCGAGGAGGTGACCCACACCACACCCCCTCGCCATTGTGGCGAGGGGGTGTCCTATTTCCGGGAAGACAGCCGGGAGCGGCCGTCTGCTCTCAGGGGATATCCAGTCCAAGACTGGGCAGAAAGTCTCGCAGGCGCTCCGCCTCGGCCTGAATGCGGGTGATCAAGGAGGCCGCTCCACGGATATCCGCGCTCCTGCTGATCAGTTCAAGTTCAGCAGCCAGATCAGAAATGGGCACGGCGCTGAAGCTGGCGGATACGCCTTTCAGATTATGGGCGTCACGCATCAAGGTTTCCTGGTCTTTCATCTCCAGCGCCCGTTTCAGGGAATCGATCCGGTCCTGCAGGTGGTCGATAAACTCCTTGCACATCTCCGAGAAAAATTTGCGATCATTGTTGAAACGCGGCAGTGCGGATTGTAGATCCAGGGGGATTCGATCCACTGCCTCGGCCGCGAGCAGGGGATTTCCGACCCTGGGAGCCGCCTCGTGCTCTCCTGAGGACTCGCCTCCGGCCGGACTGCGCCGGGGATGGCCCCTTTCGGCGTCTTCAGCCCCGGCCCCGGCCCAGCGATCCAGGGTATTCAAAAGAGCCTCGGGTTCAAGCGGCTTGGCAACATAATCGTCCATGCCCACGCTGAAACAGCGATCCCGGTCCTCTTTGAGGGCGTGGGCCGTCATCGCAATCACCGGAAGATGATGCCTCCCGGCCTCCCACTGGCGAATGCGCCGGGTTGCCTCAAACCCATCCATTTCAGGCATCTGGACATCCATCAGGACCGCGCTGTATTGTCCTTCTTGTACCTTTTCAACAGCCTGGAGCCCGTTATCGGCAGTCTCAACCGTGAAACCTGCCTTGCTCAGCAGGGCGGCTGCCAGCTTTTGATTGATGCGGTTATCTTCCGCCAATAAGATCCGCTTCCCCTGACGCTTGGCCACAATCATTTCAGGACGGGCAAGCAGGCGTCCCGTTCCAGGCTTGACGGTTTCATTTCCCGTGGCATCCACCAGCGCATTGAACAACATCTTCTGCTTGAGCGGTTTGATCAGATAGCCGGAACAGCCCAGGGTTTTCAATCGCCGGGCGTCCTCCCGGCGCCTGACGGATACTAGGATGATGATCCTGGTATCCTTGCATCCCGGATCATTCAGGATCTCCCGTGCGGTTTGCTCGCCGTCCATCCCCGGCATATCCATATCGAGCAGGACGATCCGGAAGGGGTCGTCCATCCCATAACTTTCCCGCAAGATCTTTAACGCCTCGACCCCGCTGTTGGTCGTCTCGATCCGGCAACCGAAGCCCTCCACCATTCTGGAGAGGATCATCCGGGTGGTCTCATTGTCATCCACCCCCAGGACATGCAGCCCATTCACACCGGCCGGGCCGAACCGTAACGGCGCGGTATGGATCTTCGCCGCCGGCTGCTTTTCCAAGGGGACGGTGAACCAGAAGGTACTGCCGACCCCAGGGGACGAGTCGAGGCCAATCTCGCCGCCCATGGCTTCGACCAACTCCTTGGAAATGGTCAGGCCCAAACCGGAACCGCCGTAATAACGGGTGATGGAACTGTCCACCTGAGTAAAGCGTTCAAAGACCGCAGCCTGCCGCTCCCTCGGGATGCCGATGCCGGTGTCCTGCACCGAAAAACGAACCGTCTCATGGGTCTCAGTCTCAGAGACCGGATCGGCACGGATGACGATCTCCCCCTGGTGGGTAAATTTAACGGCATTACCGACCAGGTTCACCAGGACCTGGCGTAATCGTCCCGGGTCCCCCCGCAAACCGGTTTTTAAACCCGGATGGACCAGGCAGGCTAATTCCAGGCCATTATCGGAAGCACGTTTAG
>Ga0209039_10002990_pt1 | contig 13629 bp, 1 predicted proteins | sample BogFormECP12_OM1_FD_188238 | JGI IMG/M metagenome (GOLD analysis project Ga0209039, IMG submission 188238) | Bog forest soil microbial communities from Calvert Island, British Columbia, Canada - ECP12_OM1 (SPAdes) (version 2) | ecosystem: Environmental > Aquatic > Freshwater > Wetlands > Bog ...
CTATGCCATCACCTTGACTAACACGGGCTTGCTCACGATCGGGTCGCACGCGATCGTGTTCAACTTCAACAACACACCGAGCGTTTCACCATTCTACGCCGATAACGTGATCACGATCACGGTGCAAATCACGGCACGCGCGACGCAAATCGTGTACTCGGGTTTGGTGCCGACGTCGTATGGGCAGCCCTACGATTTCACGGTGCAGGTGCAAGACACGAACGGGACGATCATCACGGGCATCGGGGCGGGGTCGTTCAGTTCCAACTCGTCGACGTTCAGCCGGTACTCGGAAAGCCCGGCAGGGACGTATCACATCAACATCCAAACGACGGAACGGAACCAGATCGGCTCGGTGAAGTACTGGATCAACGCGGTACCGGGTGCGAAGTATACGAACGCTAACCTGACGATCGCGTTCACGGCAGTGAACCGTGCAGTGTCGTTGTCGCCGGGTTCAGTACCGGTGACAAATTTCGGGCAGATCGTGGCGTTCACGGTGCAATACTCGGATGGCATCAACGGAACGGGCTTAGCTGGTCATCCAACATATCTGGCAGGTAATTGGTCAGGGAACAATTTCGTGTCGCTGGGTGGTGGCTCGTATAATATCACGATCCCGGCCGCTGATTTCTCGGCGGTCGGGGCGTATGGGGTGCAGATCACCGCGACGTGGCCCGGCGCGACGAAGCCTTTCTATGCCACGTCGGTCATCGTGGTTGCATTCTCTGTCTCCCAACGAGCTTCCGTGTTGACTGCGAGCAAGGAATCGAACCCGCAATTCGGCGAAGTCATCACCATCGATATCACTTACCAGGATGGCATCAATGGTAGCAACATCAACATAAACAAGGTCACGCAATTGTCTATCCTAGTCAGCGGGAACGGCGTCGTCAACGCGAGCCTTGTGATGGTCCGGTCGGTCAATGCTGGCCTCTACAAGGTGAACATATCGACGTCAAATATGCCCGTGGTTGGTACCTACACGGTGACTGTCACGACATCATGGACGGGTAAGCCATTCTATTACGGACAGACACAAATTGTGTCGGTCACGGTCACGAAACGCAATTCGATCTTGAATCTTGGGAATCCCAGCGAGGTCTACAAAACGTACGGGTATAACGTCAAGTTCAACGTGACATTCGGGTACTTGGACGTGATCAACGGGTCGACGATAACGAAGGATACAGCGGTTGCCAGACGTGTCAGTGCAAAGGATCACCTTGGCGCTAACGTGACGACCATAACGAACGGGAACACGGTTATCAATTATTCATCGACCTTGGGTTGGCAAATCCACTTCAATTCCGCGAATTTCGTCACGCCATCGGCATTTGCATACACGGTGATCGTGCAGTTTAACTGGAGTATCACCACGAAACCGTATTACATCAACTGCACCATATCGTTCAGCATCACGATGTCGGTTGCTCAAACTCAAGTGGCCGAGGTAGGCTCATTTACAGCCCAATCAGGCTTTAACCAGACGCTCGCATTCCAGTACATCAACAGCCAGAGCGGGAAAGTCATCACTGGTAGTCCGGCAACGGTCGTCACGATCAACAGCACGACGAATGGTACGAGGTTGATTAGTGGTGGCCACGTGATTTGGAACGGCGTCGCCACGTGGAATGGAACGCATTACATTCTCATGTTCAACTGCACGACGTTGCCCGGTTCCTTGCACCCATTCAAGATCTCATTCACCAAAGGTTCCAACTACAATATAGCGAATTTCAACTTCACGCTGGTAGACACCGCGCTCGGATCGCAATTGCAGCTAGTGTCCGTGCAGGCGAATCGCATCCTCGGGCAATCCATTAGCATGGTCGTTGCCTACACATATCAAGGAACCTCGAACGGCATCACGGGTGGTACAGTTGTCGGAACCATCGCAAATAACGTGGCTTCTGCGTACTGGCAGAAGGCTGAATACTCGTTCGTGTACTTGTCGCTCGGTAACTACAACCTGACGGTCTTGAACACGGGTGTCGCTGCGCCACGCATCAACACAACCAATTTCTACACTATTTACGTGACGATGACATCCCAAACCACGTCCAACGCGACGGTGAACGTTCAATTCCAGTTGAACCAGATCCCGACGAACATCACCAAGGAATACTTCAACACCTTTGATTATACATCCAACAGTCCATCATTCACGACGCAAATCACGAAGACCGTTAATATCACCGTGGAATACGAGCAATTGTTCCCGAGCCTGCAAGACATCAAGACGGGCGCGACCGTGTACCTGACGAGTTCGTCACTCAGCTCCAACTACAACTTCACGCTGGTCGGGAACAAGTACTCGGTCCTCTTGCCGGCGTCGAAGCTCGGCGTAGGCACGGCATTTTTGTTCGCGATCGCGCAGAAGGCCAATTATCAACAAAGTTCGAAGACGTTGCAGATTACCGTGACACAAGTCTCGACAAGCTTGTCGTTGTACTTGAATGGCACGCTGAGAACGAGCTATCAAATCGGCTATGGCCAGAAAGTTAACGTATCAGCCTTGTTCAAGAACATGGTGGATAACGTGAACATCACCGACGGCGCGGCATCGGTCACGCTGACCGGTGGCTCGCATGGCTCGACATTCCCGCTGACGACGTCAGGAAACTGGTGGGGGATCGCCGGCAACCTTGATTCGAAGTTGCTCGGTCCACCAGCAAGCTATACCATGACCTTGTCCGCGAGCCGCGCTAACTTCACGACATCCTCGGCCGTGTTCACGATCGTGGTGGTGCAAGTGCCAACGACGCTCGTGAGCTTGAATGCGACCACGTTCCAGGTCAACTGGAGCTCCACGTTCAAGATCGGCTTGACGTATCGCGACAACACCACTGCAGTCGTGCTAAGCGCCCAGCTCACCTCGAACCCGAACGTGAACACGAGCGCGGCAACCTTCACGAGCCCGAGTTATTTCCTGCAATACAACGCCTCGAGCTTCGGTTCGCCTCAAATTTACAACCTCGTGATCACGATCGTGAAGGGGAACTACACGTCGCAGTCAATCACGTTCAGCATCAATATCAACGCGATGCCAACAACGCTCAAGACCTATGTGAATAATGGGCCATTATCCACGAACTTCGTGGTGAATTGGGGTGACACGGTATCGGTAGTCGCGAAATACAACGACGTGATGCACGCGAAATCCATCGCCAGCGCATCGATCTCCGCGGGCACGTTCACGAGTGCGATCACGTCGCAGACATACTCGGCCGGCAATTACACGCTCGTCTTCAACTCCACGATCCTCGGCGTACCGGGCGTGTACATCATCTCGCTCACGTTCAGCAAGGCCAACTATGCCACGACGATCACGGCGATTACCATCCAGGTCTCGAATCCGGCAACGACCTTGTTGCCGCTCACGACGGGTGGCAGTCCCTTGGCGACCCAGATCACGTTGTATTATGGGCAATCTTTCGTGTTCGTCGTGAAGATGCACGACAACGTGCACAACGTGAACTTGAGCTTGTGGAACCCGACGACGAATCCAGTTGCAACGTTTAGCGTGCAAGAGCCCGTGTTGAAGCAAGCCTGGACATTCACCTACAATGGCTTGTTGCCGGGTATCCGGACAATCACGGTCTCGGGATCAAAGACGAACTACACAACCGCATCCCTCGTAATCACCGTGCAAATAAACAACCTGCCAACGAGCTTGTTCTCCTACGCGTCCAATAGCGGTCCCTTGAGCACGTCGTTCTCGGCACAATGGGGCACGAGCATTAGCATAACGGTACAATACAAGGACACGTTCAACAATCTCGTCATCAACCCTGCCTTGGCAGTATACACGACTACTTACGCCAGTTTTGTCACGAGCACGGTGCCAAATGCCCAAAACGTGACCTTCACATACAACGCGAGCAGGTTCGTACCAGGGGTGTACACGATCACGCTAAGCGGGAACCGATCGTATTACGCGTATGCATCAATAGCCGTTACCTTGACGGTAAGTAGCATGCCGACGACGTTGGCAACCTATAACAGCACGACCATGACACCGAGCGCTTCCTTCACGGCAACATGGGGCGCGTTGGTAGGCATCGAGATCGCTTACAACCAGACCGCGACATTGAACTCGTTTGCGTTGATTGCTGGGGTGATCACGACGTCACCAACCTGGACTAGCACGTTAGCAGACAAGGGGCGCTTGATCGCGATATATGACACTTCAAAATTCACGCCTGGCATCTATCCAATCACGATCAACGCGATATATGCGAACCGGACATCGCAATCGACCGCTGTATCGCTAGCAATCAATGCTGTTCCAACGCAGATTTTCGCTTACAACTCGAGCAACAAGATCGCGACAACGTATAACGTATATTGGAACCAGCTACTCTCCATCGATATACTCTACCAGGCCACGACGTTGACGAACTTGACGAGGTTAGCGGGAACAACGGTAACATCATCCCCGCTCACGCCTGTCTCGCAAGTCGCTTCGCTTTATGCTGGCAGGATGAATTTGACCTTCTCGACGAGCATGTTGGGAATCCAGATTTACCAGATCACGTTCACTGCCACGCGGGCCAACTACACAGTGGCTTCCGTGTCCGTGCTGGTAAACGTGATGCAGCGGCTATCGAACGTGAAGGTGTATAACATCGCTTACGTGGAGAATTATTCGTATAACGTTTACTGGGGCGACACTCTCGCGGTGAACGTGCGCTTCGCGGATGGCTTGAACGCGACGAGCTTATCGAACCTGGGAGGAACGACGATCACGTCGGCTCCACCGTATTCATCGGGTGCTCCGAACGGGCAATACATGCAAGTATCATTCAACACTGCAACCTATACACCGAGCTTGTATTCGATCGTGATATCTTGCAGTCGAAGCAAGTATGCTTCCGCCCAAGTCGTGGTCTTGCTCAACGTGCTCCCCGTGCCGACGGCGATTGCCACTTACAATGCATCGATTGCCACGTCATCGTTCATGGCGACGTGGAACACGCTTTTCACGATTTCCGTGCAGTATAGTCGAACTTATGTACCCGCTCCAATCACGGGAGCCTTGATCGGAACGAATTATGCGAACGTTTCGGGCAGTTACAGTGCTGGCAAGTATTTGTTAACGTTCAACTCTTCACGCATTGGCAGCCCGGGCATCTACAGCATCACGTTCACTGCGAGCAAGACGAATTTCGTGACGAGCACGACGTCAATAACGCTCCAGGTGGTCCTGGTGAACACGGTGATCCAGGCTTACGCTTTCGGTGGAAATGTCCAATCACAGTTCACGGTGGAATGGGGTTCGAACGTCACCTTTACCATCCAGTATAAACTGGCAGCATCGCCGTTCACCAAGCTCCATCCGACGAGCGTTACAAAGACCACCTTCCCAGGAACCGTGGCTCTTGGCACGCCCGCGAACGAGAACATCACGTTGACCGTGAACTCGACAGCATTTGGTGGCATTGGCGTTTTCACGCCGACGTTCCTCATGGTTCGCACGAATTACACGCAAAATTCGATATTGATCACGATCGTCGTGAATAGCATGAACACGACGTTGTCAACCTATAACCACGCGACGAACACCCCGAGTTCGAGCTTCACGGCCACGTGGGGTGCGATAGCGAGCTTCGACATCGCGTACAACCAGACCGGAACGTCGAAATCATTTGCCTTGATCGTGGGGGTGATCACCACGTCACCTGCATGGACGAGCACGGCAGCTTACAAGGGACGGCTGGTCGCGAATTTCAACACGGCACTCTTCGCCCCTGGCATTTACACGGTCACGGTCACGGCGCAATACGCAAATCGTACATCACGATCCACCGCCGTCACGCTTACGATCAACGTGGTTCCGACGCAAATCTTCACGTTTAATTCGAGCAATAAGATCGCGACAACGTACAACGTGTATTGGAATCAACAAGTCTTGATCGACGTGCTGTACCAGACCACGACGCTGACGAACTTGACGACGCTCTACAGGACGACCGTGACATCGACACCTCTCATCCCGACGTCGCAAGTTAACTCGTCGACCTATGCTGGGCGGCAAACCCTAACCTTCTCGACAAGCGCCTTGGCTATCCAGATTTACCAGATCACCATCACAGCGACGCGCGCTAACTACACGTTGGCATCGATTTCCGTGCTGGTGAATGTCATGCAGCGGACCTCGAACGTGCACGTGTACAACATGGCATATGCCGAGAATTACTCGTACAACGTGTACTGGGGTGACACGCTCGCGGTGAACGTGCTCTATGCGGATAGCTTGAACGCGACGAGCTTGTCGAACATGGCTGGCACGACGATTTCTTCCTCGATTGCATCGACGAGCAGTAACAACGCCCCGTATTTACAATTGTCGTTTAACACGGCAACGTTAGTTCCGAATCTTTACTCGATCGTGATATCTTGCAGCCGTAACAATTACGTGTCGGGACAAGCCGTGGTGTTGTTGAACGTGATCAACGTGCCAACAACTGTCACGACGTATAATTACACGACGAACACGTTGAGCTCATCGTTTAAAGCGCCATGGAACACGTCATTCAACGTGTCGGTCCAGTATAGCCGGACCCACTTGCCCGCATCGATCGCGAGTGCCACGGTCAACTCCAATCCGGCAAACGTGTCGGGAAAATATGTCGGTGGCAAATACGTGTTTACCTTCAACACGTTGACGATCGGCAGTCCTGGCATCTACACGATCACGTTCACGGCGAGCAAGACGAACTTCGTCACGAGCGCCACGTCGATAACGCTGGAAATCCTCGCGGTACAAACGCGCGTGGACCTCGGCATCAACTCCACGACGAGTCCATCACCGACTAATATCACAGTCTCGCGGCAGTTCTTCGTGCCATTCCAGAACAATATCACGATCCAGGTGCAATACTTGATGCTAATAGGTGGTTCGCCCATCAGTAGTGCACAAATCATGATACGGTTCCTGGAGCGGTCTCGGAACTGGACGAATTATCCCGTCAGCAACAGCTCGATTTCCATTATCCAAAACAAGTCGCAAGGTGAATATTATCTCACGCTCAACACGACCAGTGCTTTGGGTGATTATAATCAATATTCCTTCGTCGTGACGATTTCGCGGGCGAATTACACGCTCCAGAGCCAGACGTTCTACGTGTATCCGCTCAAGCGAACGACAACCATGAGAATCTATGATAGCAGCTGGAAACTCGTCGTAACGGGTCAGAAATTCACGGTCAATTACACGCGGGCGCTGACCATTTACTGTTCATTGTTTGACTTGTCCACGAACAAACCCATAAATGGCGCCAATTACACGGCCGTGATGAAGGGCTTCACGTACGTTCCAAACCCGTTGTATGTTAACGCATCTGCCGCGCAATTCGTGTTTAATTCAAGCCTCATCTCTGTTGATGTTGGTACATCCAACTTCATTTCGTTCTCGGGCAATTCAGGCATTTACAACCCAGCCGGCGGTGCGATCAACCTGGAAGTGGACCTGGTGCCCACAAGCATCAAGGTGTTTAGTGCTTCGGGACAGGTCAATCCGGGAGACACGATCACGCTGTACTACACGCAACAGTTTGGCCTCAACGTGACGTACACCGATATATTGAGCGGCAAGAACATCACGAACCTTGCTGGAGCAAGTGTCTTCGCCACGGTCTATAGTTCCAATGTCACAGCTTCCTTTATGAGCGGCAAATGGCATCTCGTGTTTAATAGCCTCACGTTGCCGATCAGCGCGGGCTCCACGCCGCAGATCATCATTCAGGCTTCGTACACGAATCGCACGGTAGCCACATTCTCGTTCAATCTTGCATTGCTCACGGTGCCTACCAATGTGACACTGTTCCGCCAGTATACAAATGGGACCATTACCGCGATTTCCGACGTGGTTATGCAAACGGCGAATTACACTGATCCAGTGGTGTTGAGAGTGTATTACAACAACATGCTCAACAATTCGCGCGTGCTTAACCCGGCAACGCAGGCATTGGTTGGTACCCACGCTCCGATTCCAGGTGCTTGGAACGGAACATTCTTTGGCTTTTCGACCATAACAATAGACACTACGTTCCTCTCGGGCGGTAATACTTATACGGTCGTCGTGACAGGGTACTTGATGAACTACACGAGCGCAGAATTCCGATTCAACTTGCATGTTAATCTCGTTCCCGCGAAGCTATGGGCGACAAATGACACGAAGCGGTTCAATAATGGCGACCTCTTGAAAGTGTACTATGGCGACACGCTGGTGATGAATTTCTCGTACGAGAACTTGATCAAGAAACAAAACGAAACTTTTGCAGGCATCGATATCCACGCGGTCGTTCTTGGTGTGTCTGTTCCCGCGTTCTTCAATCACGGGATGTGGACCATTGCGATAGCGACCGGGACCCTTGCCGGATTGCGTTCAGGATCGACACCCCAGGTCATCGTCACGGGATCGTATCCGAATTACGAGCAACAAGAGTTCGACTTTAACATGCAGGTACTCGAGATTCCAACTGCCCTAGTGGTACCCCCCGCGATCCAAGGCGTCGTGCATTACACGTGGGGCCAGAGCTTCAGCTTCGCCGTGCAATATAGTGACACGCACAACAACGTGCCGGTCAACGGAAGCATGACCACCAATTATCTAGCGTCATCCATCTCGTTCAGCGGTACAATGAACTACACCATTGTCTTCAACACCACAATGATCGGGTCGCCTGGTATCTATCGCATCACGTTAACGGCGAGCAAAGTAAATTATGCACCAGCCAGTTACACGATCACCGTGCAAATCGGCGAGGTTCCAACGAACATGAACGTCATGGTAAATGGCGTGAATTGGGCTCTTTTACCAGAAATATCCTTGAAGCAAACCGTGCTGATCACTATCGATTATTCTCGTGTCGATAACGGCAATCCAATACGAGGCGCGCTCGTGTCGTTGAATTTCACGAATGACTTGAACGGCAAGCACGTGGGTTACAGCACCCATAACAGTACTTATAGTGGGCAAATTCACTTCAATGCATCGACGGGCATATATTGGGTCATGATCACGCTGGACTTGAAGACCTTCTATGCGCAGCCGAAGTTCTTGATCGTGCAAGCATATCTGGCAAATTATTCGATTGGGACCTCCAACCCCGTGCTTAACTTGCAACCGATCGAGATCTTGACGCACCAAAATCTGGACAAGACGAATCCAACTGGCTTGAATATCTACAACCTGCAACCTGGTTCGACTCTTACATTCGATTTCCAGTTCTTCGACAATTCCACGGATTCTGGATTCCTCAATGCGACGGAAATTCAAGTGAACATAACTGCTGGCACCTTGAATATCTACAACGAACCCATGAGCTACCAAGGAAATGGCACATTCGAATTTGGTTTGACGTTACCATCTGGCTATAACAAGTCATATGTTGTAACCCTGGACGTGTTTTCAAGCGTGGGCAATCTCTCGAGGCAATTCCACTTCCAAAACGAATACACGTATCATCTCTACACCCTCCCAGCACATCCAGGTCCAGACCTGACATGGCTCGTGATTACGCTAGTCTTAGCCATGATCGTGCTCGCGGCGTGGTTTATCCTCTACCAGGTTCGCTTCAAGTACCCGCCGATCATCCGCAAGATTCACGACTTGCAACGCTCGGTCCGCCGTGGCAAGGCCGCAGCCAAGATCGCGGCACAGAAAGTCTCCACTCGCGAGGAAGGAATTTACAGCGAATTTGCCAATATCCTCAACGAGTACAGCTTCTTGCAGACCAGGGCAAAGTCCATGGCGGCGTCGGCAAAGAAGGCGAAGGCAGCGAAAGGTTACATCGAGCCAAAGGAGAAGGACAACCTGGCCTTGGAGTTTGACCTGTCCACGACGGAAAAAGTCGTGGAAATCAAGTCCGTGGCGCCCTCGATCATGCCGAAGGAAGGCCCGAAGAAGTATGTGGAACCCCCAGCCACTCCCGCGCCCGTGGAATTACCAACGATGCCGGAAATGCCGAAGGTTACCCCAGCAAAGGCGGGAGCTGCAAAGCCTGCTGCTCCAAAGTTACCAGCCGCGATGAAACCAGGTGCCTTGAGGCCACCAGCGCTCGCGGCGATGCCGAAACCCGTGGCAAAACCAGTGCCGCAGCCTGGGGCAATACCCTCTGAAGGCGAGGGACAGGAAGGACTCTATGGCGAGCTGGTGAAGCTGGAGCAGAAGAAATACAAGGCACAGCGGTCACTGCGTGACTTGAAAGCCAAGAAGGAAAAAGGCATCTTGACCGACGAGGAATTCAAGCAATACGAGTCCAAGTTCGAGGAAGCGTTGGAGAAAATTAACGAGAAGATCTCGGAGATCCGGCGCAAGTTAGTGAATTTCTAAAGCGTTTATATCTTTCTATTTTTTTTCTTATTAAAACAAGCAATTTACTGGAATTCAATGAGTTCCAGCGAAGCATGAATGCAGAGAATTAAAAAAAAAGTTATTCGATCAAGAATGTCTTGATCTCGTGGGGTTTTGCTCGATACAACAACTTGCTCACGAATTCTCCCCTGTCATCTTTCTCGACCTCGACAACCTGTTCGCTTAATGGACGTTCCAGGATGTCGGTTTCAACAGCATTCTTAACCTTCAAGGCTGGATGGAAGCACACGGTCACGTCCCCGCCGGTGCCAGCGCTCTCGACAACTCGCACAACGCGCCCATTTCTCTCCTCGGCTAACTTGATGGCTCCAATTTCAGCATTATTGCCTTCGACCCACGCGAGGCTCTTGCCCGTCGCATCGAACGTGGAACTTATTGGTAATGCGGTCATTTGATAGCCCTCGTTGAACCAATGAGCCATTGCAGGGATGAACGGGGCGGATCGCTCCCACGAGCCTTCATGGGGCACGATGATGTACTGGATCAATTGCGGCCCGAGATCCGAGTGCGCTGGCGGGCGCTCGCGAGTGTCCTTGAACCGGTCTTGTCGTTCCTTGATGACCCACGCCTCGCCTGCTGGTGGTGGATAGAGCGGCCCGCGGATCAAGGTCAAGCCGATTCGATTGTCCTTGTTATCGTGGCCATATCGTCCCTTGTTGATGAACGCCACGCCCCACTCGCCATCCTTCGATGGCGCATCGAGCCATGTATGGTTGTAATTCTCCCACCGCGGCACGTCGTGATTCGCCACGGGATTCGTTGCACGCTTGATCGTGCCATACGGTACCTCGGAGATGACCTGGTCAGCCAATGATGCGAGGTGAACATCGAGCTTGGCGATGGCCTCGCAACAATGCCAGTCTACGAGGAAATCGATGTAAATGCCCGGCGCACTCTTGATGATCGACACGCGCTGGAGCACACGGGACGTCTCGTTCTCGTTGGACTCGGTGCCATCATTGAAAAAGTCGCGCTCGATTTCTGCGGTCCATCGCAAGGGGCCATTCTCCACGATCGAGACTCGTGATGGCGGCGCCAGATCGACTGGCATGGTCCGGTATCCTGGAAGAATGTTCCATGCTTGCTCGTCCGTGAACCAATCGAAAAACACATTTAGCTGGGCACCGGGTGCGGCAAGCATTTCTTGGTCCAGCGGTTTAAACAGGATCGAGGTGATGTTTCCCGAGCCCTTGCTGATCCTGAGAGTGTAAAATTCATTATCGAGCATTATCTCGTCGTCCAGTTCCTCGGCGAGAATGGTGCTTCGTTGCGCGAGCTTGGCTTCATTTCCAAACACCACTGCATTCAAAGAATGCTGTGATGCGGAGAGCCTGAACAGCAGCCTGCGGGGCCGCGAGATGAAAAGCGGATCGAGCCCGAAATCATCCGCTTCCAGGAGCTGCACGGGTGACGTGTCGTTATTAGCTGTCGCTGTTTCTGGCACAGTTTCGCCGTTAAATGGCATTTCCAAAAGCACGTCCTTGACATCGTAACCTGTGGCATTGAACAGTACCGCTTGCTCCGATGCAAGCATGTTCTCCTCGTGCTGGCCAAGTAATGCCGTCCAGGCATCCCGCTCGACCTCGTCGATCAAGGTTTTTGAATATTCCGCAATGTCGTAAACATCATCATACACCTCGGGCACGCTTGACCCTGGCAGCACGTCGTGGAACTGGTCGAGGGCCAGGAGCTTCCACGCCACCGCGAGCTGGTCCATCCAGCTCGTGACATCGATATCTGCAAACGCTGCGATAATCATTACCAGCTTCTCCACGGCGACCAAGCGCCACTCGAAATACCGGTTCAATCGCTTGATGAGCAAGTGCGTCGTAATCGTTCCCCGGTGAAACTCGTAATACAGCTCGTCGGTCCACACGGGCAAGCGATCGCGATATTTCTCTAAAATTTCCTCGAAATATTGCGTGGCAGGCATCCACGTCACGATGCCGCGCTCCGCGAAGGCATCGAGGAGGGCCACTTCCTCGCCGGTCGGGCCATGCCCACCATCGCCCTTGCCGTCAAAAATCGGGATCGGGGGCAATTCCTCGGCATAGACATCCATCGATTCGGGTGCATCGAGGCTGTACTCCGCCCGCAATTCCTTGCCCGGTGCCAGCAATCGTCGGATCGGATCGAATTTTTCATGACCCGTGAACGATCCGTAGCCACCCGGCGTCAAGGCAGCGAGGACTTGTGAGCCATCGGGTGATTCCCACAAGAAATTCACGAACGGGAACTGCGTGTACCTGTTCCCGCAGAGCTTGGTTGTGAAAAAGTAGTGCGAGCCGCTCTTGAGAATAATCTGGGGCAGCGTGCTGGCAAACCCGAAACTATCGGGAACCCATTCGATATCCGATGTTTTACCAAAGTGTTCCAGGTAAAAGCGCTGGCCTAAGAGCCGCTGCCGGCAAAATGCCTCGCCGCTCGGAATGTGGCAGTCTGGCTCGACCCACATGCCGCCGACCAGGTCAAAGCGACCGGTCTTGACGGCGGTCTTGATGTCCTCGAACAGGCCAGGGTCCTCGTGGCGAATCCAATCGAGCAATTGCGGCTGCGACGCCGCGAACGCGTAGTTCGGGAGGTGATTGACATGCCACACGGCTTTACGGTACGTGATGACCGCTTTGCGAAATGTTTGCCAGTACCGCCACTTCCATGCCACGTCTATGTGCGATTGGCCGCACGCGTAGTAGGTGCGATTGGAGAAATCTATGTCCTTTAGCTTGGTCTGCAAGATGTTGTCCACGTGTATCTTGAAGTCGTCCTCGAACCGCTCCTCGTTAAGCCAGATTTCGGGATCATCCGGATCCGGTTCGACATACTCGTCAAACTCCGCCGTCAAATTCCGGGGGTTACCAGAATACGCGCCTTTCTCTCGGTGCACGGGGAAAAAGTCCTTTTGATAGTTTACCATTGCGATTCACTTTGTTGAACCTTGCATTCACGGTTCATCCGGCTCTATTTAACGAGATGGTTTCCCGGGTGACTATCGAAGCACTCAGGAAAAAAAAAACTATAGATTGATCATCACCTTTAACAACTTAAGCTCTTATACTAATCTTCTCTTGCAATCTATGAAGCATTTCCCGCAAGCTTGATACAGTTTTTACCCATCGTTGCTGATCGTGCATCACGAGCGTGAGTGCTTCACGTGACCGTCTTTCCTTCTTGATAATACGTGACGCTGCAGTAATATCCATCGTTGAAAGAATCTTCAAGATTTCTTCATACGATTCTTTTGGATT
>Ga0209039_10002992_pt1 | contig 13625 bp, 5 predicted proteins | sample BogFormECP12_OM1_FD_188238 | JGI IMG/M metagenome (GOLD analysis project Ga0209039, IMG submission 188238) | Bog forest soil microbial communities from Calvert Island, British Columbia, Canada - ECP12_OM1 (SPAdes) (version 2) | ecosystem: Environmental > Aquatic > Freshwater > Wetlands > Bog ...
CATCGGCTTCTCCCCCGAAGTGCTAGACGGTCTTGTCTTCGTCGACTTCGACGACTGCATCAAAGAAGACTCACTCGACGAGGCGGTCGAAAAATGGCTCCGTCTGCTACCAAGCTACACGGAGATAACGCCGTCCGGTGAAGGTTTACGCGTCATCGTCTCCGGAAAAATACCGAGGAACGTGACGAGTCACCCTCTGCCAAGCTCCAACCTAGGCGCGAGCGTCGAACTCTACGCCGGAGGCTCGGCCCACTACGTCACCGTCACCGGGAAGAGAACGTACGGCATTGGTCTGAAGATCCAAGAGGCTCAGATAGGTATCGACGCGTTGCTCGAAGATATAGGGTTCGACAAGGATGAAACGGAGAATGAGTTCGAGGCGGCAACGCAACGCAGCGAAGATTCAACGACCGAGGCGGCGGCGATACGCTACTTCGAGCGTGCTATCACGAACGCGGAGACGCTTAAGGAGGGACGCTACTCGTTCCTCGTGCGCACGTGCTGGTGGCTCGGGCGCGTCGTCGGAGCGAAGCCAAAAGACCAGAAACTGACGTTCGAGAACGTCAAGGAGAAAATAACCGAGGCGGTCAAGAAAACTGGATGGACGGAAACACACCACGTCGGCGGGCAGCTCAAGGCAGGAATGAAGCGCCCCGTGACGATCATCGAAGAAAAAGAACTTCCGCCGATACTCATCGTCACCGGGAAACATTCGGAAGCTATCGACAAGATCGAGGACGTGCTCTTGTTGAACGCGAAGAACATCGGCCTGTTCCAGCGCGCGGGAGAAATCGTCCAAGTGATCTCTTTACCAGAAGCGAAGAATAAGAACGGGCTATACAGGCCGGCCGGTACGATCGTGCTTAATCCAGTACCGCACGCGGGCATGCTGGAGATTATGGAACGATTAATAGCGTTCAAGAAATACAAGAGCGATACTGACGGAAAATTCGAAGTCGTAAACGCGAACTGCCCCGACAGGCTAGCTCGAAACTACCTCGCGATGCGAGGAAAATGGAAACTCCCCTCGCTTGCCGGAACGATAAGTGCCCCCCTCGTGAGGCTCGACGGCTCCGTCTTAAACCAGCCAGGCTACGATGAGATGACCGGATTATACCTAGTATCGAACATCACGATAAATATGCAAGAAAATCCCGTGAAGGATGACGCCGAGCGCGCCTTCGAGTTCCTATGGCGCCCTTTCTGGCAGTTCCCGTTCGAGTCCGACGCGGACAAAAGCATCATGGTGGCAGGAATCTTAACGGCGATCGAAAGACGTATCCTGGAAGCCTGCCCGATGTTCGGCTACTCTGCTCCAGCACCTCGCAGCGGCAAGAGCCTGCTCGCAGAATCGACGGCGATCATCGCCACCGGTAAGCCCGCCGCCGCTTCAAGCGTGTCAAACGACAAGGAAGAATTCCGCAAGGCACTGACATCCGCCCTGCGCGAAGGTTGCGCGATCGTGAACCTCGACAACATCGACCGCCCACTAAAATCAGCCGACCTGTGCAAAATCATCACACAGGGGGAATTCGCCGACCGGCTGCTCGGCGAGACGACGCAGCTACACCTCCCAACAAACATATTCTTGACGGCAACGGGAAACAACCTAACACTAAAGGGTGACCTAGCGAACCGCGCCTTGCTCTGCAAGATCGATCCAAAGGTCGAGAAGCCCGAAACCAGGAAGTTCGAGATAGCGAATCTAGAACTGTACCTTTCTGAAAATCGAAATAAGTTGATCGCTGCAGCACTTACAATACTACGCGCGTTCATCCTCTCAAAACAAAGAGAAGAAGTCGAAACATGGGGAGGCTTTACGCAATGGTCGCAGTTTATCAGAGAAGCAGTCGTGTTCGCCGGAGGCGCAGACCCGTGCGCGACACGCGACGCACTCATCGTTGACGATCCGGAAAAAGAATCTGCGGATGAAGCATTCACGAGCCTCGCGTGGCAGTACGGCGAACGAGATTTCACCGTCAGCGAGGTCGTCTACGATGCAAGCCTGGCGACAGTGAATCCACAATTCAAGGAAGCAATATCGGCGGTGACCGGAAGCAGAAAAGAAATCGAACCCGTACGCTTCGGTTGGTGGCTGAGAAACTGGCGCGGAAGGATCGTCAACAGCATGCGACTCGAACGCACGAACGCTGAAACGACACGTCCTGCGAAGTGGCGTGTCTTTAAGATTTGAAAATGTGTGTATAGAGTGTTTGTTGAAAACAAAGACTTTAGTAAAAAACGATACTCAAAAAGACTCATTCTACTTCTATCGCGTGCAGGGGTATCCGTTATAGTACACTACCCTCTATAGTGTATAGAGGGAAAATGAGTAAAATGAGTGCATGAGTATTCACCTCGTGTAGATTTCTCTAGACTTTTCGCGCTAAGTAGTCTCTAACTAGAGACGTAGACGAGAATCATCGTGTAGTTCTCCTTTCAACTCGGAGCGCGGGGCAAGGGACGGCCTCGCGCTCTGGTTGATACGCAGTTTAGCGGGGAGGCAAGGCGAGTGCGGAAGAAACTATTGCAGCCTGATGGATCGCCTCGGCCAAAAGGCAAACCCCGCGGAAATCCCTCCAAAATTATTCCTTACCAAATTAAGCCTGGTGAAGTACGAAACCCTGGCGGCCGCTCGAAGGCGACGCGCGTCAGCGAAGCAGTCGCGCAAGAATTATCTCGTACGAAAAATGGTACTGATTCGACGCGAGCGGGAATACTCGCAAGCAATTTGCTGGACCGCGCGGAGAAAGATTCTGTTGAACTTGAGCGCGTCATAAAGATTAGCGAGCCTGGATTACTGCAAGAGCAGGGCGGGCAAGGAAGCCAGAACATTGTGATCGGTTTCAAGTACGGCGGAAAAGAGAACGACGGCAACGGAGCTCAACTCGACCATGTCCAGCGAGGGAGCAACAACGGAGACGGCAGCGGCTCCAGTTCGTAAGGTATTCGTCAACTGCCGATCGATGGACGGCCATCCGAAGCAACTTCGGATGGTTCGTTCTGTTTATAAAAGGAAAATCGCTCGCGCTGGCCGGCGATGGGGAAAGACCGTAGCCGCGGCTATAATCGCCGTCGAGGCGTTGTGCAGGGACGGCAAGCGCGTGCTGTACGCGACTCCCACTTCCGATCAGATTAAGAAGTTCTGGTTCGAAGTTTCTTTAGCGCTTGCTGAGCTGATCGACGCCGGTCTGTTAAAGAAAAACGAGACGGACCATACGATCGAGTTTCCTGGGACCGAGCGGCGCATCCGCGCGAAGACGGCGTGGAATGCAGACACGCTGCGCGGCGACTACGCGGACGTTCTTATCCTCGACGAATGGCAGTTGATGGACGAATCAGCGTGGGAGGACGTCGGCGCGCCGATGCTGATCGACAATAACGGTGACGCTGTGTTCATCTATACTCCGCCGTCTCTCAAGTCTCGTTCTGTTTCTAAGGCGACTGACCCGTTGCATGCGGCGAAGATGTTCAAGGTCGCGCTCGCGGAGATGAAGATGGCGGAGAAGGAGAATCGTCAGTCGCGCTGGCTCGCGCTGCACGGAACGAGCCAAGAGAATCCGAACCTTTCCGCCGAGGGTCTTGCTGAAGTGACGCAAGACATGACACAACTGTCGTACAAGCAGGAGATTCTTGCCGAAGATGTAGAAGAAGTTCCCGGCGCGTTGTGGAAGCAGATACAGATTGATAGGACGCGTGTCCGCCCGGATCAAGTTCCTAATCTTGAAGTCGTGTTTGTTGGTGTCGATCCTTCTGGTAGCTCGACGACCGAGGCCGGAATAGTCGCCTGCGGTTCTGGTCCTGCGCCGTTAAACTGGGTTCCTTCTAAGGAAATCTTGGAACTGAATCCCGACATAATGCAGAAAAAGCACATGTACGTGAAGCGGGATCGGAGCTTGCTCGCTCCATTGCCGCGCGCGTGGGCCGCTGCGTCCGTAGACTTATACTTCGAAGAGCGCGCGGATGCAATTCTCGGTGAGCGTAACTACGGCGGGGACATGGTCGAGTCAACGATCCGCCAAGTTGAAAACGGCGACCGCGTCGTGTACAAGGACGTGCAGGCGACTCGTGGAAAGATCATTCGTGCGTCGCCTGTAGCGGCGGCGACCGAGCGTGGACAGGTTCACTTCGTCGGATTGTTTCCTGAACTTGAAGAAGAGTGCACGACTTACGTTCCTGGAAATAAGTCTCCGAACCGTTTGGATGCGTTCGCGTGGTGCGGCATCGCTCTGATCGAGGGGATGAACGTTTATGGTTTGCTTGATTATGACGCTAGCGGAAAGGGCATAGCGCAGATGAATGAAATCCAGAAAGTGCGCAGCGCTGCGTCGCTCGCGAAGCCCATTACTCACGACGATATGTTGAAGTGTCCGCAGTGCGAGTGGCGAGTGATTCAGGATATGGGCGGTGGTCAGAAGCGTTGCGGGAACTGCGGGCATCAGTTCTACGTGGATGGTAAAAGTCCGCTGGTGATGGAACAACAGAATCGCGGGCAGTATCTCGCGAAGCTGGAGGCGCGGCGGTGATAGTGAAATTGGGAAAATGTAAACCATTAGTTTTTCGCGCGTCTCGTTATATAACGGAATATGTTTCTGATTTTGTGTGGGGTTGCGCTCACGGTTATGACATTGAGTTTTTTGATACATGGCAAGAGGCGATTAGTCAAGCGTTAAGGTTGGCGCGGCGGTGATGTTCGTGCCTAAAGACAAAGCGTTATCGCCGGCTAAGGTTGGTCCGGTGAATATTTCATTGAATTATTGCGGTGCCATGTCTTGTGGCTGCGCGTCGTTCTGCGGGCTTCCTGAATACTCGTGGGCCGGAAGCGGCGCGCATGTGACTCAGATTGATCGCGGCTTGTATCGTTGCCCGCACGGTTTGGTTTTTTACTGGGGATCGGCGAAAGAAGATTGGCAAGGAGTCGTAAATTGAATTTGTATCACGTCAACGATCTTCTGCTCGGTGCGCACGCTGCTAAAAGAGCGCGCGCTTCCAAACACACAGAACCCCCTGTACACCCCCAAGCGCCGTCACGCGCGGCGCACCGAGCGGAGGTATGTTCGCACCGGTCGAGAGTCAGAGGTGCAGAGTGAAGCATGCTGCTCGTCTCTGTTCTTTGTTTCTTTTGATCTTGTTGTTTTGTTTTTCTGCGTTCGCGCAGGTCACGACGACTATCAGCGATACGCTTCCATTATCTGGCGGCGGAACGTTGACGTTGACTGTCGGCGCGACGATGACGACCGCAGACGGTTACACGTTCCTAGCTGGGCAGAAGATTACGACGATGATCGCCGCGAACGGTACGTTCAACGTCGCGTTGTATCCGAACGTCGGTTCGGCGCCGTACGACTCGTTCTACTACGCGGATTATGTCACGCCGACAACGCGCATTCGCGAGCAGTGGGTCGTTCCAGTTAGCGTCAGCAGCGTCACGCTTTCTCAAGTGCGCGTGTTGTGGCCGTCTGCTCCGAACATAAGAATACCGATCGCGCAGCTTTTGCCTCCTCCTGGATGTCCCATCAACTATTTTATCCAATTGACTTCTACGGGTTGGGCGTGTGCGGCGGGCACGGCATCGTCCGTGTTGTCGATCTTCGGGCGCGTGGGCAACGTCTTAGCAGTGAGCGGCGACTACACGGCGGCTCAGGTTACGAACGCGTTCGACTTGACGACGAACAATAACATTGGCGCGAACTACTTTGACATAGGGCAACTAGCGATGCCGTCGAATCCGTCCGTGGGTTTTGGGCGCGTCTATTTTGATTCAACGAGCGGCTTGATCGCGTGTATCAACTCGGCTGGCGGGAGTTGTATGCCGACTGGAGGCGGCGGGGGCGGCTCCGTATCTTCAGTGTTTGGACGCACTGGGGGCGTAACGGCGCAAGCGGGTGACTACTCGCTCGACTTGATCACGGCGACGTACAGTTTGCCGTTAGTATTTTCAGGAAGCGGCGCGACGTCCACGCTGGCTTGCCCGACGTGCGAAGTCATAGGGCGCAAGGGTGCGGTTAGCGGTTATGCGGGACTCGATTCTAGCGGCCGCGTTCCTGCGTCTCAACTCGGCAGTGGAACGGCGAACGCGAATACGTTTTTGACCGGCGCTCAGACTTACGCGACTGTGGCGTATTCTCAAGTGTCGGGAACTCCGACGATCCCGGCGAACAACTCTGGGACGGCGAACCAGTTCTTCACCGCTTACAATTCGGCGACGGGAGTGTTTTCTCTTTCGCAGCCGACGTATTCGAATCTTTCTGGGACATTGCCTCTTGCGGCTACGCCGCTAACGACGAATAGTGATTTGCTTACGGTGAGTGGTGGAATCCTAGCGCGTCTCGGTACGGGTACGAGCACGCAAGTGCTGCATGGTACGAACGTCTGGAGCCAAGTTAGTTTGACGGCAGACGTGTCGGGATTGCTGCCGATCGCGAACACTTGTCCAGGTGCGACGGGCGCATCGGGTTCAACTTATCTCCGCGGCGATTGCACGTGGGCGACGCCGACCGGCGCAGGCAATGTTACGGGCACGACGCTAACGCTGAACGCGATCGTTCTCGGAGGCGGCGGCACAGCGATCACTACAATGGGTTCGTTGGGCGCGACGACGACCGTGCTGCACGGCAACGCGGCCGGTGCGCCCACGTTCGGTGCGGTTTCGTTGTCTACTGATGTTTCTGGAACGCTGCAGGCGGCGCAGGAGCCGGCACACATCGGCGACGTGACGAACACTACTGGGTCGTTGACGATGGTCGTCGGGCGCGTGAACGGCACGACGGTTCCGACGAACGCGACGGCAGATCAAATCATCAACACTATCGCGGCGGCTACAAGCCAATGGACGAGCCTTCCGTTGTGTTTGGATTCTGCCGGGCAGCACTTGAACTACAGTACAACGACTCACGCGTTCACTTGCGGCACGACGTCAAGCGGCGGTGCAACGATTCAGGTGAATGGCTCGAATCTATTAAATCAGGCTACGATCAATTTTCAGAACGGATCGGCGGTTAACGGCATAATGATCAACGCGTCGAACCCGAGCGCGGGCAACGTGCAGTTCGCTATTTCTGGGACGCTGGCAGACACTGGCTTGGCGAGTGCATACTCTGGCGTAGGGACGTGCGGTACAAACCTATGGGTAAGCATAACTGCGCGTAACGTTGCGCCGACGTGCACGCAGCCTGGGTTTTCGAACCTAAGCGGTTCGGTGAACCTCGCGACGCAGGTCACGGGGAATTTATCTGTCAACAACTTGGCGAGCGGTACTGGTGCTAGTTCAAGTACCTTCTGGCGCGGCGACGGTTCGTGGGCCGTAGTATCGGGCACGTTGGCGAGCGGTACGACTTATGGATTGACGTACTATACGAGTTCTAGTGCGGCGGGCAGCATTACGCCGCCGACCACCATCGGAAATTGGACCTGCGGCTACAACGTCATCACGAACGGCGTGGCGGTTGCGCCAACATGTTCGCTGCCCGGAGTGGCGATCAGCACGTTTACGAATACTACGGATAACTTGACCGCCGCCGTGAACGCGACGCTCGTGACGGCGAGCAACGGTTCGGCGACAGCGATGAACGGGCCAACGCTTGCGAACAACATCGTCTTCTCGATCTACAACCTCGGCGCGGGCTCGGTGACTTATACCCAGGCGTCCGGGTCGCTTTTTGGTGACAACATCATTCCGCAGTATGCGTTTGCATTCCAATACACCGACAATGCGAGCACTTACCTGCTGACGATGCCGACGATGTTATCGTTTCCGAGCTGCTCGACGGGTTCGAGCGCGCTGACGTTCAACAATGCGACAAACATTTTTGGATGCAATTCAATCGTCGGCGGCGGCGCGGCGTTTCCTGTAACGGTTTCTGGAACAGTAAATAATGGCGGTATTCCGTATTTCAACTCGACGACGCAAGAGAGTTCTTCTGGCACGCTGACGCAGTTCGGCGTGTTGTTTGGGGGCGGTGCTGGCGGCGCGCCAACGTCTTCAGCTCAAGGCGCGCTGAATATGCCGCTGCTCGGGCAGGGCGCGTCGAACCCGGTTTTTTCTACGGTTGCTTATCTTACGTCGTTGAATTCTGGCGGAGTAGTCTATGGTTCTAGTGGCACGCAACTCGCATCTTCTGTAACGCTAACGGCGAACGTACTAGTCAAGGGCGGCGGCGCGGGTGTCGCGCCGAGCAACTCGACGGTCACAGACAACGGCACGACTGTAACGACGACGGCTACAGGCGGGTTTGTCGGACCATCATTTAACGCGAACGGCACGGCGAATGGTAACGTCGCGCTGACTGTCGGCGCAGGTTTGGCAGGGCACGCGACGGCGAACACCGTAACGTTAGAAGCGCCAAACTCGGTGACGTCTTATGAGGTTGAGTTGCCTGGAGCCGCGGCGACTGGGCTTGATCTCTGGACGAACACGGCGAACGTTGTTGCGATGTCTCTTCTGGCAACGACGGCGAACGGCGACTTGATCGTAGGAAATGGAACGACCTGGACTAAGTTTGTCGGCAACACGTCGAGCACGAAAACTTTACAAGAGGATGCGAGCGGTAACTTATCCTGGGTGACTTCTGGAAATATGATCTGGCCATCAACGCCGGGCATAGGCGTTTGCACGGGCACGCCTTGCACCGCGTGGACGACTTCGCTGACGGCGCCGACGGGCGCTTTTGTTGGCGCGGGCCAGGCGAATACTTGGACGACGGGTGCGCAAGACTTTCATTCGGCGACATCAATTCTTCTGCCGGGAACACTTTCGACTGGACTGGTACGCGTAACGACTACGACAGGCGTCGTAGGCAGCGCAGAGCTGAGCGGCGACGCAACGACGACTGGTTCGAACGTGGTGACCGTAGTGAAGGTCAACGGCACGAGTGTACCGACGAACTCAGCCGCGGACCAGGTTATCAACACGACGGCCTCAGCGACGGCGCAGTGGACGGGCATGCCGAACTGTACGGACTCGGGCGGCAACCACGTCAACTATGCGACAGCGTCGCACACGTTCTCGTGCGGCACGAGTTCCAGTGGTGGAACGACTGCATGGTCGTCGCTATCGGCTCCATCAGGAGCTCTTGCGATCACGATGCCGGTGAATGATAATACGCAGTTCACTTACTCGGGGAACACAAGCACGAACAATTTATTCTCGTTGATCGACGCGACTGGCAACACAGGGACGGGGGCGATCTTCGAAGTTCATTCTGTCGGGACTTCGAGCATTCATCCAGTTCAGTTTACCGCGCAGGGTACGTCGAACGGCGTGCAGATGTCTTCGGCGGGATTGCTCGCCGCCATCGGTAGCGGCGGAATAAACGCTACGCAGGTGAACGGCAACACTTTTCCGGCGTCTGTTGGATTCACTTCTGGAGGTATTCCGTACTACACGAGCACTTCGGCGGAGGCTTCATCTGGCTTGCTGACGCACTATGGTGTTGTTTTTGGCGGCGGCGCAGCAGGTGCTCCTACGTCTTCGGCGCAGGGTGCGTCGAACATGCCTTTAGTTGGGCAAGGAGCATCGAACCCGATATGGAGTTCCGTTGCGATTCCGACTTCGGCAGTGACGCAAGGCGGATTAGTTTATTCATCTACGACCGTAGCTCTTTCTGTTGGCGGGGCGTTGACGCAGTACGGTGTGGTTGTCGCTGGCGCAGTTGGGTCCGCTCCGCAGTCAACTGCGGCGGGCGGAGCTAATTTCCCATTGATCGGCGTCGCGTCGAATAATCCGACGTGGTCGACGATCGCGTACATCACTTCGCTCGGTGCGGCAGGCCATTTCGTTACGAGTTCGAGTACGACGGCGCTTACGGATGCTGGCGCGAATCTTACGTGGTCTAGCCCAACGTTGAGCGTGGGTACGATTTCGACGACTGGCATCTTGCTGCTTGGTTCGGCTGGCGGGGGCAGTGTGAGCATCACGCCAGCATCGACTGCGTCGACTTTTACGCTGACGCTTCCTGCGATTAGCGATACGCTCGTGACGCTGACGGCCAACCAAACGCTAACGACGAAGACGCTGACTACTCCGACGATCTCTAGCATCACGAACAGCGGAACGATCACGCTGCCGACGACGACAGGCACGTTGTTCGAATCGGCTGGAACGAACACCGCGGCAGCGGCGGCAACGTTTGATTTCAGCGCGATCACGAGCACAACTGGATTCAAGATTCCAATCCACTCGACGAACACTGCAGGCGCTGCCGGAGTTTTGGACTACGACTCGACGCTCGGAAGCACGCATGGATACACCGGTGCGGCCGACAGCATCTTTGCTGGATTTGCTTCTGCTCCGTCTGGCAGTAAGTGCTTGCATACTGTAGGTGCGACAGGCGTAATTACTGAGACGGGGAGTGACTGCGGCTCGGGCGGGTCGAGCGTATGGTCGGCGCTGACGGCGCCTACTGGAACGCTATCGATCACGATGCCCGCGGGCGACTGGACCGCGTTCACGTGGGCCGCGCAGGCCAGCCCGTCAACTTCTGATTTTACTTGGACGGGTGCAGCTGATACAGGTGCATCGACGACGGCGGTGTTCAGCTTCGTCGACACGACCGCGAACACGCGCACGGGGCCGTTGGTCAATATCAATACTGTAGGTACTTCAACGGCGCTGCCTATCCAAATCACGGCGCAGGGTACGTCGAACGGCGTGTCGATGAGCACTGGAGGGTTGCTGTCTGCGATTGGCAGCGGTGGGATTAAGGCTACGACAGTTAATGGCAATACTTTCCCAGGTTCGGCTAGCTTCACGCAGGGCGGCATTTTCTACGCGTCGAGCACGAGCGCGGCGACGACTACTGGCGCGCTAACGTCTGGTGGAGTATTGCTTGCTGGTGGCACTGGCGCGCCAAGCGTTTCAGTAAATCTGAACTTCGCGACCGCGGCGCTGACTGTGGGCGTTTCTGGAACGACGACTGGAACATATATCTTGGCTAGTTCTGGTTCTGGTGGACAGGTCACTATCACTCCGGGCACGATCACATCGGCGTACACGGCAACGTTGCCCGCGCAAAACACAATCCTACTCGGCGAAACAACGACAGATAACACAACTTCTCATGTGCTACATGCGACGGCCACGAACGGCGTCGGGACGTTTAGCGCGATCGCGGCTGGTGATTTGCCCGGCGCCGCTGGTCAGATACTCAACGGCGCAACGCCGGCGCTGACAGCTACTCCGACTTTGGGCGTGGCGGGAACTACGACAGGTACTTTGATATTGGCTAGTATTGGCGGTGCGAGCGGACAAGTAACAATCACGCCTGGTACAGGGTTGACATCAAGCTATACGGCGACGCTTCCTGCGCAGAACACGATCCTGCTTGGTGAGACGACTACCGACAACACTACCTCGCATGTGTTGCACGCAACGGCAACGAACGGTGTGGGAACATTCAGCGCGCTTGCGACGACTGATCTTCCGAGCGCTGGCGGCGGTACGGTACTGGCAAACACTACTGGCGGTTCGACGACGCCTTCTTACACTGTTACTCCGGTGCTTGGTATTGCCGGAACATCAAATGGAACGCTGACGTTGAATTCTACTGGCGGTGCGAGTGGTGCGATTACGTTGACACCTGCTTCAGCAACCGCTGCGTGGACTTTGACTTTGCCTGCGGTAACGACAACGTTGATCGGTTCGTCGAACTCTGACACGACGGTAACGGACGTGCTACATGCCTCGGGTACGGGTTACATCGGAACGTGGAGCGCTATCGCTATCGGTGATCTCCCGACGATCACGATTGTCAAGGGCGGCCTGAACTCTACGGCGACACCTGTCGTCGGCGCGATACCGAACACGACGAGCACGAGCGCGTCGAGTTGGACGGCGACTCCGACTCTCGGCGTTGTTGGCAGCGCTACGGGGAGTCTTACCCTTGCGAGCGCGACGACGGGCAGTAGTGTCGTGTTGACGCCCGCTACCGGTGGGAGCACGACGTACACTGTGACGGTTCCGGCTGCGACAGGAACGCTGGCCGAGCTTACTGGAACGCAGTACGGCGTGAAGATTTCCGAGGGTACGAGTGCTGCAGAACAATCAACGGCGCAGGGCGCGGCGAACATGCCGCTAGTGGGTCAGGGTGCGGCAAATCCAATCTGGGGTGCAGTAGCGATTCCGACGGCTGCGGTCACACAGGGTGGGTTAGCGTATTCGTCTACGACGACGGCGATTTCGATTGGCGGCGCTCTTACGCAGTATGGCGTCGTGGTTGCGGGTGCGGTTGGTTCTGCGCCGCAGTCGACGGCGGCAGCTGCATCGGGTACGTTGCTGCAGGGAACGGCGTCGAATAATCCATCATTCACGGCTACTCCGACTCTTGGCGTTGTCGGCAGCGTGGCGGGGACTCTCGCGCTGTGTCCTGCTACGGGCTCGAACTGCATCACATTGAGCGCGACGAACACGACGGGGGCGAGCGTGAAGTTCGCTTTCCCGACGAGCAATGGCACATCGACCTACATGCTGATCACGGACGGTTCGGGAAACACGAGCTGGACGGCACCTCCGAGCGGCACGATCAGCAGTTTGACGACGAACGTAATTCCGAAGGCGAGCAGCGCTTCTGCGATCGCGAACTCTGCGTTGGATGACGGCGCGACGACGGCTAATACGTTGACCTATACAGGCACTGGGGGCGAGGCTCTGAGCGGTTCTGGAGCGACGTTATCGATCGGGTCTTCTCCGCCGAGCTGCACGTTTGGCACGGGCGGCACGTTCTGCTCGAAGGAAGGAACGGCGCCGACTCAAGCGTCGAACCAAGACCAGATATACGGCGACTCGACGTATCACATGCTGATGGCTTCGCAGAACGCCATCGGCAACAATACGCCGATCTATTTCTTCCCCGTACAAGTGAACGGAGTCACCGCGGCCAGCACGACCTACAGCGCTACGAACCAAGATTGGGTAATTCTTTGCACTGGAACTTTCCAGGTGAATCTTCCGACGAGCAACGTTCCTGTTGGCAAGGCGTGGAGGATCAAGAACATCTCTACCGGGGTGATAACGGTTTCGACGAGCGGAGGAACGCCAAACATCGATGGTGCAACGACATATTTATTGCCGACGCAGTATGGTTCGGTAGACATCGTGTACAACGGGACGCAATTTTATGTCTTCTAAAGTTGATCGTCGAACATTCATCGAAGCTTCGCTGGGTGCGCTAGCTCTCGGATCGTTAGCGCCGATGGCCTTCGGCGCGTTCGAGCCGGGTAAGCTCGTGAACGTGCAGACGATCACGGCGAACGGAACGTATACGCCGTCGACTGGCGTGCGTGTCGCGCTTGTGAGGATGGTCGGTGGTGGTGGTGGTGGTGGTGGTGTACAGGGCAACACGACCGACTACTCGGTTGCCGGTGCAGGCGCGGGCGGTGCGTACACTGAGGGTGTGATCTATCCCGTTGCGGGGACGGCGTACACGGCGGTCGTTGGCGCAGCGGGCACGACGGGGTCAAACGCGTCGGGTGGCGCTGGAGGTACGACTGGATTGTTGGCGCCGATTACGCTTGGTGGATCGAATAGTAACATGACGGCGCCGGGCGGCGGCGGCGGCACGGTGATGAGCAACAACGCGACGCTCGGAGTTACGGTTGCCGGAGGAACTGCAGCGAGCGCCGGCGCGAAC
>Ga0209039_10002993_pt1 | contig 13623 bp, 9 predicted proteins | sample BogFormECP12_OM1_FD_188238 | JGI IMG/M metagenome (GOLD analysis project Ga0209039, IMG submission 188238) | Bog forest soil microbial communities from Calvert Island, British Columbia, Canada - ECP12_OM1 (SPAdes) (version 2) | ecosystem: Environmental > Aquatic > Freshwater > Wetlands > Bog ...
TCAATGGCGCTGCCGTTTTCGGCGTGCATGCAGACCAGCCCGCCATTCTTCGCCGTGGTCTGCAGCGCTTTGAAAATGCTGCCATCGTCGAGCATAAAGACGCCGGGATACGCCATGAACAGTTTGAAGCTGGTCACACCCTCGCGGACCAGATCGTTCATCTCGGCGAGCTGTCCGCCGGAAACGTCCGTCATGATGCAGTGAAAGGCATAGTCGCAGGTGGCCTTGCTCGCGGCCTTGCTCATCCACGTGTCGAAGGCCTGGCGCAAAGGCTGCCCTTTGTATTGGATGGCGAAATCAATCAGCGTGGTCGTGCCGCCAAAGGCGGCAGCCCGTGTTCCGGTTTCAAAATCGTCAGCGCTGGTCGTGCCGCCAAAGGGCATGTCGAGGTGAGTGTGAACGTCAATGCCGCCGGGAAGGACAAGCTTGCCCGACGCATCGAGAATCTTCGCAGCGTTCTGCCCGGCGTCCGACGAAGACAGAGCCGCTCCGATAGCGGCGATCTTGCCGTTCGCAATGGCGATGTCGGCGGTGTAAGTATCGGTTGCTGTCACCACCGATCCGTTTCTAATAATCGTGTCGAAAGCCATCGTGCCCTCCGGTCTGGCCCTGCGTTGGCGCGGGATGAAAAACGAATTCTATGCTACACTGCCGCTCCTCAGCTCCTCATAAATACTCCGTACGGGGACGGGGCAATGCAATTCGGCATCACGCTGAAACCTGACATTTCGGTCGAGCGCATTGTGAGCCTGACGCGGCGGGCCGAGGCTGCGGGATTTGAATACGGCTGGATCTTCGATTCCCACGTCCTGTGGAAGGAACCGTACCCGCTGCTGACGTTGATGGCAACGAACACCGAGCACATGCGATTGGGCACGTGCGTGACCAATCCCGCGACTCGTGACCTGACCGTGACGGCCAGCTTGTTCGCAACCCTTAACCTGATTTCCGGTGGCCGCATGGAACTGGGCATCGGCCGCGGCGACAGTTCGCGCCGCGTGCTGGGCAAAAAGCCCGTGAGCTGGTCGCAGCTGGAAGCGGCCGTCAAGGAGTTTCGCGATTTGACGTCCGGGAAAGAAGTGCAACATGACGGCCAGCCCACGCGGCTGACCTGGGCGAAAGACGCTCCGCGAGTCTGGGTTGCCGGATACGGCCCCAAGGTGCTGCACATGGCCGGACGCGTGGCCGACGGCATCATTCTGCAGTTTGCCGATCCGGCGTTGATTTCCTGGTGTATGGGCTTTGTGAAAGAAGGTGCTCGCGCCGCGGGGCGCGACCCCAGCCGCATCGAAGTCATGGCCGCGGCGCCAGTGTGGGTCTCGGATGACTTGAGCATTGGCCGCGAGCGCGTGCGCTGGTTCCCTGCGCTGGTCTCGAACCATGTGATGGACCTGATCCGGCAGTACAAGCCTGAAGACCTGCCGCCCGCGCTTACTTCCTACGTCGAGGATCGTGGCCACTACGACTACCAGCACCATTGCGAAGTGGAGAGCGATAACGCAGATTTTGTGTCCGATGAAGTTGTGGACCGCTTCTGCGTGCTAGGCCCCGTCGAGGCTCATCGCAAGAAACTGCGCGAACTAGAGGTTGCGGGCGTCACTCAATTCAATATCTATCTGATGTGCGGCGACGAAGAGCAAACTCTGGAGACTTATCAGCGCGACGTGTTGCCTGCATTTCGGAAGGCAGGGAAGGTATAAGGAGCAATGGATTCTAGTCAGCACACGCGAATGTACATCTTCCGGTGTCGGTTGCTGCCGCTCGTTTGTCTGGCGTTGATCCCAGCGAGCATCAGCGCGCAAACGCTGCTGGTAGTCAATCAGGGCGACAGCGATTTGAGCATTGTCGATCCTGTGGCGGGGCGAGAGGTCGCGACCATCGCTGAGAAGACCACCGGGGTTCATGGCCATGAAGTCGCCGTCTCCGCGGATGGACGCACTGCCTTTGTGCCCATCTATGGCAGCTCTGGTGTTGGAAAACCAGGGATCGATGGACACGAGATGCTGGTCATCGACCTGCCATCACGGGAGATCGTTGGCGACATCGATTTTGGCCATGGCGTTCGGCCGCATCTTCCTGTTTTCGATCCGGTAAGTGGGTTGCTCTATGTGACGACGGAGTTAGACAAGACGATCACGGTGGTTGATCCGCGATCACGGAAAATCGTGGGCGCGGTTCCAACCGGACAGGACGAGTCCCACATGCTGGCCCTCTCGCACGACGGGCGGCGCGGTTACACCGCAAACGTCGGGCCAGGCAGCGTCTCTGTGCTCGATATGATTGGCCGGAAGACCGTCGCGGTGATTCCGGTGTCAGGACACATACAACGCGTTGCGATCTCCGCGGACGACAAGCTGGTGTTTACGGCCGATCAAACCAAGCCGCAGCTGGCCGTGATCGACACGGCCACCAACCGTGTGAAAACTTGGGTGCCGCTCCCAGGTTTGGGTTACGGCGTGTCCGCGACGCCGGACGGGCGCTGGTTGCTGGTCGCGGTGCCTTCTACCAACCAGGTCGCTGTTGTCGACCTCGGAAACATGCAGGTGGCGCGCGGCATCGACGTCCCCAGCATGCCGCAGGAGATCCTGATTCGTCCTGACGGTAAGATCGCGTACGTGTCCTGCTCCGCGAGCGGAAAGGTTGCGGCGATTGATCTGGCCCAATGGAAGATCGAGAAGCTGATCGTTGCAGGGAAGTTCGCCGACGGTCTCGCCTGGGCGAATTGACGGCGATGCGATCACCTTGTCCGGTTGTCCGCTGGCAGCGTGCGTTTCCCGCTCATCATCACGTAATACGCCGCGAAGCTGACCGCGAAGCCGACGAACCAGGAATAGTCATACAACACGCGCACTGACGGCACCGCCAAGCCCGCCAGCGCGGTGCCAGCGCCCAGAGCCAGCGCGATCACCGCGCGCCAGTTGAATCCGCGAGAATATTCGTAGAGCCCATCGCGAAGATACAGGTCGTCCACCTCGAGCACTCGCCGCCGGATCACAAAATAGTCGCAGATCATGATTCCCGCCACCGGTCCGAGAAACGCCGCGTATCCGCCCAGCCAGCCCAGGATGAACGTTCTGTAATTCGACAGCAGCTTCCACGGCATGAGCGCGATACCCATGAAACAGGTAATGACGCCGCCGGTGCGGAAACTGATTTTCTTCGGCCAAAGGTTCGAGAAATCATTCGCAGGCGAGACGACATTCGCTCCAATGTTGACGTTGAGCGTGGCCAGCAGAATCGCCACCAGCGAAATCACGACCGCCACGGGAGAATGAAAGCGGCTGAGCAGTTGCACCGGATCCCAGATCGCCGTGCCGTAGATGACGACGGTCGCCGAGGTCACGACAATTCCGACAAACGCATAGAGTGTCATCGTGGTAGGCAGGGCCAGCGCCTGCCCAATGATCTGCTCGCGCTGATTGCGCGCAAAACGTGTGAAGTCCGGGATATTCAGCGAAACCGTGGCCCAGAAACCGACGGTGCCGTTCAGCGCGGGAATCAGGAACTTCAGGAAGTCGGGAAAGTTCGCGAACCGCGACGGCACCGACAGCATGGGGCCGACGCCGCCCGCGGCGTGATAAGCCCACCCGAGCAGCAGCAATCCGACGCCCAGCAGAATCGGCGCGCTGATTCCTTGCAGGATGCGGATGTATTCGATTCCCTTCAGCACCACGGCGAGGTTGATCAGCCAAAACAGAAGAAAACAGACCGCCGCGCCGTAGGTGAAGTTCTTCCATGCGGGCACCAGCGTTGTCAGCAGCGTGCTGATCGCCTCGCCGCCGATCCAGGCTTGAATCCCGAACCAGCCGCAAGCGACCAGTGCGCGCAGCACGGCGGCCACGTTTGCGCCCAGCACTCCGAATGACGCCCGCGCCAGAACCGGAAACGGAATTCCGTACTTCGCGCCGGGGTGCGAATTCAGCAGCATGGGAACCAGCACGATCACGTTGCCCACAAAAATCGTGGCCACAGCCTGCTTCCAGTCCATGCCTCCCTGGATCAGGCTGGCCGCCAGCATGTAGGTGAGGATGTTCACCGACATGGAGACCCACAGCGCCGCGAAGTTGTAGGTGCCCCAGTGTCGGCGTTCGGCGAGGGCGGGCGCGAGGTCGTGGTTGTAGAGCGGGCTGGATTCGATGCGGGAGCGGTCTGATTGAGTCATTTATTCATTGAGCCATTGAGTCATTGAGCGAGTGCGTCAGCTCACAGCACCAATGACTCAATGGCTCAATCGCGCAATGACTCAATTCCTTCCGCTCTGCGTTGTCAGTGGACCGTAGCTCTCCGGACGGCGGTCGCGGAAAAACTGCCACACCTTGCGCACCTCCGCGATCATGCCGAGGTCGAGATCGGCGACCACGACCTCGTCCTTATCCCGGCTCGCCTGCGCGACAATCTTGCCACGCGGATTGCAGAAATAACTCTTGCCGTAGAATTCGCCGATACTCCACGGCTTTTCCGTGCCCACGCGGTTGATGGCGCCGACAAAGTAGCCGTTGGCCACGGCGTGCGCGGGTTGCTCGAGTTCCCAAAGATACTCGGAGAGTCCGGCCACAGTCGCCGACGGATTGAACACGATCTCCGCTCCATTTAGTCCCAGGATGCGCGCGCCTTCCGGAAAATGCCGGTCGTAGCAGATGTAGACGCCGACGCGCGCATACTTGGTTGCGAACACGGGATAGCCGAGGTCGCCGGGAGTGAAATAAAACTTCTCCCAAAACCCGGGGTGGCAGTGCGGGATGTGATGCTTGCGGTACTTGCCGAGATAACGTCCGTCGGCGTCAATCACCGCGGCCGTGTTGAAGTAGACCCCCGGCATGTGTTCTTCGTAGACCGGGACCACGATCACCATGCGATGTTTGGCCGCAATTTTCTGCATGAGTTGCGTGGTGGGGCCATCGGGAACGCGCTCGGTCAGTTCGTACCAGCGCGCGTTCTGCTCGGCGCAGAAATAGGGACCGTAGAACAGTTCCTGCAGGCAGAGGATTTGCGCCTTCTTTTTCGCAGCCTGCTCGATCAGCTTCAGGTGCTTGTCAATCATCGCCTTCCGGATCTGAGCGAGAGGGCGCTCGGTCGAGAGCGCGTTGCTCGCTTGAATCAGGGCGCAGCGGACAAGGCGGGGCATGGAGACCTCCAGGCGAATGGTCGAGAATGAACTATAACAAACTTCCTGGCCACGGATTCACACGGATGAACGCGGGTCAAGCTTTTTGATTTATCCGTTCGATCCGCGTGAATCCGCGTCAAACGAACTTATTCGACGTTGACATCGAGCGCCGGGGTCAATAGACTCGGCCTTCTTCCGGTTCGAAACCATTATGACAAAGCGCCCTCGAATCGCGGTGGTTGGCAGCGCGAATATTGATCTGACCACATTCACGAATCAATTTCCCAAGCCGGGCGAAACCATCTTCGCCCAGAGATTTGACCTCGGCTTCGGCGGCAAAGGCGCGAACCAGGCCGTGGCCGCGCGCCTGTGCGGAGCGGAAGTGTTCATGGTGGCGCGGGTGGGCAGCGATCTGTTTGGCCCGGCGACGATCGAGAATTTCCGCAAGCAAGGGATTGATGCGACGCATGTGAAACAGGTGGAAGGCTTGTCGAGCGGTGTGGCCCCCATTTTCGTCGAAGCCAATGGCCAGAACCGCATCCTGGTGGTGAAGGGCGCCAATGACGCGCTCAAACCCGCCGACGTGGACGCCGCCGCCGCCGTGTTGAAGGCCGCTGACTGTATCGTGCTGCAGTTCGAGATTCCGCTGGAAACGGTCTGCTACACGGTTGCCTTCGCGCATAAGCACGGCATTCAATGCATTGTGAATCCTGCCCCTGCGCAACCGGTGGACCTGCGAGCGCTGAAGGGTCTCGACTACTTCGTACCCAATGAAAGTGAAGCGGAAGCGATCAGCGGATTGCCCGTGAAGAACGCTGAAGAAGCGAAGAAGTGTGCCGAAAAGCTGGTGGCCAGTGGCATTCGCCGCGTGATTATCACGCTGGGAGCGAATGGATCGCTGCTTGCAGGCCGCGACGGCTGCGAGCACGTCCCGCCGTTTGCCGTCAAGAGCGTGGACAGCACCGGCGCGGGAGACGCGTTCATCGGCAGCTTTGCCGTGTTTCTGGGTGAAGGCATGCCCGAACGGGAGGCCGTTCGCCGCGCCAATCTCTACGCAGCCTTGTCCACGACTGGCGTGGGAACACAGAAATCTTTCTACGACCGCGCGCGTTTCGACGCCGAGTGGGCCGCTCGCTCTTGAAGCACCGGGCGCACCGTTCCAAGATAAGTTCCTTGACAGCCAGCAAGACAGAGCGATGCGGGTAGTATTTGCCCACACGGAAGTCACATTGACTTCGATTCGCGGTTTCTGAAAAACTAACACTCTTGGGAGTAGTGTTTTCGCGGCTCTTCCCTTTGTTTATGGAATTTTTGCTCAATTTCGCGTGGGTGCTGCTGGCTCTGCCCGCCTGCTGGCTCTGGCGCAACTCCAGAAGCGCCCGTGGGGAGTACAAGTTCAGTTCCCTGCAATGCCTGCTGGCTTTAGGCTGTCTGCTGGTGATGCTCTTCCCCGTGATTTCGGCCACGGACGACCTCATGGCGATGCGGACTGAGATGGAAGAATCCCCTATCAGCAAGCGCACCATCCGGCAGGCGAGCAGCGACAAGTCATCCCTTTGGAACTCGCGGTCGCAGACTTCACCCGCCATTTTCGGAACATCTTCGTCGTTCGCACTTGCCGCTGAGTACGGCGACTTGCCCCTGACCTCATCCTTTTCCTTTCCAGCAGCACCCTCGGTACCGACTGTCGGCCGCGCCCCTCCCCTTGCCTGCCTCGCGTAAGCGCTCGGTTCGCTGATTGTTGATTGCAGCGACTGCCTGGTTGGGTCCGGATCGGTTTGAGAGACCGTTCCATCAACAAATCAGCGGCCTGGTTCCTTCATTCTTGTGAAAACTCCAGCGCGACGCCCGTACCCGAAGGCGGTCTGCGCTGGCAGGCAGTGGCTGCAGCACGTGGTGCCCCCGGCGAGGGACTTATCAGGGAGAGCCTGATGCAGAACAAATTGTGGCGGTCGTTGATTTTGCTGGCTGCGCTGAGCGGCGCGGTGGTCGTTGCCGCGCAACAGCCTGCGCCACAGGCCCAATCTGCGCCCCAGGTCTGGACCTGGAAAACCGTGAAAGACAACTTTGAGATCGCCAACACCACCCTGCTGGCGGGCCAGTTGAATATTGACGAACTGAAGGCGGAGGAGATCACGGCGCACTTGCGTCCTAATCCCGCTTTCACCTTGTCGGCGGACGGAACGCAGATCGCTCCCAGCCACGGAGTCTGGCAACCCCTTGCTGGCACTTTTATCTCGCCCGGGGTCAGTTATCTGTTCGAGCGTCGCAACAAACGCAACCTGCGCTTCGAGGTCGCTAAAGAAGGCACAGCGATCGGCATGGCTCAGCAGGCCGACCTCGAGCGCAATCTGCTCTTCAATCTGCGCGGCGCATTCGTCGGCGTCCTCCAGGCCAAGGCTGTGCTGCGCCTGGCCCAGGACAACCTGGACTATTACGACAAAGTTCTGAAAATCAGCCGCGACCGTTATCAGGCTGGCGACATCGCCCAGATCGATCTCGATCGCCTTGAATTGCAGCGCTTGCAATACGAATCCGACCTGCAGACCGCGCTCGTCAACCTTCGCACCACGAAGATCAACCTGCTGGCGTTGCTGGACGACCGCAGACCAGTGGATAGCTTCGACCTCGAGGGACCCTATGACTTCAGCGAGGACGTTGCTTCGCTGGACGACTACCGCAAAGATGCGCTGGATGCGCGCCCTGACCTGCGCGCTGCCGTGCTTTTGGTGAAGCAGGCAGAAACCAGCTACCAGCTAGCCGAGGCCAACGGATCTACCGATCCCACAGTTGCCGCCTGGTACACGCACAACGGCTCGTACAACAATCCTGACGCCCTGAACACGCTCGGGGTCAGCGTCAGCATCCCGCTGCGCATTTTTGACCGCAACCAGGGCGAGAAGCTCCGCACCAAGATTGATATCAGCCGCAATGAGAAGCTGCGTCAGGGAGTGGAGACCCAGGTTTACAGCGACGTGGATTCCGCTTACGCCATTCTTAACAGCAACATCAACCTGCTGAAACCCTACAAACACCAGTATCTGGATCAGGCGGTGCGCGTGCGCGACACGATTTTCTTTTCCTATCAGCACGGCGGCGCGTCGCTGCTGGATTTCTTGAACGCTGAGAGCGACTACCGCAGCGTGCAGTTGAATTACGTCAATCTGGTGGGCGCCTATCTGACGACGGCGGCCCAGATGAACCTGGCTGTGGGCCGCGAGGTAATCCCATGAGGAGTCATTTTCCAGTCTGGATCCTTCCGCTAGCACTGTGCGTTCCTCTCTCGTTCCTGCTTGCCGGCTGTAACGGCAAGGCGGACGCGAACGCCGAGGCGCCGCCCAAAGTGGCCGTCGAGCCCGATCTCGACGCCAACAACTTCAAGGTGGATCGCCCCGACCAGTTTCCTCTGGTAACGGCAGCTGAACACAAAGCGGTCCCGGCATTGAACGTGACCGGCGTCGTGCAGCCCGACATCGCCCGCGCCGTGCCCGTGATCTCACTTGCCACAGGCCGGGTGGTAGAGATCAAGGCCAGACTCGGTGATGTGGTGCAGAAGGGTCAACTGCTGTTGCGCGTCCGCAGCACTGACGTCTCCGGCGCTTACCAGACGTACCTGAAGGCCGAAAACGACGAGCGTTTAGCCCGCATCCAACTGGAGCGCGCACAAACTCTTTATGAAAAAGGCGCGATCGCCAAGAGCGCCTTGGAGCAGGCTGACGTCACTGAAGGAGACGCCAAGGCCGACCTCAACGCCGCGACCGAGCAACTGCGCCTTCTCGGCATCGACAAAGACCATCCTTCCGGCATCGTCGACATCACCGCGCCCATCTCGGGCGTAATTACCGACCAGGAGGTCACCAACGCTTCCGGAGTGCAAGGACTCTCAGGTCCGAACCCGTTCACCATCTCCGATCTTTCCTACGTCTGGATCATCTGTGACGTCTACGAAAACGATCTCGACGCAGTGCGCATCGGGCAGTACGCCGACATCCATCTCAATGCTTATCCCAACCAAGCCCTCAAGGGGCGAGTGGAGAACATCTTGCCCATTCTCGATCCCACCATCCGCACCGCCAAGGTCCGGCTGGAAGTGAAGAATCCCGGCATGATGCGGATCGGGATGTTCGTTACCGCAACGTTCTATGGTAAGCAGCCGGAAACCCACTCCGCTGTTCCTGCGACAGCAGTGCTCCATCTCCACGACCGCGAGTGGGTCTATACGCCGCTGGGCAGCGGCCATTTCAGGCGCGTGGAAGTGGTCACCGGCAATATGCTGCCCGGCAAGCAGCAGGAAATCGTCTCCGGCATCAAGCCCGGGGATCAGGTCGTGTCCAACGCTCTGGATTTGCAAAACACGGTGGAGCAATAGCTGCATGCCGCCTGAATTCGATTGCCGATTTGAAAGGGCGCGGCTTCAGCCGCGCCAGAACAAGACTAGGACTCCTGCCGCTTTAGCCGCTGGGGTCAGGCCGCATCAGAGGACGAAATGATTCGCCGCGTCGTCGATTTCGCGCTGAACAACCGCCTGCTGGTCCTGGGGTTTGCACTTTTGTTGTTCGCGTGGGGCATCGTTTCCTTCCGCAACCTGCCCATCGAGGCTTATCCCGATGTGGCCGACAACTACGTCGAAATCATCACGCAATGGCCCGGAATCTCCGCCGAGCAAATCGAACAACAGGTGACCATTCCGCTGGAAACCGCGATGAACGGCATTCCCGGCGTGGTCCACCTGCGCTCGTTCTCCCTCTTCGGACTCTCCGACCTGAAGCTGATTTTCGAGGACGGAACCGACAACGCCTGGAACCGCGAGCGCGTCCTGGAGCGCCTGAGCCAGGTTACCCTGCCCCCGGGCGTAATTCCCCAGATGGGCACCGACTGGAGTCCCGTCGGCCAGATCTATTTCTTCACCCTGCACAGCGCCAATCCCAGGTATGACGCAATGGAGCTCAAGTTCATCGAAGACTGGGTCGTTGAAAAAAACCTCAAGTCCGTTCCGGACATCGTCGACGTAGCCAGCTTCGGAGGCCCCACCCGTGAATACCAGGTGCGCGTGGATCCCAACAAGCTCGTCTCCTATGGGCTGAGCCTGGCCCAGGTCGAGCAACAACTGACCAACAACAACGCCAACGCCGGCGGCAGTTTCATCCAGGCCGGTTTGCAGCAGATCAACGTCCGCGAAGTGGGACTGGTCGACCACGTTCATGACATCGAACAGACGGTGATCCTGACCAAGAACGGCACGCCCCTCCGCGTGAAGGACATCGCGGTGGTGTCCCAGGGCCCGAAAATCAGACTCGGCCAATTCGCCCGCGCGTGCAGCTCTTGTCCGTACGGCTCCAATGGTGCCATCCAGCATGACGACGGCAAGATCGTTGATAACGACGACGTTGTCTCAGGCATCGCTCTGTTGCGGAAAGGCGCGGCCGCGGATCCGGCCCTCAAGGCCCTTCACGAAAAGATCGATGAGATGAACCATTACATTCTGCCAAAGGGCGTGAAGATCGTTCCTTTCATCGATCGCAGCGACCTCGTTCATTTCACCAGCCATACTGTGCTGCACAACCTGACGGAAGGGATGATCCTGGTCTCCATCATCTTGTTTCTGTTCCTCGGCAACGTGCGCGGTGCGCTGATCGTCGCCGCGACGATTCCGTTTTCCCTGTTGTTTGCCTCGATTTGTCTGGACCTGAAAAGCATTCCCGCGAATCTGCTTTCTCTCGGCGCCCTGGATTTTGGCATGGTGGTCGACGGCGCGGTGGTGATGATCGAAAACATCGTCCGCCACATGAGCTTCGCCCGTGACACAGAGACGCCGATCGAGCGCATCGACGAGGCAGCCCACGAAGTTCAGCGCCCGGTCTTCTATGCCATCGGCATCATCATCACCGCCTACCTCCCCATTTTCACCCTCCAGCGCGTCGAGGGCAGGTTGTTTCAGCCCATGGCATGGACGGTCGCCTTTGCCCTGCTCGGCGCTCTCATCTTCTCGATGCTGATCGCTCCCGTGCTGGCCAGCTTCGCCTTCGCCAAGGGCGCGAAGGAATGGCATAACCCGATGATGTCTTTTCTGACCGAGCGCTACCGCCATGCAGTTCGCTGGGCCATTCGTCACCGTGCCATCACGGTCGGCATAGCCTTGTGCGGCGTGGCTTTGGGAAACTATCTCGGCTTCGGCGGAGTGATTGGCTCCGAATTCCTGCCGCATCTGGATGAAGGAGCTCTCTGGGTTCGCGGCACGCTCGCGCCCAGCACTGGGCCGGACGAGGGTATCCGGGTCGCGAACCAGGCCCGCATCGTCCTTTGCTCTTTCCCCGAGGTTCCGCAGTGCACCAGTCAAGTCGGACGTCCCGACGACGGAACCGACACCACCGGCTTTTTCAATACCGAATACTTCGTCGATCTGAAGCCCAAAGAGAAGTGGCGGCCCATCTTCCACCAGAACAAAGACGAGCTGATCGCCGCCATGCAGCGCGAACTGGACAAAATCCCGGGCGTCGTCTGGGGATTCTCGCAGCCCATTGAAGACAACATGGAAGAAGCCGTCAGCGGCGTGAAGGGCGAACTCGCCACCAAGGTTTATGGCGATGAATTGAAAACTCTCGAGGAGAAAGCCGATCAGATCGTCGCCATTATGCGCCGGATTCCGGGAATCGAAGATCTGGGAGTTTTTCGCGTCCTCGGCCAGCCCAACCTCAACGTCACCGTGGACCGCGACGCCGCCGCACGTTATCAGATCAACGTCGCCGACGTGCAGGATGCCATTCAGACCGCGGTCGGCGGAAATGCCCTTACGCAAGTACTGCAAGGCGAGGCTCGCTACGATCTCGTGCTGCGTTATCTCCCGCAATACCGCGACACCAGGGAAGCCATCGAGAAGATTCGTTTGCTCTCGCCCACTGGAGAACGCGTCTCCCTCGCACAGCTTTGCAAAATTCAGGTGGCCGACGGCGGTTCGGAAATCTACCGCGAAGGCAACCAGCGTTACATCGCCATCAAGTACAGCGTCCGCGGGCGCGATCTCGGCAGCGCCGTCGAAGAGGCCATCAGGAAGGTTAACGAGCAGGTCAAACTGCCCACGGGGTATCACCTCAAGTGGGAGGGCGAATACGCCAGCCAGAAGCGAGCCAACCAGCGGCTGCTGATCGTGCTGCCTATCACCATTCTCATCATCTTCATCATTCTCTACACCATGTTCAAATCGTTCAAATGGGCGCTGCTGATCATGGCCAACGTCGCCATCGCGCCGATTGGCGGCCTGCTTGCACTTTTGTTCACAGGCACGAACTTTAGCGTGTCCTCCGGTGTCGGATTTCTGGCGCTCTTCGGCGTATCCGTGCAGACCGGCGTGATCATGCTGGAGTACATCAACCAGCTCCGCGTGCGGCGCTATTCCATCGAAGACGCAGCCGTCGAAGGAGCCATGCTGCGGCTGCGCCCCATCATGATGACGATGCTCGTGGCGACTCTGGGCCTGCTGCCCGCGGCGATGTCGCACGCGATTGGTTCGGACTCGCAGCGTCCCTTTGCCATCGTGATTGTGGGCGGCCTGATGGCGGCTCTCGTCATGAGCATCTTCCTGTTGCCCACGCTATACGTCTGGCTGGCCGGCGAGCGCGACGTGCTGCCCCCTGGCGAGCCGGGTTTCGCCGAAGGCGAGCACGTTGACTAAGGTCGATCTTCGCGGATAAAGAGTGGGTGGTATTTCGAGCCGTGTTAGAGGTTGGGCCGGTGGTGTAAGCAACACGGCGGGCGGCGATCTCCGTCTACGCCCGCAGATGCAAGTTCGACTCTTGCCCGGTCCATCAAGTTCAGGTGTTGGGTCTTAGGCGTCAGGTCTTAGGAAACAAACTTCTTTGCCACGGATTCACGCGGATTTTCGCGGATGCTTCTTTAGCGGAGGAGTGGAAGAAGGGTGGCGGAAAGGTTCTAGCTGAGACAAAGCTGAGAGCTGATGGCCCAAAAATAAGAGAGTTCCGAGGTGATGTAGGATCCATTCGTCTCGGCCAGTAGCTCGCGTTTGACCCTTGCTCGACCTGCTATCATTGCCTCCCTTGCGGGGCGCAATGCGCGATCTTCGCTCGGGCTCCGGGCTCACCGCCAACCGGATAAACCTACCCTACGCCTCGGAACTCTATCTTGCCTTCAACATTTCTTCCCGGTTCTCCTCGACCAGCGCTTTGCTATAGACCCTCGCTCACCCTCTTTCCCAATCTTGCGATCAGGAAAGTGACTCCGCTCGAGCCCCGGACGCCGCACCAACCGGAAAAACTTAAGAAGCTGTCAAAGAACGATCCTGTTGTACTCCTTCTATTTCTTGCGTCAATCAAAAATTGCGGCTTGTAACTGCTTGTGTTTTCAATCGAGTGCAGCTCGTCCACAGGGCGATGACCGGATTTGGTGCAGGTGTCCCCTAATTTTACCGCGAAAGCCGCGCCGGACGCGGAGTTTCGGTTCCGCATTGATGGGAATCAATGTGAATGGCGGGCGGACAACTGGTTTCCAGCTTGTGCAAATCC
>Ga0209039_10002994_pt1 | contig 13623 bp, 10 predicted proteins | sample BogFormECP12_OM1_FD_188238 | JGI IMG/M metagenome (GOLD analysis project Ga0209039, IMG submission 188238) | Bog forest soil microbial communities from Calvert Island, British Columbia, Canada - ECP12_OM1 (SPAdes) (version 2) | ecosystem: Environmental > Aquatic > Freshwater > Wetlands > Bog ...
AAAGTGGCACCGGGGTATGTTGGATATCCGGGTACTCTGAAGTGGTGTAGATTGGCTGAGCGCATCCTTTGGCCAGGTCGGCCAGGAAAGGCGGCAGAGTCAATTCGGCTTCGTTGAGCACAAAGTGATCCACCTCAGGGAATCGATCGTGTTCCATCGTAAAAAGCGGCCCGCCTGCCACTACCTTTACACCAGCCTCTTTGCAACGGGCAATGAGTGCCCGCGCCGAATCGCGCTGCACGACCATGGCGCTGACAAAGGCATAGTCTGCCCAGGTCAGGTCAGCCGAGGTCAGGCCGGTCACGTTGAGGTCAACTAGCCGTTTTTCCCACTCAGAAGGCAACATGGCCGCCACTGTCAACAAACCTAACGGCGGTGCGCCGGCCTTTTTGCGGACAAACTTTAGAGCGTGTTTGAAACTCCAGAAAGTATCAGGGAACTCGGGATATACCAGAAGAATATTCATTTACTTATCTTTCGCTTGGACCTTATATCAATATTTTAGAGATAATGCTCAGATGTTACATGTGACTCGGGATATAAATATAGTCATGAATAAAAAATATGATCTCGGATGGTATAAATTGTGACCTGGCTGATGTAGTAGACTATCAAACATGCTTTAATGGTTGGTCTTGTATTATCCTGTTTCCCCAGATGAATTTTTTTGAGATAGTGTTGCTGGCACATGATCACTAAATCTGATCACATTGTGATTGGTCAATATTTATTTCCGCAAATAGGATATGATCAGCACTGGAGAGGAGAGGTGATGGTGTCCGTCTGAGGAGATGGCTATTGGATTCACTTTACCATTGAACATCTCTGACGCTCCCTTTAGGCTGGCTCCCGCAACATGCACCAAATCGGCAGTTGATATTTTGGAATGCACGTGTTGCATAACAGATCAAAACCATATTTTTGATAATACTGAACATTTTTCTCATCGTGGGTTTCGAGGTAGACAGGCATTTTTCGTGTGATTCGCATTTGCGCCAGATCGGTCGGCGTGCCGCAGGTTCGTGGTTAAAGTACTTAGTCCATTGCCAGCGCCCCCGGAGAGATTCGAACTCTCAACCTACTGATTCGAAGTCAGGCGCTCTGTCCATTGAGCTACGGGGGCCGATTCACAAATATTATACCTTAATTCCATTTTCTGCTTCAAAAAATCCGCTTATGGCGAGATCTTCGGATCCAACCAGAACACCTCGTCGCCGGTTGGGCCGTGGTCGGCGTATACGTAAAAGGTAAATGCCACGGATTTCCCTTCCAGGCCCTTGTTGGTTAGATTGCTATCGAAGGCGGTGGTAAAACCGTCGTACCACTCATTGGTGGCAGCCAGCTCGATATCCGGGCCGCCGTCCACGCTGTAGGTGATGCCCATGTTCACTTTGCAATTTTTATAGCCGTACATACAGCCCACGATGGTACGCAGATGACCGCCCGGTACGATGATGGGATTGAAGCGCCCGGTAATCTTGCCGTCTGTTACCTGGTCCGGCTCCATAACCCAGGCCTGGCCATGGTCGATCAGGCCATTTTCAACCATCGGGTTTTGTACGACCACAGCAAAACCGAGCGGATCGTCCTGTTTGGATGGGCAATACAGCAGGCCCTGCGAGTTACGCCAGCTGGCGCTGCACATATTGTCGATAAAGTCGTACTGGTTGCCTACCTCAATCTTGGCATACACCGACCTGGACGAATCCACGCCCCAGCCGAACAGCGTACCACCGGCATTGCGCATCTTATAGAAGCCGGTATAAGTTCCGGCCTGGTCCGGCGCCTTCATAATTACCGAGACCAACGCCATTTGCCCGGGCGGCACCGGCGCATCCAACGGAGTAGCCGGGTCGGCGCCCATCGGATCGCCGGTGCTGAATACCAAGGCATAATCGCTTGTCCAGGTGCAGGTGCCGTTGTTTTTCAGCGCCCAGGTTTTTTTGAAAGTCGTGCCCGGCGGGATGATATCATCGTCCGGAATGGTGATATCGCCCAGAAAGGCCACGTTATCGCAGTTGGGCGAAGAGCCGCCGCTGGCCTGGGCCGGCTGGGGTGCTGCCGCCGGGCTGCTGGCGGTCTGCGCCGCAGTTGGTGTTACCGCTGGAGTGCTGGTGGACATTGGCTGCTGTTGTTGGGCTAACTGCGTGCTGACCACCTGCACGGTTTGCGCCACCGAGGTCTGCACCAACCCTTGCACAGATGCCGTGGGGCTGCTCTGTGCGCCGCTACAGCCGGCTGTCAGGGCTGCCAACAAAAAGATGCTGAGTACTGTGAGGGATGTTTTTCTCATCATTTCATCCTCCTTATCTTCTTAAACAATCATTGCTGCGCCGATCCAGTCAAGCCCTGCCAAAAATGGCTTTGAAATAGACTTTGAGGTTGAATACCTGCCCGGATAACAGGGTCTGCGCTCGAAACAACCTGGCAATGCTGCGAATGGTTAGAAACGCCGTGCCAAGCAGCAGCGTCGCCGCCAGCAGCGGCTGCCAGAGCGGCACTTCCGCCGCCGCCAGACGCGTCATCATGGCTACCGGCGCCGTGAGTGGGAACAGGCTGAAGATCACCGCCGCCGCACCGTTCGGCTGGTCGGACAACAAACCGATCATGATCAACGGGATAAACAAGGGCAGGGCGATGATCAAAGTTACCTGGGATGACTCGCGCATGTTGGGCACCAGTGCGCCCACACCGGCCATAAGGCTGGCGTAAAGCGCATAGCCCAGGATAAAGAAAACCACGCCCCAGGCCAGGATGGAAGCTGGCAGTTGAAAGGAAGCCGGTAGCTGAAACCACTGCCCGCTCAGACGCAGCAGGCCCAATCCGGCCGTCTCCCAGATGATGGTTTGCAGCAAACCGGCCAGTCCCAATCCGATAATCTTGCCGGTCAACAGTTGCTGTGGGGTGATGGATGTCATCAAAATCTCCAGCACCCGGTTCTCTTTTTCACGGGTAATGCTGTTCAACGTCAGGCTGGCCGAGCCAAAAATGAGGATGTAGAACAGAAAAGTAACGATATATGGCAAGAAAAAGGTCAACATATCGTTCGAATTGCGCTGCGGCTCACCAGATAAAAGAACGGTGTCCAACTGGAGTGGGTTCTGCAAACGCTCTGCCAGGGCCGCATCCCCATTGAGCAGGTTATAGGTGAGCGCCTGCTGAAAAGTGTCCGACTGGCTCATCCCGCCTAAGGGATTGTAATCCTTGCGCACGTAAACAATCTGGCCGGTCTGCAGGTAATTTGGCGATAAAACGTAATACCCGGTGATCTGGCCGGCCTGCAACGCCTGTCTTGCCTCAGCTTCGCTGGCAAACGGCAGCAACCTGCCCCTGGCTTGATCCGGCAGCGTCTTGATGATCCCACCCGGATCGATGTAGCCTTCTTGCGAGGGTTTGGGTGCAGCAGAAAAGAAATTGGTAATTGGGCTGGTTTGCGCCGGAGAGCCACGGTTGAGAAGATTAATCACCATCAGCACCGCAAATGAGGCCAGTGGCAGGATAAACAGCATCAGGATATACGAGCGCCTGAAGACGGTTGAAACAAATTCGTATCGTATCGTAAAAAGGATCTTTTTCATGCCCTGCCGAATAATTCCTGCCAGGATAAGCGTTTACCGTACCGTAGCATCCCCAGCCGGAAGGCGCGCGCTGCCAGCCAGACTGCGCCGGCCGCACAAGCCACCAGCAATAATATGGATAGAGCCGCCTGCCAGAACGGCACATCCATAAAAGCCGAGCGCAGGGGCAGCGAGACCGGAGCGGTTAAAGGGAAAATACTCAGCCCGGTTGCTAGCGGCCCACTGGGGTTCAACATAATCTGGTTCATAAAAAAGTAAGGCAGCATGATCGGCAGCGTGAACAACCCGACGATTGGCTGGGCTTCACTGGCCTCGGTCACGGTTGCCCCCAGGGCCGCCATAAATGCAGCCACCAGCACAAAGGCCGGGATAAGCGTGAGAGGCACCAGCCAGAAAAACTGCTGGCTAATGTGTGGGTTCTGGATGGAGGGAATAAAATTTGCCATCAGTAGAATCGCCGCCACGGCCATCAAGACCCAGGCCAGGAGCTGGGTCAGTCCAACGCTCAGGTTTCCGGCAATCTTGCCTGCCATTAACTGGTCAGGCGAAACGGAAGTTACGATAATCTCCATCGTACGGTTCTCTTTTTCCTCCACCACCGCCTGAAGCAAGTAGCCGCCGCTGGCGTTAATGGCGATGATAAAAAGAACGCCCGTTAAAATAGGAATGGCGATATCCAACCACTGCTCCGAGTTCATGCGCCGGCTGCCATCCGCCGAGATAATTGTCAGAATGCTGCCTTTCTCAATGCGACTGGCGACGAGCTGCGGTTGGCTTGCCAGCAAATTGGCCTTTAAAAAATCGGAAAACTCGCTTTTAATACTTTCGGACGGAGCGCCATCCAATGCAACCAGCTTTACCCGGCCGGTATGCAGATAATCCGGTTCGATAACGAAATATGCCTGGATCTGTTTGGCCAGCAGTGCATTTTTTGCCGAATTTTCATCGGCATAACGGCGCAACTCCACCACCGGAGCAATGTCATTTGCTCCGGAAGGCAATGGCTGTCTGGTTTGCAATGCATTCGATAAATCCACGTATCCTACTGGCCGAGGGTTATACTCCAAAAACACCATCAGCACTCCCACCAGGCCAAAGAAAAGTATAAAGAGCGGCACGCTCAGCAATGCAAAGACAAAGCGTTTGCGCAGCACGTGACGCAGATATTCATAACTGAAGACACGCCAGAATTTAGACATCCGTCCCTTTGACTACCTGGATAAAAATTTCATCCAGGGTGGGCATGGCAATTTCAAATTGCTCAACCATCACATTTTGTGATACCAGTTCCCGTAAAATATTTTGCGGCACGGAGCCAGGCTCTAATTTCAGCCGAAAGCCGCCATTTACAGCCGCATAACTTGCAATTCCGGGCAAATGCTCAGGCAGCGGGCTCGAGACCCGCACTTCCAGCTCGTGTCCGGCAAACTGCCTGCGAATTTGTTCGAGCTGGCCGTATAAAACCACGTGGCCGCGATCGATCAACACCAGCCGGTCGCACAATTCTTCAACCTGGTGCATCTGGTGGGTGCACATCACGATGGTACTGCCCTGAGCGCGTTCTTCGCGCAATAAATCCTTTACCATCTGGGTATTGACCGGGTCCAGCGCGCTAAACGGCTCGTCGATAATAATCAGATCGGGTCGATGAACCAGGGTGGCAATCAACTGGGCTTTTTGCTGCATGCCCTTGCTCAGCTCTTTAACCTTCTTATGCTTGTGTTCTATCAGATCAAACCTGGCCAGGTATTCATCGACTCTTTTAACGGCTTCGCTTTTTGACAATCCTTTCAATGTAGCCAGGTATACCAGGCAACGATCCACCGGTGTATCCTGATAAAGACCACGCTCCTCCGGCAGGTATCCAATCCGGTTTTTCTTAGTTTCGTCCATCGCTCCGCCCAGGATACTGACTCGGCCGGAATCGGGCTTGAAGATATCCAACAGAATGCGGATGGTGGTGGTTTTACCGGCGCCGTTTGGGCCGAGCAGACCGAAGATTTCTCCTGCTTCAACCTGGAATGAAACATCATCAACCGCTTTTAATGAACCAAAGGTTTTATGGATATGCTCAAGCTCGATAGTTGGCATGCCGTTCGACTCCACTAATTCCACGAAATCAGCAAAAAGAGCCGTTTGGCTGATTTCGGAAGGAATGCATTGTATTCAAAAGATGATTATAACAAACCATTTGTATCTTCTAAGTGCAGACCTTTCCGTGTCTCAAAGAGAAGCTGCAATTCCCCCAGCGCAGCGCGTGCCCTTTTGCAAACCGACTCGTCAATGGCCAATTCAGCAAACTCATCTTCATCCAGTACCACCTGGCGGCCATCCGGATAAACTAACAGATCCAGCGCCAGGTCACGGTAACATACCATTCGCTTTTCAATCTCAGCCGGATAAGAGACATTGCAATACCAGCACTTAATCCGATCGTCTGAAAGATCGTGTATCTCAAAAATATTGTACCAATGATCGCTAAAATACAATTCTACAAAGCGATCCCCGCGATGAAGCATGAGCTGGTCGAGTGGGAGTTCATCCCGGTTGAATAAAGCCTCGATCAACAGCCGGTTGGCCTGGCGGGCCAGCACATAACCACTGTAGCGAAGTGTTTCCTGGCCTTGTGGGTTCTGTTTAATGACGTCAATCGGTTCCATCGATTAAATATCCTGGGCAATTGTTTTAGAATAAGATATTGCCAGTCCCTTATATGACTATACGCAGTTCTGTTGCAATAAAATAATGATCCGGTATTAACGCACCCGGCGTCTCCATTCTTCTTTCAATTGGAGATGTCGTGGGCTTTCTCCAGAATCTAATGCCAGAAAATCGTTTACCAAACGGTTAAATTTGTTGGTCTCATCCAGCATTGGAAAATGCCCGGATTGTTCAAATAGAATCGAATGCGCCGATTCCGGCAGCTCGCCCAGTTGTTCCGGGCTGGGTATTTCAATAGCCGGATCATTTTGACCGTGCACCAACAAGCAAGATATTTTGATTTGTTTCCACAGGTCATTCAATCCAATTGTGTTTAAACTTGTCAGTGAAATCTGCATCGACTGCCGGTCAGCCCGCGGTGCGTCCAGCCGTACCGGATCCGTGAACACATTTTTTATTAAAAGCCAATCAACCAGATCATTGAATGATAATTCTTTAAGACGGGCATTCACCATATTCTCATTGAGCGGATAACCCACCGCCATTAACCGGTCTACCAGTCCAGGGTGTCGTTGGTTGTATAAAAGGGCTACAACTGAACCTAATCCATGACCGACCAAGACGAATTTGCCAATACCCATTTGTTCAAGAAAAATATCGAGCAACTGCACCTGTGATTCGAGTGAATAATACTGCGACTGCTTGCTGGTGTCACCAAAACCCCACAGGTCAATGGCATAAGTTCGGTAGTAGGCCGATGCCGCCTGCATTGTTGGAAGCCAATAGCGCCATGAGCCAACCCAACCGTGCAAAAAGATAACCGGCCTGCCACGACCTATTACTTCGTAATGAACAATCTCACGGTTGATAAAAATCGCACTCATTTTGTCAGTCACTTGCCATATTGGGCAAGTAATTCATTCACTCGTTGGCTCAAATCGGACGGTGCAAATGGTTTAAGCAGATATTCAGTAGCTCCCGAATCCAACCCTGTACGGATTTCGGCATCCTGGCCTTTGGCAGACAGGAATACCACAGGAATATGGCTGACCTTTGGATCCGCTTTGATCTTTTGGCAGGCTTCATAACCGGTCATACGAGGCATCCGTACATCCATCAAGATCAGATCCGGCATTTCACTGGCAACGACTTCAACAGCTTCCTGCCCATCCCCAACTGCGACCACATCATGCCCTGCGAATCGCAGGGTAAATGCGATCAAATCTCGAATATCTCGTTCATCTTCCGCAATCAATATTTTTGCCATATTATTCCTCAACCTGATAGACTGGCAGGGTAAATGAGAAAGTACTACCTTCACCGCGTACACCACTACTGCTGAACCAGATTCGACCATGATGCATTTCGACCAACGTTTTGGCAATAGCCAGTCCTAAACCGTTGCCCGAGGTTGCCAAAACCAGTGGGTCTTCGCCACGGTAGAACCTTTCAAAAATACGGTGTTGGTCTTTTTGCTGAATTCCGATGCCGTTATCCTGAACGTCCACCTGCACATCCGGCCCTATTCGCTGCATGCGCACCGTTACGAAACCGTTGGCAGGCGTATAGTTATAACCGTTTGATATTAAATGCCAAAACACCTGCCTGACACGATCCATATCGGCTTTTACCATGGGTAAATCTGCCGGTTTTTCAATAGAAACCTGTATCGGTTTGTTTTCTTCCTGGCCTCGGCGCTGTACATCCGCGGCGACATCCTCATAAATTTCAACCAGGTCCACGGGTTGTACAGAAAGTGTAACACGTCCGGTCTCCATGCGCGAGATGTCCAACAGATCGTTTACCAGTACACTCAGGCGCTCCGTATTCGTTTTTACAATTTGCAAGAAATGAACCTGTTGAGGGTTAAGCTCTCCGGCCGCACCCATTAGCATGATTTCCACATACCCTTTTATAGAGGTCATAGGAGTGCGTAACTCATGGCTGACGTTCCCAACAAATTCAGATTTAAGCCGGTCTACCTGTACTTCATGAGTAATGTCACGGAAGATGGATACTGTGCCAAGAAAATCGGATCGCCACATGACAGGCGCCAGGTGAATTTCAACAAACCGGCCGTTATCCAGATCAATCCGTACGGCGTAAGTCTGGTCAGTTTCATAACTGGATGGATTTTCCGACCACTTGCGAATCGTTTGCATCCAGGTAGAAGCCGCCTTACCGAATAAACCGGCTAACTGTTCCAGGGGTTTACCAAGGACATGGGCGGCTTTTAGATCAAGGATACGCTCAGCCGAGGCATTAAACAGGGTAATAATACTGGCCGAATCGGTCACCAGAACGCCATCGGCAACCGCTTCCAAAATTGCGCGTGAGCGGCTGGCTTCAATTTGCTGATCGCGCAACATTGCACCCAGCCGCTCAGATTGATCACGGATCAGGCTGAACAGCTCATTATTATTGATCGTGATGCTGATCTGGCGTGCAGTTGCTTCCACCACCCCCACCTGCTCCATCATAAAGGAAGAAGCGTTTCGATTGAATAAAAGTAACGCACCCAAAACTTCCTCGCCCAGCGTCAGGGGTACCGCCAGAAAAGATTTAAAACCAATCGAAAGCTCTTTTGTAAAATTCCAGCGATCATCTGATTCGATATTATGCGATAAAGTAGTCTTCTTATGCTGGATTACCCAATCGGCAATCTGGTTTTCCGGAAGGCTTACACTGCGTGGGTTGATTTCAGCGGAATAAGCCAATGAAACCCCGGCCCTGAAAACCGTTTCCCGGTCTTGAGCCAAAACAATGGTACTTTGGTCTGCAGGGAATGATTCATTTAATATGGATAATGTTCGAATCAGCACCTGGTTCAAATCAAGGCTGGCCGACAGCTCCGTCATAATCTGCAGCAGTGATTGAGTGTTGCGATGTTCACGCATAAATTCGGCCGTACGTTCTTCAACTCTATGCTCCAAATCTGCCGTCAGGCGGTTGGTCTCAGCAAATTGGCGGGCATTTTGAATAGCGACTGCTGCCTGGTTACAAATTGTGCGGGCCAGCTCAATTTCCGGTGGACTGTATCGGTAGGATTCGGTTGATTGCAACCATAACCAGCCGTGCACACCCGTCCCGGTAATCAATGGTATTACCAGCAGGGAGCGGACACGGCGCGACTGGAAATAACTTTCTCGCAGCGGCGCCAGGTCCGCATCTTTGGCGACATAGCTGGTGCTAAAAATACCCTGGCTTTCCTGCAATCTCTCCAATAATGGAATGGCGGGTAAAATTTGCGGCAGTTCAGTCGAGGTGCTCGGAACTTCAACCTTAAGAATATATTCCCCTTGATCTCCTATCAGAACTGCGGCAACTCTTGTGCCGTTTAATGCGCCAAGCATTTGTTGGGATGTAAGGCGAAGGATATAATCCACATCCAGAGAAACACCCAGCTCGCTGGAAAGATGATTGAGCAATGCCAGACGTTGTGAACGCTGGTCTAACTCATCGTTGCGGCGCAAGCTCTCTTCATAAAGTCTGGCATTTTCCAAAGAAACAGCAGCCTGGCCGGCAAATGTTGATGCCGCCTGGTTGTGCTCCGAGGTATAAAAATTAGCCTCGTGTTTTTCCAGCGCAATCGCCCCAATCAATTCCGATTTTGCAATCAGAGGAATACCTAACCAGGATAGATTATCCGGTTCTAAAAATGCAGGAAAACGCTGGTCCAATCGCACGTCCGTCACAGAGACAACCTGCCCGGTAGTCACCATCTGCTGAAAAAGACTGCTGTCTTCCATCTTAACTGTCAGACCAACCCTGCTTTCATCATCCTGGAACCCGGCCGCCTCTGCTACCACCAGTTGGTCCCCATGACGTAGCCAAAGGGTTGCCGTTTCGTATGGAAGAATGATTTTGAGCTGGTTTAATAAAGTATCAATTAATTGATCACTTTGCAAGCTTGAGGTCAACATAGTGGCTACCTGATTCAAAGCTTGCATTTGAGAAGCACGCTGATCTACCGCTAAAAACAAACGGGCATTTTCCAAACCCAGGGCCGTTTGTTGGGCCAGCGATAAAGTAAGCGACTCATCTTCCTCCAAAAATGCTGCCGGCGTGTTGAAATTATCAATAACTACCAGTCCGAGGACGTTATCACCCCGGCGCAAAGGCACCAGCATACTCGAAACTGGCAATCGACCACCTGTAGCGCGCCGGTAACGCAGTAAATCTTCGGCCGGCAGGTTGTAATCCTGGGCAAAATGTATTTCCGCTACACGCTCGGGTAAACCGGCCTGGTACACACGCATGGGCAGCGGGAAAATACCCTCAGAACTACCCGTGCGGCTGCTGGACGAATAAGCGATCTCCAGCAGGCTGTCGTTATCGTGATAACCCATTGCTACATGCGGGATCAGAGCAGCTTCCTTATCAGACCACAATCCGACCCAACACGCCTGCGCTTCTGAGATAACCTTCAGCAAACTCTCAACCAGTCCTTTAAGGATTTTTTCTGGATCCAAAACACCCAGACCCTGGCTGAATTCCAGCAATAAATTGACTTCATGTAAACGACGCTGTGTCTCGGTAAGCAACTTTAAGTTTTGAAGCCCAACACTCACCTGACGGGCCAGATGCAGATAAATCGTGCGATCCTGCTCTGTAAAGGGTGGCAAGGGCCTATGCCCGATCACCAAAACGCCGGCGAATCGGCCCTCGCCTAAATCTAGCGGCAGTCCAATAAAGCTCTTTGCGCCAAGCACATTTAATAATGGCGAATTCGACCATTCGTTTTCGAGAGTTGCCGCCAGAATCAAGTGCCCTTCCTGGACGAGCTGGCGCAAGGGGTTGCGCTGGCCAAACAATGCCTCAGGATTACTTTTTGCCGGGAGATTACCCAGGGTTTCAATAAGTCGTGGGCCCAAAATGGTATTCTCCGCAATCAAAGCCGCCTGCAGGTCAAAGCGGGTGATCATTTCGCTGGCTAAGGTGTGCATAATCTCAGGGATCGTTGTTTTGCGACTGGCCAGCTCTGAGATTTCCAATCCAGCCCGTATCCTTTCGATGTGACTGTAAATCTGCTGGATTGAGATCGTTTGTTCAAGCTCCCGATGGAGCAGCATGGGCAAGTTGTGCTGAGCGTTTTTTGCAGCATCCTTTAAGCGACTCTGTTCAGCTTCCAAATCACCTAAACGGTCCTCGAGTGAGCGGATGCCGCGGTGATTTTCAATGATTAATCCGGCCTGTTCACTGAACAAATCTACTGCTTCAAAGGTTGCCCTATCCGGGTGACGCCCATCTTTTGGATTATCCAGGCTGATCAGTCCCAGTGGATTTTCATATGAATCATACAATGGGACTAACAGCATATCCTGGGGGTCCCAGGCATCGTTTTCATTACGATGATCGGGATAGAGGACCGTCACAGCGTGGACATCTTCTGGCACTTCAGGATTCTTACTGATCGGTATAAAAAATGCGGTTCCAACCTTATACTCAGGCAACAAAAGAGACTGGACGCTGAGCCAGGGCTGGGTATTGGAGCGCAGTTCTTGCCAGATCGTATCTGACATGCCAACGCCATAAACCCTGTGTAATAACTGTGTTTCAGGATCGACGATGCTGACTAAAATAGTCTGAAAGGGAGTGGCCTCCTGGATCGCCGAACAAATGGCAGACAGCGATTCTTCCAGCGGCCGGTTTGGACGAAGAGCGTGAGAAACGTGGAATAATTTACTCAATGTCTCCAATTCACGTTTTAAGAGCTCTCCCCGCCGCATCTGCTCTTCATATTGAAAAGCGTTTCCCAAAACGACCGCAGCTTGAGAAGCCAATGCTTGGGTGATTTCCTCTGCACCCTTATCAAAGTGATTGGTATCGTGGGCATGTAATAAGATTAATCCGGCCGGCCTTTGAAGATAATAAATTGGAACCACCAGCAGCGATTCAATTAACTCATGCGGCATGGGAAAGTCAATCTGTCCCTCATTCGACAGGTTTAATGGTTCGCCATTTTCTATGATGGCAACTTCTCGATCTGAAAGTACTTCACGCGGCGTATCTCCCACGAAAAATCGAATTCGTGGTTTTTCGCAAAAAGGACGGTGAAGATTTGTTTAGAAGTGATGAAGGATCTTCCACGGGCGGATCCGATCCAACTGCTCCAGTAGAAGTTGGAAAAGAGTACGATGTCGAGATTCAGGACATAGCCCGTGAAGGCGACGGCATTGCCAGAGTAGAAGGATTTGTGATCTTTGTGCCCGAGGCCAAAGTCGGGGACAAGGTTAAGATTACTGTTGACAGGGTAATGCGCCGTTTCGCAATAGGCCATAAACTCTAAATTTAGTTTTCGTGAAGGAAGGTGAAGGTTTTGTTCAGACGTGAAGAGGGCTCCTCCATGGGCCAAGCTGCGCCTGTCGAGGTCGGAAAAGAGTACGATGTCGAGATTCAGGACATAGCCCGTGAAGGCGATGGCATTGCCAGAATCGAGGGGTTTGTGATCTTCGTACCCGAGGCAAAAGTCGGGGACAAGGTCAAGATTCAGATCGACAGGGTAATGCGGCGCTTTGCTATTGGTCACAAGATTTGAGCTAAGAAAATTTGTTGCTTTAAGGTTTCTGGTTCTCCGAACCAGGCCCAAAATATTTGTTTTATAAATTCTTCAGTGTCGCTTCTAGGTCTTTCAGGAACTGATCGATGTTCTCATGGGTCATGTGCGGCATCAGGATTAACCTGAGCGCTCTGTTTGGCTCTCTGGTCATGGAAACATGCCAACCGCGCTTGATAAGCTCCGATCTTACTACGGATGTCGATTTAACCTTGAGAGCAACCACGTTCATTACCGGCTCGATGACCGGATTTATGCCAATCTGTTTTGAGCCTGCTACAAGGTGTCTGGTCAGATCCATGCAGTAGCTGACCACTTTCCTGAAACCCGACCTTCCAAGATGGATCATGACAGCATAGGTAGCTGCGGCCGCCGCTCCACTCCTGGTACCGGTTAGCGATGCCTGCCTAGCCACTGTCAGATAATGCGTGTCAGTCTCCAGTAAACTCATATCGTTCAAAGTCCTGAAGAGTAACCCGCCTGCCGGTATGGTGCTCATGCCCATCTTGTGAGGGTCAATGGTGATAGAGGATACACCAGCAACATGGAAGTCCCACCTGTAATCGCTGTCCAGGAAGGGCAAGACAAAACCGCCAAAAGCTGCATCAACATGGAGATGAATCTTTCGATCTAAAGTGATCTTGGCCAGCTCGTCGATAGGATCAACCTGACCAAACTCTGTGGTACCTGCTATCCCGACCACTGCGACAGTTCGATCGTCCACCAACCGCTCAACGGACGATATATCCACCCTGAGATTTTCATCAAGATCGGCCTTGCGAACCTCTAGGTTGAGCAGATCCCCGATTTTGTCGAAGGAGAAATGAG
>Ga0209039_10002995_pt1 | contig 13613 bp, 9 predicted proteins | sample BogFormECP12_OM1_FD_188238 | JGI IMG/M metagenome (GOLD analysis project Ga0209039, IMG submission 188238) | Bog forest soil microbial communities from Calvert Island, British Columbia, Canada - ECP12_OM1 (SPAdes) (version 2) | ecosystem: Environmental > Aquatic > Freshwater > Wetlands > Bog ...
CGTGGCGGGCGTGGGCTCTCCGGAAGGCGGGGTGATGGTGACCGGCCCCAGGCCGTTGAGGTAAAGCTCCAGCGTGTCGCCGCGCCGCGCCGGATTGGCGGCGGTGACCACGGAAGCCGTATTGGCGTCCACCACCGCGGCGTTGCCGGAGTTGGCGAAGATCCCCGGCGAGTACCGCGCCAGCGCGAGCGTATAGACGTTGCTGTACAGGTAGTTCATGGAGACGAACATCTGGACACTCGACTGGCCCTGGAACTCCCAGGGAACTTGCACGTTGATCTGCCCGGGGCTCACGAAATGTATGTGCCCGGGCGCGCCGATGCCGCCGCCCGAAAAACTGACGAAGACGCCGTCGAGCGAAACCGGCAGGTAATTCGTGGAATAGATCCCCGTTGAGTCCGCCAGCGCGCCGCCGTAGATGGAGATGTACGAACCGGGCGCCAGCCCCTGCCCGATGACGCTCGAGGCCGCGTTCACGACGCCGCCCGCGGCAATGGCGGGAACCGGGCTGGCGTAGCCGTCGAACGTGTAGGTGAGCCCGCCGGACGTGCCGGTGATAATCTGCTCGCCCGGCTGCGGCCCCATATTCACCTGCGCGCCCGCCAGCCCGTACAAGTAGGTGTGCGCGTCGCCCAGGTAGATGGAGCCGCCGCCCTGGGTGACGGTAAACAGCGCCGGCTGGTTCACAACCGGAACGCCGAAGCCGTCCAGCAACCGGAACGACACGGCCAGTGCTTCGTCTTGAGCGGCCGAATAGCCGGCGCCCCAGAAGAAGCCGCCGTTGGAGACCGGGATGATATCCGTGGGCACGCCATTCGCCACCAGGAACTGGTAGGGCACGCGCAGCGTGGAACCGGCTCCGCTCACTACGATGAACCCTTCGTACTCGCCGGGCGGCGGCAGGCTTCCCGCGAGCGTCGCGGTGACGCTGCTCTGCGCGCCCGCCGCCAGGGTCAAGGTGGAGGGCGAGACCGTCACCGAGGCGGGAGCGGAATCGCGCGCCTGCACCGCGAAGGTGAACGTGGCCTGGGCGCCGCTGACGTTGGAGAGCGTTAGAGTCCTGGGAGCGGGCAGCGAGCCGAAGACCAGCGGGCCGAAGGCCAGAGTAGGCGGACTCACGGCGGCCGCGATGCCCACGGCATCGCCCACGCTGAGCTTGCCCGCGCCCACCGAGTTCATGCGCGCCACGGCGCCGTTCGGCTCCGCAACATCCTGCGTGGCCGTATTGACCACCGCCGATTTGAGTTGCGCCGGCGTCATCCCGGGGTTCTTCTGCTTCACCAGCGCCACCGCCCCGGCCACGAACGGCACCGCGAAACTGGTGCCCGAAACCACCGCATATCCGCTGGCGTTGTAGCCGTCTCCAGCGGGGTCGAGGGTTTGCGTGGCGGTGTAGATTCCGTCGCCGGGAGCCACCAGTTCGGGCTTGATGGCGTAGACCGGGGTGCTGGCGAACAGCCCGATGGACGGGCCGCGCGAGGAGAACGGGGCGACCACGTTCTGCTGGGTGGGAAAGGCCGTCAGGGCCGGGTCCAGCGAGGCGGTGACGCCTTGGTTGGCATCCAGGTAGGTCTTGAGCCAGACCCCGTCGGAGTTGGCGATCTCCACCGCCGGGATGCCGGTATTGGGCACGCCCAGCGAGCTGGAAAGGCCGCTGCCGTCGGTAGCCGCCTGGTACAGAATCACGCCGATGGCGCGGGCCGCCTGGGCGTTGTCGATCTTGGCGTCCAGGAAGCAGCTTCCGCCGCGCTGGATGAGCGCGATGGACCCGGCGAGCGAACCGGCGGGCAGCGCCGCGCACGCCAGGCCGTCATTTCCCAGGGTGGCGACATCCACCAGCGGAGCTGTCAGCGGCGAGCGAATGCGCGGGCCGTCGCCGAACAGCGCCCGGATGTTCTGCAGGCCCAGCGCCAGGTTCGGCCCGGCCACGTGCACCGCCTGGTAAAGCTGGTGCGCGTTCGAGGCCGCGCCCACGGTAATGCCGGAAGGCGCCGTGCCGGGCGTGTGGATGGTGCTCAGCGTGGGAGTCTGCCTCCCGCTGTTGCCGTCGTTTCCCGCGGAGGCGACCACGACCAGGCCGTTCGCCACGGCGTTCTCGGTGGCTTCGGCGCGGATGTCGCAGTAGCCGCCGCATCCGTTGGGGCCATTATCGAAATCGAGGGGTCCATCGGTCGCGCCGTCGCCTTCGTCCAAGGAGAGCGTGACGACATCCATGCCGTCGGCGAGCGCGTCAGTCAGGGCCTGCACCACGGCGCTGTACTGAATGAAGTCGTTCACCGATGGAGAGCCGAAGACCTTGTAGTTTCCCAGGAACGCCTTGGGCGCAACGCCCTGGATGGCGCCCTGCGGCCCGGCATTCTGCACGCCGGCCGCGATCATGGCGATGGCTGTGCCGTGCCCGAAGTGGTCGCGCGGGCTGAGGTCGTCGGCCCTGCCGAAGGAGTCGTCCGAGATGGAGACGTAGCTCCGCGCCACGATGACCTTGTCGTTGGTGTAGTTCGGGTCGCCCTTGGGAAACCCGGCGGGCGGCGTCAGGGAGGGATCCTGAAAGCCGGGGTGGTTCTGATCGATCCCGCTGTCGATGATGCCGATCCTGATGCCCGCTCCGGCGTTCGATGCGCCTCCGACGGCGGTATATGCGGCGGGCAGGTTGATGAGCCCGGTAGCGGTATTCAGATCGCGGCGGACGGGAGGCAGATACTGCACGCGGGCGATGCCCGGAATGGCGCGCAAGGCGTCCGCGTCCGCCCGGCCGGCGGGCACAAACACGGCGTTCACGAGGACCTGCGCGGCGCCCGATACGGGCACATTGCGGCGGCGCAGTTCGGCCAGCACCGGGCTCTGGGCCGCGCGGACGGCGAGCAGCCGGGACTGCGCCTCCACCCCCGACAACTCCGCGCGCGAGTGGCTCGCCCGGGCCACCGGGGGGCCGGCCAGGACCAGCGCATACTCACCGGGACGGCGCGATTGTGCGAGAGATAGAACGGCGGTTGCCAGAAGGGCCAGCGATAAACGCACCATGCATTCCTCTATACGAAAGGTACCATTTGCGCCGCCCCGCTTTAAACCGCTCTTTGGGGCTACTGCCACGGCCGCGCGGCCCGGCGCCGATGCGAAAACAGCCGGCTGCCACGGGCTTCGAGAGGCACGCCCACAAGTCCCGCCGCCGGCGTGTGGCGAATGGGGCTGTCCGAAAGATACATCGCCGGGCGGCGCGTGCGGAAGCGGCGGATCAATACGCGCGGCGAGGCTGGCCGCCCAGGGCCACGCGGCATCGGCCATTGCCGCCGGGCTCCCGCTCGCGGGCGGCGTCCGGGATGCTATGGTAAACGTTTCCCGGGATGCCTGAAATCTCCTTCGAAGTGGTGGCCGAATGCCCGCACACGCGGGCGCGCGCCGGTCTCCTGCACACCGCGCACGGAACCATCGAGACGCCCGTCTTCATGCCGGTGGGCACGCAGGCTTCCGTCAAGGGGCTGAGCACGCGCGATCTGGCCGAAGACCTGGGCGCGGGCATCATCCTGGCCAACACCTATCATTTATATGTGCGGCCCGGCCCGGCGCTCATCCGCCAACTGGGCGGGCTGCACCGCTTCATGGCCTGGCCCAACGCCATCCTCACGGATTCGGGCGGCTACCAGGTGTTCAGCCTGCGCGGACTGCGCAAGATCTCCGAAGAGGGCGTGACGTTCCAATCGCACCTGAACGGCGATCTGCACACCTTCACGCCGGAATCCACGGTGGACGCGCAGCTCGATTTCGGGAGCGACATCCTCATGGCGCTGGACGAATGCCCCGAATACCCGGTGAGCCACGAGTACGCGCGCGAGGCCATGCAGCGCACCGTGCGCTGGGCGCGGCAGGCCAAGGCGCATCACGCGCGGCGAATGAGCCGGGAGGGCCGGAGTGGCAACGCGCTGTTCCCCATCGTGCAGGGGTCCATGTTCGCCGATCTGCGGCGCGAGTGCGCCACGGCGCTGCTGGATCTGGACGCCGACGGGTACGCCATCGGCGGCCTTTCGCTGGGCGAAGCGCGCAGCCTGAGCCTGGAAATGGTGGAAGCCACAGAGGGCATCCTACCGCGGTCGCGGCCGCGCTACGCCATGGGCGTGGGGATGCCGGCCGAGTTGCCGGAATACGTGGCGCGCGGCATCGACATGATGGATTGCGTGCTGCCCTCGCGCAACGCCCGCAACGGCTGGCTGTTCACCTCCGAGGGCCACGTGGTGATCAAGCACGCGCGCTACCGGGACGACGAGCGGCCGCTCGACCCGAACTGCGAATGCTATACTTGTCGGAGATACTCCCGAGCCTACCTTCGTCATTTGTTCCAGTGCGGGGAGATTCTGTATTCGGTGCTGGCGACCCGTCACAACATCCGCCGGTACCTTGACATCATGCGGGGCATCAGGCACGCTATAATATCGGATTCGTTCCCAGAATACTTGAGGTGTGTCCGCTCGGCCCCGGGTGAGGGCGGGGACGCACCGGTGGTGTGAATGTGCTCTTAACACTGTTTCTCCTTGACGCGGCGGCGCCGACCGCCGGCAACCCCCTCGTGGGTTTCCTCCCCATCCTCCTCATCTTCGGGATTTTTTACTTCCTCCTGTTCCTTCCCATGCAGAAGCAGCGGAAGAACACGCAGAAGATGCTGGCCAGCCTGCAAACCGGCCAGGTGGTGGTGACCAGTGGCGGGATCGTTGGCGCCATCGTGGCCATTGAATCCGACGACACCCTGGTGCTGCGCGTGAAGCCGGACAACGTGAAGCTCCAGGTGGCGCGCAGCGCCGTTTCCAGCCTGTACTCGGGCGAAGGCAAGAAGTAGACGTACCGGAAGTCTTATTTGGCAAGCTCTCAACTCCCATGAAAAAGAACCTGAATACCCGGACGATCGTCATCGTTGCGACGATCCTGATTTGCGTGCTCGGCATCATCGGGGTCCCCAAGTCGATGGCGGATCTGAAGAAGAACTTCCGGGAGAATATCCGTCTCGGCCTGGACCTGCGGGGCGGCAGCCACCTGGTGATGCTGGTGAAAGTGCACGAAGCCGTAATGGGCGACGCCAACCAGACCGAGGATCATCTTAAGGACGACCTGAAGAAGGCCGCCATTACCTGGACGGACATGTCCGTCAACGAAGTGCAGCGCGTCGAGGACGCCGGCGACGTGACCCTCACGGTCAAGGGCATCCCCGCCACTCAGTCCAGCGCATTCCGCAGCCTGGTATCGGATCATTTTTCGACCTACGCCGTGACCGTGCTCAACTCCAGCGATTACTCCCTGAAGCTGAAGCCCACCGACCTGATCGCGCTCGAAAGGGAGACCGTGCAGCGCACCATCGACACCATCTCCAACCGCATCGACGCCCTCGGCCTGGCGGAGAAGACGGTGACCGCCTACGGGCGGAGCGGCGCGGACTTCCAGATCCTGGTGCAGCTTCCCGGCGTGGACGATCCGGCGCACGTGAAGGAACTGATCGGCACGGCGGCCAAGCTGGAGATCTGCGCCGTTAAGGACGGGCCGTTCGGATCCAAGGATGAGGCGCTGGCCAAGAACGGCGGCGTGCTCCCCCTGAACACCAAACTGGTGAAGGCCAAGCCGCGCGGCGAAGCCCCCGGCGACCGCTGGTACCTGGTGGACCGGCACGCGGTGGTCTCGGGCAACGAGTTGCGCAACGCCCGGGCGGGGCAGGGTGAAATGCGGAAGTTCCTCACCACGTTTTCGCTCTCGCCGGACGCCGGCGCCCGGTTTGGCCGCTACACCGAGTCCAACATCGGCAACAATCTGGCGGTGGTGCTAGACGACCAGATCGTGAGCGTGGCGGAGATCCGGTCGAAAATCGAGGATTCCGGACAGATCGAAGGCCTGAGCACCGAAGACGAAGCCATCGACCTGTCGCGCTACCTGCGCAGCGGCTCGTTGCCCGCCGGGGTGGAATACCTGGAAGAGCGATCCATCGGGCCGTCGCTGGGCGCGGATTCCATCAGCGAAGGGATGCGGGCGGGCATCGTGGGGCTGGTGGCCGTGGTGCTGGTGATGCTGGTGTACTACCGGCGCAGCGGGGTGAACGCGGTGCTGGCGCTGATTCTGAACACCGTGATCCTGTTGGCGGCGGTTTCCTATTTTCACGCGGTTCTGACGCTGCCGGGAATCGCGGGAGTGATTCTGACGATCGGTATGGCGGTAGACTCCAACGTGCTGATTTTCGAGCGCATCCGCGAGGAACTGCGCACCGGGAAATCGGTGGTGGCCGCCGTGGACACGGGATTTAATAAGGCCTGGTGGACCATCGTTGACACCCACGTCACCACGGTGGTCTCCTGCGCGTTTCTCTTTTTGTTCGGCGAAGGCCCGGTGAAGGGATTTGCGGTGACCCTGACGATCGGGTTGATTGCCAACGTGTTTACGGCCGTCTTCGTTTCGCGGACGATTTTCGACTACGAGTTGTCGGGCCGGCGGCAACTGGAGACGTTGAGTATTTAGGCCAGAGCCGGAAGCGGCAGGGGCTGAGCGGGCCTTGGGGGTTCGAGGCCGGGAACAAAATTTAAAGGGCTGGTGTCCAACGTTGTAAAGGGACACCCAGCATGGCAAGGTTCGATGGAATTATTTAAGAGCACGAACTACGACTTTCTGGGCAAGAAGTGGCCCTTCATTATTGCGTCGCTGATTTTATCGGTGGCCGGGATCGGGAGCATCATCGTGCGGGGCGGGCTGAACTACGGCATCGACTTCAAGGGCGGGGCCCAGGTGACCGTGAGATTCTCCTCCACGCCGCAGTTGGACAAAATCCGCGCGGTCATGCAGAAGTCGCCCAAGATCCACGGCGGCGTGAGCGTCCAGAATTTTACCGGCGGCACCCAGCCCAACACCGTCCTGATCGAGACGGAAATCCAGGAAGAGAAGCAGTTGAACATCAACCGGCAGGCCATGGAGGACGTTCTGCGGAACACCTTCGGCCAGCCGGACAACCCCAGGCTGGACATGAACAATACGCCGGCGGATCCGCTGGCCGCCCGGCTGCGCGACGCCCTGGCGCGCAACGGCATTCCCATGAGCGATGCCCAGTTGCAGCCGCTGGTCAAAGGCATCCTGGACTACCGCGACAAGGAAGCTTCCGGGCTGGTGACGAATTTTCAACAATTGTCCACCGTTGCGGGCATGAACTCTGGTATCATGAACGCTCTCCAGCAGGAGTGTTACCTGGGCACGTACCATGTGGGCGAGGTCCAGATGGTGGGGCCCAAGGTGGGCGCTCAGTTGCGGTCGCAGGCGGTGCTGGCCACGTTGTACGCGCTGGCGGGCATGTTGGCGTACATCGCCTTCCGCTTCGAGTGGATTTATGGATTGGGTGCTGTAATCGCGTGCTTCCACGATACGATCATCACGGTGGGCCTGTTCTCGATCTTCAATCAGGAGATCTCGATGACGGTCATCGCGGCGCTGTTGACGCTGGTGGGCTACTCGATGAACGACACCATCGTGATTTTCGACCGTATTCGCGAGAACCTGAAACTCTCGCGGCGGGAGCCCCTGGAGAGCGTGATGAACAGAGCCGTCAACCAGACGTTGAGCCGGACGGTGATGACCTCCGGTCTGACGTTCCTGACGGTGATTGCGCTGTTCCTTTTCGGCGGGCCGGTGCTGCGCGGATTTTCCTTCGCGCTGGTTTGCGGAATCATAGTAGGCACGTATTCATCGGTGTTCGTGGCCAGCCCGATCGTCCTGTTCTGGCACGGTTATGTGGATAAGCCAAAGCGGGCGTCCGGTTCGGGCGGCGCCGCCGCGCGCAAGGATGTGCCGCGGACCGGCGGCGCAAAGCCGGTGAAAGGTGAAGGCAGTAAGGTGGTAAAGTAACGGGTTGCGGCCAGGCGCACGGGTGGCGCGGGGCCGCGTGAGGGAGATTTGGGAAAGGCAAGTTCCTATGTTTGAACAGACATTTGTACAGACTGGTAAAACCAACACGACGTGGACCGTGATTCTCTCGGCGCTGGTCCAGACAGGGCTCCTCGTCGTGGCGGTGATCATACCGATGATCTATTTCGACGTGCTGCCGGCCGCGACCCTGACGAGTTTCCTGGTGGCTCCGCCGCCTCCGCCGCCGCCTCCTCCGCCGCCCGCGGCTACTCCGATCGTCAGGCAAGTGAAGGTGATTCCGCGCCAGTTCGACGCCGGCAAACTGATGACGCCGAAGTCGATCCCCAAGGATATTGCGGTGATTAGGGAAGACGATTTGCCGCCTTCCACCGCCGGTGCGGGTGTCGTGGGTGGCGTTCCGGGCGGCATGGCGGGTGGAACGGTGGGCGGCGTGCTGGGCAGTATTCTGACCCAAGGCAACTCGGTGGCCCCTCCTCCTCCGCCTCCGAAGAAAGAGGCTCCGCCGCCTCCCAAGCGCGTGCAGATCGGCGGCAACGTGCAGGCCGCGATGTTGATTTACGGCCCCAAGCCGTCTTATCCGCCGCTGGCCAAGCAGGCGCGCATTTCCGGCGTCGTGCATCTGCACGCCTTCATCTCCAAGGAAGGCACCATTCAGACGTTGACGGTAATTCCGCCGGCCCACCCGCTGCTGGCTCCCGCGGCGGTGGAGGCGGTGCGGACCTGGAGATACAAACCTACCATGCTGAACGGCGAGCCGGTGGAGGTTGAGACCACCATCGACGTCAGTTTTATGTTGGCCCAGTAGTAACCCGGCGCTCCCAGAGGAGCGCCGGATAGAAGTACAAAACTTTCAACTCGCAGGAGAGAACTAGAATGCTTTTGCAATCGCAAGTATGGTCGCTGTTACTATTCCAAGAGGTCGGGTTCGACGTAGTCCACCTGTGGACCCAGATGGGCATCCTCGCCAAACTCGTTGTGGGCTTGCTGTTCGTCATGTCGGCGTACTCCATCGGCGTCATGATCGACCGCTTCATGGCATACAGTGCCGCCCGTAAGCAGTCTCGCCAGTTCGCACCGGCCGTGGCCGGGGCCCTGCGCGAAGGAAAACTGGACGAAGCGGTGAAGATTGCCGACCGCTACAAGAAAAGCCACCTCGCCAAGGTCGTGGTTGCCGGTTTGCAGGAATTCCAGGCGCACCAGCTCAGCGCCGAGATTCCTGGAGAGGAAATTGAAGCTTCCAAACGCGCGCTGGAACGCGCCGAAGCCATCGTTCACGCCGAGTTGAAGCGCGGCGTCAGCGGCCTGGCGACGATTGGTTCGACCGCCCCGTTCGTGGGGCTGTTCGGGACCGTCGTGGGCATCATCAACGCTTTCAAGGGAATTTCCGCCGAGAAATCGAGCGGTCTGGGAGCCGTGGCCGGCGGTATTTCCGAAGCCCTGGTGACCACCGCTATCGGACTCTTCGTGGCGATCCCGGCGGTCTGGGTGTTCAACTACTTCACCAACAAGATTGAAGCATTCGACGTGGAGATGGGCAACTCCAGTTCCGAACTGATCGACTACTTCCTGAAGCGTTCGCAGCGCGCAGCCAAGTAGGGTCCCGCATGCCCGGGACGGAAGCGGTCCGCCTCCGGCCGGGGATGCGCGACAGGGATTCGGCGAGTTGAATTCCGGGGAACTTCGCAAGGGGTTCCCCGGCACTTCTCCCGGGTTTCATGGAGAATACCATGGCAGAAAAGGTCAAGAAATCGAACGATACGAAGTTCAAGGCTCTACCGGTCGTGGCGGACATCAACGTCACGCCCATGGTGGACGTGATGCTGGTGCTGCTCATCATCTTCATGGTCATTACGCCCATGTTGTCGAAGGGCGTCAGCGTGAACCTTCCGAAAACCGATAACCCCATCCCCATGAAGGCCGCCGACAAGAGCGACGCGATTGTCATCGCGATTACACAGACCGGGCAGGCGTTTCTGAATGTCGACAAGGTCTCGGCCGACCAGTTGGCGCCCAAGGTGAAGGACCTTCTGAGCGGACGCACCGACAAGACGGTTTTCTTGAAGTCCGATATGCGGGCCAAGTATCAGGCGGTGCTGGATGTGGTTCAGAATCTCCAGGCCGCGGGTGTCGACCAGTTGGGACTCCTGACGGAGCAGAACCAGGACAGACGCCGGGGCGCCGGCGCGGCGAACACGCCGGCGGTGCAGAAGTAACGGGATCTATTTAAAAGGAGCAATTTTATGGGAATGGCAGTCGGCGGCGCTGGTGGTGTTAAATCGGACATCAACATGACGCCCATGATCGACGTGCTGCTGGTGCTGATCATCATTTTCATGGTCATCACGCCTTTGACACCGAAGGGCCTGGACGCCCTGGTGCCGCAGCCGCCTCCACCGGGTCAGCAGGCCAGCGCATCCGATCTGCGCACGGTGGTGATCGTGGTCGACGCGAATCACAAGGTGCAGGTCAACCAGCAGGATATCGAGTGGGACGCCCTGCAGGCGAAACTCGAGGATATTTTCAAGACGCGCGCGGAACGGGTGGTCTTCGTCAAAGGGAATCCCGATCTGGATTATCTGTGGGTCGCCAAGGCGATCGACATCGCCCATGGCGCGCAGATCGACAAGGTCGGTCTGATGCCCTTTAAGGATCTTGGAGAATAGGAGATCGTAGTCCATGCGGAAAGTCGCATTGATCCTGGCAGTGGCCGCCCTGGCGGTCCTGGCCACAAGCTGCACGCAGTTGAGAGCGCGCGACCAGATTAATAAAGGCGTGGCGGCTTTCAAGAGCGCCCAGTATCCGGAAGCGGTGGAGCATTTCAAGACGGCCGTCGAGCTCGATCCGAACTTCGTCACCGCACGCCTCTACCTGGCGACCGCCTACATGCAGCAGTACATTCCCGGATCGCCGGAGCCGGACAACGTCAAGATGGCCGATGAGGCCCTGCACCAGTTCAACGTCGTGCTGGAGCAGAAGCCCAACGACACCGTGGCCATCGCTTCCATCGCCTCCCTGTATCTCAACCAGAAGAAGTGGGACGACGCCGAGGCCGAGTACCGGAAGCTGATCGCCATCGATCCCAACAACAAGGACGCCTACTACAGCATCGGATTCATCGTCTGGTCCAAGTGGTATGTCCCCTATCAGACCGCCCGTGCCGCGGCCAATATGAAGCCCGAAGACCCCGGTCCCATCAAGGACAAGAAAATCCGGGAGGACCTGAAGGCCCAGTACGACAGCGTGATCGACGACGGCCTGAAGAGTCTGGACAAGGCGCTGCAGATCGATCCCGAGTACGTGGATGCCATGGCGTACGAGAACCTGCTGATCCGCGAGCGCGCCGACCTGTGCACCGACAAAAAGGACTACGAGGGCCAGATCAAGATCGCCGATCAGTGGATACAGAACGCCCTGGACATGAAGAAGAAGATCGCCGAGCGTAAGGAAAAGAGCGGCGCCGCCGGTGGTATCACCCTGGATACCGGCGCCGCCAAGTAGCCGTTTCCGTACTCCACCCGCCGCCGCGGCCCCCCGCTCCCGGCCGCGGCGGTTCGGAGGGAAGTTGTATCACGCTACAATTGAAGCAGAGTGGCCGCTGAAACCCTACCTCCACCGCCAACGTCCGATCCCGTCGATTCCCTGTACCGCGAGCTGGAAGAAAAGGTCCGCGAGTACCGCCCCAAGGACGATCTAGGCCCACTCCAGGCCGCCTTCCAGTTCGCCCGCAAGTATCACGCGGGGCAATCGCGCGATTCCGGCGAGCCGTACATGGTTCACCCCCTCATGGTGGCTCACATCCTGGCCGACATGCGCATGGACCAGGTTGCGATGGAAACCGGCCTGTTGCACGACGTGGTGGAAGACACCAGCGTGACCGTCGAGCAGGTGCGCAAGGAATTCGGCGACGACGTGGCCCGCTGCGTGGACGGCGTCACCAAGCTCACCAAGCTGGATTTCTTCTCCGCCGAAGACCGCCAGGCGGAGAGCTTCCGCAAAATGCTGCTGGCCATGGTCGAGGACATCCGCGTCATCATGGTCAAACTGGCCGACCGCACGCACAACATGCGGACCCTGGGCTACCTCTCGCCGGAGAGGAGGGAGCGCATCGCGCGCGAGACCATCGAAATCTACGCCCCCATCGCGCACCGCCTGGGAATGGGCAAGGTGCGCGGCGAACTGGAGGACCTGGCCTTCCAGTACCTGGAGGCGGATGCCTACCGCGAGATCGTGGCGGCCATCGAATCGCGCCGCCATTCCAACGAGGGGTTTCTGAACGAGATCCGCCGCACGGTGGAAGCGGAACTGCGGCGGGAGGGCATTCCCGCCAAGCTGGAGGGGCGCGTCAAGCGGCCCTATTCGGTGTTCCAGAAACTGCGCCGGCAGAAGATCACGGTGGACGAGATTTACGACCTCACGGCCCTGCGCATCGTCACCGATTCGGTGAAGAACTGCTACGCCGCGCTGGGCGTGATTCACAACGAGTGGCGGCCCATTCCGGGACGCATCAAGGATTTCATCGCCATCCCGCGTCCCAATCTCTACCAGTCGCTGCACACCTCCGTGGTCGGTCCGCATGGCCAGACATTCGAAGTGCAGATCCGCACCGAGGAGATGCACCGCATCGCCGAGGAAGGCATCGCGGCCCACTGGAAGTACAAGGAAGGCCGCAAGGGACCGGCGGCCGACGACCAGCGCATCGCCTGGCTGCGCCACCTGGTGGAGTGGCAGCGCGACGTCCAGGATCCCGGGGAGTTCATGTCCACCCTCAAGGTGGACCTGTATCCCGAAGAGGTCTACACCTTCACCCCGCGCGGCAAGGTGATCGTTCTCCCGCGCGACGCCACGCCCATCGACTTCGCCTACGCCATTCACTCCGACGTGGGGCAGACCTGCTGCGGCGCGAAGGTGAACGGCCGCATCGTCCCGCTGCGCTCCGGGCTGCGCAACGGGGACATCGTGGAGATCATCACCCAGCCGGGCCACGAGCCCAGCAAGGACTGGCTGGCGTTCGTCAAGACCTCCCGCGCGCGCAACAAGATCAAGCACGTCATCAACGCCAGCGAGCGCATCAAGGCCATCGACATCGGCCAGAAGTACCTGGACAAGGAGGCCCGCCGCCTGGGCGTCTCCCTCGGCAAGGTCACCCGCGCCGACACCGAGAAGGCCGTCGCGGACTACGGCTACGCCAAGATGGAAGACCTGTACGCGGCCCTGGGCTACGGCAAGTACTCGGCCCGCCAGGTGCTGAGCAAACTCGCCCCGGGGCTGGTCAAGGACGATCCCGCCGACGTGCGCGGCGCGGCGGCTGCCCCGGAGGCCGCGCCCGGGGCGCCTCCCACTCCCGGGCGGCCGCCGGACCAGGACTCCGTCATCAAGGTCCGCGGCGTCGACGACCTGCTGGTGTACCGCGCCAAGTGCTGCAACCCGATTCGCGGCGAAGCCATCGTGGGTTACGTCACGCGCGGCAAGGGCGTGGCCGTGCATTCCCGCATGTGCCCCAACGTGCAGAGCCTGATGTACGACGTGGAGCGCAAGATCGAAGTGGAATGGGCGCGGACGGCGGACGATTCCTTCCCGGTCCGCATCGTGCTCCACACCGACGACCGGCCCGGAATGCTGAACTCGCTCACCGGCGTGCTCTCCGACGAGAGCACCAACATCCGCAGCCTGGAGGCCAAGGCCGACACGGACCAGGCCGGCGGGGTGGTGGAGATGACCGTCGACGTGCGCGATAAGAA
>Ga0209039_10002996_pt1 | contig 13613 bp, 9 predicted proteins | sample BogFormECP12_OM1_FD_188238 | JGI IMG/M metagenome (GOLD analysis project Ga0209039, IMG submission 188238) | Bog forest soil microbial communities from Calvert Island, British Columbia, Canada - ECP12_OM1 (SPAdes) (version 2) | ecosystem: Environmental > Aquatic > Freshwater > Wetlands > Bog ...
TCAAGACATTCACCAACGGCATGTCGCCCATCATATCCATCAGATCCATCCCCATGCCGCCTTCTTTGTTATCGCCATCGCCGGATGACTTGCGGCTATAAGCTTCCAGCCGGGCGTACGTGTCGCCAATTACGGCTTTACCTTGCGGATCACTCATCCACTCGCGGATGGTGGATGTTTTATTGAGGATTGAGGGCAGGTGCAACGTAGATTCGAGCGTCACCGTCAGTTTCTGGCGAATATCTGCAGCAGAAGCCGCCACCAGCAGGTCGAAATCCCCATTCTCGGTAATCCACTGTTTATAGGCCGGGTGATAGTAGGCAAACGCTCTGAAATCAAGCGGTATGGAGACAGTTTTTGTTTCTCCCGGTTTGAGCTCTACCTTGGCAAAGCCCTTTAATTCCTTTTCGGGCCGCACCAATCCCGATTTCTGGTCGTGCACGTAGAGCTGGACAATTTCTTTGCCGGATACTTTGCCCGTGTTGGTGACATCTACTGTCACCGTTACACCTTCCACATCCTTGAAGGTGTTCTTCGACGCTTTTGCGTTGGCGTAGCTAAAGCTGGTATAGCTCAACCCATACCCGAAGGGGAACAGCACCGCAAGCTGCCTGGCGTCGTAATAGCGATAACCGATGAACAGGCCTTCGCCGTAACGTACTTCACCTGCCTCGCCCGGCCAATTAATATAGGCAGGCGTATCAACCAGGCGGTGTGGGAACGTTTCAGCCAGTTTACCGCACGGATTAACCTTGCCGAAAAGTATTTCCGCAATCGCAATGCCCCCGGCCTGTCCCATCATATACCCTTCCAGAACGGCAGAAACATCATTGATCCAGGCATCCATTACAACGGGCGCGCCATTATTGAGCACCACCACCGTATGGCGTTGCGCTTTGGAAACCGCCTTGATCAGCTCAACCTGTTGATGGGTCAGGTCAAGATCGGCGCGGTCGTAGCCTTCGGATTCTTTGTAGGTGGGCAGCGCAATAAAAAGCACGGCTACATTCGCCGCCTGAGCGTTCGCGACTGCCTCATCGATCAAATCTTGCCGGAAGGAACCATCGCTCGGATAACCGTCGGCGTAGGATAGTTCAGCCCCGCCAGCCTGGGCTTTCAGCTCTTCAAATGGGACGGCTACTTTGGTCGGATTGATGTGCGAGCTGCCGCCGCCCTGGAAATGCGCTTTTTTTGCCGAATGGCCGATCACAGCGATACGCTTTTGGCGCTTGAGCGGAAGCAACCCGTTGTTCTTGAGCAACACCATGCTTTCGGCGGCGACTTTATGTGCCAGTTCATGGTGTGCCTCTACATCGAAGCTGCCATTTTTGGGCGTTTGTTTGGCTTTATAGACGATATTCAAGATACGGCGCACCGATTCGTCCAAAATGGCTTCATCCAATTTACCGTTGCGGACGGCTTTCACCAGCGCTTTGACACGATGTTTTTGCGGGCCGGGCATCTCGAGATCCAGTCCGCCTTTGAGAGCAGCGACGCGGTCGTGCACCGCACCCCAATCCGAAACAACCAGGCCCTTAAATCCCCATTCGTTTTTAAGGATCTCGGTTAGAAGACGATAATTTTCTGAAGCATAGCTGCCATTCAGCTTATTGTACGAACACATCACCGTCCAGGGCCTGGCCGTTTTTACGGCCTTTTCAAATGCAGCCAGGTAGATCTCGCGCAGGCTGCGCTCATCTACTTCGGAGCTGATACTGAAGCGTTGGAATTCCTGGTTGTTGGCGGCAAAATGCTTGAGTGAAGTGCCCACCCCACGGCTTTGAAGACCATTGATCAGGCTGGCTGCCATTTCGCCGGCCAGGTAGGGGTCTTCGGAAAAATATTCAAAATTGCGGCCGCACAGCGGGGAGCGCTTCATATTTGCACCCGGGCCGAGCAGCACATCCACGTTCAGGGCGATACATTCCTCGGCCAGCGCCTCGCCCATTTTATGGATCAGTTCCACATCCCAGCTAGAAGCAGTGCAGGCGGCGGTAGGAAAACAGGTAGCAGGTAAACTATCGGGCGACGAAGAATGGGCGTCGGGGGCGCGCCGCAGGCCATGCGGGCCATCCGAAACGATCATTTCGGGGATGCCCAGGTGTTCAAGCGGGGTGGTTGTCCACCAGGTGGCGCCGGTACACAGGGCAGCTTTTTCTTCGAGCGTCATCCTGTTAATAATATGATGAATACGATCAGACATGGTTCACTCCTTACATAAATTACAAAAGATCAGTTCGCTGCGCTATGCGCGCACGAACTGGAAATTACATCGATGCGAATCTGTTCCAGTTCGCCAGAGATCCAGGCGGAAATGTCCGGACCGGTCAGATCAAGATGCTTGTTGGGCACGAAAAAGCGGTCTGCCGGGCCTGCATCTCTCCAGCCTGCCAGGGTTCTGCCACAAAAACAACCTGCCGGATCCGATCATCATCCAGCAGTTTGGAAAAATCGAGCTGACACACAGGCGTACCATCGAACGGGTGGCTTATATATAGACTTCGTTCGTCACCAGAATTTTACCATCCAATTTCTGCAATGACCAGCGTACAGAACCATGCCCGATTTCGCCGGGATCATGACTGATAGTACATATCTTTGGGTAAAGAATTGGTATTACCCGGATAATTTATTGTAGCGTGTGCAGGCCACAAAATGATCACTTTCGGTTTCTATTAGAACAGGTTTTGTCATACAAATTTTTTGTGCGAATGGACATCTGGCATAGTAGGGGCAGCCGGTGACCAGCTCTGGCAGCTTTTTTTCATTCAAATCCACTTCCACCTTATCCCATTTACGATCCAGACGTGGAACAGCGGAGATCAGCATCTGTGTATAGGGATGCTGTGGGTTATTGAATATTTTTTCGGCTGAGCCTCTTTCAACGACACTACCCCGGTAAAGTATCACGGCTCTGTCACTGATATAGTGCGCCAGCGAGAGGTCATGGGTGATGAATAATACCGAGAGGCCGCGCTTTCTAAGATCTGCCAGCAGATTCAGCACGTCAATGCGAGTTGATGCATCCAGCATGCTGATGATTTCATCGGCAACCAGAAATTTAATGTCGAGCAGAAGCGCGCGCGCAATCAGGAAGCGCTGCAGTTGTCCGCCGCTGAGCTGGTGTGGATATTTGTTCAGGACATGCTCCGGGTTCAGGCCAACAACTTCCAGTGAATTATTTAATTTTTTGTTCCATTCCAGGGGGCTTACTTGTGGAAAAAACTCCTCCTTGATAAACGTAAAAATCCGATCCGCTTTAAAGATTGGATTGTATGAACTGAAGGGGTCCTGGAAAACACCCTGAACGTTCCGGTAATATTCTTTTAAAGCCGCCCCTTTATAATTGGAAATATCGACACCATCGAAGAAAATGGAGCCGGAGCTGATCGAGATGAGGCGCAGGATCATCTTTCCGATGGTGCTTTTCCCACTTCCGCTTTCGCCAATGAGGGATACAATCTCTCTGTCTCCAATGTCAAAACTGACATCGTTTACTGCGCGGAGTTGCTTACCTCCAAATGCTCCGATGGAGTAGACCTTGGAAATGCCGTCCAACTTAAGCATTTGTTCCGCACTCCTTCCAGCATGCCACGTAGTGGTTTTTCTCAATTTCAATAAATGGCGGCACATCCAGACATTTCTCAAAGGCCAGCGGACAGCGTTCCCTGAACCGGCATCCTACCGGTGGATTTAGCAGCAAAGGGGGATTCCCAGGAATACCCGTCAACTGTTTCTCGGTATACTTTACTCCCACCTCCGGCAGCGTTGCTAACAACAGCTTCGTGTATGGATGTCGTGCAGCATGTATGATATCGTCAGTGGCTGCTTTCTCCGCCAGTTGCCCGGCATACATGATCATAATGCTGTCAGATATTTCATATAAAATCGAGATGTCGTGTGTGATAACGATTGCGCTGTTACACAGGTTCCGATCTCGGAATTCAACCAGCATCTCTGCGACCGCCTTTTGACTTGCAACATCCAGCGCCGAGGTGATCTCATCTGCGATCAGCAACAAAGGATTCAGCAAAGTTGAAATGACCATCACCATTCTCTGCTTCATGCCCCCCGACATTTCCATCGGGTACATGTCCAGCACTTTTTCCGGCAATTTGACCAGCTCAAGCCGCTCCTTCAACACAGGCAAAGTGGCTTTATAATCCACCCCTCTCGACCTGAGCAATTCTGCCGTCATCTTTCCGATTTTCCGTGTCGGGTTCATGGCATTCATGGCGTATTGCGGAATGATAGATATTTTCTTGAATCTAAAAGGGTTCATCTTTTCCATGTCATCGATGGGCAACTCTTCGTCGCACAGTATCACACGGCCGCCCATCAATTTCATGGGGGGTTTCAGGAGCACCAGACTGGTGCCGAGCGTGGTTTTTCCACAACCTGATTCGCCCGCCAACCCCATAATTTCACGATCTCGCATGCAAAAACTTGTACTCTCCAATGCATGTACGTCCCCCCGCAAAGTTCGATAATAAATAGTAAGGTTTTCCACTTGCAGTGTCACAGGCTACAACTCCCTGAGTTTAGGATTGAAGACCTCATCCAGTCCAACATTCATGCTGTAAAGAGCGCCTACGATAATGGTGATCGCAAGTCCCGGTGGAATAAACCACCACCAAGAACCAAGCTGAAGAGCGCCCCACAGGACTGAATACTGCATCATCAGACCAAGTGAAATTGTGTTGGTCGGGCCAAGACCGATGAAATCCAGAGTGGCAGCGTTGAGGATCGCCCCACCGAATTGCAGTATAAAGGTCAGGACCAGATAAGACAACATATTCGGCGCAATTTCCGTGACGATAATCTTTAAAGATTTCATCCCGGTCATCCTGGCGAGATCAACAAACTCTCTGTTACGCAAGGAAAAAGTCTGGGCCCGGATGGCTCTTGCCGCCCAAGGCCAGGCCGTAAACCCAATGAAGAGACTCTCTGTAACTACGCTGCGGACTTGCAGATAGGCCGCAATAATGAGCAGTACTGCCAGTGTTGGAATGACCAGTACGATATTCGTGAATGCATTGAGTATTTCATCTACTATTCCGCCGCGATAACCGGCTACGAAACCGATCAGCATGCCCATTAATGTGCCGATCCCTCCGCCGAGCAACCCCACCAGGAAAGTCGCCTGCAGGCCGTTCACGAGCTGCGAAAATACATCCTGCCCAAAGAAGGTTGTTCCGAACCAGTAATCCGCCGAAGGTGGGTGAGCGCCGGTTGGATCCACATAATCTAATGGCTTGTTGTGATTGATCATCGGTCCAATCAATCCCAGCAATACAAAGATCAGGATAATGGAAAATCCAAGCAGTACTTTTTTGTTCTTAAGTGCAAAATAGACGAATTCGTTTGTCTTTTTTGGATTATTCATGCTGTTCCACCTGTCATCCCCCTGCGTGTTCTCGGGTCAATCATGACATAGGCGACATCGATAATGAAATTGGCAAGCAACACACCAATGATGATAAAGAGGAAACAGCCCTGAATAAGAAAGTAATCTTGATTCTGAATGCCAGCCAGTAAAAGATAACCGATGCCCGGATATGAAAATACGACCTCTGTAACCAGCGCACCTGCTACGACCACTCCCAATGAAAGCGCCAGGCCGGTGATCTGAGGCAAGAGTGCGTTATTGAAGGCGTAATTTCTAATCAGTCTTTTCGGCGCACCGAGTGCTTCGAGGTAAGTGGCGTAATCTGCTTCAAGCTCATAAATGATCAGGTTCCGCATACCAATCGCCTGACCGCCAAACCCTACCAGGAAGAGCGAGGCGAAAGGCAGGAACCAGTGCTGCAGAAGACTCCCAACAAAAGACCAGGACAGATTTGGAAGCATCAAAAAGCTGTAGGCGCCGGCGATCGGGAAAATGTGCCAGACAATTCCAAACAGCCAGGCCAGCAAAATCCCCAACCACATGTAGGGAGTGGCAGTCAGGATATAGCCAAGCGGCGAAACGGTGTTATCGAGCCACTTGGAACGCGCCGCAAAAGCCCCAAACTTATTGCCTGCGTACCAGCTCAATAAAATGGACGGCACCAGCAGGGCAATATCATAGGGGACAGCGTTTTGGAGAACCTTGGTCACCGGCGTTGGAAACAGGTACACACTGGTTCCGAGGTTGCCATGGATCAGGTTATTCCAGAAAGTGAGATACTGCTGCCAGAGCGGCACATCCAGTCCGAACAAATGGGAGTAATAAGCATACAATTTTTGGCTGGCCGCCGTGGTTTGGGTTACCGTAACCCTTGCCAACATATTCTGGACTGGATTACCGGGCATAAAGCGTGGGATCATCCAATCAATAGAAACCGCCAGAAAAAAAGTCAAGGCATAAATCAGGAGCTTTCTGCCAAAATAGCGCAGCACATGACCTCCATCTTATAAAATAATCAGGTGTTAAGAAATGCCCCTCCTCCTGAATTTTGAAGGAGGGGCAGCGAGCTTATACTAAATTTATTTATTTGGGAGTTACCGGTTTTAAGTTGATCAGTGTGTTTAGACCACCCGTCTGCCAGTATCCGTTCCAGGTCATTGGATAAGTTGGACTTGTTGAAGTTGAAGTCGGGAAGCCTGTCCAGACTGCGGTCGGACCATTTGTCCACTGGGCCCATGCGCCATTGTACCACAACGGGATCACGGGCATATCGGTCAGCATGATGGTCTGGATCTTGCTGACAGCAGCCTTCATACCGGCCGCGTCAGAGGTCTGAACTTTGCCAAGTGCGTCCACTGCATCGAACATAGCCTGGTTATTGTACCGGCCGTAGTTACCGATCTGCATTTGTGATTGGATCGGGTGGGTGAACAAGTAGTTATAGGTCGTCCAGGGAGTGTTGGTCAATGGCGTATTGTTCTGCAGCGTCATTTGGAAGGTGCCACTTTGCAAAGCGGTATTCCAGTCGCTTTGAGCAGGGGTTGCAGCTGTGACATTGATGCCGGCGGCCTGGGCGCTGGAGGCGATGACAGCGATGGCAGCCATCCAATCTGTCCAACCATTCGGGCAGGTAACCTGCAGTTTGATGGGGGAACCATCTTTATTGGTTACGAAACCGTCTGAGCCGGTCTTATAACCGGCGGCGGCCAGCATTTTCTTGGCTGTGGCCGTATCGAAATGGTATCCTAAGCTCTTCTGTACGGCGGCATCATCGTATTGGCTCAGGCCAGGCAGGAGTCCACCCGGTGTGGATGCAGTGACCAGGTTTGCGTAAGCTTTTTGAACAATGGTGGGAACATCAATGGCATAGGCCAGTGCTTTTCTGAAGGCCGGGTCATCCAACGGCTTCATGGTCAGGTTCATTGCCAGGTAAGCCGTATTGGCAGCCAGCATATAGGGGGCCTTGGGGAAGTAAGTACCGGCATAACCATTATCCACCAAGGATGCCACGCCCGGCAGGAAGTTGTTGCTCAGATCGAGCTGGCCCTGCAGCACCATACCGAGGGCGACGTTGTTGCTGGAGGTGCGGATATCGACGATGTACTTGGGTGCAGGCGTACCAAACACTTTGATGCCCCACCAGTTATCGTTCCGCTGCCAGACGTTACGGTCCTGACCAGTTGCCAGGTACAGGTAGGCGCCGGAGCCAACCGGGTTGGCATTTGTTCCGGTGGCGATTTCATCGGCTGACATGGTCGACCAAATGTGCTTTGGAACAATCGGAATGTTATAAAGGTTGAAGTCCCATTCCTGGTAGATCGGACTGGTGAAGGTGAATTCCACGTGGGTGGCATCGGCCGATGTAATATTGGCCAAACCTTGCGAGGTCCACAACGAGGAGAACCACAGCGCAGTATTCGTCTTGCCAAGTGTGAAGGTAAACACGACATCGTCGGCTGTCAGGGGCTGTCCATCCGACCAGGTCAGGCCAGGTCTGAGGACCACGTCGTAGGTAGTCGGATTGGTCCAAGTTCCGCTCGCCGCCAGGAAGGGGGATAATTTGCCGGAAAGAGGATCAAAACTGAACAGGGTCTCGTACACAAGACCGACCGTTCCCGAAGTATTTGCCAGATTGCCGGTCTGGAATGGATTCCAGGTCGATGCGGGTCCCCAGGCGGCGCCACTGACGAACAGGGTCTGGTTACGAGGAAGATTGGTAGGCACCGACGAAGTTGCAGCCTGGGTTGGCGCTGGAGCTGTAGTCGGGGCGGGTGCAGCCGGTGCGGTAGTGGCAGCCGGCATCGCCGGTGCGGTAGTGGCTGCTGGCATGGCCGGTGCTGTAGTCGCAGCCGGTGCAACCGGTGCTGTAGTCGGAGCAGGGGTTGCTGCCGGAGCGCAAGCTGAAAGCACTACGGACAACATCAGCAAAACAGAAACAACGAGACTTATTTTGCGCATCTTTCACTTCTCCTTTTATTAATTCTTTTCGGTCCGGTACAGTTACCGGTTTCCTTCGATATGGGGGGGTGTTTCGGATATTCATTCGAGATCCCGCTTTTCCGCAGCATCCATTCAAAATTTCAGGAACAGCGCCCAATCAATTCTGCTTCTAATAAAAGTTAGCGAGCTTGCAGATAGGATTTTTTGATCCTGCTGACAGGATCAATCTTAAAACTCTATACGATCGATACTCACCTCCTTTTTTTTAAACCGCGGCAGTGCTACATGATGAACGAATGACCAGCTCGGAAGTCAAAATGATCCGGCGAGGTTGGTCACTAGGGTGTGCAATCATGTCAATCAAAGTTTCTGCTGCCATCCCGCCTTCACGTAAGATGGGCTGGCGAACCGTTGTCAGCTGAGGCGAGGTTCGCGCCGCCAGAGGGATATCGTCGTAGCCGATCACGGCAATGTCTTCTGGAATGCGCAAGCCAGCTTCCTGGATCGCCCTCATCGCTCCGATAGCCATCATATCGCTGGCGGCAAAAACCGCATCTGGCTTGTGCGGCAGCAGACGCTGCATAGCAAAATATCCACCGGCATCCGTAAAATCACCCTCGGCAACCAGATCAGAGTCAGGGGTGATCCCACGCTCTCGTAAGGCATCCACATACCCATCGTAGCGGTCAATCCCGGCGATCCTGGTTTGAGGCCCACTAATAGTGGCAATCCGCCGGCGTCCCAGGCGCATCAGGTAAAGCACGGCATCCCGGGCGCTGATGCGGTTTTCGACATCCACGTAGCTAATTTTGTTATTGGTAGGGTGACGGCCAATCAGAATGAATGGCAGTTTGCTCTCAGCCAATGATTCAACGATCGGGTCATTCAGCAACATGGATGCCACGATCACGCCATCCACCAAACCGTTATAAAGAATCTGGCGGATTGTCCGGCGTTCATATTCGGGTTCGGCCAGCCACAACATCACTGAGTAATCCAGCACATTACAGGCGGATGAAACCCCCTGAATGACCAGTGGAAAGTAAGGGTCAGTAAAGATAGCGCTGACGCCCATCGGGATGACCAATCCCAGCACATTCGTATGTCCTGCTGCCAGACCACGAGCGGCCAGGTTTGGTTGAAAGTCGAGCTTTTGGATTACATCTTTGACCTTTTGGCGGGTTTTCTCATTGACATTCGGGTCGCCATTAATCACGCGCGAAACGGTCGAACGAGAGACACCGGCATATTGGGCAACATCTTCAAGCGTGAGGGTCATAATCAGGTCTTCGGGAGCGCTCCCAATAACAGAGAATAAAATTGAACCGGATTGCTGCTTCTTTTAGATGGGCTTCAGTTTTTACAATTTATTAGCTAGGGATAATTGCTGATTACCGCTGAAACGATCGGGAAATCGTCTCGGGTTCGATATAAATATCTTGTATCCTTGATCTGGATAAAATTCCACCCGAAATGATTTGAAAAAAACATACAGAGAGCTATATAAAACCGTTTGATTGGAAGCGCTCTCAATTGTTAAAGTATTATATAAACTTTAATTCTAATTGTCAATATATTTTAATGAAATCATCTTGATATCCGGCCGGAGGAGACAGGTTTGTTCATTTGCAAGGCTCATTAGGGCGCCATTTTTGATGATGTTGCTTGACAACAATGCATAAAATGCTAAAATATGGGGGAAATTAATTTAAAATTTGTTTAAATTTTATTAAATAATGCGGGGAATTTATGAAAGAAAAGATTAAAATCAGTGACATCGCCCGGCAGAGCGGCGTATCGGTATCAACGGTTTCGCTTGCTTTGAATAATAAACCGGGCGTCTCTCAAGAGACCCGCTTGCGAGTTCTCGCAGTCGCCCAGGAATTTGCATACCCGCTCAAGCCAAACATCTCGTCGGGGAAAGATAATTTACTTACTACCATTGCTATGCTGGTCAAGACCGACCCGGATATTACCCCAATGGCCAATCCGTTTTACTCAAAAGTGATCATGGGTATCGAGGATAGCTGCCGCCGGGCCAGTATCAATTTGCTCTTCGCATCGCTGCCGGTTGACGAAAATAACCGCCCATTAGAGATACCTCAGTTGCTTTACAACGAGATGGTAGACGGTTTGCTAATGGTGGGCGTCTGTGTGGATGAGACTTTCGCAACTGCCTCTGTTAAACGCAAGCTCCCGATTGTGCTGGTGGATGGTTACTCCAGCCTGGATCAATATGATATGGTCGTATCGGATAATTTTCGGGCAGCTTATCAAGCGATAGTATTTTTAATCGAAAAAGGCCACCGCCATATTGGGCTGGTCGGCAGTGAGGTAGGCTGTTATCCCAGCCTGAGGGAGCGCCGGAATGGCTATTTGCGAGCGCTTAAAGAAAATCAAATCGGCCAAAACTATATTGCTAATTTCAATATCAATAAATCAAAAGGTTACCAGGAGACCATTCAACTGCTGCAAGCAAATCCGCACATCAGCGCCCTGTTCTGCGTGAATGACGAAATCGGCAGCTCTGCGATTCGGGCGGTTCAATCCCTGGGTAAGCGTGTGCCGGATGACATCTCGGTGGTTGGTTTTGATGATACCTACCTTGCGGCAAATACCCATCCAACTCTGACAACCATGCATGTAGATACCACCGCCATGGGACGGGCGGCTGTCCAATTGCTTTCCATGCGGCTTGGAAATCCCGAAACGGCACGCATGACCCTGACAATCCATCCAACCCTGGTGCTGCGGGAATCGGTAAATCCGGCGCCAGATCAAACTCAAACGACAGAGACAGAACTTTTATGAGCTTTTTATCATTGCCCAACATCCCCTGGGAAGACCGTCCGGCAGGTTGTTCGGATGTGGTCTGGCGTTATAGCGCCAACCCGATAATCCCCCGCGACCTGATCCCATCCTCGAATAGCATTTTTAACAGCGCAATCGTGCCCTTTCAAGGTCATTTTGCGGGTGTCTTCCGCTGCGACAATAAAAAGCGTGACATGAATCTGCATCTTGGTTTCAGCCAGAACGGCATTGACTGGGATTTGCAGGATGACCCGATTGATTGGATCTGCGCTAATCCGGAAATCGGTAGTTTCCAATATCGCTACGACCCACGCCTGGTCTGGCTGGAAGATCGCTATTATGTCACCTGGTGTAACGGCTATCATGGCCCAACCATCGGTATCGGCTATACCTACGATTTCAATCAATTTTATTTTCTTGAAAATGCACTGCTGCCGTTCAACCGGAATGGGGTGCTCTTCCCGCGCCGTATCAACAATAAATATATCTTGCTGAACCGTCCAAGCGACAACGGCCATACTCCTTTTGGCGATATTTACCTCAGCCAGAGCCACGATTTGATCTACTGGGGCGAGCATCGTTTTGTCATGGGGGTGAAGGGCGGATGGCAGAGCACCAAGATTGGTGCTGGGCCAATTCCCATTGAAACCCCGCAAGGCTGGCTGATGTTTTATCACGGCGTGCTGACCTCCTGCAATGGCTTTGTGTATAGTTTTGGGGCGGCATTGTTAGATCTGGATCAGCCCTGGAAAGTGATTGCACGCGGTGCCTCTTATTTACTTTCCCCCCAGCGCGACTATGAACGTGTGGGCGATGTCCCCAATGTGGCTTTCCCCTGTGCTACCCTGTATGATCAGCCCAGCGGCCGGTTGGCAATTTATTACGGCGGAGCGGATACCGTAACCGCCCTGGCATTTTGCAAGCTGGACGAAGTGCTTGACTTTCTAAAACACAACTCCGAGTTGTAAATTGAAGCTCCGGATGCTCGTTCGCCCTGCATGGCATATCATTGCGAGGAAACCCGATGATCTTTCAGGTTGACGAAGCAATCTCCGGGCGGGGAAGTGGTTTCTCGTTTGCCGCCCTCCTGTTTAACCTGGTACGTCGCTAATCGAATGGATTGGATCATGAATGATGGTTGAAAATACCTGGCAAACTGAGATTCACCGTGAATTGACCGGCAATATTTTGCCATTCTGGATGCAGCACGCCCGCGATCCTGAGCAAGGCGGTTTTTATGGCTCTCTCAGCAACCATCTGGTGGTTGATAATCAGTCGCCGCGTTCGGCCATTTTGACCGCCCGCATCCTGTGGACCTTTTCAGCTGCGTATGGCTACGAGCGCAGGCCCGAATATCTTGCCATGAGCGAATACGCCTTTGCTTATTTATGCCAAAAATTCATCGACCCGCTCTACGGCGGCGTCTATTGGTCGGTGGATGCACAGGGCCAGCCGCTCCAGCGCCGCAAACACAGCTACGCCCAGGCTTTTGCCATTTATGGGCTGAGTGAGTTTTATCGCGCTTCTGCAGATGCAACTGCCTTGCACATGGCTCAGCATTTGTTTGAGCTGCTGGATCAGTACGCTTACGAGCCCAGGTTTGGCGGGTATCTGGAAGGCAGGGCAGAAGATTGGAGCGCCACTATAGATATGCGCTTGAGTGAGAAAGAAATCGACGCCCAAAAATCGATGAACACCCTGCTGCACCTGCTGGAGGCCTTTACCAATTTATACCGGGTCTGGCCTGATTCTCACCTGGGCCAGCGCATGCTTGAGCTGACGAATATTTTTCTGGAACATATCCTCGAGCCCGGCGGGCAGCACTTGCGGCTGCTATTCGATGATCGCTGGAATTCGTTGGTCAATAGCGTTTCCTTTGGTCACGATATCGAAGCCAGTTGGCTATTGGTTGAGAGCGCCGATGTTTTGGGCATATCCGAGCTCAGCCAGCGGATCAAAGTTGCGGCCGTTCAGATGGCCCAGGCAGTCTATGAACAAGGGTTGTGGCCGGATGGCTGCGTGATCCTCGAACAAGATGAGAAAGGCCAGCGCAACCCTGAACGGCATTGGTGGCCGCTGGCCGAAGGGATGGTAGGGTTCTATCATGCCTACCAGCTAACAAGCCGGTTGCATTTTGAGCGGGCCTCAAGGCGCTGCTGGCAATTTGCCCAGGATAGGATGGTCGATCGCCAGTACGGCGATTGGTACAAAGTGCTGGAAGCCAGTTACATACCCAAAGCCGGCTATCCCAAAATGGGCGCCTGGGAATGTCCCTATCACCACGCCCGCGCTTGCCTGGAATTGATCAAAAGATTGAACAAATAAATCCTGGCAAATGGAATCTGGACAAAATCATCGACGAATAAACTGGAGAGTAGTTATGAGCGCATATGACCTGGAATCTATCGAGCTGCCCAAACTCAACGGGACGCTGCTGAAGGTTTTTTCATCTGCACTGGCAAACCCGCTCAGC
>Ga0209039_10002997_pt1 | contig 13607 bp, 11 predicted proteins | sample BogFormECP12_OM1_FD_188238 | JGI IMG/M metagenome (GOLD analysis project Ga0209039, IMG submission 188238) | Bog forest soil microbial communities from Calvert Island, British Columbia, Canada - ECP12_OM1 (SPAdes) (version 2) | ecosystem: Environmental > Aquatic > Freshwater > Wetlands > Bog ...
GCGGTGATAGAAGCCGAGCAGAGAGGCACGAAGCAGGAGTTGGTAGGAGCGAATCAGTCATGAGCGAACTCTCGGTAATCGGCAAGTCAATCGCCATGGTGGATTCCGCGGGCAAAACCACGGGGTCAGGCAAGTACACCGACGATCTCAGCCTGCCCGGAATGCTCGTTGGCAAGATTCTTCATTCGCCCTATCCGCATGCAGTCATTAAGCGTATCGACGCCGGCCGGGCGCGCGCGTTGGAAGGTGTGATCGCCGTCGTGACCGGAGAAGACGCTCCGAATCAATACGGAATCCTTCCCGTCGGGCACGATGAGACGGCGCTGGCAGTTGGCAAGGTGCGGTACGTCGGTGACAACGTGGCCTGCGTGGCAGCGACAAGTGAAGAGATTGCGGAACGCGCACTGGAGCTGATCGACGTCGAGTACGAGCCATTGCCGGCGTACTTCGACCCGGAAGAGTCGATAAAGGCCGAGCGCGAACTCATCCACCCGAACCGGCCGAACAATATTGAGAAGGATTATCACCACGTCTTCGGCGATCCGGAAAAGGGCTTTGCCGAGGCAGATTATGTCGCCGAGGCGCGCTATATTGCGAACGAAGTGACGCATGCGGCGATGGAGCCCCATTGCACTTTGGCCAGCTTCGAGATCGATCCCCACACTGGCAAGCAGGGACGACTAACTGTGTGGTCGTCCACGCAGGTGCCGTATTACCTGCAACACAAGCTTTCCCTGGTCCTCGAGCTCCCGATGTCGCAAGTCCGCGTGATCAAGCCGCTGGTGGGCGGAGGCTTTGGCGGCAAGAGCGAGATCATTCCATTGGAAATCATAGCGGCCGTGGCGGCACGCGCGGCGAATGCATCCGTGAAGATCACCTACACCCGGGAAGAAGTGTTCTGGGCGCATCGTGGGCGACCGCGCACAATCATCGACCTGAAGACGGGCGTGAAGAAAGACGGGCGAGTGACCTCGGTCGCTTGCAAGGTCATTCAGGATGGAGGCGCGTATTGTTCGTATGGTGTGGTGACGATTCTGTACTCGGGCGCGCTGCTCGGTGCCCTGTACGACATCCCCAACATTTGCTACGACGGTTACCGCGTTCTGACCAACAAGCCGGCATGCGGTGCCATGCGCGGCCACGGCACGGTGAATGTGCGGTTCGCATTCGAGTCACAGATGGACGAGATCGCGGCCGCCCTGAATCTTGATCCAGCACAGATGCGCCGCGTCAATTTGCTCAAGCCCCCAACAGTTACGGTGAACGGATTGCGGGTGCTGAGTTACGGTTTGCCGGAATGCATCGACCAGGTCATCACACGGTCTAGCTGGAACGAGCGCCGGGGCAAGATGCCGACGGGACGCGGACTCGGAATGGCGTGCAGCCACTACGTAAGTGGAGCGGCCAACAGCATCATCCGTTCCGACATGCCGCACTCGACCGTGAACATCAAGATCGACCGTGACGGCGGCGTGGTGGTTTACACCGGCGCGTCGGAGATTGGACAAGGTTCCGACACCATGACGGCGCAAGTCGTAGCCGAGGTATTGGGATGCAGTTTGTCGCGGGTGAAAGTGATTGCGGCCGACACCGATCTAACACCGATTGATCTCGGCTCGTATTCCAGCCGGGTCACGTTCATGGCCGGCAACGCCGCCCTGCGGGCTGCTGAGGACGTGAAGAAGAACATCGTCAGTGCGGCAGCGCGTCGCATGAACTGCTCGCCTGAGGATGTTGTGATGCGTGAGGACCGAATATTTAAACGGGGTGCGTCGACGCTGGAATCTGCAACCGCTTCTCCCGAGACAGAGGCTGCCCGTGGTCACGTGGACGGGCAAATCCTGCGCGGTTCGGTGCTGCAGAGCCGCAAGGAAGAAGGCTCCAAAGACCACATGAGTTTTGAAGAGGCCGTGGTTGCGGCCATCGACGTCCACGGAGGGCTGACGGGCACTGGATCGTACGCTCCTCCGGCAGAGGCGCGAGGGGGCAAGCATAAGGGCGCGGGCGTGGGTCCATCGCCGGCGTACTCATACTCCGCGCAAGTAGCTGAAGTCAGCATCGACGAGGACACCGGCGAGGTCACGGTTCACAAGATTTGGGCGGCGCATGACTGCGGGCGGGCGCTGAACCCGGTTGCGGTTGAGGGGCAGGTGATCGGGTCGGTTTGGATGGGACTTGGTCAGGCGTTGCAAGAAGAAATGGTGTGGAAAGACGGGCTGCTCATGAATCCTGGCATGCTGGAGTATCGGAGTCCGTCGTCGGTCGAGTCGCCCGAAATTGAATGCGTGATCGTTGAGAGTATCGATCCCGAAGGGCCGTTCGGGGCCAAGGAAGCCGGAGAGGGATCGCTGGCGGCGACGATTCCCGCGATCTCCAACGCGATCTACGACGCTGTAGGAGTGCGACTGCGTGAGACTCCCTTCACCCCCGAGCGTGTTTTGGCTGCGCTGCGGACCAAGCGAGGCATGAAGAAGCTCGAGATGACGGAAGGGGTTGACCCGACACAGCCGAAGCGATTCCGCGAACACGGTGGTTCTCTGTGGTTCCGGGGCAAAGGTCCAGAACGCCATCCTGCTGATCCCGCGCGCCAGGGCTTCCCAGCGGGGGGTGCCGAGTGAGCCTGCCCACCTTTCACCTACTGCGGCCGAAGACGCTGGACGAGGCTATCGGGTTGCTGTCGGCGCATGCAGATGAGGCGAAGATCATCGCCGGGGGCACCGACCTGCTGCCATCGATGAAGCAGAAGCTCTTCACGCCCCCGTACGTCCTGGACCTACGTGGAGTCAGCGAATTGCGAGGCATACATGAAACGCCCGACGGCGGAGTGAGCATCGGTGCACTGACGACGTTGGCTGCCATCGAACACTCGCTGCTCGTCCGGCGCGACTATCCGGTGCTGTACCATGCGACGAAAACAGTTGCGTCTCCGGTGCTGCGAAACATGGGAACGCTGGGCGGCAATATCTGTCTCGACACGCGCTGCCTCTGGTACAACCAGTCACTGTTGTGGCGAAAGAGTTGCGACTTCTGCCTGAAGAAGGACGGTGACTTGTGCCATGTTGCGCCCGGCGGAAAGACTTGCTGGGCAGCCTTCTCGGGCGATACACCTCCCGCGCTGCTATGTCTGGGAGCGGAGATTGAAATCGCCGGCGCGAGCGGTCTTCGGCGGGTTCCTCTAGCGGACTTCTATGTGAATGACGGAATAGTGCGATTGCATCTATCACCCAACGAAATCGTCACCCGAATCTTTCTTCCCGCGAATACCCAAGGATGGCGGGGCAGTTACCAGAAGCTTCGCGTGCGCGGCAGCATCGACTACCCACTGGCAGGAGTGGCCGTAGCCCTAAAGATGCGCGACGGTCGAGTTGGGGATGCGCGTATGGCCATTACCGCCGTCAACCCGGCGCCACATCTGGTGAAGGATGTCGATGCGCACCTGATCGGAGCGGAAGTCGGTGAAGAACTGGCGGAGAGGCTCGGCGAGTTGGCTTCGAGAACGGCGAAGCCGCTCACCACTTCTGCGCTGACGCCCGAATATCGCCGGGAGATGATCAAGGTCTTCGCCAAGCGCGCGCTTCTGGATGCCGCGGCCAACTGAGATGATCACGGATTGCCACGTGCACATCACTCCGCTGGAGCTCTTCAAGCCCGAGGCACTTGCGCTGATCAAGAAGTCGCGTAAAGACTTCGATCAAATTGAGCTGTTCTGCCGGTCACCCAAGGCGTTTCTCAAGCATCTGGACGAGATCGGGGTTGACCGGGCAGTGCTGATCAACTATGTAGCGCCCGAGGTGATCGGCTTCACGCCGGCGGTCAACGAGTTCGTAGCCAACTACGTGAAGGAAGATCCGAAGCGATTAATTCCTTGCGGCAGCGTGCACCCCCGTCACACGAAAAACGTACTCGCCGACATGGAACAAATCGTGCGACTCGGCATCCGTTTGATCAAGATCCACCCGCCGCACCAGTTGCTTTATCCCAATGATTACCTCAGTGGCGTCAAAGAGCTGGAGATCATCTACCGCGCAGCCGAGGCCAACGGCATTCCGATCATGGTGCACACCGGCACGTCGATTTTCCCCGGCGCGCGGAACAAGTACGGCGATCCCATGTATGTGGACGACGTGGCCGTCGATTTTCCCAACCTCAAAATTCTGCTGGCGCATGGCGGGCGACCGCTGTGGATGGAGAGCGCGTTCTTTCTGGTGCGCCAGCACCGCAACATGTTTCTCGACATCAGCGGTATCCCGCCGAAATCGCTGCTGAAATACTTCCCCCGGATCGAGGACATTGCGCACAAGACGCTCTTCGGCACCGACTGGCCGGGGCCGGGCGTGCCGGAAATCGGCAACAATCTCGCGGAATTTCGGAGCCTGCCTATCTCAGAGGCCGCGAAACAGCAGATCCTCTCGCAAACAGCGTTGGGAATTTGGCCGGCGTAGACTATTCCGTCCGTGTGTCAATGGCGCCAAGAGTACCGGTCGGATGGATGTGGGCGGCGGCCTGGATGGCACGCCACAACTGGATATGCCCCGTCCGCGACTTGGCGGAAAAGGGAATGATCGCGTCGGAGGATACACCGAGTTCCTGAGACAACGTCGCCAGTGCTTTGCGCAACTGATTGTTGGAGATTCGGTCGGCCTTCGTCGCCACAACGAGATAGGGCCGCTCGTGGTGGCGCAGCCACTCGTGGAGCTGAATATCCGATTGTTGCGGCGGAATCGAGACATCCACCAACGACACGCAGAGCACCAGTGACTGGCGCGATTCGAGATACGGATCGATAAAGCTCGACCACTGCGCAGTCAGCTGTTTTGGCACGCGCGCGTATCCGTAGCCGGGAAGATCGACGAAGAAAAATTCGGGATGAGGTTTACCGGGACGGCGCAACTCGAAAAAGTTGATGGTTTGGGTGCGGCCAGGCGTGTTGCTCGTCTTCGCGATCTTGTCGGCGACGAGCGAGTTGATGAGGCTCGACTTGCCTACGTTGGAACGTCCGAGGAAGGCAATCTCCGGCGCGATTGGGGCAGGGAATTGCTTGGGATCGGCCGCCGAAGTAACGAAGCGCGTCAAGACCTTCATGGTTTCACTGTGGCCAGTATGCGATCAAAGCGCAAGCGCGCCTCGTGCAGAGTGCAACGCCTTGCTATATCGGGCAAGAGTGTTGAAAAGGAAAGGCCCGCATGGCGGGCCATAGAGGGTACATTGGTGGCGGCTTACTGATGCGCCGCGGGAGCTTCCGCTGTCGGAGGCAGCGCGCCAAGGCCGGGCGCCTCATCCGGCACATCGGGCAGCGGACGCTCCAGCGCGAACGCCAACACATCATCCATGGTCTTCACAAAGCGCAGCTTCATCGCAGCTCGCAGGTTCTCCGGAACCTCGGGCAGGTCCTTCTCATTGTCAGCCGGGAGAATGACCTCCAGAATGCCCGCGCGATGTGCTGCCAGCAGTTTCTCCTTCAGACCTCCGATGGCCAGCACCTTGCCGCGCAGCGTGATCTCGCCGGTCATGGCGATGTCGCGGCGCACGGGAATGCGGCTCAACGCACTGGCGATCGCGGTGGCCATTGTGATGCCAGCCGAAGGACCGTCTTTGGGGATCGCACCCTCGGGCACGTGTACGTGAATGTCGAGGTTACGGTAGAAGTCGCGTGGCAGTCCGAGGCGATGCGCTCGCGAGCGCACATACGACATGGCCGCCTGCGCCGACTCCTGCATCACGTCGCCGAGTTTGCCTGTCAGGGTCAACTTGCCCTTGCCATCTACCGTCGCGACCTCGGTAGTGAGAATCGAGCCGCCAACTTCCGTCCACGCCAGCCCGGTGACCAGCCCCACTTCGCTGCGTTCGTGGGCCTCGGTGTCGCGGAACTTGAGGACTCCGAGATATTCGGAGATATTGTCGGCCGTCAGGGTGACTGAGTACTTGTCGCCCTCCTTCACCACCTTGCGCGCGACCTTTCGGCACATGTTGCCGATCTCGCGCTCCAGGTTGCGGACACCAGCTTCGCGCGTGTAGTTGCGGATCACGGTAGTGAGCGCCTCGTCAGTGAAGACGATGTTTTCTTTCGTCAGACCGGTCTGCTCCCGCTGCTTGCGGACCAGATATTGTTTGGCGATTTCGACTTTCTCCGGCTCGGTGTAGCCATGCAGGCGGAGCACTTCCATGCGGTCCTGCAGCGCAGGAGGAATGGTGTGGAGCACGTTTGCGGTGGCGATGAAGAACACCTGCGACAGGTCGTACTCCACGTCGAGATAGTGATCCACGAACATGAAATTCTGTTCGGGATCGAGCACTTCGAGCAGGGCCGCCGACGGATCGCCGCGGAAGTCCATCGACATCTTGTCGACTTCGTCGAGCATAAAGACTGGATTCTTGGTACCAGCCTTCTTCATCATCTGAATGATCTGGCCGGGCAACGCGCCGATGTAAGTGCGGCGGTGGCCGCGGACCTCAGCCTCGTCGCGTACGCCACCGAGCGACATGCGAACGAATTTCCGTCCGGTGGCTTTGGCGATGCTCATGCCGAGCGAGGTCTTGCCCACGCCCGGAGGTCCGACAAAGCAAAGGATCGATCCCTTAGGGTTCTTCACCAGTTGGCGAACCGCAAGAAATTCAAGAATGCGCTCCTTTATCTTCTCGAGCCCGTAGTGATCTTCGTTCAGCACCTTCTCGGCCACATCAATGTTGCGGATTTCCTTGGAGCGCTTCTTCCACGGCACCGCCAGCAGCCAGTCAAGGTAGTTCCGCGAGACCGTCGACTCGGCCGACATCGGCGGCATAGCTTCGAGCTTCTTTAATTCCTGGATGGCCTTCTCGTGGGTTTCGCGTGGCATGCCGGCAGCGTCAATCTTCTTTTTTAGCTCGTCGAACTCGCTCTTTTCGCCGCGTCCCAGCTCTTTCTGAATGGCTTTGATCTTTTCGTTGAGGTAATACTCTTTCTGGGCTCGTTCCATCTGGCGCTTGACGCGCGACTGGATGGAGCGGTCCATGTTGAGCTTCTCAATCTCAACGTCGAGCACATCGCCGATACGGCTCAGTCGCTCAGCCGGATCGAAGATTTCCAGCAGTTCCTGTTTTTCTTCAATCGACAGTTGCAAGTTGGCCGCGATAGTATCAGTCAGCTTTGACGGATCGTCGTTGCGAACTGCAGCGATCATCGTCTCGTAATTGAGGGACTGGCAGAGCTTTACGTACTGCTCGAATAGCCCGGTGACGCGCTGCATGGCAGCTTCAATTTGCGGTGTCAAATCGGTGCCGTACTTAGCGGTACGAACGGTGGCCTCAAAGTAGCCGTCGGTGTCGACCACCTGCAATATCTTGCCTCGCTCCAAACCCTCCACGAGCACCTTGATGTTTCCATCCGGAAGCTTGAGGCTTTGCACGATGTTGACGATGGTGCCGACCTGAAAAATCTCGTTGGGTTTGGGTTCGTCGATGCTGGCGTCGTGCTGGGTTGCGAGAAAAATCTTCTTGTCGCCGGCCAACGCTTCTTCGAGGGCGCGCACGCTCGACTCCCGGCCTACCACGAAGGGCGTCATCATGAACGGAAAGATGACAACGTCCCGTATCGGCATCATGGGGAGTTTTTTGGTCTCGAATTTCTCTCGCTGGATCACAGGAACCGCCTTGTCATTCAGAGCACCGCCGCCTCTGAGGGAGAAGTAAGCGTTAAACAGGCCGCCCCGTCCAGCATCCGAGTGCTGTGGATGTCCTCGCGCGACGGGCTGGCTTGAAACTAGGATAACACGCGCTGAAGCGGGGGTTGGGCCGTGAAACCACGCTTGGATTCGCAACTCAGGGTCAAATTTCGCATGAGGGAAAGTTCCGCCACGAAAAGGAGTGGAAATTGTCGCCGGTTGATGGCATTTCGATGCCCCCTCAATGCAAAACGGCACGATCCAAGTCGCGCCGTCTCGATGACTAAATCGCGAACGAGATTTACTATCCCGCCTTTTCCATGACCGGGAAGTTGACGTTGCGGTTCTCCACCATTTCCCTGGTGACCTCGAATTCCTTCACTCGTTTTTGGCTGGGCAAGTTGTACATGAGGTCGAGCATCAACTCTTCCAGGATCATGCGTAGCCCGCGCGCGCCAACCTTGCGCTGCATGGCTTCGCGGGCGATACAGCGAAGCGCCTCATCCGTGAAGCGCAGCTTGACATTCTCGAACTCGAAGAGCCTTTGGTACTGCTTGATGATGGCGTTCTTCGGCCTGGACAGAATTTCTACTAGTGCATCTTCGTCGAGGTCATTCAGCACGCCCACGACGGGAAGCCGCCCAACGAACTCGGGGATCAGTCCAAACTTGATGAGGTCTTGTGGCTCGGCCTGCGCCAGCAACTCCGTGTCACGCTTGTTGCACTCGGTGAAGGCCGCTTCTTTGGCTTCATCCGTGCGGAAGCCCATGGATCGCTTGCCCATGCGACGCGCGATGGTGCGCTCGAGGCCCACAAAAGCTCCGCCGCAAATGAACAGGATGTTGGTGGTATCGACTGGTGTGAATTCCTGGTGAGGGTGCTTCCGTCCACCTTGCGGAGGCACGTTGGCGACCGTGCCTTCGAGAATTTTCAACAGCGCCTGCTGCACCCCTTCGCCCGAAACGTCGCGGGTTATGGAGGGGTTCTCGTCCTTGCGGCCAATTTTGTCAATCTCGTCGATATAAATAATGCCAGTCTGGGCGCGGGCGACATCGCCATCCGCTGCCTGCAGCAACTTCAGGATAATGTTCTCCACATCCTCGCCGACGTAGCCAGCTTCCGTGAGAGTTGTAGCATCCACGATGGCGAAGGGAACATCCAGCATTTTGGCCAAAGTCTGGGCCAGCAGCGTCTTGCCAGTGCCGGTCGGACCGATCAGCAGGATGTTCGATTTGGCGAGTTCAACGTCGCCGCCGCGCTGGCGGTTCATATAGACGCGCTTGTAATGGTTGTAAACCGCAACCGCAAGCTTCTTTTTGGTCTGATGCTGGCCGATCACGTATTCATCGAGAAACGTCTTGACCTCGGAGGGCTTCGGTAGCTGGTGCGGTGTTACCGCCGTCTCGGTTTCGGAGCGATCGTCCTCGAGGATCGAGTTGCAGACCGCGACGCATTCGTCGCAGATGTAGGCGCGGGGATAATCAGTGGGAGACGAAATGAGCTTGGCGACAGCGTCCTGCGATTTGTGGCAGAAAGAGCAACGAAGGACCTCGTCGCTTCCAGTCCTGGTTCTCACGGTAACAGACTCCTTTGCACTACACGCCCCCAGTCAGGACTCAACGTTCCCGATCCGTGTTTTCCGGCCGCGTGAACCCGGCAGGAGCCGTGCCGCTCCTGTGAGAACTACCATCGTTCTAGACGTCGCGATTGGCGCTCTCGCGATTGCTTCTCTTTATGCCTTTATTGAAGCACAACTACAGGGGCAGTGCGTGGGTGCACCACGAATTCAAATACAACTTTTGAACCACATTGGTAATTCTTTCGCACAGCCGTCATGTGAAACCTGGACCGCCCGCAAACTACAACTCACTTATGCTTGTAAATGATGTCGTCGATGATTCCGTACTCCTTGCCCTGCTCCGCATTCATGATGAAATCACGCTCCACATCGCGCTCGACCTTTTCCAGTCGCTGACCGGTGTGCTTGGCCAGAATCTGGTTGGTGATTTCGCGCATGCGTAGAATTTCGCGGGCATGAATGTCGATATCCGTTGCCTGCCCCGACAAGCCGGACATGAGGGGTTGGTGGATCAGGATGCGCGAGTTTGGCAGGGCAAACCGCTTCTTCGGCGCGCCACCCGCCAGCAACGTCGCAGCCATGCTGGCTGCCTGACCAATGCAAATCGTGGTCACGTCGGGACGGATGAACTGCATCGTGTCATAGATTGCCATCCCGGCCGTAATGGATCCGCCGGGCGAGTTAACGTACAGGGAGATGTCCTTCTCCGGGTCTTCGGCTTCCAGAAACAGCATCTGCGCGATGATCAGGTTCGCGACATTGTCATCGATAGGAGTGCCAAGAAAGATGATGTTGTCCCGCAGCAGGCGGGAATAAATGTCGTACGCCCGCTCGCCCCGGCTGGTTTGCTCGATCACCATGGGTACAAGCATGGATTGCGGCTCCTTCGTGTACCTGCCCACACTTCTTCCTCACGGTAGAGTCGGGGAGGTGGAATGCAGGCCGCCCTATGCGGACCTGCGGTAAAGATGATTCAAGGTCTTATCGTTGCGGATGCGATGCCGAATTCTATCCAGCCCTCCATCCTCCGTCAAACGGGAGCGAACCTGCTCGATTGGCTGCTTCGCCTGGTGCGCTAGGCCCGCCAGTTCCTGCTCCAGTTCGTCGTCGCTGACTTCGATGCTTTCCTGGTCGGCAATTTGTTCGAGGATCAAGGACGCTTTCACCTCGCGTACCGCGCCTTCGCGCTGGCCGGCCCGCAGGCGGTCGAAGTCCATGCGCTTCATATCTTCCGTTTTCATGCCTTGGGCGGCGAGCACGCGCAGGCCGCGCTCCAGGCGCACGTCGATCTGCTGATCGATCATGGCCTCAGGGATGGGAAAGTCATTGCGTTTCACCAATTCTTCAACAATCTTGTCCTTGCCTTGGTGCTCAGCCTCGTGTTCCTTCTCGGCCTTCATATTCTGGCGCAGCCGGTTGCGCAGGTCGTCGTAGGTTGTGAAATCCGCTGACAACTCCTTGGCGAAGTCGTCGTTGGGCTCAGGCGTGCTGCGCGTTTTGATGGCCTTGATGTCGACCTCATAGGTCATCGTTTTGCCGGCCAGGCGCTTATCCGAGAAGTCGTCGGCGTACCTGACATCGAACGAGCGATGCTCACCCGACTTGGCGCCGCGCAGGTTTTCGCTGAATTCAGGAATAGTATTGTCGCCGCCAATCTCGACCATCACTTCCTCGACTTCGACCGGCTTTGAGTCGGCGTCCTGTTCGCTCTCTTTGGGAATGCCGCGGAAGCCAATCACGGCAAAGTCGCCGTCAGTCAGTCCCCGGTCTTCTTCCACCGCGTTGTAGGTGGCGTGTTGCAGGCGGAGGTTGTTCAGCGCGCGCTCGACGGCTTCTTCACTGACGCTGGTGTCGATCGTTTCCGGCTTGATGTCGTCATAGGCGGCGACCTTGAAGTCTGGCAGGATTTCGAACTCAGCGGTGAACTTCATCGGTTCACCATCGTGCAAGTGAAGGTCAGTGACACGCGGCTGGGAAACCGGCATCAAGTTCTGCTTCTTGGTTTCTTCGCGGAAGTAGCGGGGCACCAGCGACTCCACGAGATCGCTCTTGATTTCGTTAGCGAAACGCTGGCGGACTACGGTGACCGGGACCTTGCCCTTGCGGAAGCCAGGTATGCGTGCCAACTTCGTGTAACGGGATACGATCTTGTCGCGCTCGTCCTTCACAACTTCGTCGGGGATTTCGACGGTGAACGCGCGCTTGCAGGGGTTGATGGGCTCAGCCGGCGTGGTTTCCGTAGTGCTTGTTTCAGTGGTCAAAGGAATGCCTTCAGGGAAAAATGTTGGGTGCGGAGCTATCGATGGAACGGTCGCAACAAACTTACTCGCCCGACTGCGAGCGGCTCCGGCAGCGCAGCCTCAGCGGACAATATCCGTATGAGCGTCGCCACACTTAAGTGTATGAGAGGTCTGGTGGCCGGTCAAACGACGCGCCGGTGAGGTCGCGCGATTCAGCGGGATGGCGGCGCCTGCAGCGCATGCAGCATCGAGTCGTATGCCGGCTTCGTCTTGTAGTCCGCGTCAAAGGGCAGAGCCCATCCTTGCTTGTCATGGCTGAAGCTCGGAATCCAGGAGTACTTGTCCGTAAATCCATGTCTGCAGCACCTGGCAGGTGGAAGTTTGCAGGCAGATTTGAGCAACCTTTCCGTAGAGGGCGCCCTGGGCTGCCAAACTGGCTGGATCGCCGGAATCCAAGGCAACATCGAGTTCCGTGATGTGGATCTCCATACCGAGATCGCGGAAGCGATCCAGATTGCTGGCGAACGAATTCAACGTGTTTGGATCATTGAACGAGAGATTGATGTGCATCTGGAACCCGATGCCGTCGAGCGGCGCTCCTCGCGACCGGAAATCCTTCGCCATGGCGTAAATCGCGTCGGACTTAGCGTTGATCGCTTCGGCATCGTAGTCGTTGTAGAAGAGCTTGGCCAGTCTCTGCTCGCTACGGCGCTCTGCGGTCGCACTTCACCGTGGCGAGAAGTAAGCTGAAATTGCTCCCGTTGAGTCATTAATTTAGGATTAACCAGCCTGCTTACAACAGATTGTCTGGCCGCACGTCAGCAAGCCTGTGGAGACGCCCGCATGTTGCGCATAATTTGGAGGTTTCGCGCCAAACCCAACAAATTAGAAGAATTCATTCGCGTTTACAGTTGGAAAGGTCGGTGGGCGAAGCTGTTCGGCAGATCGTCCGAATACCAGGGAACCATTCTATTGCAGGACGGCGACGATCCTTTGATATTTGTGGTGATTGACCGCTGGGCATCTCAGGATTCGTTCACCCGGTTTCGCGAGCTGTTCAGACCCGACTATGAGACGCTTGACGAGCAGTGCAATGATCTCACTGAGGAAGAAACGCTTATCGGGGTCTTCCACGACGAGGTGGTATAGACCGGTCAAGTAGTAACTCGGCAAAGGACGGTGCAGTCGGCTCACGCCTGAACCTTACAATACGCTCCATGCGTTCCGCTCTCGTAGTTCTCAACAAGGAAGTCGTCGCTTGCGCGAAGTGCTCTCGGCTGGTTGCTTATCGGGAGCAGATCGGGCGCGAAAAGCGGCGTGCCTATCGCGACCACGAGTACTGGGCGCGTCCCGTCCCGGGTTTCGGCGATCCCAACGGGCGGGTATTGATCCTGGGCCTGGCCCCAGGCGCGCACGGCTCCAACCGCACGGGCAGGCCGTTCACCGGAGATGCCTCGGGCAGGTTCATGTATCCCATCCTGCACAAAGTTGGATTCGCTTCCCAACCCAACGCCGACCATCGCGAAGACGGCCTCAGGCTGATCGACTGCTACATTACGGCTGCGGTCCGCTGCGCACCACCCGATAACAGGCCGCTGCCCAGCGAGTTGGCGAATTGTTCGCGCTATCTCGATCGCGAACTGGCGATCCTGAGGAACGTGAAAGTGGCGGTTGCGCTAGGCAAGATCGCCTTCGACGCCTACCTGGCGCATGCTAAGCGCTCCGGATTACTCAACAGCAAAGGCGGCTTGATATTCGGACATGCCAAGCGATACGCGATGCCCAACGGAGTGGCGTTGTTGGCGTCGTACCACCCTTCGAACCAGAACACGGCGACCGGGAAGCTGACTCCTGCCATGTTCGAAGCCGTGTTTCGACTGGCGAAAAGGATCGCCGTTGATGCTGGTTAGACGTTCTCTGACTCGCTGGAACGCTACACCAATTATTCACGGGAAGGCCTTGCGTTCGTCTTGCCACGCCGGAAGTTTCCGGGCATAATTGATCGTGCACCCCTACAAGCTCCACCCTGATCGCGCTGCCTTGACAGCGCATGGGGCTCCCTATTTTCCGGGGAGAGCGGAGCCGTTCTCCCGGCTGCACAAATCCCAACAACAGAGGAAGCAATGGCGGCAAAGTACATCTTTGTGACGG
>Ga0209039_10002999_pt1 | contig 13606 bp, 10 predicted proteins | sample BogFormECP12_OM1_FD_188238 | JGI IMG/M metagenome (GOLD analysis project Ga0209039, IMG submission 188238) | Bog forest soil microbial communities from Calvert Island, British Columbia, Canada - ECP12_OM1 (SPAdes) (version 2) | ecosystem: Environmental > Aquatic > Freshwater > Wetlands > Bog ...
GGACAGCCGGGGCGGCCGTCCCCACATGAACTCAGATGCGGTTCATTGCCGTCCGATCTTGTCGACTTCGTGCTTGACGGCGAGACCGTCAAGGCTGGCGAGAGGAAGACTCAGGAACAGGCCGATCCTGCGCTCCAGCGTGAAGAAGGCTTCGCGGAAAGCCCGTTCCACTTCTTCCTGGCTTCCCCGCACGACCGCGGGATCGGGCACACCCCAGTGGGCCGAGATCGGCTGGCCTGGCCATACCGGGCAGACTTCCCGAGCCGCGTTGTCGCAGACGGTGAACACGAAGTCGAGACGAGGAGCGCCGGGCTCGGCAAACTCGTCCCAACTCTTGCTGCGCAGACCGACGATCGGAAGACGAGCGGCCGCAAGCTGTTTCAGCGCCTCCGGGCGCACCGCTCCTGAGGGATGGCTGCCCGCACTGTATGCGGTGAACGTCGACTTTCCCCTGAAATTCAGAATGGCCTCGGCCATGATGGACCGCGCCGAGTTTCCCGTGCATAGAAATAAGACGTTGTAGTGCTTCGACATAGTGGATTAGCTTGCCCTTTCATCCGCAGCAGGTGGGACTGCAGCAGACCTGCCCTGCCGTGGGGGCCGGTTTCACGGCGCGGATGAAGGCGCTGAGGAACTTCCCATCCACCTGCGGGGCGATCGCGTTCACATCAATTCCCTGCCCGGCTAGAGTTTCGCGGGCATCTTCAGCGCGGTAGATGCGCGTGGGCTCGATCTCAATTTGCTCGAAGCCGGCTGCAACCAACTTGCTGCGGTATTCGTTTTCGTCCAATGCGCCCGCCATACAGCCTACCCAGGCCAGCACGCTGCGGCGAATCTCGGGCAAAATCTCGCCGCGAGTGACTACGTCAGAGACAGCAAACCTGCCGCCGGGTTTCAGCACGCGGAACGCCTCGCGCAGAACTTTGTTCTTGTCCGCCGAGAGATTGATGACGCAGTTGGAAATGATCACGTCAACGGAATTGCCGGGCAGTGGGATGCTCTCGATCTCGCCTTTTAGGAACTCAACATTCTCGGCGCCCGCTTTGCGCTTGTTCTGGTTGGCCAGCGCCAGCATTTCGTCGGTCATGTCTAGACCGTAGGCTTTGCCGGTGGGGCCAACGCGGCGGGCAGAGAGCAGGACATCAATACCGCCTCCGGAGCCGAGATCGAGGACGATCTCGCCGGGCTTCAGTTGGGCCAGCGCGGTGGGATTGCCGCAACCGAGCGAGGCCAGCAGGGCTTCCTCAGGAATCTGGCCGATTTGCGAAACGTCGTAGAGGTCCGAAGTGATGGGATCGGCGCAGCCCGTGGCCGAGGCGGCTCCACAACAGGAACTGCCTCCGGATTTCACGCGCAGGGCGGCTTCGCCATATTTCTGTTTCACAACTTCCTTGATGTCCAGGTTCTGGCTGTCGGAAGACTCCGGGTAGGGCACGGCTTCAGCCGTGCCGCCCTGCGTCGGAGAGGATGTGGGCTTTAGCCCCTGAGGGACGTTTTCCTCCAGCGTCGATGTCCCCCTCAATTTCGTTGTACTCATAAGCGTTTTTCCTATTTGCAGATTTGCACGATGTCTTGCGGCCTCAGAGCCTTGTTGCGCGTGCAGCACTCGGCATAGAGGAACTGCAGCAACTCCTGCAGGGCTTCCGTATTGGCCGTGTAACGAAGGAATGTGCCTTCGCGTTTCACCTCAACCAGATCCTCGGTTCGCAGTTTGTCCAGATGGTGGGAAAGGGTCGAGTTGGGGATTTCCAGCTCGGATTGAATGTCGCTGACAACCAGTCCTTCCGGATGCGCCGAGAGCAGAAGTTGCACGATGCGCAGGCGCGGCTCGGTGCCCATGGCGGAGAACATGTCAGCGTATTTGACGACGCGTTCGAGGGCGGTGGTGGATGCAACTGGCATATTTCGATAATACTAGAAATATAGGACAGCCGGCAAGTGGACAGAGACAGCCGAGCTTCGCTCGGCCTGTCCGGGTCAGAGACCCGGACCCACAGAGACTCCACCCACAAGACTCAGCGAAAGCTGGGCTGAGTGCTGACGGCTGACGGCTGAGTGCTTTATCCTGAGAGTGGATGATTCAGACGCGCCGCGCCTTCGACCCGCACTCGATCAAACTGGTGATCTTCGACCTTGACGGGACGCTGATTGATTCGCGCCTTGACCTGGTGCATTCCGTCAACGCCGCGCTGCGCCATATCGGACGGCCCGAGTTGCCGGACGACGTCATCGCCAGCTACGTGGGCGACGGGGCGCCGATCCTGATTCAGCGCGCGCTCGGCGGCGAAGCCGCGGACGAAGCGCTGGTGCGCAAGGGGTTAGAATTTTTTCTGTCTTATTACCGGGAGCACAAGCTCGATCACACCACGGTCTACCCGGGGATGGCGGAGGCGCTGGCGGCGATTCAGAATTCCGCGAACGGCGTGCCGCGCAAAATGGCCGTGCTCTCGAACAAGCCGGTGAATCCTTCGCGGGCCATTATTGAGGAACTTGGACTGGGGCCGTTTTTCTCGCACGTTTATGGCGGCAACAGCTTCCCCAGCAAGAAGCCTGATCCCGAGGGGGTGCGCAAGCTGCTGGCGGAGAGCAGCGCTGCCCCGGAGCAGGCTGCGATGGTAGGCGACTCTCACGTGGACGTGCGCACCGGGCGCAATGCCGGACTCTGGACGATCGGCGTTACCTACGGCTTCGCGGCACACACGTTTGCGGACGAGCCTCCGGACGTGCTGGTGGATAGTCCGCATGAGCTTGCGGCGGTGTTTTCCAGCTCCGTTTCAAGAGCGTAAACGCGAAGGACACAGAGAACCCCGCAGAGAACGCGGAGAACACCGACGCTAGGCTTCACACGTCGAATGAATGGCTGACAACAAGCGATGACCACTGACAACTCTGACTTCACGCCCTCCGAACTGCGCAAGTTGCGCAGCCTGAAAGATCCTCACGGCATTCAGAAGTTTCTCGACGAGATGCCCTATCACCTGGAGGATACGGCCTGGTCTCCGCGCAAGGTGCTGGCGGGGGAGACTGCGCACTGCCTGGAAGGGGCGATCTTCGGCGCGGCGGCGCTGCGGGTGAACGGGTATCCTCCGCTGCTGCTCGATTTCGAGGCGGAACATGACACCGACCACGTGATCGCCATCTTCCGCCAGGACGGTTGCTGGGGCGCTGTGGCCAAGTCGAACTACACCGGATGCCGCTGGCGTGAGCCCGTTTACCGCTCGCTGCGCGAGTTGGCCCTCAGCTATTTCAACTCTTACTTCAACCTGCGGCGGGAGCGCACGCTGCGCCGGTACTCGCGACCGGTGAACCTGAAACGTTTCGACCGGCAGCATTGGATGACGACCGATCAACCGATATGGTTCATCGTGTATCACTTGTTCGACATCAAGCACTATCCGCTTTTGACCAAAGCCCAGGAGAAGCGGTTGCATCGCGTAGATGAACGGCTGTTCCAGGCGGAGTGTCTGGGGAAAGCCTTCAAGACCAGGGACTGACCATCGGGGACTAACCGTCAGCGACTAGCATATTTGGCCGGGAGTCGGTCGTCTAAAGTTCCGGCCGTATTGTGCCGATGCTTAGAAGGGACCCGAGAAGGGACCCGTTGGGCTTGCTTTCGTCCTGCCGTTGGACGCACTCTGGATAGTGAGTTACCGGCAGTTCTGGCCCGGCTGGGCTCCTGGTCCGGAGTATCGAATGGAAGTCGATGGTCAGTTCGGGACCGGTCAGGCTCACGAATTTGTGGAAGCCCGCCGCCATCGCCGGTTCAAGCTGGAAGTCAACGTCCGGATCTACGCGCGCAACAGTGCTGTGGTTCGGGGACAGACGGTGGATATCAGCGAGTCGGGTATTTCGGCCATGCTGATGGTGGAGGTTCCCATCGGCGAAGTGGTTCGCCTGGAATTCAGTCTGCCGCTCGGAGAAGTGGAGGTCCACGCCCTGGTTCGACAGAGGAACGCCTTCCGCTATGGCTTCCAGTTCGTGGAGTCCAGTTCAGCACAAGACGTTATCGGGCGCACCTGCCGCCATCTTTCGGTCGAGCAACCTGCGGCGGATCCCAAAACAACGTAGCCCGCACTATCGTGGAGCTGTTTTGAAAGGGCGCGGCTTCAAGCCGCGCCGCCGTGTGCCCGCCTGAAAATTGGGGCTTCAGCCCCTGGGAACAATCGCGTTGCCGTTCTTCCTTCCAACACCACAGCATGCTGCAAACGGCTCACCCCAGCGGCTAAAGCCGGACTTGGTTTTGCCCATGTCGGCGCGGCTGGAAGCCGCGCCCTTTCAAACCGCAGCAATCCTCATGACTGATCGGGGCTAGCAGCCCTCCCCTCGACAAGCTCGCCCCCGAAAACCGTCCAAATGTCAAAAACCATCCTTTAGAACCTCCAGACCCTCTAACAAAGTTAAGATAAGGCTATGAGGATCTGGGGGCTCGCGCTTTTTCTGTGCACGTGGGGTCTGCCTGCGACGGCCCAACAGGCCCAGCCTCCGGCGTCAGCGCCGCCGATCGAGAGCAGTTCTCCGGCTGCAACTTCCAGCCAGCATCCTGAGGAAAGCACTCCGCTTGCGGCAGGCGAGTCGAAGGTCAGTGAGAGCCCAAAGCTCGACCTGACTCCCGACGCCAGCGGCAAGCTCACGCCTGAGCAAATGCAGAAATTGACTCGGGTCGTGGCGCAGCACTTTCAGGAAAACTACAAAAAGGAGCGAGACTACACCTTCATTGAGCGCGACGTGGACAAGAAACTCGATGGCGCTGGCCTGACGAAGTCCACGGAGACAAGAACCTATGAGGTCATCAATATCTATGGCGAGCAAGTATACCGGTTGATCGAGAATGACGATAAGCCGCTCGACGCGAAAGAGGCTGCCAAGGAAGAAGAGAAAATCCAAAAGGTCATGGACAAGCACAAAGCAGAATCGGAGGAAGATCGCAAAAAGCAGGAAGAGGAAAAGGAAGCAAAACGGCTCGATGACAGCCGCAAGTTCGTGAGTGCCATCGCGGATTCGCACGATTTCAAGCTGGTGGGAACGGAACTGGTGGACGGCCGGGAGGCATGGGTGGTTGATGGCGAACCACGACCGAGCGTGGAGTTGCACGATAAGGAAGAGAAGTTCGTCTCCAAATTTCGCGGGCGATTGTGGATCGACAAAGAAAGCATGCAACTGGCGAAAGTGGATTTGGAAGCGATGGACACGGCATCGGTGGGATGGGTGCTGGCGCGCATCCACAAAGGAACGCGAATGACTTTCGAGCGGACGCGGATGGACGACCAAATCTGGCTGCCCAAGCACATGACCTACAAGCTCGATGCGCGCGTCGCCTTGTTTAAGGGCTACAACATTGAGGGTGAACACACTTATCGTGATTACAAGAAATTCCGCACGTCGGCGAGGATCGTGGGGATGGGCGAAGTGCACGAAGACAAATAAACTCCGGGCAATCTCAGTCCAGCTGGCAGCTCCCCCTTACCCGCCGAGAAAGTAAGCCGACCATTCTCCCCCTCGAACCCCGTACGCTCCAGGCTTATAATGCGAGGTCCTGAGCGCTCGGGGTTTGGGCGCGTTGCTGAGTCTCGATCCAGGTGCGCATCAGGATTGCAATTCATTTCTGATTCGTCTCATGAGGCTCGAATGTCATCTCTTACCCGTCGTGATCTGCTTCGCTCCGGTATTGCGTTGTCCGCGTCAACGTTGGTCGCCGGGTCGGTGAGCCGTGCCCAGGCGCTGCTCGCCGCTTATCCCGGCGCAGCTTCGGCCGAGGCTCTGGCCGCAGTAGCTCCGCGCGAGCACCTGTTATTCGATTTTGGCTGGAAGTTCTTCCAGGGTCACGCCACCGACCCGTCACGCGATCTGGGCTTTGGCAAGGACCAGGGTGATTTCTCCAAGTCGGGCGGCTTCGATTTCGCCACGGAGAAATTTGACGATTCCAAGTGGCGAAGATTGAACCTGCCGCATGACTGGGCGGTTGAGTTGCCGTTTGTGCACGACGACGGATTGCAATCCCACGGCTACAAGCCGCTGGGCCGCAGCTATCCGGAGACCAGCGTGGGCTGGTACCGTCGCGTTTTTGACATTCCCAAAGAAGACGCTGGGCGCCGCGTGGCGCTGCAATTCGACGGCGCTTTCCGCGACGCGCTGGTCTTCCTGAATGGATATTTCATTGGCCGCAACGACAATGGCTACGCCCCATTCCGCTTTGATCTCACCGACTTCGTCAACTACGGAGGCAAGAACTATCTCGTCGTGCGCATGAACGCCAGTTTTGGCGACGGCTGGTTCTACGAAGGGGCCGGGCTTTACCGGCACGTTTGGCTGATCAAGACCGACGCGTTGCACCTCGGGCAGTGGGAAAGCGTTGTACAGGCCACGGTCAAGGGCGATTCGGCCACGCTGATGCTCGGCACGCTGGTGCGAAGTGAGGGCCCCGCCGCCGACAGTTGCCGCGTGCACTGGCAGATTGCCGATCCAGCGGGCAAAGTTGTGGCGACTGCGGACTCGGCACTACACCCGCTAGTACCCGATGGATTGGCCATTCTCACCGCGGGGGCGAAGGTGGCGAGCCCTGCGCTTTGGTCGCCGGAAACCCCGAATCTCTACTCCGCGGTAATCACCGTCGAATCCGGTGGCAAGGTGCGCGACGCCGAGCGCATGACGTTCGGCATCCGCGACATCAAGTGGGATGCCGACAAGGGCTTTTTCCTCAACGGCAAGCCGGTGAAGATCAAAGGAACCTGCAATCATCAGGACCACGCCGGCGTGGGCGCGGCGCTGCCCGACCGTTTGCAATGGTATCGAGTGGGTGTCTTGAAAGAAATGGGCGGCAATGCCATTCGCACTTCCCACAACATGCCTACGCCGGAACTGGTCGAAGCCTGCGATCGTCTCGGTCTGATGATGATGTGCGAAACGCGCATGATGAGCTCGAACCCAGAGGGCATGGCGCAGCTCGATCTGATGGTGAAGCGCTATCGCAACTCGCCTTCGATCATTCTGTGGTCCATGGGGAATGAGGAGGGGACGCTGATGCGGGAGCCGCAGGGCGAAAAAATCATCGCGGATATGGTCGCGCGAACCCACGAACTGGATCCCACGCGCCTCTGCACCGCTGCGGTGAACGAAGCTTATGAGACTCATTTCTCCGATGGCTTGGATGTAATGGGCTTCAATTACAACCTGGGCGTGCCGGACGAGTGGCACAAGGCGCATCCGAAAAAACCCTCCGTGGGCTCGGAGACGGCCAGCACCGTGGCCACGCGCGGCATTTACTCGACCGACAAGCTGCGCAATTGGCTGAGCGCCTACGACCTGAACCATCCTGAGTGGGCCGAACTCGCCGAAGAATGGTGGAGGTTCTACGCTGCACGCGAATGGCTGGCGGGCGGCTTTGCCTGGACCGGCTTCGACTACCGCGGCGAACCCACGCCCTATGGCTGGCCTTCGATCAATTCGCAGTTCGGCATCGTGGATATGTGCGGCTTTCCCAAGGACAACTTCTATTACTACAAAGCATGGTGGGGCTCGGAGCCGGTGCTGCATCTATTTCCACACTGGAATTGGGACGAGCGCCAAGGCGAACCCATCTCGGTATGGGTGCATTCGAATCTCGACTCGGTGGAAGTTTTCCTTAACGGCAACAGCCAAGGCTCGAAAAATGTCCAGCCGCAGACGCATCTGGAATGGAAAGTGAAGTATGAGCCGGGCGTGCTGGAGGCTCGCGGCACAATAGACGGCAAAGTCGTGCTCACGGAAAAGCGGGAAACAACGGGCAAGCCGGAAGCGATCCGCCTGACCGCAGACCGCATGGAAATCAACGCCGACGGCCAGGATGTGGCGATCCTGCGCGTCGAGGTGCTTGACAAGCAAGGGCGCGCGGTTCCCACCGCTGACAACATGATCGCCTTCAAGATCACGGGCGAAGGCGCGCTGATCGGCGTGGGGAACGGCGACCCGAATTGCCAGGAGTCCGATAAAGATCCGCGTCGCAGCCTGTTCAACGGCCTGGCGCAAGTGATCGTGCAGGCGAACCGCACTCCGGGGACGATCACCGTTGAGGCCTACACCGAAGATTGGCCGCCGCCGAAGTTGCCGGCCACGCGGCTGAGCATCACCACGAAGAAGGTGGAGTTGCGGCCGACCGTGGGGTAGACGATCCGCCAAAGAGGCAGGTCATGAGGGGACGAATTCTGTTGCTCCTACCTCTCTTGGCAGTCGCGTCGGCCTTTGCGCGCGATAAGCCCGAGACTTGGATCGAAGTGCGCAGCCCGCATTTCACGGTTGCGACCAACTCCAACGAGAAGCAGGGACGCCGGATTGCCGATCAGTTCGAGCGCATGCGCTCGGTGTTTCATGCTGCGTTCCCCAAGCTGCAGGTCGATCCGCCATCCCCGATCATCGTCTTGGCCGTCAAGGAGGAAAAAGACTTCGAAGCGCTCGAACCAGAGGCCTACCTGGCTAAGGGATCGCTACGGCTGGGCGGGCTGTTCTTACGCGCGCCCGACAAGAACTACGTCCTGATGCGCCTCGATGCCCAGGGGGACCATCCGTACTCGATTATCTATCACGAGTACACGCACCTGCTTCTCAGCAAATCGGCCGAATGGATGCCGCTGTGGCTCAATGAGGGATTGGCCGAGTTTTACCAGAATACCGAGATCAACGAGAAAGACGCTGCCCTGGGTCAACCCAGTGGCGAGAACATCATGCTGCTGCGGCAGAACAGACTGCTGCCGCTGGCGACTCTCTTCGCCGTGGATGAGAAGTCGCCGTACTACCACGAAGAGAATAAGGGCTCGATTTTTTACGCCGAGTCGTGGGCCCTCACACACTACTTCTACGTCAAAGATCATGGAGCCAAAACGACGCGCTTGGCGCAATACTCCGATTTGCTGATCCAAAAGGTCGATCCAGTTACCGCCGCCACTCAGGCCTTTGGTGATTTGAAGAAACTCGAGACCTCACTGGACAACTACGTCGAACAGGCTGCCTTCAATTATTTCAAGGTGACGACCAGCACCGATGTGGATGATTCGGCTTTCAAAGTCCAAGCGCTCACGCCGCCGCAGGCCGATGCGCTGCGGGCGGACTTCCTGGCCTACAACCGGAGAACCGCGGATGCGCGGTCCCTGCTCGACCAGGTACTGCAGCAGGATCCGAACAATGTTTCCGCCCGCGAGACCATGGGCTTTCTGGAGTTCCAGCAGGGACACCTGGACGAAGCCAAAAAGTGGTATGCGCAGGCGGTGCAACTCGACTCGCAGAGTTATCTCGCCCATTATTACTTTGCCGCAATTTCCATGAGCAGTTCCCTTACTACGGACGACGAGGCAAAAGTGGAAAGCAGCCTGCGGACCGCCATCAAGCTGAACCCGTCGTTCGCGCCGGCCTTCGACAGACTGGCCGTTTTTCTGGGGATGCGCCACCGTGATCTCAACGAAGCACACATGATGGGCTTGACCGCCGTCACGCTGGACCCCGGTAACGTTGGCTACCGAATTAACGTGGCGAACGTTCTGATGAGCATGGACCAGGGACAGAATGCAATCGCGGTGCTGCGCGCCGCCGCGAAGTTGGCCAAGACTCCGGAGGAATCTCAGTCAGTCGATAACTTTCTCATGCGTGCCCAGGAATATGTTGCCGCACAGGAACAGGCGGCCGAACAGAATCGGCGCCTGAGCGAAGAGGCGCACGCAGCCGGAAAGACAGGTTTCGCAGCGGAAGGCTCCGCCAACTCCGATGTGCCGACGGTCACCCATCGCGACTCCTTCGTCCCTAAAGGGCCACATCGTTTTCTGGTGGGTGTGTTGAAGAATGTTCACTGCGATTCGATGCGAATAGACCTGACGGTTGACTCCGGCGGAAAGAGTCTGGCGCTGCACGCTGAGAGTTACTACAAGATTCAGTTTAGCGCCCTCAATTTTTCTCCCTCCGGGGATCTCAATCCCTGCAAGGATTTGGAGGGACGTCCGGCCAAAGTGGAGTACGTCGAATCCGCCGAAAAGTCTGCGGCGGCGCGAGTTTTCTCCATCGAACTGCACAAGTGAAACGGCCGCATTCCGGGCGGCACGCGCGTTTTCTGCACGAGCAGAGTCAGTCAGACGACGTACGGCCCGAGCAACGCTGCGATGGCTTCTTGTAAGATTCTTGCGCATCGCACCTTGAGCATCACACCCCGGGGAGAATCATGTCTAAATCGCGCCGAGAATTCTTGACGATCACTTCGCTGGGAGCGCTGGCCGCCGCTGCTGCCTACCGCCTCCAGGCCCAGAATCCCGCAAACTTGCCTCCGGGAGCGCCGCCGGCGTTCGGCGCCGGACCGCCGGTGGGACCGGAAGTCTCGGTCTCGACTTTCGCGGAGGCAGAGAAATTAGTGCAGTTCCCTCTGAGCGACTCGGAACGCGCCATGGCCGCGTCGAGCTGGCGTAGAACGCTCGCATCGGTTTATGAGCGGCGAACCGGACCGCGCAAACTGGCGCTCGAATCGACCTTGGCCCCAGCGACGCGATGGGATCCCATGCTGCCTGGCCTGAAGACCGTCACGCCACGCGACCGGTTTGTGCGCAGCGGCGTGCGCGCGACTTCCCTGCCCGTGAAAGATGACGACATCGCGTTTGCGCCCGTGACGCAACTCTCTCGCTGGATTGAAACACGCCAGCTTAGCTCGGAGCGTTTGACTCGCATTTATCTCGACCGGCTGGAAACATTCAATCCCCGGTTGCGCTGTGCCATAACCATCACACGCGATTTCGCGTTGCGGCGGGCGAAACTAGCCGACGCCGAGATCGCGCAAGGCAAGTATCGCGGGCCCCTGCACGGCATTCCGTGGGGTGCGAAGGATCTGCTCGATACGGCTGGGATTCCAACAACCTACGGCGCGGAGCCTTACCGGGATCGCGTCCCCGCAGAAGACGCTGAGGTTGTGAAGCGGCTCGATGCCGCGGGCGCGGTGCTGGTGGCGAAGCTGAGCCTGGGTGCTCTGGCGCTGAATGACATCTGGTTTGGGGGGCAAACCATGAATCCGTGGCTGCTTGAAGAAGGAGCGTCAGGATCGAGCGCAGGACCGGGAGCAGCTACAGCAGCGGGCCTCGTGGGGTTCTCCATCGGCAGCGAAACTGGCGGCAGCATTGTGAGTCCCGCGATGCGCTGCGGTGTTACCGGCCTGAGGCCTACGTATGGCAGAGTGCCGCGCACGGGCGCGATGACATTGTGCTGGTCTCTCGACAAGTTGGGCCCGATGACGCGCAGCGTGGAAGATGCGCTGCTCGTGTTGCAAGCCATTTCCGGGCCCGACGGGCGCGACACTGCAAGCGTGCCGAGCCATCTGGATTTCGACGCCGGCTCCAGCGTGAAGGGCCTGCGCTTGGGCTACTTCCCTGCGTGGATGAACGAGCGTCCGGCAACGGAGGTGGATCGCAATGCGCTCGAAACCGCAAAGAAAGTGGGCTTCGATCTGATCGAGGTTTCACTTCCCGACTGGCCCTACGATTCGCTGAATCTGATTTTGTTTGCGGAAGCGGCAGCGGCATTCGAGGAACTGACTTTGAGCGGCGGTCTCAGCCAGCTTAAAGCCCAGGTGCCCGACGCGTGGCCAAATCTGTTTCGCCAATCGCGCTTCCTCTCGGCGGTGGATTTTGTGCAGGCCGACCGGTTGCGCCGCAAAGTGGCGCAAGAGATGGCGCGCGTGTTTTCGGAGGTCGATTTGCTTCTGGTGCCGTCGCTGCGCGATGAAATGCTAGTCATCTCGAATTTCACCGGCCATCCGTCGCTGACCTTACGCGCGGGATTTGTCGAGGTAAAGAAGGCGCGCAGCGACTGGGCGCCGGACCCCAACCATCCTTTGCCGGCCTTCAACCCGCCGCGGCGCGTGCCCCATGGGGTGACGCTCATCGGTCGGCTGTTCGATGAAGGAACACTGGGATCCGCCGGGATCGCGCTGGAAAGCGCGCTGGGAGTTGCGGGGGAGCGGCCGGAGGGATTCTAGCACTTATCAGTTTCCAGTCCGGCGTGACGAATCCCGCTTGCCGCCGTTTTATAATAGAAGGATTCTCTGCTCGGCAAAATTCGGTTCTGTGAAGGCATCGGCAAGAACCGAGCCGAGCTTTGCTCGGCTCGGCCGGGTCGAAGACCCGGCCCCACACGAGCAACAGCAGATTCCTCGCTGCGCTCGGAATGACAACCTTTAGCTGATAGCTGACGGCTGAGAGCTGAGAGCTGGGTTTTCCATGGATTTCAAACTCGTTTCCAGCTACAAGCCGCAGGGGGATCAGGCGGCGGCGATCCAGGCGCTCACGCACGGCCTGTTCGACCGCGAGCAGCATCAGGTTTTGCTCGGCGTCACCGGATCGGGCAAGACGTTCACCATGGCCAAGGTGATCGAGGCGGTGAACCGTCCGACGCTGGTCATGGCGCATAACAAGACCCTGGCGGCACAGCTCTATCATGAGTTCAAGAACTTTTTCCCGCAGAATGCGGTTGAGTATTTCGTTTCCTACTACGACTACTACCAGCCCGAGGCTTACGTTCCGGCCGCCGATCTCTACATCGAAAAAGAGGCGACCATCAACGACGAACTCGACAAGCTGCGGCTTTCGGCGACGCGTTCGCTCTTTGAGCGGCGCGACGCCCTGATCGTCGCGTCGGTGAGTTGCATTTACGGCCTGGGCTCTCCGGAAGCGTATTACGGCATGATGCTGTTCCTGGAAAAAGGCCAGAAGATCAAGCGCGAGGACATCACCCGCAAGCTGGTGGACATTCTCTACGATCGCACCAACGCTGACTTCCGGCGCGGCACTTTTCGCGTGCGTGGCGACGTGATCGAGGTTTTCCCCACCTATGACGACATGGCGTACCGCATTGAATTGTGGGGCGATGAGATTTCGTCGCTCACGCAGATCGATCCGCTGTTTGGCACTGTGAAGCAAAAGTACATGCGCCTGCCGATTTATCCCAAGACGCACTACGTGATGAAAGACGAGACGCGCGCGTCGGCGGTGGACTCAATTAAGAAAGAGCTGGCGTGGTGGGAGCCGGAACTGGAAAAGCAGGGGCGCGTGGTTGAGGCACAGCGCATTCATCAGCGGACCATGTTCGATCTGGAAATGATTAAAGCTATGGGCTATTGCCATGGCATCGAAAACTATTCGCGGCATTTCACGGGACGCCTGCCGGGCGAGCCTCCGCCCACGCTGCTGGACTATTTCCCGCGCGACTTTCTGATGTTCATTGACGAGTCGCATCAGACGGCGCCGCAGTTGCGCGGCATGTATCACGGTGATCGTTCGCGCAAGGAGGTGCTCGTCGAGTACGGCTTTCGCATGCCGTCGGCGCTCGACAACCGCCCCCTGACGTTCGAGGAGTTCGAGCACCGCACCAACCAGGTCGTTTATGTTTCGGCGACGCCGGGGCCGTACGAGCTGACGAAATCGGCGGGCGTAGTGGTAGAGCAGATTATCCGGCCCACCGGTCTGATTGATCCTGAAGTCGAAGTCCGCCCGGTGAAGGGGCAGATTGACGATCTGCTGCACGAGATTCGCTCCCGTGTGGAACTGGGCGAACGCGTGCTGGTGACGACCCTGACCAAGCGCATGGCCGAGGACTTGGCCGAGTATTACGCGGA
>Ga0209039_10003000_pt1 | contig 13604 bp, 12 predicted proteins | sample BogFormECP12_OM1_FD_188238 | JGI IMG/M metagenome (GOLD analysis project Ga0209039, IMG submission 188238) | Bog forest soil microbial communities from Calvert Island, British Columbia, Canada - ECP12_OM1 (SPAdes) (version 2) | ecosystem: Environmental > Aquatic > Freshwater > Wetlands > Bog ...
ACCCCGCCCTATAGCGGCGCCCCTCGCGCCCCGCCTGCCGTGCCCGCGGGTACCCTCTTCATCCGCGTGCGCCAGATCACCATCCCACCAACTGCGCATAGCAGCATCTAACTTGAGCCATCGTGATTTCAAATCGTCCTGGGCAGAGGCGCGCGCTCTCATTCGCCAACCTGCCCATGATCGCGGCTTTGCCGAAAGGCGACATCCAAAAGGTGAATCCTGCTGCAGCCGTACCCACGAGTGTCCGTCGATTCATATGGCCCTCAAAATCGCTTTTCAGATCGCAACCAAGCGCCCAAGACCGAAGGCGACTCTATTCGGTCGTTAACACTACCGATGTGCCTGCTTGTACACTGACAGATGCCACCGAACTGCCCTGTTGTGTTGTCACTGGAATCTCTTCGCCGGTAATTGCATTCTTGATCTTGTGGATCCCGCTAAAGCGAACCACGGCGGTTTGCGTATCGCCCCAATTAGTCAGGATGGCAGTCGATCCCGTTGCGCCGGTCAGGCCGCGGAAGAGCAAATAGTCCGAGCCCTGGTTCAGTTGAATGGGCATCCGCGCGGCTTGCTGCAGCGCAGGCTCCAGAATCCATCGGTGCACGATGGGGTTTCCGCGGCGGAGATATGCTAGCGTGACTGCCGATGAAAAGTAGGTTACCTGGCCCTTGCCGTAGCTGTGCTTCACCTCGAAGGGATTGCCGTCCCTGTCACGCAGTATCACGTCAGCACCTTTGACTGCGAGAGGAAGCTTCCATAACTCGCCGCCCAGTTCGTTTGCCGAGGTCACCGAGTAGGGATTGGCGGGCTGCACGGGGTAAATCTCATCTGCCGCCACTCCGAAGAGGTCCGTCAGGCCGCCCGGCACTGTCGGTCGAATCTTGCCGTGCTCGTTTTTCCACGCTGTGATGCCGTCAGCCCATAGCATGCCTCCTTGCTTTACGTAGACCTTCAGTGCTTCTAAGGTCGCATCGTCCATTGCATAGTCCATTGGTGCATAGAGCACAGGAAAAGTGTTTGCCTGGCCGCCCTTCAGTTGATCGATGTCCAGAAACTGCACGGGAATGTGCGCTCGCATCAAAGCTAGATAGCAGCCTTTGAGCGCGTCCTGCACGTCCGACCGCTGTCTTTGCCACTTGCCGTCTAGATCGTTGACGACCGCCGAATTGCGGTCGTAGAGAATGGCTACTTGAGCCTGCTGCGGATGCTGGTTTGCGAGGCCTGGATTTTTCTCGAGTACCTCAGCCAGCGCTTTGATCGCAGGCAGGCGCGGGGAGGGCTTGCCGGTGAGACTTACCAATCCCCACTCGCCGGCTTCTGTGCCAATGTCACGCGGGTGCCAAAGCCAGAAGACCACCGAGTTCGCGCCCGCCCCATAGGAGTCCCACATCCAGCGGGTCAAATCCTGCGGCGTTACCGTCAGCGAAAACCCGCCGGTATAAATGGTCGGGCCGCTCTGCAGCTCCGTAACCCAGAAGGGCTTGCTCGGCGCTGCAATTGCCGCACCCGCAATCAGGTCCAATCGATAGGCATACAACTCGCCGTAGTTTCGCTCAGGAGTCTCCGGAGGAACTGCCCAGGCCGTGTGCATGGAAACGCCAAGAATGTCGGTGACTTCTTTCTCTTTCCAAACATCTTGCCCGTTGGCATCTCCCGTGGGCTCGGTGACGTTGAAGTGGAAGGGATGTTTGGGATCCATCTCTTCAACCTTCTCACGAATCCAGCCCAATACATTGATGAGGTTGTCCAGGTTGAACTGCTTCCAGTCCAGATACTCTTCTTCATCGAGCCAGTAGTTCGGGGACTCCGGTTTCTCGGTGATCGCCACCTCGTCAAATGACTTGATGGGCCGGAACCAATGCTTGTTCACTTCGTCCGCGGTGCCATATTTCTTCTGCAACCACTTGCCGAATGCGCGGAAGGTATCGGCGTCCTCGTGGTATTTGGCCGGCTCGTTCATGAGCAGCCAGAATCCTGTTGCGGGATGATTTCTGTAACGGCCAACGACCTTTTCGATATATGTCGCAGCGTGCGCCTTCAACTCCGGATTGTCGAGATTTGCCCGTTGGTGATAGAAGCTCGTCCTGTTCATCCAACCTGGAGGATCCTCGGTGCACAGCGTGGCCACGATCTTGATGCTGTTCCCGGCTGCCGCGTCGTAGATCCAGTCGTAGTGCGATAGATCCCAGATGCCCTGCATCCGTTCAATGTCGTCCCAAATGACAAAGATGCGGACCAAGCTGATTCCGTTCTCGCGCATTTGCTTAAAATGCCGCTCAACCGTGTCCTTGGTCTCCGTACGGTTTAGGAAGAACTCCGTCCCGACATGCAGCTTGCTCTCCCATTCGGCTAGCGCAGGCTGGCGCTCTCCCGCGTTTACCGCCGGCCTTTGGTCCTGCGCATGACACGCCCCCAAAACCATAAGAAGAGTGGCGAACCATTTAATCAGTCTTCTGCCAACCAAGGCACGCTGCGGCGAGCGCGCGGTGCCGGATACTACAAACGGGTGGTGCGAGATCATTGACCTGTTCATTGTTTCTCACTTTGCTTTTGGGGTTCAGGTAAGGATGCTTTGATTAAAGGTGTTAGGCAAGAATTCATCAGTTCTTGCCCCTTTCTTTCCAGCGGTGCAAAGCGAGGAAGTGTTTGGCGGCGACATCAATGATCATGGCGAAATCTCGGGCCAAGCCATCGACCCAAATACTGGCGCACTGGTGGGGTTCCTTGCGATCCCCACTCATGACGAAGCCGACTACCAAGCTAACCCATTGGCAGAACCGAAAGTCGCTCTCCCCGAGAACGCTCGCGTGCAGCCGGGGCGACCATTCGGCTGCGGGCCGCGGTGATTTTTGCGAAACTCCTCGAGAAGAACGGCCCGGTGGGCATCGTACACATTGGCGATTTCAATCCTCACGCCTGACTTCAACCCACTCCACCGGTGACCCGCTTTCATCGCACTCTCTCAACGTGAGGTGCAGGGCAGTACCTTGAAGCACAACCTCCCTTTTGGTCAAGCGTCCTCCAAAGATGTGTTCAATGACAGTTACGACGGCCTGTCCCTTTTCCGGTTGCTTGATGACAAGTTCGCCATCCCCATACGGCACTATGGCCAGGGTGGCGGCGCTAGCGATTCCGTCGCTGGTTCTTGAAGTTACAACGACGGGCGCGTTGGTTCGGATAACGTCGCGAAACGAAGCAGGGCCTTCACGGCCATCCAATCGAACGGTGCGCAGCGCGACACCCACAACTTGGTCGCCCTCAAATCGCGCCCATGAAGCTGAGTGAGCCCCCCGAGTGACACTGAGGTAGTCAGCGTCCACCGGTTCGATTCGAAATGTGTTGGCACCCCGCAACGTCTGCGCCAAGCCGTTGTATTTAGCCGCGAAATAGGGACTGCACTCTTCTTCCTTCTCATCTCCCGCAAAACTGTTCAGCGACCCAACCGTGCCGATCAGGGCCGAATCGAACCATATTGCCGGCATCGACCCCCAGTCGTACCCGCCCGAGCCATAGGTAGGAATGCCGATTTCGCCCAGGAGGCTGCTAAAGAAGAAGCGCCGGTTCGCCTCCAGATCATATTCGCCCAACGCCATGAAGAGGTCGTCGGGGCTGTGGAGATCAAAGTAGTCATTAAACAGAGGGGAAAGACAGTAGTACATTACGACCAAATCCGGATTTGCTTCGCGCATCCCTCCGACAATCACGTCTAACCCCTTCAGCATCATCCGCTCACCCGCCCATTGCATGTCCTTCGGCGCAGCTTCTGATAGAGGAGGCAGTTCATAACCAAAGTCGAATTTCACCAGGTCCGGCCTATAACGTTCGACGAATTTCTTCGCCTGTGCCCGCAAGATTCTCTCTACTTCCGGTTGCGTAAAATCCAGCAAGTAATATTGTGCAGTCTCTCCGCGGATAACGGCCGGTTTTCCATCCGCGAGATGCAGCATGTGCGACACAGTAAGACCCAAGTCAGCGGGGTCCTCGCAGCGCATGAAAGCCGCCCATAATCCGAAGTAAAGGCCATCGGCAGCCACCTGCTGCCGGAACTGGTCGAAGTGAGGAAGTCTTTCCACCGAGTGCTCCAGCGTCCCGTATTTGCCTTCCCACTTGTCGTCTACTACAAACATCCTGGCCTTCATGCCTGAGGCCCGAAGCCCTTGATAGAGAGAATGCAGCGCAGCTTCGTCGAGTTTCTCCCCGTCCTTCCCTGCAGCGACCTCCGCACCCCAAGAATTAAACTGTGGAGAAAGCAGAACAGAATTCTTCCGGGCAGAGTTGGACTTCCTCCGAACAATCCCCGCTCGTATGAGTTCCTGATAATAGACCCGAATGGCTTCGTAGTAATTGGGGCCAATCGCCCATAATAACCTCGCACCTAGAGTCAACCGTCCGGGACCCTGCAGGCTCTCCCATAGGTCGCTGCGGTAACTCACAATCAAACTATGCTTTCCTTCCCGGGTTTCGAGAAAAAGGTCGCCGGTGGGAAGATCTGCAAGCCCACAGCAGAAAGCATCGGAAAGGTACGCAGTTAAGGACGATTTCGTGTTCGCGGGTTTGTTTCGATGGAAACCGCAGAAGAAGTGAGCAGGCAGTGCCCACTGTTGCAGGAGGCCGGGAGCCGGAGACGAGCCACGCCCGATCCAACTGGTCAGATTCAAACCGAGATCAGAGGTGACCACAGGACTAACGCCCGGGGACATAGAAATGCCGGGCAGAATGAGAAAAAAATTGTCAAGCGTAGGGCGGGTGCAATCACCAAGTCCCTCGGCGAAGTAATGAAGGGCAACAACGTTCTCGACGCGCGAGGATTCGTAGATGACCGGCTCCAGCCACAGGGATTCCTCTTCGAACCGCCAGGTTACTCTCAGCTTTCCGCTGCCGTTTACTCGCGCGTAGTTTACAGTAATGCCGGCTTCGGTAGTTTCGTGATCTACCACCCTTCCGGCTTGGCTGTTCCGAGCCTTCTTGTCGGGGCCCGACTGAACAATAACGGCTGGCTGAAGGAGCCCGCTGGTGATCGTCCGACCTCGCCGATCGAGAAGGCGAAAGCGGTCATCCGTCGCGGACCATTCCCAGGAGTAATGTCTCTTCTTCACGTGCACGGTGCCAGCAGTATCAGCGAATACTGCGACATGATCGGCTGAACGCAGAACCGGCATACCACTCAGCAGCAGCGATCCAGCAGTTGTTCGCACGAATTCACGCCGAGTCCAACTAGGCATTTGCATTGATCCTCTCGGATTGCTTTTCGACAGACTGTCGCTAAGTTTCGGCTCATCTGGCTGGTTCACAACGCACTCCCCAGTAGTCTGACTCCACCGAAGATCCTCATTTTCCGCCGGTCCGGGAAGCGCAAATGCATCTGCGATCCTCCACAACTACTGCAGGCTAATCACTACCTGGCCGCTTTCTTTCGCAACCGATTTAGAGATGCTGCCGCGCCCGGTTTCCCGATCCTGACAACCTGGCGAGCCAGATTCTGCTGCCCCTCTACTCGAACAAGAACCGGCGCACCTGGTTCTCCCGGCTCGCTGTATCGGGCAGGAAGGGTCATGGATTCGTGGGGAAACAAAGTAACGTAGTTGTCGCCGTAAGTGACCGGGAGAAGTTCGTCGCCCTCCTCCACCCGGGCTCGATAACGCGCGTGGTTTGCCCTCCGTTGCACGTAGGTTTCCCAAAGGGATACCAAATCCTCGACGCTCCAGAGCCGATCTGTCACGCCAGCGGCCATGGCTGGACTCACGCGCAGTGTACGATGAATCTTGATGAAGTTGTAGGAGAAATAGTTGAGCGCCACGGCTGCGGCATGATTTTCTAGCTTTCTAGCTTGCGCGAGAACCCATTACTCAGGCGGGTGTAGCGCCTCAACCGACACGCGAGAGCGGCTTGCCGAGTACCTGTTCCACATCCCTGACCTTGCCTTCAAGACGGCCGGTCGCGCCTTTGCGATCGTCGATGGTGATGCTGGTGAGCACGCGTGGCGCCAACTCCAGCATGCGGCGGTGACAGCGGAGAATTACGTCCATGACGCGATCTGAATCTCCTTCGACGGTGGTGTGCATGGCTCCCAGCTTATAGGAAAGTCCAGATTCGTCCACGATTCTCAGGGCTTCGGCTACCAGCTCTTTAACGCCACCGGTGACGCCCATAGGAACTACTGCGAAGTCCGCAAGCATAAAGCTTCCTCCGACCAACTGATTTTCAAATGAGTTTTGCCTGCATTTCCAAATGTTCTCGTCAGCCGTTTACGATACCACCCTCGATTGGTAAGTGATTTTCGTACTTCGACAGACTCCGGTTCCAAGCATGGTTTATTATCCGTGGCATGTGCGTAACCACTCCTGAGATAAGTGCTGGTGAAGTGCTGAGCGCATTCCATCGGGACGCTCCATACCTCTTCTTGGGAGCGGCTTTCGTTGCCGTGGGTCTCGTATCGGCTGCACTTGCCGCCATCCGTCGCAAGTATGACGCTCTCCTGATCTATTTCGCCCTATTCGCCGCCTTTTACGGGCTTCGCCTGTGGATTCAGTCAAGCCTGCTGAGGACGATGTAGTCGATCCCCCCTGAGCGCAAGCCCCTTTGGAACAACTCCGTCGCAGCCTTGAACTTCTCCGGATCGGAGCCTTCCAACATGCCGAAGCGCACCTCTGGGTTCACAGTTACGACGAGGATGCCTTGCGCATCGGGGCCTCCGCTGGCAGCGGCATAACCCAGCGCGGAAGAAGCCGGTCAATCTCCTCCGTTCCGTCCCAATTGGCAGTGAATAATAGAAACGTGGCGCGAGGTGCGCCAGCCTTGGACAAGGCCCAGCCGTAAATTGTTCCGACTACACCTCTGCCGATGACGAGCACTTTCATTATGTTTTCCACACGAGAGCCTCTCTTGCCCCATTGCGCGAACTGCGGGTCCTGAGGACGGCACCACCCACGCGAGTTTGGCCTCGCGGTGATCACTGCCGTGAACCACCAACGGCTACCAGAAATGTGCGGCAACCACTATCGGTGAGGCCGGAGCGTTGGCAATGACCTTCATGCGCAGCACCAGCTGGAGATTCTTGTGTTGCCATCCCGCCGGGGCATCGTGCAGCGCCGCGCCCAGAAGCTCGGGATTGCTGATCAGGTCGGCTGCTCCCTCAGTCCCGTACTGCGTGCAACCGCTGATAAGAACCAGCATGGAGTGCGTCTGCGGAAGGAACGCGCGGGAAACCACTGCGTAATCCTCATCGGTGTGAAAATCGCGGGTCACATTGTGGGGATACCATTCCGTCGGTTTGCCGTTGTCACGGATCATACCCCGATCGCTGTCATCCACATAAAATCGGAAGTCCTGCGTAACGTCCTTCCATTGCGTGCTGGAATATCCGATCAAGACGGTCGGCGAGTTGCGCAGGTCCTGAAACGAGATCGCGTTGCCGACCCTTACCTCGGACGCACGCCCCATTCGGCCGAGCATTCCGGAAACGCGGGCGGCTGCCACCAAATCTCCCCCGCCAACATACTGGTCGGACATGAGCGTCAACTCGCCCTGGTCGTCAGGAATCCTCGCATCATGTGCGTACACGGGCACGTAGGCCGCCGCGATCAACACTGGGCCTGAACCGCGAAGCATCGGTTCCCAGAATTCGTTCAGCACCGAAAGTGCGTGCTGTGACTGCCACCAGTAAGCTAACAGGGAGAGGGCCACGACAGCCGTGACGGATATCAGTACGATTCTGATCAATGAGCTATGCGCACGATGTTCGGCGGCAGCCTCGCGCGTGACTTGATCCCCGGAGATTGCGGTGGAGCTCTTTGACCTTCCCTCCGCGCTGCCGTTGGATGAAGAGTCTCGCGCCGCAAAGTTCGGGACATAGCTGCCCACCGGCAAATCGATGACCACTTTCGCCGCCTTGCCGCTCCCAGCGTAATAGAGGCTCAAGCGCTTGCGAACCTCACTGGCCTTGATACGCACAACTCCGTCAAGATTGGTTTCGTAATCGGCGGCTCGACCAAACGCTTCCACGCCAATCGTCCGTTCTTTCAGTACGCCGGCGTGACCGGCGAGCGATTGCTCCACCACGAAGCGGAGAAACTCCTGGCAGCGCTGGCTCGCGCGAAATTCGGGGCTCGCCAAAATCTGTGCTAATTGGAAGCGAATGGCCTCTTCTTCGAGACTGAGTACTGGTCGAGCGCCCGGCAGGGCGGCGTTGGAATCCGGCGAATCCGTGACCATTAGGGTCGTCTGCTGGAAATTCTAGCACCGGCGGAGAGCGGTTCGCTGCACTTTATGGCCGCTCGAATCAGGATTCAATCCGTCATGCAACCGTTAGATACATTACAAGTGTCGCCGTTCGATGGCAGACTGACACTGTGACCGTGTGACTCCAAGCGAGGAGCTATGTCAACCATCCAGCCGCTTACCGCGCCAGCGCAATCACCAGAAAGTGACGACACAATCCCCTACCCGGGACGGCTTATGTGCCTCGACATCTTTCGTGGGCTTTTGGTCGCCGGCATGATCCTGGTTGACAACGGCGATGACAAGTCCTACTGGGCCATCAAGCATGCAGAATGGAACGGCTGGACGCCGGCCGATTTCATCTTTCCGTCATTCTTGTTTCTGGTGGGCGTGTCCATGGTGTTCTCGTATTCGGCGCGGATGCGGCGCGGCGAATCTCGGGCGCAGATTCTTTGGCACGCCTTTAAGAGAAGCCTGCTGCTGATCGCGATCGGGTTGTTCGTGAATGGCTTTCCATTTATTGGGATCGATTGGCACGGTTTCCGCTTCGAGGGAGTGACGCAACGAATTGCGCTTTGTTACTTTGCCGCCGCCGTTCTTGTGTTGTGGTCGAGCCGCCGCGGACAAATCATCGCTATCGCCGCATGTTTATTGGGGTATTGGGCGATACTGCGCTTTCTGCCGGTGCCTGGTTTCGGCATGCCAGGACGCGATATACCGTTTATGGACCAGAATGGAAACATTGCTGCATGGCTCGATCGCAAGCTGTTCATGGGACATCTCTACAACGGGAACCGCGATCCAGAAGGAATCATCCACACCATCCCAGCGGTCGCAACAACCTTGATTGGAGTGCTGACCGGCGACTGGCTGCGCTCCGGGCGAGACCGAGGCACCATCGCCCTGCGTATGTTGCTTTTTGGCATTCTCGGCCTGTTTGCCGGTGAGGTCTGGAACGTGTGGTTCCCCATCAACAAGAATCTTTGGACCAGTTCGTTCGTCCTCTTCGCGGGCGGCTTCTCTCTCGTGTTTCTTGCTTTCCTGTATTGGGTACTCGAAATCAAGCAGTGGCGCGGCGCCTGGACGATGCCGATTCTAGTCTTCGGAATGAACGCCATTGCCGGGTTTGTCGCCGACTCGTTCGTGTATGGCCCCGGTTACACCTGGACCGTAAAAGGAGCAAATGGGGCTGCCATTTTGTTGCACGACGCCGCCCAGGCGCGTCTGGCAGGGCTATTGGCAGATCCCGCCAACGCCGCGCTGATGTTTTCCTTGGCCTCGGTTTTGTTTTGCTGGCTACTGCTCTGGCTGCTCTGGCGCAAGAAGATTTTTCTCAAGGTCTGAAGTTAAGTTCTGCAATTCTGTCGTCGACGCGACATCCGCAAAGGAGGGTCCATGTCAAGAACCAAGTGCGGCGCAACCAGGCTACTCGCGGCATTTTCCCATGGAATCGTTTTCTTTGCGATCATCTCATCGGCGGCGTTATCGGCCGCGGTCAATCCGCCGGCGCTCAAACTACAGCGAGGATGGCGAGTTCAATCCTCGGCCAAGGTCAGCGCTGAGGGCCCGGCCATCTCCTCGCCCGGTTTCCGCACCGAAGGCTGGTATGAGGCGACCGTTCCCTCGACCGTGCTCGCCGTCCAGGTGGCGAACCGAGAGTTTCCCGATCCAAATTTCGGCATGAATCTGCGCCAGCTGCCCGGCATGACGTATCCGATCGGGCTGAATTCCTTCAACCGCTTCCCCATGTCGAAGGACAGTCCCTACGCGGTTCCCTGGTGGTACCGCACCGAGTTTCAACTGCCGGCCGCATACAGGGGCAAAAGCATCTGGCTTCATCTACAGGGAATCAACAACCGCGCCAACCTCTGGCTGAACGGGCACAAGCTCGCCGACAGGAAGGACATCGCGGGCGCGTACCGAATCTACGAATTCAATGTCACGGCCTACGCCGAGCCCGGCAAAGCCAATGTGCTCGCAGCCGAGGTCTTCGCGCCAACCCCTGATGACTTGGCCGTCAACTGGGTGGACTGGAACCCCACTCCTCCAGACAAGAACATGGGCCTGTGGGGCGCCGTGTCTCTGAGCGCTAGTGGCCCGGTCAGCGTGCGCTACCCGGCAGTTATGACGCATTTTGTCGACAATTCTCTGAAACAGGCAGACCTGACTGTCCGGGCCGAGTTGCAGAATTCCACGACGCAAGCGGTCGACGGTGTTTTGGAAGCGTCATTTGACGGCGTTCATCTTCAGCAGAAAATTCAGTTGCAGCCAAACGAGAAGATCTCCGCCACGTTTACTCCAGAGCAATACCCGCAACTGCGAATCAAGGATCCGAAAATTTGGTGGCCAGCGGAGATGGGCACGCCCACCGTGCACCGGCTCAGCGTGCGCTTCCTGGTAAACGGCATGACATCGGATGAAGCTAGCGCGAATTTCGGCATCCGCGAGGTGACCTCGGAGCTGACGCCGGGGAACTATCGGTTGTTCCGGGTCAATGGCAAGCCGATTCTGATCCGCGGCGGCGCCTGGGACCACGACATGCTGTTGCGTCCCATGACGCACGAGCAATACGAAGCTCATCTTCAATATGTCCGCGAAATGCACCTGAACACGATTCGGCAGGAAGGCCAGCTTGAAACCGACGAATTCTACAATCTCGCCGATGAGCACGGCATCCTGATTATGGCTGGCTGGTGTTGTTGCGACGTTTGGGAGCAGTGGGACAAATGGCTTCCCGGCACACTCGACATTGCCACCGACTCACTGCGCACCGAGATGCTCAAATTGCGCTCTCATCCAAGCATGTTGACATGGCTGAATGGCAGTGACGGGCCGCCGCCGCCGGATGTGGAGCACGCGTATATTGACGTCGAAAAGCAGGTGGCCTGGCCGAATCCGGTCGTGTCTTCGGCTTCGGACCAATCCACCACCCTGACAGGAAAGTCCGGTGTCAAGATGACCGGTCCCTACGACTACGAGCCTCCATCCTACTGGTTGGAAGATAAGTCGAAGTGGGGAGGCGGGTGGGGCTACAACACCGAGACCGGGCCCGGCCCGGCAATTCCTCCGCTGGAGAGCTTGAAGAAGATGCTGCCCAAAGAGCACCTCTGGCCTGTGGATGAGTTCTGGAATTTCCACGGCGCAGGTGAGCGCTTCCAAGACTTGCATCGTTTCAACGAAGCGATGAATGCAACGTATGGCCCTCCGTCGAGCCTCGAAGACTATCTTCGCAAGGCGCAAGCCATTGCCTATGACGGAGAGCGCGCTATGTTCGAAGCCTATGGCCGCAATAAGTACACATCCACCGGAGTGATTCAGTGGATGTTGAACAATGCGTGGCCATCGACTTACTGGCACCTCTACGATTACTACATGTATCCGGCCGGCGGCTATTTCGGCACCAGGAAGGCTTGCGAGCCGCTGCATGTCCAGTATTCCTATGACGACCGCGGGGTGGTCGTGATCAACACCAGCCAACAATCCGCTGCCGGGTTGACGTTAAGCGCGCAGGCGTTTGACTTCAGCCTGCAGAAGCTCTTCTCGCGCGAAGTAAAGACAGACGCCGGGCCCGACAGCTCAGCGACCGTGCTGACGCTGCCGGATTTCTCGGCCCAATCGCCAAGCCCCGTCTATTTTCTGAAGCTCGCGCTAACCGACTCTGCCGGCAAGGAAGTCAGCTCGAACTTCTATTGGTTGCCCGCCAAGCTGGCTGTGATTGACTGGGACAACACGCCCGATTCCGCCTTCACTCCAGTCAAGACCTTCGAAGATCTGACTGCGCTGAACAAGTTGCCAGGTGTCAAACTGCAAGCCTCAGCCGTGCGAGAGAAAACTGCCGCCAACGCCCAGGTTCGCGTGACTCTGCACAATCCATCGAAGAGTCTTGCCTTTCAGGTTCATGTCGGAATCCGCACTTCCGGGTCAACAGAAGAAATTCTGCCTGTGTTGTGGGAGGACAATTACGTGACCCTCCTGCCCGGCGAATCCCGCTCGCTCACGGCACGCTACCTCAGCAAAGATGCTCTAAGGAAACCTGTCGAACTGGTCGTGGGCGGATGGAATATCGAGGCCACCACCATCGCAACCAAGGGTAGATGAGAGCCGTTTGGTTTCATCCGTTTATGTAAGTCTGACGTCACTCAACCTATTGTTGGGGACGCGAATCTTGGCCCATGCAATTCGGAATGGCGAAAGTTCTTTGTGTGCGACTTCACGCAGCGAACCAACCAACTGAGCCACGAGTGGCACCACGTCGCGACAAAAGTGCTGTACTCCGTCTCCGGTTTGAATAAGGATAGAGGCCGCACAGAAACACTCAACTTGGAGATATCGTCTCAAGCGTGTTCGCGCCCGTGCTTGGGGAATGCTGGAAAACCCTGAAGCACCTCGGAGAAATGCGGTCCGACGTCAGGACCTGCAGATGCGCAGCGTCGCACTCGTCCAAGGGCCTCGCGTCCAGACAAATGAGGTCCATCCGCATCCCGAAAGGAGGAGGCGTATTCCCTTATCGGGCGAGATCTGGCTGCGTCGTTGATCCTCGATCAGGTGCGTGCCGTGCGCCCGCTCCACTCGCCCTTTGGCGGCGAACTGGCGGCGATGATCTCGATGCCCAGCTTCGCGCACATGCGTCCAAACTGCGTCACCGCCGACTCTCCGCGCATACGCTCTTGGGCATTGGGTGGGCGCACGTAGACGTTCTTCCAGTCCGTATACAAGGCTTGCGGCACCCCGTAGCGCTCGATCCAGCGCCGTAAGACCGCGGCCGCCGCCCAGATCGACTCCTCCCCCCGAGAACCACCCCAGCGCCGCACGTCTCGGCAGGCACCACCAGCCCGTCATCGCTGGCCAGATGCTCCGCCGCCAGCCTCGAGCCGAAATCCTCATACCGGGCCTTCAGCTGTTTCAGCACCCCAGCTCGGAACTCCGACGGGTACGCCCGGTTCGACACCCGCCCGCAGTTCCCATGCTGCAACGCCTTGGCTCCGCCCTCCCGATACCGCGCCCAGATCCGCTTGCTCTGCCGGTAGCTCAACCCCAGCATCTCCGCCGCTTCGTTTAATCAAAAGCTCTCTGCCTTTACCCGCTCCATCACTTCCACTCGGCTCAGTTCTTTCCCGCTCAATCTCGTTCTCCCCAATCTCGGTTCCTCCTCGCCGAAGGAACTCTAAATGGGGACATTTCTAATGTGGTCTCAAGGGGACACTTTTAATGTGGTTCAACACTGCCCTTCGCCTTGTTGATGATTTCAACCACGGTGTCGATGAGGCGTTTGGGGTCGGATGCGTCCCCTAGGCCGATGAGCCGGGGCGGGCTTTGGTGTTGATGGAGGAGGACCCATGGGGTGTCTAGGTTGTCCGGGACTCGCCGGTCCGTCAACGGTCGCCTTG
>Ga0209039_10003001_pt1 | contig 13603 bp, 13 predicted proteins | sample BogFormECP12_OM1_FD_188238 | JGI IMG/M metagenome (GOLD analysis project Ga0209039, IMG submission 188238) | Bog forest soil microbial communities from Calvert Island, British Columbia, Canada - ECP12_OM1 (SPAdes) (version 2) | ecosystem: Environmental > Aquatic > Freshwater > Wetlands > Bog ...
CGCCATCCTCACCCCGACGACGCACGTCATCGACGTAGAGACCGGCGCCGAACTGCCCCGCGGCGAGGCGCCGGCCTGGTCGGTCTGCGTGGGCGGCACCCGGCCGCGGACCTTCCCGGGCGGCGAGTTCGGCCTGCCGTGCCTGCTGGTGCTCAAGCGCCTGCCCGAAGGCTCCCGGCACGACAAGTCGGCCCTGAACGCCATCCTCCGCGACCACGGCGTCGACGCCTGACCCGGTACCCTCGCCGGACCTCAGCACTCGCCGGCTATGACTACCGTTAGTGCACGATGAGCGTTAATTCCGAGCCGCACCGGCGGGTCCGTCGCCAGGGACCCGCCACGCTCCGCGGCAGGCAGATACCGGCGACCACCACCGACCAGCGGCTGCTCGACAGACGCGGGCCGTCGGACTGGGTGCACACCGACCCGTGGCGGGTGTTGCGGATCCAGGCCGAGTTCGTAGAGGGGTTCGGCCTGCTGGCCGAGCTCGGCCCCGCGGTCTCGATCTTCGGCTCGGCGCGGACCCCGCGGGACAGCGTCGAGTACATCACCGCCGAGGCCATCGCGTCCGGCCTGGTCAGGGCGGGTTATGCCGTGATCACCGGCGGCGGCCCGGGGATCATGGAGGGGGCCAACAAGGGCGCCGTGGGGGCCGGCGGCGTCTCGGTGGGCCTGGGCATCGAGCTGCCCAGGGAAATGGGGCTGAACGACTACGTCGAGGTCGGGCTGGAGTTCCGGTACTTCTTCGTCAGGAAGACGTGCTTCATCAAGTACTCGCAGGCGTTCGTGGTGCTGCCCGGCGGGTTCGGCACGATGGACGAGCTGTTCGAGGCGCTGACCCTGGTCGCCACCGGGAAGATCACCAAGTTCCCGATCGTCCTGGTCGGCCGGGCCTACTGGTCCGGGCTGCTCGCCTGGATGGAAGACACGATGCTCGCCCGGGGCAACATCGGCCCGGCCGAGTTCTCCCTGATCCACGTGGCCGACCACCCCGACGAGGTGGTTGCCATCATCCGCGACGCGCACGAAGGAAGCGGCCTGATCGTCTAGCCGAGCCCGCGCACCGCCCTGGGCCGGCACCCGGCCGCGCTGCCGGGCAGACGGCCGCGAGCGGCGCGATTCGGCCGCAGTCCCGCCGCGGAAGCGACATTGCGGGCCGAGCATGGCACGATTCGTATGTGCCCGTTGTATTCCTGATCGCCATCGCCGCCGTGCTGGTCGGCATCTACTTCGCCGCGACCGGCCGGGGCGGCGAACTGGCCTATGAGCACGCGGATTACGCTCCGCTCGACCTCGGCCCGGTATCCGCCGCGGACATCGCGCTGCTCCGCCCCCCGACGGCCATGTGGGGCTACAACATGCAGGTAACCGACGAGGCCCTGGACCGCATCGCCCGCGCGATGCGCGAGCGCGACGTCACGATCGCCTACCTGCAGGAGCAGCTCGCCACCCTGGCGCGCGACGGCTCCTACACCGAACCGGCAGACACGTACACCCGCCAGGACCTCGACAGCCCGCCGGCGCCGGGCATCCCGGTCTTCCCCGAAGCCGGCGTGATCTCCGAGGACGCCGTCACCCCGGAGTCGGCCCAGGCTCCGGAGATCCTGGAGTTTTCTCAAGCCGGCGAGGTCGCCGGCCTCGCGGAGGCTCCCAAGGCCCTTGGGTCTCCCCACGATCCCGAGATCGCCGGCCTCGCCGAGGCTCCCTATCCTCCCGAGCCCGCCGACATCGCGGATACTCCCTATGTTCCCGAGCCTGCCGACATCGCGGAAGCCCCCGAGGTCGTCGGCCCGGCGGAGGCTGCTCAGGTTCCCGGGCCGCCTCAGACCCCGCTGGTCCTCAAGGCCTCTGCGGCCAAGGCTCCTCCGGCTCCCGAACCTGACGAGGCGACGCAGCCCTCCGAGACCCTCCAAGAGCCAGAAGCCCACGACGCGACCCAGCCCTCCGAGACCCTGGCCCCGCACCAAACCCAAGGTCCGCAGGGCGCCTTCAACACCCATGACTGGTGGGCCGAGCAGGACAGAGCCGCGCGCGAAGAGACGGCCCGGCGCCAGGCCGCCGGTCCGTCCGGCGTCACCGAAGACGACTCCCTGGCCGCGGCCGAGGAGCAGGGCTGGTGAGCGACCAGCCACCGCCCGGCAGTGTCCCGACGCCCGCGCTGCGGAAGGATGCGGCCGAGGGTCCTGACGGCAAGCTGCGCTGCCCCTGGGGTCTGAGCGCTCCGGAGTATCTCGCTTATCACGACGAGGAGTGGGGCCGCCCGGTGCGCGGCGAGGTGGCGATCTTCGAGCGGCTCTGCCTCGAGGGCTTCCAGTCCGGGCTGTCCTGGCGGACCATCTTGCGCAAACGCGAGAACTTCCGCGCTGCCTTCGCCGGATTCGACCCCTCGGCGGTCGCGGCCTTCGAAGCGGAGGACGTGGCCCGGCTGATGGCCGACCCGGGCATCGTCAGGAACCGGGCGAAGATCAACGCGGTGATCACCAACGCGCGGGCCGTGCTGGACTTGCCCGACGGCCTGACCGCGTTGGTTTGGGAGTACGCGGGCGAGCCCGGCCGGGCGCCGCGGACGCTGGCCGAGGTGCCGGCGTCAACACCGGCGAGCAAGGCGCTCAGCGCCGAGCTCAGGCGGCATGGCTTCACGTTCACCGGCCCGGTGACCGCCTATGCCACCATGCAGGCCTGCGGCATCGTCAACGACCACCTGGCCGCCTGCTTCTGCCGCGATCGCGACGGGAATTGCAAGCCCTAGGTTCTGCGCCGGTCGCCCCCCGTCAGAGCCGACGTCGGCATGGGCCGGTACGGACCGCGCCGGCCCGCTGAGCCCGCATAATAGGCCGAACGGGCCTAACGGGGAGGTTACTGGGAAGGCGGGCAGCCATGAGCGGCGACGTGATCGTCACGGTCACGCTCAACGCCGCGCTGCACGTGGACTATACGACGGGCGAGCTGGCCGCCGAGGGCATCAACCCGGTCTCCCGGCCCAGCTACCGGGCCGGCGGCCGCGGCGTGACCGTGGCCAGGGTGCTGCGGGTCTTCGGGCACGACGTGCTCGCCGCCGGGCTGGCGGGCGGCGCATCTGGCGAGCTGATCAGGGAGGATCTGGCTAAGTCGGGGGTACCGACGGCGTTCACGCTGATCCGCGGTGAGTCGCGGCGTTTCTTCCGCTTCGCCGGCCAGGAGCCGGCCGGTCCGGTCATGCGGTTCGCGGAACCGGGGCCGTACATCACCACCGAGGAACTCGGCCGGTTCGCGGCGGACTACCGGCGGCTGATGACGGGCGCCGCGGCCGTCGTGCTCTGCGGAAGCCTGCCCGACGGCCTGCCCTCGGACACCTACGGCTCGCTGGTGACCTACGCCGCCGAGGCGGGCGTGCCGGTGATCCTCGACGCGGGCGGCGAGGAGCTCAAGCACGCCGTCGGCCACGGTCCCGACCTGGTGGTCGCGGAAACGAACTCAGCCGGGCCCGGACCCGAAGTCCTCGGCGCCGATCTGATCCGGCTGGGTGCCGGCGCGGCGGCCGTCGCCGTCGGCGGCCTGGTCCGCGTGGTTACCCCGAACGGCGACTGGACGGCGCGCGTCCAGGCCACGGATGTCACCGGGATCACGGATGTCACCGGGATCACGGGGGTCACCGGGACGGACCCGGCCTACCCGCCGGCCCGGGGCGCGCTGGTCGCGGGCCTGGTGCCTGGCCAACTGCTCGGCTGGTCCTGGCCGGACCGGCTGCGGCACGCCCTGGCGCTGGCCGCGGGAGGGGCCGGGGCCTGGACCCGGGCGCCCGGCGGCCCGGAAGAGCCGGATCGCGTGGACCTGGCCGCTTATGAGCGGCTGCTCGACGCGGTGCGAGTAGAGCCGTCAGCGGGTTCACCGCTAGGCTGACACGCGCCGGGCTCATCACCGCACGGCCAAGGACCCGTCCCCGGACGGGGTCCTTGGCTTATCCTGCACGGCATGGATGCTGACGTCCCCCGGGAGCCCGACCTCGCCAGCCTTTTCGCGCCGGTCGCCGTCGAGGAAACCTTCATTGGGGTGCTGACCGAGGCCCGCCAGGTTCTGGGCCAGCTCGATGACCCGGTGGATGCCGAGCTCTGGGGATCCGACCTGATCGGCGCGCTGGCCTCGTCGGCTGTGGGCCAGGCCTCGCTGATGGCCACCCTTACCGGTTCGCTGGTGCCCGCCGCCGAGGCGGCGTCCACCCCGGAGGCTCTCGCCCTGCTGCGTGTCTTCGCCGCGGTCGGGTCGCCCGCCCTGCGCGCCGCCGCCGGCCAAGCGGCCGCGCGAGTCCGCGCGCACGATGTGGCTGATCCCCCGTGGGCCGGCACGGTCGGCGCCCCGCAGGTCGGTGACTGCTGGCACTACGCCGACGTGGGCGGCCGCCAGGAGTCGCTGACTATGACCTTCGCCTACGGCGACAAGCAGCACGCCGTCTGCGTGCTGATCGACCACGGCCGCGGCGGCAAGATCAGGGACACCTGGGTCGCCAAGGGGGCCGAGGTGCGTGCCGACACCGAGCGGGCGGTCGGCCGCGACCCCCTGGTGGTGTTCGAGATGATCGGCGCCGCCGACGCCCGGCACCGCCTCGAGCGTGCCATCAGCGCGGGCGAGTGTCCCGAGCAGCCCGATCAGGTCGATGACGTGGTGGCGCACCGGGCCCTGCTCCGCGCCCGCCTCGACCTGCTGGCCGCGCACAGCTGACCGCCCGTGCTGACCGGGCCGGGTCGACTCCGCGTCTCCGTCAGGCCGTGAGCGCGAGCGTCGCCCCGGTGGCGGCGAGCAGGCGGTGCGGGCCGGCCGGGCCGGGCAGCCTGGCCAGGTCACCGCGGATCCGGGCCCATGGTCCGTGCGGTCCGGCCAGCGTCAGGCCGTCGGCGTCGATGGCGACGAGGTCGCCCTCGTGGCGCAGCAGCACCGGCCCGTCACGGTCGGCCGAGATGGCGACCCGGCCCGCCCGCAGGCCCTGAAGCACGTCACCCGGCTCGTCCCCGGCGCACTCGACCCAGGTGGTCGGGTGCCCGGGCGGGGCGTCGGCCCCCGGCTGGTGCCAGTCGCTGCCGCCCACCGGGATCGCCGCGGCGTCCCAGGCCAGCCACCAGGACAGCGGCGTGGTCCAGCGCAGGTCGAGCCAGCTCGGGTGCCAGACCTCGATCAGCGGCGGGCGGCGGCGCATCGGGCGGACCCAGCTGAGCTGCCCGGCGAACGGGTGATTGACCGACAGCAGGCCGCCCGCCGCCTCGGTGGCGTCGAGCCAGTCGTCCGGTTCCCGGCGGAAGTCGATCCAGCCGATCTCGCCGAGCGCTCCGGCGTGCCCGCCGTCGGTCGTTACCTCCTGGCCGGGCAGCAGGATGATCCCGTACCGCCGGGCCGCCGCGGCCAGTTCGGCGTGGTGGCTGACCGTGTTGTGGTCGGTGACCGCGATGAAGTCCAGGCCGCGTCCGGCCGCCAGGACGGCCAGTTCGGCGACGGTCAGCACGCCGTCTGAGTGCACGGTGTGCGTGTGCAGGTCACCGGCCAGCCAACGGCGGCCATCTCCGGCCGGCAGCACCCGGCGTGGCGGCCGGTCCCGGAGCGCTGGCGGCTCGGGCGGGGTCGGCGGCGGACGCAGGCCCGTGCTCATCGGGGTGGTCTCGGTGGTTAGGCGGTAGCGCACGCCGTGCGGCGGGACGCGGTGCACGCCGATCATGACCTGCCACGTTCCGGCCTCGATCTCCCCGGGCAGATATCCGGGCGTGGCCGCCTCGCGGGTGATGACGAACGACTCGCGGGCGCTGCCTGACCAACCGCGGAAGCCACGGGGGCCAAGACAACCGAGGTCGAGCACCGTTCCGTCGGCCCGCTCGTAGTCGAGTTCGACCCGCATCCCGGCGGTCCCGGCCGGCACCTCCACCGGCAGGTAGTGCCAAGGGGACGCGAAGCGGTCCTCGATCGTCCACCGCCCAGTGTGTCGCGACCAGTTCGCCATGCCAGTCATCTGACCAGATCAGGCCCGCCCTGGCCAACTAAATTAACCATTTGTATAATTTCGTGCTGGGCGCGGAGCGGGACCGGCTCGGGGATGAGTTCCTACCCCTGGTCTCGGCGACCACCGAGGACCTGGTGGCGGCGATCGGCCCCACCATGCAGCGCTACCTCACCGGCGACATCGGCCCGGCCGGCCTCCGTTCGTAGCCGGGCTCGCCGCGGTCGCTACCTTCCGGGCCGCCTGGTTACCGTGGTGAGGTCTGAGGTCAGCGGGGCAGGGCGGGCGCAGGCGACGGCGGATCGGCAGCCGAGGCGAGCAGCCAGTCCGCGCCCGCGAGACGGATGGAACGGGCGTAATCCCCGTGCCCGCCCGCCCCGCGCTCGCGGGCCCGGTGCTCGCGGGCCCGGTGCTCGCGGGCCCGGTGCTCGCGGGCCCGGTGCTCGCCGCCGTCCGGGCCGTCCGGCCGCCTGGTCAGCGGGACGAGCCGGGCACTGACGAACTCGCCGGGGCCGGGGCGGGGCAGGCCCAGAGCCGAGGCGAGCACCTGGTCCCCGGCGTAGTCCCCGAAGATCACGATGCCCTCGGCGCGCAGCTGGTCGCGCGCCCCGCCTCCGCCGCGGACCCGCTTCATGTAGTCGTCCTGCATCGCGACCGTCGCCACCACGGTGCGGCTGACCCGCATCCGCTGCGCGCGCCGGAACAGCTCGTTCACCCGCTGCTGCCCCGACGGCAGCGCGAAGATCGCCGCCACATCCCGTTCGGGCAACCTGATCAGCGCGTTCTCCTGCAGCGGGGCGCGGGCGTGCAGCCAGCGCACCGCCGCGCGGCCGCGGTCGTTGAGGGCGCGCTTGCCGTCCCGGTTGCCGGCCGGGCGCAGGTTCTCCTCGCTGGCGCGGAGCAGCCCGGCCGACCAGGTGCCGTCCTCGTCACTGGCCTGGACCAGGAGCATCAGCTTCCCGTCCGCCTCGGGCGGGATCATCCAGCCGCCCAGCCGGTGCGAGAACTTGCAGTCCACGTCCATGCCCGCGATCGTGTAGTCCAGCGTCGTGCCGTCGGCCAGCCGAAGGGTCCGTGCCAGGGCGATCTCGACCAGGGTCCCGGCATGCGTCTTCTCAGTCTTATGCAGTTGCTGCCACCGGTAGCGCCCGGTGTGCTGGCCGTCGAGCAGCATGTCCAGCGCGCCCCGGATGGCGGCGGCCATCCGCGAACCGTCGCCGTCGAGCGCACGCAGCTCCGCAGCCACCTCGGCCAGGTCCCGGTCGCCGGCCGCGCTGTCGCCGGCCGCGCTGTCGTCGGCGGCACGGTCGTCGGCAGGCCGGCCGTCCGCCGCGGGGAACTCCAGGCCGGGCAGCGTGGCCTGGCCACCGCTGGCCTCGCCCGGCGACGGCATGCCCGGCAGGGTCAGCTGACCGGGGATGGGCTCGGGCTCACCGCGGATCGGCTGGCGGCCGGGCTCGGCGGTCGGTGGCTGGCCCGGGTTCACGCAGGCGACTGTAGCTGAGCGATGCTGTCGGCGCCGCGCGGCGTCGGCCCGGCGGCCGTGCGGAGCACCTCCAGTAGCAGGTTCACCGCGGGCGGGTCGGGCGGGTCGCCGTACCGCACCGCGAACACGTACCTGCGGCCGGGGAGCGCCGCGGTCCTGATCCCGGGATGCCGCGCGGCGCGTAGGCAGAGCGCCGGCAGGATCGAAACCCCCAGGTCGGCCGCCACGAGGGCCTGGACGGCGATGTAGTCATCGGTGGTGAACGCGATCTTCGGGGTGAACCCGGCGAGCGCACACTGCCTGAGCAGGTTGGCCCGGCAGCGGTCGCAGCCCGCGATCCAGCGATACCGGGCGTATCCGGCCAGGTCGGCCGGTGGTTCCGCGATGGCCTGGGCGGAGGTCACCAGGTGTATCTCCTCGTCGAGGAGGAGCCGTTCGCGCAGCCCCTCGGTGATGTCGATGCCGTCCTCCTCGTCCGGCAGGCTCATGCCGGACCCGGTCGCGGGATTCCCCGCCGCCAGCGCGGCTTCAGAGTCCTTGGCGCCCGGGCCGTCCGCGCCGGGCGCGTCCGGGGAGTACCGGAACACCAGCGCCACGTCGACGTACCCGGCGCGCAGCATGCGCAGTGCCTCGGGGGGCTCCGCCTCGGTCAACCGCAGGTCCACGTCGGGCTGGTACTCGCGCAGCATCGCTGCCGCGGCCGGGACGATGGTGCCGAGCGCGGACGGGAACGCCGCCAGCCGGAGCCGCCCGGCACGCAGCCCGGTGTAGGCGGCCAGTTCGTTCTCGGCGGCATCCAGCCTGCCGATCACCTCGGCGGCGCGCTCGGCGAGGAGCCGGCCGGCGTCGGTGAGCCTGATGCCCCGGCCCGCCCGCTGGATCAGCTTGGTTCCGGTCTCGGCTTCCAGCCGGGCCAGGTGGTGGCTCACCGAAGGCTGCGCGTAGTTGAGCGCCCGCGCCGCGGCCGTGACCGAACCGTACCGGGCCACGGCGACCAGCACACGCAGCCTGGTTACGTCGAGCATGCACCGACTATAGATCCTGCCGATCGGTCCGCCCAGAGTGCTAGGCCAGGACTATTAGGCCTAATAGGACCAGGCAGTGCCAGCCCCGCTCGCCCCCGGGCGCCCTTGAGGCGGCTCCTTCCCTCCTCGCTCCTTCGTCGCTCGTCAGTCCAGTCGCCGCCGGCGCCCTTTGGCTCGCGGGGGGGGCTAGCGGCCTTCGAGCAGCGGCGCATCCGGTTGCCGGACCGGCGCACCCATCCCCTGCCGGAGCCGCCAGGCGGTGCCGGACAGCGCCTCGAGCACCACCCGGTTGGCCAGGAGCGCGGTCACCTCGGCGTGGTCGTACGGCGGCGAGACCTCCACCACGTCGATCCCGGCCAGCGGCAGCGACATGGCGATCCGCCGCACCGCGTCGAGCAACTGCCGGGCGGTGAGCCCGCCGGGTTCCGGCGTGCCGGTGCCCGGGGCCATGCCCGGGTCGACCACGTCGACGTCCACGGACAGGAACACACCGTCGCACTCGTCCACGGCGATGGCGAACGCCTCGGTCAGGCATTCGTCGAGCCCGCGGGTGACGATCTCGCTCATCTCGAACGAGCGCATCCGCTGCTCGGCCATCCAGGCCAGCGTCGGCGGCTCCGGCCAGTACCCTCGCAGCCCGATCTGCAGGAACCTGTCGCCGCGTACCGCGCCCGACTCGATCAGCCGCCGCATCGGCGTGCCGTGCCCGTACAGCGACCCGAACTGGCTGTCCCCGGTGTCCGCGTGCGCGTCGAAGTGGATCAGCGACACCCGGCCCCAGCCCACGTGCCTGGCCACGCCGGTGGCGTCGGGCAAGGTGACGGTGTGGTCGCCGCCCAGGATCACCGGTATCGCGTCGGCCGACGCCACGGCGTGCACGGCGGCCTCCAGCCGCCGCAGCGACTCCTGCGTCTCGCCCGGCGGCATGAGCACGTCGCCGGCGTCGGCGATGCGCAGTTCGGCCAGCGGGTCCACGCCGAGCGCGAGATGCGGCCTGGACGCGTCGTGCGGCAGGTAGTCGGTGGCCCGGATCGCCTGCGGGCCGAACCTGGCTCCTGACCGGTACGACGTGCCGCTGTCGAAGGGCGCGCCGAGGAATACCACGTCGAGGCCGTCGAGCGAGTCGAGTTCGGCCCGCGGCACCCCGAGGAAGGTCACGTCCGGCCCGTACATCCCGCGGATCATGGTCTCAGCATCCTCAGCATCGCCCGCCATGGCATTCCCTCCTGTTCAGACCGCGAACCGGCCGCTGCCTCGCACCATACCGGGCGAGCCAGCGGCGGGTTCTTCCGTCAGCGGACTTCGGCTGGATGGGCCGCGGTCGGAGTTCGGCGTGATCGGCTGCCGCGCAGGCCGGTGCACGGGTACCCGGCACTCCTGAGATCGAATCGCGATGTTTATGGCGATCGCGTCAACCAGGACGCCAGGCCCCGCGTCTCAGATAGTGAGGCTCGGCGAAAGCGGGACGTCGAGCCTCGTTTGCTGCCCGACGGTGCCATGATGGGGTTCCGTGGATGGACTCACGGTGAAGCGCAGGCGTCGCGCAGCCGGCGCCGCGGTGACCATCGCGATGGCGCTGCTGGCTGCGGCGTGCAGCGGAGGGTCCGCAACGAGCCCGCACCGTTCGGTCACTTCGGCGCCTTCTGCCGTGGCGGCGCCGCAGCCTTTCCCGGTGGCGGAGAACGAGCGGCCGGGCACGTCGGCCTGGCGGATCACCGACCTGGGGCCCGCCGACGCGATCGACGGGTACGCGGATCAGCAGAGCGTGCTGCCCGGCCAGAGCTTCCGCTTGTACGTGTCGACCACGGCGAAGACGTTCCGGGTGGACGCGTTCCGTTTCGGCTGGTACTCCGGCCACCAGGCGCGCCTGGTGTGGGCATCGGCGCAGGTCCGCGGGCAGCAGCAGACCGCGGTGGACATCGCGCCGGGCACCCACAGGGTGACCGCCCCGTGGCGGCCGTCGATGACGATTACCACTACGAACTGGCCGCCCGGCTCTTACCTGCTGCGCCTGGACGCGTCCAGCGGGACCCAGCGGTACGTGCCGATCACGGTCCGGTCCGCGAGCACGGCCGGGGCGGTGGTGATCCTCAACGACAACACCACCTGGCAGGCGTACAACACCTGGGGCGGCTACAGCCTTTACCAGGGACCGGACGGGCTGCCCTCCGACCGTGGCTACGCGGTGAGCTTCGACCGCCCCTACGACGGCGACGGCGCGGTGCGGTTCCTCGCCTTCGACGAGGCCGCCATCGCGCTGGCCGAACGCACCGGGGTCCGGCTGGCCTACGAGACCGATGTCGACATCGACCAGGACCCGGGCATCCTGGCCGGCGCCCGCGCGGTCATCTCGCTCGGCCACGACGAATACTACTCCCAGGCGATGCGGAACGCGCTGCTGACCGCGCGGAACGCCGGTACGAACCTGGCCTTCCTCGGCGCGAACGCCATCTACCGGCACATCAGGTTCGCGGCCGGGGACCGCGTCATCATCTGCTATAAGGTCGCTGCCCTCGACCCGCTGTTCGGCCAGGATGACGCGGAGACGACGCAGCAATGGCGTGACCCGCCCGACCCGCGGCCGGAAAGCGTCATCACCGGGGTGCTCTACGAGTGCAACCCGGTGAGCGCGCCCTGGGTCGTCTACGATCCGTCGAACTGGATCTTCGCCGGTACCGGCGCCTATAAGGGCGAGCGCTTCCCCGGCATGGTGGGACCCGAGTACGACCGGCTCAACCCGGCCGTCCCGTTCCCCCGGCCGATGCAGGTGCTCGCATACTCCCCGCTGACCTGCGACGGCTTCTCCACCTACTCCGATTCGGTGTACTACACGGTCGCCAGCGGGGCCGGGGTGTTCGCCTCGGGTACGATGCGCTGGGTGTGCGCGATGCGCGGGCCGTCCTGCGGGCACGGCCTGACCCGGGCCGCCGAGCGGTTCGTCGACCGGGCCACTCAGAACCTGCTCCGGGCCTTCGCGGCGGGTCCCGCCGGGCGCACACACCCGGCGCAGGATAACGTCGCCCAGGTGAAACCGCCGAACATCCCGGCCTTGTACGACGGCGTCGACTGACTCTGAGGGGGCGGCGGGAATCGTGGACGATATCGACGCGCGCATCGTGGCCGCCCTGATCAGGGACGCCCGGGCCAGCTACGCCCTGATCGGCAGCGAGGTCGGACTGTCCGCCCCCGCGGTCAAGCGGCGGGTAGACCGGCTCCGGGCCACCGGCGCGATCACCGGCTTCTCGGCCCGGGTGGACCCGGCGGCCATGGGCTGGACGACCGAGGCGTACGTGGAACTGTTCTGCGGCGGGCGTACCTCGCCCGAGGAGATCGCGACGGCGGTCCGCCGGTACCCCGAGGTGGTGGACGCGTGCACGGTCACCGGGGAGGCGGACGCCCTGGTTCACATCAGAGCGGCCGACGTCAGGCACTTCGAGGACGTGATGGAGCGTATCCGGGCCGAGTCGTTCGTAGTCAGGACCAAGAGCGTGATCGTGCTCTCCCGGCTGGTCGACCGGGCCGATGCGCTGGCGCCGTTGCGCTGAATCGGATATATGGGCGGCGGTTGACCAGCTAAAGTCGTGCCCATGTCGGACTTTGAGCAAGATCCGAGCGCTAATACCGGGCGGTTCCGCGCCTTCGTCGAACGCGGCGACGAGGACGCGTCGCGGTCGCGGCGCCCGCCGACCTCGCCCGCCGTGCTGATCGTCACGGGCGTGGTGGTCATCGCGATCATCATCGTCATTGTGGCCCTAGCCTAGAGAGATGACTGTTACGCCGATGACGCCGAGACGCTGGACCGGGTGAAGGATGTGACCGGCAGGCACCTGGAGCGCTTCGGCGAAAAGGATGGCCTGGTCGTTACCTGGCAGTAGCCCGGCCGTCCCACGTCGGTTCGGCCGCTGGTGACATCCTGTCGCTATGACGACTGCCACTGCCCGTAGCGCCGTGGACCATGAGGAGCAGCATCGGCTGACCGCCGTCCAGGGGCTGGCCGCGCTCTCCCTCGACGCGCTGTCCTCTGTCGCCTACGGCCCAGAGGCCATCCTGGTCGTGCTGATCGCGGCCGGCGCCACCGCCCTGCACTACGCGTTGCCGATAACCGGCGCGATCGTCGTCCTGCTCGCCGTGCTCGTGGTGTCCTACCGCCAGGTGATCGCGGCGTTTCCCAACGGCGGCGGCGCGTACGCCGTGTCCAAGGCGCACCTGGGCACCCAGGCCAGCCTGGTCGCCGCCGCGTCGCTGATCGTCGACTACGTGCTGAACGCGGCCGTCGGCGTGTCGGCCGGCATCGAGGCCCTCTACTCCGCGTTCCCCGTGCTCTATGGCGCCAGGGTCTGGCTCTGCCTGGCCGTGCTCGCCCTCATCACCGGCCTGAACCTGTGGGGCGTTTCGGAGTCTGCGAAGGTCTTCACGGTCCCGACGCTGCTGTTCATCCTGTCGATGGCGGCGGTGATCGGCGGCGGCCTGATCCGCACCAACCCCGCGGTGGCGCTCAACCATCACATCGGCCCGTCCACCGAGACGGTCGGCATCTTGCTGCTGCTGAGGGCGTTTGCCTCCGGCTGTTCGGCATTGACCGGGGTGGAGGCGATCGCGAACGCCGTGCCGGAGTTCCGCAAGCCGCGGGCGCGCCGCGCGCAACACACGGAGATGTGGCTCGGCATCCTGCTCGGCACCATGCTGATCGGGCTGGGGATCCTGATCCGCAAATTCGACGTGGTGCCGCACTCGAACATCACGGTGCTCGCGCAGCTCACCGAGGCGTCGCTCGGTCACAATTTCGTCTTCTACGCGATCGGGCTCATCACCACGGTGCTGCTCGCGCTGGCCGCCAATACCTCGTTCGGTGGCCTGCCGGTGCTGGCGGCCCTGCTGGCCAAGGACAATTTCCTGCCGCACATGTTCGCGCTGCGCGCGGACCGGCAGGTGCACCGCTACGGCGTCGTGGTGCTGGCCATCCTGGCCGCCACCCTGCTCGTGGCGGCCAAGGGCGACACGCAGGCACTGGTCCCGCTGTTCGCCGTCGGGGTGTTCATCGGGTTCACGCTGTCCCAGTTCGGCATGGTCAGGCACTGGAGGGCCGAACGGTCCCGGGGCTGGAAGAGCCGGGCGGTCATCAACGGCTTCGGGGCC
>Ga0209039_10003002_pt1 | contig 13596 bp, 10 predicted proteins | sample BogFormECP12_OM1_FD_188238 | JGI IMG/M metagenome (GOLD analysis project Ga0209039, IMG submission 188238) | Bog forest soil microbial communities from Calvert Island, British Columbia, Canada - ECP12_OM1 (SPAdes) (version 2) | ecosystem: Environmental > Aquatic > Freshwater > Wetlands > Bog ...
TCGCCTCGCCATGCCCCGTGAGGGGTGCTCTCGGCGGGAAAGTATCAATAGGATTTTACCGATTTCCTGGTGACGAAACAAAATTAACAGGTGTGGCCATTGCATTTCCTGTGTTTATTCGTTCGCTGATTCCTCTTGTGCCATTATAATCAGTTTTTCCGCGAGAGCCCTGACCGCCCTCCGGGCCGGGCTGGATTCCGATATCTGCGAGACCGGGGTTGCCGCAAGATCCGCTGCTTCGACCGCAGGGTCTTCCGGGATGATCGCGATCGGGATTTCGTTCCCGATATCCACCGGGGCAGAGCCGGCCTTGTAACGGTTGAAGACCACATGAATCTTTTCCGGCTCAAGCCCCAGCTGGATGGCGATCTCCCGGATCCGTGCGATCGTCCGGAGCCCCCGCGCCCCGGGGTCGCTCACGATCAGGAGGACATCAGGTTTTCCTATGGTACCCCTGCTGATGTGTTCCATGCCGGCCTCGGTGTCGATTACGAGAAAACGGTAATCCCGCTCAAGCTGCTGCATACATTCCGAGAGGAGATCATTTGCAAAACAGTAGCACCCGGTGCCTTCAGGCCGGCCCATAGCAACGAGGTCGAAGCCGTTTGCCTCCACAAGCGCCTGTCGGAACCGGTACCGCACGTAATCGTGCCGGTTCATGCCCGGTGGGATGTTCCGGGAAAAAGCCTCTTCCCTCATGCTGCCCAGTGTCTCTTTCACCTCAACACCAAGGGCCTCGTGGAAGTTCGCGTTCGGGTCAGCATCAACGGCAAGGACCGGGATCTCGCGGGCATCGATGAAGGACCGGACAAGAAGAGAACTCACCGTGGTCTTGCCGGTCCCGCCTTTTCCGGAGAGAGCAATGGTAAACGGGCGTCGTGTCATGGATGTTCTTTCTCGTCTCTTTAAGGAAGATTTGTTTCTGCCCGGATCCGCCGGGAGATCTCAGCCGCAGCACGCTGGATCTCGCATGCACCGTTCCGGTCCGCAAACCGGATCCCGCAGCTAGGCGTGATCAGTGACTGGGCATCGAAAATTTTAATCGGGATCCGTTTTGTGAGCTGGGTGCGTATTGCGCAGTACCGTGCAAAGAGCGAATCGACAGTTTCTCCAGAAAAGATTCTGTATTCGGCAGGGACGATTCCCCATGCAACCACCCCTCCCCGTTCCATATACGCCCCGATCACGTCGGCATAAAGGAGGAATTCTGTTGCGGTCGTATAGGCGTCAAGGGAGATAACGGAAGGGTCGAGACCGATGACAAAACCCCAGTCTGTGTTCGAGCAGCAGTGGATGCCAAGCCCTCCCCTTACGAGGGATGCAATATCCTGCCAGCCGGCTTTTACGGTCGCCCGGTCGAGCGGTACGACCGAGGACCCAAGTGATGCAAAATAGGGTTCGTTGAGAAGAACAAGGGTCTCTTTGATGCCGGTCCTTGCCTGCATCTCATGTTCGCACCACCGTGCCTTGAGTGCGATCATCTTCGAGAGGACATCGGCCAGCTGGGCATCGTAGTAGATCGGCCTTTTTCCTGCATCCACGACCTGCATTCCGAAGGTGACCGGCCCGGTCACCTGGCACTTGAGTGCCTGCGCTTTCGGGAACTGCCGGGTCATCATCTCGGCAAATGCGGATGCATGTGCGGCATCAAGGCTGTACGGTAAAAAATTCTCTTCGACAAAATCCAGGTACACCTGCTCCATCGCAGCGGTGTTATCCCGGGTGCTGTCGTAGAGCAGCCGGTCCTCCCTGATGAGCCGGCCCGGGAGCTGAGCGGAATCGTTGAAGACAATACTTTCGAGAAGCCCGCGGTCAGGGAGTGTCGGTGCATAGGGAAAGTCGGGAAACACATCAAGAACGTCATCGCACGCGAGCACCGGGTCGGTGTGCGGGAGTGCGCCGATACCGGTGGCACGGGAATACGGGGGCGGGATCATTTTTGACATCAGGATACCTCTTTTTTCTCGCGCAGGGAATCGAGGAGCGCCTGGACCCGGGGGAAGAGCGAGAGATCCGTATGCGGGAGGAACGCGCTCGAGGTGTACTCATCCATGAAGGAGGGCTCTGCGTTGAGCTCGATGTACGCGATCCGGCCTGCGATGCCATCCAGAAGTTTTCTTTTCCTCCGGTTGATGAGAGCGAGATTTGCACCCGCCACGGCACCGTTTCCTATGTTTTTTATCCGGTCGAGATCGATCTCCGGGATCAGGCCGACAATGGTCGCATTCCTCTTATTGGTGTAGTTGCCAAACGCACCGGCAAAGTAGATGGTAGCGATATCAAACCTTGTGACTCCGGCCTCTTTCAAGAGGGTCACACAGGCTGCGTGGATGGATGCCTTGCTCATGATCAGGTTCTTGATATCGTTTTCCGTGATTACGATGTCTTTTCCAATATCGGTCTCTCCAGCCCACGCGATCACGTACTCCGGGAAATGTGCGCCGGTTCGGATCCGGGGGTTGGCGCTCTCTGTATTGATCCTCCCGGTCCTGTCAATAACACCTGAAGAGAGCAGTTCGGCAAGGATGTCAATCAGCCCGGAGCCGGTAAGACCCTTGGGTTTGATCCCGTTGATGGTGGAAAAGACCGGTTCCAGCGTTGCCGGATCGATGGTGATCTTGTCGATCGCGCCGGGATTTGCCCGCATGCCAAAGAGGACTTCCCCGCCTTCCAGCGCCGGCCCTGCCGCTCCTGCGCAGGAAAACATCCAGTCCCGGTTGCCAAGAACGACCTCGAAATTTGTCCCGATATCGATAAGAAGTGAGATCTCCTCTTTCTCGCTCATGCCGCAGGCAAGGATATCTGCGATGATATCGCCACCTATAAAGTCGCTGACGGCCGGGAAAGCAAAGAGCCCGCAGTTGTCGTTGCAGGTGATCCCAATCCGTGCAGCGGCTACCGAGAGCGCCCGCTGCACCACCGGGACATAAGGCTCCTTGATGATATATGCCGGGTCGATGCCCAGCAGCATGTGTGTCATCACTGTGTTGCCCGCAACCACGACTTCATAGATATCCTCCCGGTCGATCCCGGCAGCGTTGGAGGCCGAGGTCAGCGCCGCATTGATGCTCTCGACACCAAGTGTACGGAGTTTCTCGATCCCGTTCTTCTGGGCATAGTTGACCCGGGCAAGGATATCCTCGCCACAGCTGATCTGCCGGTTGTAGTTGGAGGCAACCGCGGCCACTTTTCCCGATATGAGATCCCAGAGATATGCAACGACCGTAGTGGAACCAAGGTCGACTGCAGCTCCATAGAGCCGTTGTGAAGTATCGTTTTCCTGAAGATCGATAAGCCGGTAGCCCCCGGGCACAAGGGCTATGGTCCCGGTTACCTTCCAGTCGCTGTGCCTGAGCAGGGCGGGGATCTCGCGCATCACTTCGAGAGGTGCGTACATCTTCTCCGCGACAGGGCCCCCTTTCTTCTGGATCCCCCAGAGCAGGCGCGAAAGATCCGGGGACGGATCGGCAAGGGTCGGTGGCTGGAGTTCCACGTAATATTTTTTCACGGACGGGTGGAACTCAATCTCCGTATCTATCCCGTCGATCAGGATCTTCTGCTCCTGGATCAGCGTGCTCTCGGGAATAAAAACCTGCAGATCACCCTGGATCGTGGTTACACAGGCAAGACAGGCGCCTTTTTTCAGTTCCTCCTCCGTAAAGAATCGCCCGAACTTCTGCCGGTCGAATTCAGTCTTGCCGGACTGGACAAAAACCACGCATTTCCCGCATTTACCTACTCCGCCGCAGACGACGTTCATGTTGATCCCGGCACGCTGGGCGGCGTCAAGGATGGTCGTCCCGCGAGGGGCATCGATCTTGCGGTAACTGGGAAAGAAGGTAACAGTACGCATTTAAGGCTTCCATTCCTGCACGAGAAATTCGCCGATCTCGGCTGCATCACGGGGTCCGACGAGCACTTTCCAGCCAGTCGCCTCTTCAATCCTCCCCGAGAGGGGAGCAGCGTAGCCGGGGATAATCAGTTTCCGGTGCGATACCTCGTTTTCGACCCCGAACTTTTTTATCGCGTCTCTCACCAGCATCTCGTTGAGCTTGCCTGCCGCTACCGAGGTGAGCACCGAGAGCCCTTCAGTATCGACGATCAGCATGAAACAGGGAATCCGCGTGGATTCAAGGTATCCCTGGAGCGTGAAGTAGGTCAGGGAGAAGTTGACCGTCATGAGCACCGGGGCATCCTTTCCGGGCGTCCCGACACGGTAGAGCCCGGGATTCATCTGGATGGGCTTCTGTGGATCGGTGTAGATGTTCTGGCGAAGGGTAAGTGCTGCCTTTGCGGAGGCCGGTGCGAGGGGTTTTGTTACGATTACGGAGGCGTACTTGACAATCCCCAGGGCAATTGCCGCATCTTCGTCATCAAACGCCATTGCGTCAAGGTACACCGGGAACCCGAGATCCGGGACAGCCCGGGTGATGGTGAGCTGCCGTAGTGCAGTCGACCGGTACAGGAAATCCCCAAGGGTCTTCGGCTCGAGGTCAAGGACAAGATTTTGTACCCCTTCGGCAGCGCAGTCTTTAGTGAGCCGGGCCAACCCGTCAAGGGTTGGCGCCCTGACAACGAGACGGCATCCGTACTGCTTTGCAAGCGCACACATCTGCCGGTAGTTTTCCGGTGTTGCTGCGCAGATCAGGGGGCGGTAGCTTCCGCACTGCACGAGTGCGGCAGCAAGGGCGGCCGGGTTCTCCGTGACAAGGACTTCAGGGAGGCCGGCGGTTTTCTCCACAGCGGCAACTGCCTTTGTATATGCTTCGACAGTTCCGCTCGTATTGACAATTGCTGTCCCGCTGAATTTCAGATCGGCCCCGACCCGGGTCAGCGTTTCATCCCTTACCCGTGCGGTCACTGCCGCGATCTCCTCTTCGCTCTGCGTATCAAAGACCGCAAACATGATGCCCGGGGGATGGTAGAAGGTTTTGTCGTGACGGTAGAGGACGAACTCCTCGCCGACCGCAAACGAGCGTTCCCCGACCCCGAGTTTTACGAGTTTGATCGGCGGCCGGGTCGTTGCGCCGAGAACGGATTTTGCATTATCATCAAGATACGGGCAGAGATCGAGGTCTGCTTTCCCGGCCGCAAGTTTCATCGCAAAAGTCAGGCAGGTGGGGTCTCCGCACTCCTTGCAGTTCTTTTTGGGCAGGAGCTTATAGATATCAAGGGCCTTGAGAGGCATGTCTATGCTCCTCCTGTTCGCGTGTTGAGCGCACCAAAGGCAGCTTTGAGGCGCCTTACCGTGTCCGGGTGGCGGACGCAGACAATCTCCGCCCCGGCAATAGCTGCCGCAAGGCTTGTGGTAAATTCCCACTCCACCGCGATGGCGTTCCTGGTACCGGCGTCCGCTTCGCGTACTTCTTTTATCGAGAGCGAGTCAGACGGGGCGCAGATCATCGGCATCGCGAGATCCGCATCACCCTTGAGTGCAGAGAACCGGATCCGCTCCATTGCGGAATACGAATACTCAAAACCATAACCAAGCGCTCCGGTGTACGGATCGATAACGATATGGTCCCGTGGTACGCCGATCTCCTTGAGGAGGATGTTGAGCTGCTTTGCAAGGTTGATATCGATGGGGGACTGGGCAATGATCGCATGGTTGTAAGCAAGCGCTGCAGCCGCGATGCTCCGGTACCGTCCCGCTTCTGCGGTGCCCAGCAGCAGGTGTTCGCCCTGCCCGGCCTCGCCACATTTCTGGAAAACTTCGCTGTCGATCTTCGGCTCGTTGCTTCCCTCGATAATAAGCGGCAGGCTGGTCGATGCAAGGACTGCATCAGTCGTTTTCCCGAGAGAAGGAATATCGGAAAAATCCCGCTGCCTGGTGCTCGTCAAGCAGAGCCGGACAAGGTCTGCCCCGTAGGTGGTCTCTGCCGTCTTTGCCCACGCAGCCGGGTCGTGGACGAGATCCCCGCAGAAATCGTTGACGATCGGGGACCAGTACCGGGGGTCATCGCAGATCTCAAAGACGACGAGGGGTGAGGGGAACGTTCCCCCTTTTTCCATAAAAGGAAGCGTAGTGCCACCGCCGATCCGGTACGACCGTGAGCGGGTACCCCCGTCAGAACGGGTTGCACCAAGGACGACATCTCCTACCGAGCCGGTCCAGCCAAAATTCGGTTCAGGTATCATCGCACACCTCACATAAGGGGTTTCATCGCAAGAGCCGGGTGGCCGACACGGGCGAGGAATGCTACCAGGTCTTCGATGGTGGGGGCTGAATTTTCATCTGCGATCTTATCAAAGAGGTCAGGATGTCCCTTGGCCGCAAGCAGCGGGACGAGCCGGGGTTTGAGTTCCTCTTTTAACTGCGAGGGCATCCAGACAAGGCGTTCGATCCCCCCTTCTCCCTGGAGGAACCGGTCCGAGAGGATATAATTTTTCGAGATTCCGGCAAAGCCCGGGGTCTGGGCGCCCCCGCCTATGGTCCCGGCAAGGGTCGAGAAGCTCATGCCGGACGGGGTCATGCCCTTGTATTCCCGGTTGACGACCATGATCCCATTGACCTCAGGGAGCATCAGGGCTATGACCTCAAAACACCCGCAACAGGTCATGGGAAATTCCATTACGCTGTACAGTGAACACCGCTCTATCTCTCCGTGGCTGGCTTTCTTGACAAACCGGTTTACCCCTTCGAACTCGCCGTTCTGGGCATTGATGAGTGCCCCTTTCTCGACCGGCTGGTTTGCGCCGGACGGGGACATCTCGTACGCAATCTTCCCGTCAAGCCAGCTGATCGCCCCGCAGAGCGCCGGCCGTTCCGGCGTGATCACGCAGACGTGATTGGGCGCAAACGTTTGGCAGAGTGTACAGGAATAATAGGTTCCAACGTCGTTATCCCGCATCCCCTTGATGCGGGCATCACGCTCTTCGTAGATCTTCTCTGCTTCCTTCTTTCCTGCAAGCACCTTTTCCGAGTCTGTGATGAGCGTAACGGCGACCGCATCGAGAAGCTGGGGAAAGTCCATCCGGAACTTGCCCGCAAGGAGTTTACCGAGGTGCTCGATCTTCACCCCTTTTGTAAACGCTTCTTTTGATATCCGCACCCAAATGAGATCCCGCTGGGCAACGTGCCACGATCCCTCACCGTAATTGATAAAATTGTGGATCCTCCGTTCGAGCACCGGCTCGTAGTCCTTCTTCATCGTCTTCCCTGCCACTTCGACGATAATGCCCAGAGGATACGCTCCGCCTTCCTTCATAGAACCGATCTCTGGCCCGATTACGGTTACCTTCCCATCGGTTATCTCGCCGGGATTTTTCATCCGCAGCAGTTCAAATGCGGGTGCGCGGCCTCCTCCGAACTCTACCTGCATCTCCTCTTTTCTTATACTCTTTCCCTCAAATGCTGGAGAGCAGCCCATCGGTATGGGGATAGCCGTTACCGTGACCCGGATCCCCTTCATCTCCATGCCTTTACGCACGACATCATCGGGAGTGGCAGGGATCCATTCGCCTCCTTCGTATCCGCCCAACGAAAGGATTGGGAATCCCAGTACACGCATGCCGTCAACAAATGCCACTTCTTCATTGGAAAGCCCTGGAAAGACAACGACGATGGCTTTTGCTCGCTCAGCAGCGTACGAGAGGAGACGCCCGGCATCTCCCGGTGAAACGCCTCCAAACATCATCGCGACCCGTGCGATGATATCAACAAAGTGGACACTGTGGAGGGGTTGGGACCCGAGGGGGATGAGCCGGTAATCAAGGCCCAGTTTCACACCTGCAGAAGAGAGGGAAGGGATAACACCCCCGGCAAGGAACGTGAGCATGTATTTTTCCTGGAGCTCGCGGCAGATCGCCGCAGCACTTCCGGCACTGTTCGGGGTTCCGATGATAAGTGCCATACCGAGAATACTCCCATCAACCAGAGAGTACCCAAGCTTCCGGATCACCGTGTCGCTGATAAAACCTGTATACGGGGCAGGCTCCTTTCCCGCTGCCGCAGTCGCCGCAGCGAGCAGGCATTCGGAAGCTACCAGCGGGTTGTCACCGGTCTTTGCAAGAACGTCTGAAGCGGCGTTCCTGTTATGCACCGCAATTCCCGTCAGTGCAAACGAGATCGGAAGGTGGTAGGCCGTTTCGTCATAGGAAAATTCGCGCGATATATTGGATATTTTATTTTTAAGTTGCTCATTTCCGGTTTTTTTTGCCAGGATGACGTCGGTCATTCTTATCCCTCTTTTATGGAATATTTGCGCAACCGTAGATATAGTTTCGTTATTGGTGCAATTTCCTGACGGGGATTACCTGATTAGGGAAAAATGTCATTAGGCGGAATTAAAAAACGACAACAATGTTTATTCTCTTATGAATATATTCTCTTTAAGGTGATGATGAAAAATGTTCTCCAGAAAAATTCCGGAATTATTTTCCGGTATCCTTCTTCTAATCATATTGACAGTATGCATCGTACCGGTACAGGCACAGGCTGGATCCGTATCTATCGCTTACCGGGGTGCCGGGGGATACTACGTCGGTGACACAGTTATATTCGACGGCAAAAATACCGTCGGCAATACAACAGTGATCACTGTAACCGGCCCGGGCCTTCCGGCTGCCGGTGTTCCTCCGTATAACCTGACCGATGCACCGGGGACCGGGAACACGGTGGTTACGGACACCTCAGGAACATGGTCATTTGTCTGGGATTCTTCCCGGGCAGCAGGGGCCGGCAACCTGTACACTGCACGGTATACGTTCACGATATTTGATCTCAGCAACCCGCAGATCAACTCTTCAGCTTCTATCTACCTTAAACAACCTGAATTTTATGCAACTGTCTCCCCCAATCCTGCCGTCCTTAATGATTATGTACAATTGATAGGGAAGGTGGAAACAGCAGCGAACACCATCGAGATCGACGTGCTGGATGCGTCCGGAAACAAGGTGCATACCTTCACCTCGCCGGTCAGCGCCGGGGGATACTTCCAGTATGGGTTCCATGTGGACATGCAGCCTGGCACCTATAAAGTAACCATCAGCAGCCCCTCACTCTCAAACAGCCTGACTGAGACGCTAACCGTCGTTGCCTCCAATATAAACCTGACTTCTTTGGGAACAGTTCCTGCTACCCCCGTTCCTCTGCCCGAAATCGCGGTGACCAGGACGCCAGCCACGCCGCAGGTAACGCCATCCATTTCCCCGAACTCAGGGACACTTGTTATCTCATCGATACCTGCGGGAGCCTCCGTTTATCTTGATTCAGTCGTTGCCGGAACTTCACCGGTCACACTGAACGGGGTATCACCCGGGACGCACCTGGTTGAAATCAAATCACCCGGTTACCTGACTGTTTCGATGGATGTGGTGGTCTCCGAGAACAAAGCGACGGAGATCTCACCCGAGATGGTGAAAGAGCCCTTCGGACTCCCGCTCTCTCCTCTGGCGGCAATTGGCGGCTGTCTTGGGGCAGTAGCCTTGATAATTGGTGCACGGAAAAAATAAGATCAAACGCAGGCCCGCCTGACTGCCGGTTAGAGACCGGCTTTGGGAATTATTTTTACCGTAATCTATAACCAGACCAGGTACCTATTTTAATCCTGCATACGGGGCTGGCACTTGTGAGGAAATTTGGTTTTATCGCACACATGCCTGATGAACCCGGTTCTCTTGAGAGTGCTGCGAGGGTTATTACAAAATATGACGGCAATATAAACCGCATCCAGTATGACCGGAGGATAGACCCATGCACCGTCTTCTATGAAGTGACAGCGACCGAAGATGATTATACGAAGATCACACGTGACCTTGCTGCAATCGGGTACCTCCAGACCTCCTTGCAACCGTTGAGTTTTCTCAAATTCTTTGTGCACCTGCCGCATGCGCCGGGATCGCTGAGCCGGTTCCTGAGATATACCACTGAGTCCGGGGCAAATATCGGGTTTATCGATTTTGACGATACCGGGCGACACCCTGACCGGCTGACTGTCAGCCTGAACCTCGAAGACCCGGCCTCGGTCGAACAGCTCCTCGATCAGCTTAAATCCCGGTACCCCCTTGAGATCATCGAATATGATACCACCGGAAAACATCTCGACGACACTATCTTCTATGTAAGGTTTGCCCAGGAGATACGGGACCTGATAGGCGAATCCGAAAATACTTTCCTCCTTTCGTTTCTTGCCGATACTAACCATATCGCACAGGAACTGATGAACCGGGGAAGCGATCCCCGTCAGGTTTTTGACAGCGTGCTTCTGACGGGCCGGACGCTTCGTGCAACAACGGGCAAAAATTTCTATGCAGATGTCCAGAAAATCATCATCACTCCGCAGGTCAGCCTCTTCTGTTTCCAGTTGCCCTGTGGCGGGAACATCTATGCCCTCACCGCCGGAAAGGATACCATGATGATCGATACCGGATATGGCATCTACCACGACGATGTCATGGCTATGTTTTCCCACTTCGGCCTTGGGGACGAAGACCGGTTAACCCAACTGGTTATCTCCCATGCAGATGCCGATCACTGCGGGGCGGGAGGATTTTTCCCGACATGTGCCCTTATGCATACCGGCACGCGGGATATTATAAAAACGAATAACCGGGCATATGGTTCCCGGAGTGAGCACTCTGTCCTCGAAGCGTTTTACACCAAGATGATCAACCTCTTTTCCCGGTGCAGGCCGCCCGAAAAGGTGACCTGCCTGCCGCAGGCTGGAACGGGGGCGCGCAGCATCTTTCCCGTCCTTGGGACAGTCACCATCGGCGATCTTACGCTTGAGGTCCTCGAAGGGTTGGGCGGTCATACCCACGGACAGATCTACCTGTATTCCGGGCCGGAAGGCCTGCTCTTCACTGCCGATGCCGTCATCAATTTTTCCAGCCTTACCCCGGAACGGGCGGCCTATAACTCCATTGCCGATTTTCTGGTTACCTCTGTTAATGTTGACAGCGATCTTGCACGCAGGGAACGAAAAGCACTTTTCGAACTTGCCACAGAGACCGATATGCTCCTTGCTTCGAAGCAAAAACACTGCCTGATCTGTGGCGGCCATGGGGCCGTATCTATCCTGGAAAACGAGAAGCTGGTTCCCACGGGTGATATCACCCGTTACAAAATAACGGATTTCTGAAGGTCCAGACCTTTTTAGATCATCACTCTATGGGTTAACCCGGACCGGCTGCCCTTCGTGTACGATATTCTCATCTACTATGGGATTGCACCATTCTTGCGAGCAGGATGGAAGACCACAGGGTTCAGGAAATGATGCAGCTGATGGCATCAAAGATCCGGGCGATAGCACACTCCATATCCGATTCGGATGTGGAGGCATTTCTTGCCGAGATCCTCAATGCACAGCGCATTTACGTAATGGGTGCAGGCCGGTCGGGACTGGTGGCAAAAGGATTTGCCATGCGCCTGATGCACCTCGGCCTCCAGTCATATGTTGTTGGGGAAACGATCACGCCGGCACTCCGGAAAGGGGATGTCATTGTCGTCTTTTCCGGGTCCGGCAGGACAAAGACGGTGGCCGACATTGCTGAGACCGGAAAAGAGATCGGTGCACACATCTGCCTTATCACCTCCAACGCAGACTCGCGGATAGGAAAGATTGCTGACTGCAAAGTGATCATCGAGAACCAGCGCGATGATGTCCGCGACGATGCGGCAGAGTTTGAGATCCGGCAGATGCTGGGCGATCATAAGTCGTTCGCACCGCTGGGGACGCTCTTTGAGACGACATCGATGATCTTCTCCGACGCCGTGATCTCCCGGCTCATGGAGATCACCAAGACAGATGAATCTGCGCTCAAAGACCGGCATGCAAATATCGAATGAAACAGGTCAGGGTGAGAAAGGATGAAAGAACAGTTTTCGCCCCGGGTGAGGGGCATTGAAATTTCCGGGATACGAAGGATCTTTGAAGCGGCAGGCCCGGACTCGATAAACCTCGGGCTCGGCCAGCCGGATTTTGATACGCCACAGCACATCAAGGATGCGGCCATCGCTGCGATTAAGGCAGGAAAGACCGGGTACACAGTAAACACGGGGATTCCCGAGCTCAGGGATGCGATCTGCGCCAAATTCAAAAAAGAGAACGAACTGCAGTATGGCACCGACCAGATCCTAGTTACTGCAGGTGCAAGCGAGGCGCTCCATATTGTTATGCAGGCGCTCGTGAGCGACGGGGACATGGTACTCTGCGCCGACCCGGGTTTTGTTTCCTATGCGGCGCTCGCGATGATTGCCGGCGGCCGGCCAATTGGCATCCCGCTGGATGAAACATTCCATATCGATCTCGAAAAGGCTCAAGCGCTCATGGACGGCACCCGACTCTTTGTCCTCAACTCCCCGGCAAACCCGACTGGCGCGGTAGAGAGCGAGGATGCGATCAAGGCGCTCGTTGAATACGCTAGCGATGCAGGGGTCACTGTTGTCAGTGATGAGGTCTACGAACATTTCGTCTACGGGAAAAAGCATGTGAGTGCTGCCCGGTTTGGCGACAACGTGATCACGATAAACGCGGTAAGCAAGACGTACGCGATGACCGGCTGGCGGCTCGGGTACCTTGCTGCCTCTCCTGGAGTTGTCGGCCAGTGCCTCAAGGTGCACCAGTACTGCCAGGCATGTGCGACTTCGATCTCCCAGTATGCGGCTCTCGCAGCCTATACCGGAGACCAGGCACCAGTCCGCCAGATGAGGGATGAGTACCGTGCACGACGCGATCTGCTTTGCAAAGGCCTTTCCGATATCGGTTTCTCCTTCCCGGTACCGGAAGGGGCGTTTTATGCGTTTGTGCCGATGAAACCGGCGCTCGTACAGAAGGTTATTGACAGTGGCGTTATTCTGACCCCGGGTTCGGCTTTTGGTGCAAATGCACCGGACTATGCCCGGCTCAGTTATGCCGCCTCGCGGGAAAACCTCATACGGGCCCTTGATAGGATCAAAACAGCTACAGGAGATTAACATGGTCAAGGAACTTTTACGAAAATTATCCAATACCCACGGTGTATCGGGCAGTGAAGGCAGCGTATTTGCCCTGATAAAGAAGGAACTCAAAGGATATGTTGATGAGATCACCGAGGATCCCATGGGAAACCTAATCGCCGTCAAGCACGGCAACAAGTCGAAGGTGATGCTTGCCGCTCACATGGATGAGATCGGGCTCATGGTCAAGTATATTGATGACAAGGGCTTCCTCCGGTTTATTACGCTGGGCGGCTGGTATGCTCCGACCCTCTATAACCAGCGCGTCATCGTTCATGGGACAAAGGGCGACCGGATCGGTGTCATCGGCGGGAAACCCCCGCACATGATGGACGAGGAGGAGCGCAAGAAAGGCGTGAAAACCGATGACATGTTCATCGATGTCGGGGCAACAAACCGGCAGGAAGCCGAGGTCATGGGCATCGATGTGGGAACACCCGTCACCATAGACCGGGAATTTGCGGAACTGGCAAACGGCCGCGTGACCGGCAAGGCATTTGACAACCGTGCCGGTGTCGCGCTGCTCATCAAAACCCTGAAGGAAGTGGACTCCCCGCTGACCATCTTCGGCGTTTTTACCGTGCAGGAGGAAGTGGGGCTCAAAGGGGCGCGGACAAGTGCGTATGCGCTGGACCCGGACTGTGCGGTTGCCACCGATG
>Ga0209039_10003003_pt1 | contig 13594 bp, 11 predicted proteins | sample BogFormECP12_OM1_FD_188238 | JGI IMG/M metagenome (GOLD analysis project Ga0209039, IMG submission 188238) | Bog forest soil microbial communities from Calvert Island, British Columbia, Canada - ECP12_OM1 (SPAdes) (version 2) | ecosystem: Environmental > Aquatic > Freshwater > Wetlands > Bog ...
AAGGGGCAGGGCGCGGCGCCGGGAGCGGCCGCGCTCTGTTCCTCGGTCTAATGCTGCTGCTGTTGTTGCTCGAGCACGCCGAAGGCGACAGTGCCCACGTTGGTTGACGGGTTCCAATCTGTGTCCACATGAAGCAGCAGGCCGGAGTTTGCCTGATAGATGGTCACGTTTTCCGGAAACGTGGATCCGACGGTGAGATTAACCTTCGCCGTCGAGCGGCCGGGGTTGGACTGATCCGGTGTAACGGTCGCAGTCACGGTACCGGAGGTTTGGCCCAAGTTGATCAGGTCGTTGAGGTCCGCCGTCCCCGTCAGGTTCGATGCCACATCGGAGTACACCTGGCCGATGAGATCGAAGCAGCCGACGTTGGTGGGGCCGCCGTAGAAGTAAGTCGCATCCTGGCTAAAGGCGTAGTTGCCGGAAAAAGCCGCCCCCGCAACCTGGGGCACCGCGAAACCGACGCCCACGCCGCTGATCCCATCCAGATCGGTCATCAGGGCGCCGCCTCCGCCTGTGGTGCTGTTGGGGTCGGTGATGTTGATCGCGGGATCCACCATGTAGAGCCCGAAGGTATGCAGGATGCCGGCGCCAGAAGGAAGGTATACAGAGCCAAACCCGTCGGACCACACACTGTAGTACGAGCCGGTCGAGGCAGTGGAAATGTTTCCGGCGAGGACGGGCGCATCGATCGCGTCGTTGACGTCCGCAACGCCGTAGGTGAAATTGCCACCTCCGTCCGTGGTGAACTGCCCGGCCGCCGAATAAAGCCAAACACCCTGCAGACCAAAGACGAAGCTTCCAGAAAGCGAAGTGTTCGAAAACGTATCCGAAACCCCGGCAGCGCCCTGCCCAAACATGGAGCCCACCAGATTAAAATTGGTCGAGGATCCATCCGTCTCTATCACTCGGAAGGCCTCCGGCCCCACCACGTAATACGCAAAGTTAAGATTGGCGTTCGTGAACTGGTGTGCTCTGACTTCAAGCAGGCTCATGGTCCCGCGTCCGTAGGCATCCGGGCTCCCCACCCGCGAACCCGTACCCGCAAAGGCCCATTGGCCGCCTATTCCTCCATATTGGTCCGCCCCATATCCTCCTGTCACGTTGCCGGTGCTTGGATCCACGGCGATCACCCCGCCAAACGCCATGGCACGCCACCAATCCAGGAGCGCGAACGAGTTGCCGCCGGTGGGCATGGAACTCGGGGCGGTCTGGAAGTCCATCGAGCCCTCCGAAGTGGCATACTTATCGAATTCGCTGATCAGCAAATGCTTGTTGTTCACCAGAGTGATGCCAAATGTGAATGTCGTGGGCATGCCCGGTGGAGGATTGTTCGGATTCACTGTCAGGGTGCCGCGGCCATCGCTGCCGAGAACGATCGACCCGCCGGTAATCGATACCTCCGAACTGGAATGCATCCCAAAGTCGAAGTAATCCATTTCACCAGTGGTGACGTTGCCATTCCCATCGAGGGTGACGCTTCCCGCTATGCCGCACGGAGTCCACGGGGCAGTCCAGCCGGTGGCGAAGAGCACATACGTGCCCGTGAGGTTCGAGACCGTACCCACCGGATCGATGGTCACGGCGCCGGTTGCCGTTATCACCGGGTTCGTCACCGAGGTTGCGATAATCGTCACGGCTCCGGCCGCGCTGGGGGCTTGATAGACCGTGGATGCGCCGCTCGCGGTCGTCGTGGGCGTAAACGTCCCGCACGAGCCGGCCGGCGTGCAACTCCACGTCACGCCCTTGTTGGCCGAATCGTTCGCCACGCTGGCGGCGATGGAGGCGGTCAGGCGGACCTGGAGGGTCGATGGCGGCGCGGTGGAAAGAGTCACGGTGATCGCTGGCGGTGGTGGTGTGCTATGGCCGCCGCTTCCGCTGCCGCAGGCGCACATCAGCGTCGCCACAAAGGCCAGCGTCGCCAGAAGGCGAGCGCATCTTCCTGCATTTTTCATGTTTGCCTCCACACGAGGATTGCCATCCATGACACCGAGGACGGGACGTTATACGTACATCAGTCCCGGCAGGAGCCTATGCTTCTTGATTTGACTTGTATGTGATTCGGGACACGTTCCGCTGTGTCGCGCGACACCCTCTGGGTACGAATCAAGTCATCTTCCAGACTGGAATCTGGCTTCAGATCTCGCATCAACTTCTTGCACGGATGCCGGGGACAGGACACAGCCTGCCCGGAGTATCCATGGGCCTGACCCTCCAGGGGGATGAAAATCAGGGTGCCCCTTTTCTCGCGCGTTCTTTGCGCGAGAAGGCCTGCCCTGAGCTTGTCGAGGGGTGGGGATTTTCGTCCACCTTGAGCCCCGGACGCCCTCGTCCAGGGAGGACGCGCCCCCCTAATGACGCTCCCGATCCCCGTGATTGTGACGCCACGTCCAATATTCCTTCTGCTCATCGCGAGACAGCCTGCGAAAATCGCGGTCATGGTCGCGGTGGGTCTCATCGCACCAGCGGTGGTAATAAACCACCTCTTCATCGTTCCACACGTGATAGTCGGTGTAGTAAGGGTCATACACGCGGTAGTAGTGGTGCTCACAGGCGATTCCGGCCAGCGATGAAGCCAGCGCCGCTCCGAGCAGCAGGGAACTGAGAATGTGGGAACCGCGGCTCATGTTGTTCTCCTTGTCAGCGAAGAAAACACTCTCCTGGCGGATTAGTTGCTGAGGAAATCCGCGGGCGCATTCTGACGTTTCCTTCCGAGCCTTATTTCATTTACTTTCGAATACTTTTCAACGAGGTCGTTTTGTAATAGACTACAGTGTCTTTGAGCGGAGGAGATTTTACGTTGGACGATCCGTTGCGCATGCTGTTGAATTTGCCGCAGCAGGAAAAGGTCGAACGCGGTCTGGAACACACGCCCCGCGAAATCTGCCAACAGCCGGCGACTTGGAACACGACCTACGACCGCTGCGGCGAACAGCGCGCCGCCGTGCATGCACTCCTCCGCCAGGCGGGAATCGGCCGCGGCCCCACCGCTTCGCCCACGGTTTATCTGGTGGGTGCCGGCACCTCGGACTATGTCGGCCGCGCCCTGGCCCCCTTGCTCCGCCAGCGTTGGGGTTGTGATGTGTGGCCCGTCCCCAGCACCACGCTTTTGACCGATTTCGAGGATTTTCATCCGGCGGGCCGAGAGTATCTGTGGATTTCGTTTTCCCGCTCCGGGGATAGTCCCGAGGGCGTGGCCCTGCTGCAGCGTGCGCTCGACCAGGATCGCGGCATCCGGCATGTGGTGATCACCTGCAACCAGCAGGGCCAGATGGCGCAGATTTGTTCGCGCTACGAAGGCCGGGCGGTGGCCGTTATTCTGGACGATGCCGTGAACGACCGCGGCCTGGCCATGACCAGTTCGTTTACGAACATGATTTTGGCTGGCCAGTGCGTGGCCCATCTGGGGGATTACGACGAGTTTGGCCGTACGGTCGCAGGTCTGGCCGAGGCGGGCACCCGGTTTCTGCCCGTGGCTGCCGAGGCCGCTGCCGGCATCACCACATTGGGTTGCACTCGCGCCTGTTTTGTGGGAAGCGGAGCATTACGCGCCGTGGCCGACGAGTCAGCCCTGAAGGTCGTCGAACTCAGCGCCGGCTATGTGACCTCGGTAGCGGAGTCGCCGCTTGGGTTGCGTCACGGTCCCTTGTCGAGTGTGGACGGACAGACGCTGTTTGTCGCGTTTCTCTCGGGCGACGCCCGCCGGCGTGGCTACGAACTCGACCTGCTGCGCGAGATCGATCGCAAACGCCTGGGGCGCGTTCGCGCTGTGGTCACGGCGCAGGCGGTGGATGACGTTACGCCGCTGGCTGACTATTGTTTGTCCCTGGACGCTGATTTTTCCGATTTCTATCGCCCGGTGCTGGATGTGATGCTGGGCCAGTTGATCGGTCTTTACGCCTCCATGCGAAGCGGGCTGAAACCAGATCAGCCCAGCCCCAACGGCGCCATCGCGCGCGTGGTTTCGCCGATCACGCTGTATTCGTGATCCCGCCTAGAAGAGAAGAGGCTGCCGTGTGGGACAGCCCTGGTTGGGATATTCAACTGGAGGGGTTTTCCTTCTCCCGGTCGCGTTGCTTTCCGTAGCGGAAAGCGCAGCCCACGCCTATAGTCATTGCTCCCAGTGGGGGCACCAGCAGAATCAGGATGGCGCGACTGAGCGCGCGCTGCCCATCCTTGGGCGCTCCCTTGGCGCTCTCATAGCACATGACGCAGCCCTGCGCGAACGCGGGCGCGGTCGAGAGGGCCAGCACCATCCCGAGCAGCAGACCGAACAACCGCCCTCGTGTCTTGCTGCTGGGTCTGGCAAGGGCCCGGCTCTCAGTTTCTAGCCTGCCCTGAGCGAGCGCAGCGAGCCGAAGGGTGCCGCTTGGGCTCAAGAAAAAAGTGAGCTTTAGCCCCTGAGGGACTGCTTTCGCCTGCGAACTATCCTTGAAGTCAGTCTCTAACCGCATCATTTCACTCCCAGTCTCATGATCCGGTCGGCATCCGGAAAGAAGAAGAAATACATGATCACGAAGCATGCGCTCACCGAAATCACCAGCAGCCAGCGCATCAGCGCCCGCTCAAACTTGAGGTGCATGAAGTAGGCGATAATCAGCGCTGACTTGATCACCGACAGCACCAGCAGGACTTCCAGCATGCGCACCGGTTTGAATACCTGCCGGTAGGCGAGCACAACCTCGACGGCGGTAAGAACCAGCAGCGCTCCCCACACCCAGAAATACTGCCCTTTGCTGTCATCGTGCGCTACGTCGTGCATTGTTGTCCTCTCTTAACGGTTGTCATCCTGCGCGAGACGCTTTTTGCCTCGCGAAGGACCCAGGCGAGCCGCGCGGATCGCCCGCGTTTCTTGCGGGCGAAGAAATCGTGCGTTCGGCTCGCTTCCTTACATAACTTTCGTCGACATCAAATAGACCAGCGGGAAGATGAACATCCACACCAGGTCCACGAAGTGCCAGTACAGCCCGGAAACCTCCACATCATGCGCGTCGTAATCTTTCGGCTTGAGGAAAAGAATGATCGCGGCGATGAGCAGTCCGATCCCCAGCACATGAATCGGGTAATGAAAAACGTTGCCTGCAGGAATCAGCAACGCTGCCCCAATCCAGGTCACGCCCAGAATCGGCAGAAACCACCTGCGTAACGCCACCACGCCGAGATAGATCACGCCAATCGTCACGTGCAGCATGTGCATGGCCGTCAGCCCGAAGAAGGCTTGCGTGAATTGCGGCACGTTCTTCGAGACGTCGGCCAACTCCCCCACGCCCGACGGTTGAGAAACTCCCAGCACGCTGAAAAAGCCGGGAAGAGCCAATCCTTCGCCGATCAGTTTGCTCCACTCCATGCCATGCAACACGATGAAGGCCGTGCCAAACGCCATGGTGGCGAGCAGCCAATTCCGGGTCCAAGCCCTGTCCCCGCGCTGCGCCGCGAACACGCCCAGCACCATGGTCAGAGAGCTCGAGAGCAGGCACGCCGTCATGATGGTGGCATTGGCAATGCTCTCCGCATGGAATGGCGTCGGCCACGGATTCGTGTAAATGCGGTTGTAGCTGAAAGCAAACAGCAGCGCCCCGAACGTCAACGAGTCCGAGGCCAGGAATAGCCACATGCCTACTTTTTTCGAATACGCCCCAAACAGCGGTGCCTCATAAGCTCCAGGAAGCCCATGCCCGACCGCAGCATGCTCAAGCGTGGCGTCAGCCATTCCTTCCCCTTTCCAGGTTTCAATGTTTCAAAGTTTCAATGTTTCAAAGTCTTCCGCCGGGTACGTCTTTGCAACGTTGAAACTTTGAAACCTTGAAACTTCCTATCTCGCCAACCCCAGCAGCGCAAAGATATAAACCCACAGCACCGCCATGAAATGCCAGTACCAGGCCGTAATGTCGACCACGATCCGCCGCGACTCCACGGGTTTGCGGAGCAGGGAAGCACTGGCCGCCCACAGCAGCGCAATCATTCCCCCGGTAAGGTGGATCGCGTGCGTGATCGTCAGCAGAAACGCGAACGAACTGCTCGGATTCGTATTCATGTAGAAACCGCGATCGTGCAGTTCGCCCCACGCCAGCCATTGCCCGGCCAGAAAGCTAAATCCCAGCAGCACAGTCACTCCCAGCCATGGGAACGACGTTTCCTTTCCCAGCGAAACTCCCGGAATCGACTTCACCGGATCCAGTGCCGCCAGCCGCGCCGCATTCCGCCGCGCCAGCTCCATGGTCAAGCTGCTGACCAGCAGAATCGCCGTGTTGATGGCCAGCAACACCCACGGCAAACGCACCATGCCCCAATCGTGAATGTAGCTGTTCGAAGCATCGTCAAACGTCGGCATCCCCTGCCGCACGATATACGCGCTGGTCAGCGAAATGAACACCATGCAGACCGTGACAACCGCGCAGAACAGTCCCAGCCGCGCCCGTCGCAACCGCGCGCCATAGTTCGGAATGAAGTCGGGAGAATTCCCGCCGCGCCCCTCATCTCCTCCACCCAAAGGCGGCACAGGCGGCTTGTGCCCGCGCCCAATGCCGTCAACCGGAGTCGTTGGTGTATAAGTCGCCATAATCTACTTGGGTGCCCCACGTCTCGCCTTTAAGACGTGGGGATTTTCGTATCCCCTCAATGCCCTCCCACGGCCGGATCCGTTTGCATCACATAGTCCTTCGCCGCGCCCGGGACTCCGTACTCATACGGCCCGTTGTGCACCACCGGCGTCACGCCGCCGAAATTGTCGTGCGGCGGCGGAGTCGCCGTCGTCCACTCCAGCGTCGTCGCATCCCACGGATTGTCGCTGGCCTTCGGCCCTTTGAACATGCTCCAGAACAGATTGATCACAAAAATGAACTGGGCTGCGATCGTGATAATCGCCGCATAGGTGATGAACGTGTTCAGCGGGATCAGCTTCTGCAGGTACGCCACCTCGGTGAACTGCGAATAGCGCCGCGTCTGCCCTGCCAAGCCCAGCCAGTGCATGGGCATGAAGATGGCATACGTTCCGGCCAGTGTGATGAAGAAGTGAATGCGGCCCAGGGTTTCATTCATCATGCGCCCGAACATTTTCGGGAACCAGTAGTAGGTCGCCGCGAAAATGCCGAAAATGGCCGCCACGCCCATGATCAGGTGAAAGTGCGCGGGAACGAAGGCCGTGTCGTGCAGCGGGATGTCGAGCACCGGCTGCGCCAGGAATGGCCCGCTCAGCCCGCCCGAGACGAACAGCGATACAAACCCGATCGCGTACAGCATCGGCGTATGGAAACGAATGCGGCCTTTCCACATCGTGCCCAGCCAGTTGAACGTCTTGATCGCCGACGGCACTCCGATGCACATGGTAAGGATCGAAAACGCAAACGCCGAGTACGGGCTCATCCCGCTCATAAACATGTGATGGCCCCACACCATGAATCCGAAGAAGCCAATGGACAGCATGGCGTAAACCATCGCCTTGTAGCCGAAGATCGGCTTGCGCGAGAACGTCGAGAGAATCTGCGAGGCCACGCCCATCCCCGGCAGAATCGCGATGTACACCTCGGGGTGTCCGAAGAACCAGAACAGATGCTGCCACAACAGTGGCGAACCGCCCTTGTGCAGCATCATCTGGCCGTTCACCATCACCTGCGGCACATAGAAGCTGGTGCCAAGATTGCGATCCAGCAGCAGCAGAATCCCCGCCGAGAGCAGCACGCCAAACGCCAGCAGTCCGAGGATCGCCGTGATGAACCAGGACCACACTGTCAGGGGCATCCGCATCATGGTCATGCCCTTGGCCCGCAGATCGAGCGTGGTGGTAATGAAATTCAGAGCGCCCATCAGCGAAGCCAGGCAGAAGATGGCAATGCTGGTGATCCACAAATCGGCGCCCAACGCCTCACCTGGCCCGGCAGATTGCAGCGCGCTCAGCGGAGGATATCCCGTCCACCCGTGCAACGGCGCTCCGCCGGTTACGAAGAACGCGGCCAGCAGCACCACAAATCCCACAAACGTCGTCCAGAACGACAGCATGTTCAGTACAGGGAACGCCATGTCCGGCGCGCCAATCTGAATCGGCAGGACGTAGTTTCCGAACCCGCCCTGCGGCGCCGTCGTCAGCACGAAAAACACCATGATGGTGCCGTGCATGGTCATCAGGGCGAGATAGGCTTCCGGCTTGATCTCGCCGATCAGCGGCCAGACCTGATCCGGCCAGATCATGTGGATGCGCATCAGCAACGACAGCACCATCCCGATCCAGACGGCCGTCAGCGCCAGGAAGAAGTACTGCAGGCCAATGACTTTGTGATCCAGGCTGAAGATGTATTTCCGAATGAACCCTTGAGGGGCCGCGTGCGCATGAACCGTAACCGGGGTCGCCATTTTATTGTTTCTCCGCCTCCCGTGCCGCCAGCCACTTATCAAAATCCTCCTGGCTGACGACGTGCACCATGCCGTGCATCTTGTAGTGGCCGAGCCCGCACAATTCCGCGCAGGCAATCTCGTATTCGCCTATCGTGGTGGGCTTGAAGTGCATGTGGATGTTCAGCCCGGGCACGGCATCCTGCTTGAACCGGAACGCCGGCACAAAGAAACTGTGGATCACGTCCACGGCCCGCAAACTCAGGTCCACTTCGCGGTTGACCGGCAGGTACATCGTTCCGGTCACGACGTCATCCTTGGCCGCCGGGTCGGCAGTGTCGAGTCCAACCGCGGCTTCTCCGCCGGCGGACGGGTCCATCAACTTGAAACTCGTCTTGCCGTATTTCCCATCCGCTCCGGGATAGCGGAAGTACCAGGCAAACTGCATGCCCGTCACCTCGACCTGAACCGCGTTCGCATCCGCCGGAGCGAAACGCTCGTGCGCCCACACTGGCGCCCCCATGAGATTCAGCCCGATGAACAGCACCGCCGTAAGCACCGTCCAGATGACTTCCAGCCTGGTGTTCCCGTGCGAATACGAGACTGGCGGAGACGAGCGCTGCTCGCGGTATCTCCAAGCGAGATAGCCGAGCGAGAGCTGTGCGGCCAGGAAGACGATCCCCATCAGCACGAAGGTGAGCGCGAATTGATTGTCAATCCAATGCGCCGCTGCCGCGGCTCCCGCCGGCAGCCACCAGGTTTTGGCTACGAAGAAGTATGTGCTGAGCAGAGTGATCAGCCAGATCAGAAGCAATAACGCGAGGCCCATTCCCCAGTCCCCTCGGGCAAAATTGGATTTCCCCACGGCCGTTACCCCGCCCCACAGCGCAGGCAACAGTCGGCGGCGAGTGTATCACAGGGATGCGTGAAAAATAAAAGGAGTTGTTGAGAAAGTCACGAGGCCACGGATCAGCACGGATTTCCACGGATCAAGCAATACTCTCAGGAATCGAGAAGAGAGTTCGCAGGAACACCCATGTGGGGACAGCCGCCCTCGGCTGTCCAGTCGAGCGAAGCTCGACTCCCATTCGATTCCATCCGTGCCAATCCGTGAAAATCCGTGGCCAGACTCCCTACCTCTCCGACCACTCCGGCACGCGCCCGGGCGTCCAAGGCGCGCCAGCAGCCTCCATGTCCTTCTCCAGCTTGGCCAGATCAACTTCAACCAGCGCATGAAGTTTGGCGAGCTGATCCACGAACTCCGCCGCCGCGATGTTGTACGAGTCCACGTGCGACTGCGTCGGCTTCTGTAATGAGAACCGTTCCCCCTCCATGATCGAGATCACCCGCTGGTCAATCGACGAAGGTACGTTCTCGTTCCTCCGCGCGATTTCGACGTCGCCGCGCAGCGCCCGCAGAATCTCGCGATCGCGCCGCTCAATCGAATCGGCAACCGCGCCCAGTTGCTTCTCCACTGCCGGGACTTCCCGCAGCGCCTCGCGAATCGTCTTTAACCGCGATTCCACATCTTCAGCGGTATGCAGGGCCCCGTTGACCGCGCGATAAAGGCGCGCCGTCTTGCGCAGAAATTCTTCCTGCGCCGCCCGGTCCGCCGGATTCATCGCCGACGCCCCCTCCGTCACCACCTTAAACGACTGCGGCCCCGCGATCTCCGTCACCGCGCCGTCGACTTTCTCGAACGTGCGCACCGAATAATTCCCCGATAGCACCAGCGGCCCCTGCTCGGTCGCATCGGGAAAGTCGTCCTCTTCGCCTTCGTTGGAATGCGCATGCACCCGCGACGGCGGATACCTCAAGTCCCACGCCGCCCGCTGAAACCCCGAGTCAACGCTCCCGTCCACCCGCCGGATCGCTGTTCCGCTCTCGTCATACACCATGAAATAGAGTTCGGGCTTCGCCTCTTCCGTCTCGGCGCGCAGCTCGTCGTTCGTCGGATAGGGAAGGGTCTGGTCCTTCTTCGCCGCTTCTTTCTCCGCATCCTGCCGCTTCTCCTTCTTCGTCTTGACCTTGTCTTTCAAATACGTCGTAAACACGGCGCCATAAGGCGGATTGTCCGCCGCATAGAACGCATCGCCCTGAAATCCCTTCTTCGGTCCGCCCAGCGGATGCCGCTCCATGTACAGCAGAGCATCTTTCACGGGGAACATCGCCGCAGCTTGCTCTACCGACTCGGGTTTGATCTGCCGCAGCGGAGTGATGTCGTCGAGCACGTAGAACCCGCGCCCGAACGTCGCGATCACCAGGTCCCCTTCGCGCGCCTGAATAACCATGTCGCGCACCGCGATCGTTGGCAGCCCGCCCTTCAGACGCACCCAATGCTGCCCGCCATCAATCGTGAAGAAGGCGCCAAACTCCGTCCCGGCAAACAACAGGTTCGGATTGACCGTATCCTCCGCAAACGCCAGCACCGGGCCGTTCTCCGGCAGATCGCCCGCGATCGACGTCCAGGTCTTCCCGGCATCGGCCGATTTCAGCAGATACGGTTTGAAGTCCTCATTTTTGTGGTTCTCAAACGCGGCATAGACCGTGTTGGCGTCATGGTTAGACGCGGCCAGCCGGCTGACGTACGTCATCTCCGGGACGCCGGGAAATTTCTCGTACTTCGTCCAATTCTGCCCGCCATCGCTCGTTACCTGAATCAGCCCGTCGTCGGTCCCTACATAAATCAGACCTTCCTTTTTCGGGGATTCCGCCAGGGCCACGATGTTCCCGTAAAACGACGTCGAAGCATTCTTCGCCACCGCATCCGGACCCCACACTTTGCCCATCACGGGCAGCTTGTTGCGATCCATCTGCCGCGTCAGATCACCGCTGATCTCTTTCCACGTGTCGCCGCGATCGTCGCTGCGGAACAGCTTGTTGGCCGCAAAACACAGCCGCGTATGCGAGTGCGGGCTGATGATCAGCGGCGAATCCCAGTTCCACCGCAGCGGCGGCTCGCCCCTGCCTTCGAGTGGCTGCAACACCAGTTCCTGCCCGGTCGGCTTGTCGTAGCGCACCAGTACACCGTATTGCGATTCCGAATACACGGTGTTCGGATCCGCCGGATCGACCTGCGAGCGGAACCCGTCGCCGCCCGCCGTCACATACCAATCCGAATTCACAATGCCATTCAGATTGCGCGTGTGGGCCGGCCCGCACATCGAAAAATTGTCCTGCGTCCCGCCGCACACGTTATAGAAGGGAAGCGCATTATCTACGGCCACGTCGTAAAACTGCACCGTCGGAAGGTTGGCCTTGAATTCCCAGCTCTTCGCGTCGTCGAAGGTCTCATACATGCCGCCATCAGAGCCGAGCAGCCAATGCTTCGTATCGTCCGGATCTATCCAGATGGCGTGATTGTCCCCATGATGATTCACTTCGCTGACGTTATGCAGCGTCTTGCCGCCATCGAGCGATTCGCGCAGGTTGACGCTCATCACGAAGATTCGGTCTGCATTTTTCGGATCGGCCACCACCCGCGCGTAGTACATCGCTCCCTGATCGAATTCATTTCGCCGCTCCCAGGTCGCGCCTTTGTCGGCCGAGCGGAAAACTCCGCCCTTGCCGTCCGCCGCCTCCACCGTGGCATACACGACGTTCGGATCAGCCGGCGAAACCGCCAGCCCGATCCGCCCCATGTCCACCGTCGGCAGCCCCGACTTCAACTTGTTCCAAGTCGTACCCGCGTCGCTCGACTTGTAGATCGCGCTTTCCGGCCCGCCATCGATCAGCGTGAACACATGCCGCCGCCGCTGATACGCCGCCGCATACACAATGTCGGGATTCGACGGATCCAGTTGCACATCCACCACGCCCGTGTTCTCGCTGATCGTTAATACTGCCTTCCAGTTCTTTCCGCCATCGGTAGTCTTATAAAGCCCGCGATCCCCGCCCGCGCCCCACAACGGCCCCTCCGCCGCGACGTAGACTACCTTCGAATCGCGCGGGTCCACCACCACCCGCCCAATGTGCTCCGACTTCTTCAGCCCGAGGTTCTGCCAATTCTTTCCGCCATCATCGGACCGGTAGATGCCGTCGCCATATCCCACGCTGCGCTGGCTGTTGCTTTCGCCCGCGCCCACCCAAACCACCGAAGCATCATTCGGATCCAGTGTCACCCACCCAATCGAGTACGATCCTTCGCCGTCGAACACGGGAGTCCATGTCGTCCCGTCGTTCACCGTCTTCCAAACTCCGCCCGACGCCACGCCCACGTAGTACTCGAACTTGTTCTTCGGATTGACCGCGACCGACATCACCCGCCCCGATGCCACCGCCGGCCCAATCAGCCGGAACTTCAGCCCGGAGAACGTATCGGCCGTCATCCCGCCTTTCTTCTCTTCTTTCGCTTCGTCCTTCTTGGCCTCTTCTTTCTTCTCTTCCTTTTTCTGATCTTTCTTCTGATCCTTCTTCGTCGGTTGCACAGCGACAGGCTTGTCGGCGGATTTGTCCTGAGCCTGACCGGCGGCCAAACTGAGGAGTGGCGTGCAGAGAACGAGAACGAAAATAGCGAATCGTTTCATGGAAGGCTCCAATACAGCGGCTTGTCTTGATTCGTCATCCTGAGGCGCGTTCTTTGCGCCGAAGGACCTATGCAATCTGGATAGCGCCCACGCATCTTGCGGGTGAACAAACCCGAAACCGATATGTATACCGCAATCCCGGCAAAGAGAGAAGCGCGACTGGTTCTCTTCGCGTCCTTCGCGACGCCTTCGCGAACTTCGCGGTCAAAAGCTTTTAGCAAGCGCGCAGGTTAAAATCGCTGCCATGCCCCGAAAGCCTCACGCCCACGGCCACGACACCCGTTACGTCAAGCTGCAGAAGAACTTCTGCTTCGCCTGCGGCCTGAATAATCCTGACGGGATGCGCCTGAAGTTCACCCTCGATGAAGCGCGCCAGACTTTCGTTTGCCGCTTTCGCCTGGGCAAGCGCTACACCGGACCGCCCGGCCACTGCCACGGCGGCATCATCGCCACCCTCCTCGACGAAGCCATGGGCAAAGTGAACAAGCTGCGCCACGTGGTCGCCCTGACCCGCGAGATTCATGTCGAATACCTTAAGCCCGTGCCCCTCTACCAACCGCTCCGCGTCGAGGGCAGGGAAGTCAGCGTGCACGGCCGCCAGCACATCAACATGGCCGAAATCATCAACCAGAAAGACGAAGTCCTGGCCCGCAGCCGGGGAATCTTCATTGCAATTGACCCTGAGAAGATGTTCGCGAAGTTCGTGGAAAGATAGCGGGTGCGAAGGGAAAGTGGGTGCCCCATCC
>Ga0209039_10003004_pt1 | contig 13594 bp, 13 predicted proteins | sample BogFormECP12_OM1_FD_188238 | JGI IMG/M metagenome (GOLD analysis project Ga0209039, IMG submission 188238) | Bog forest soil microbial communities from Calvert Island, British Columbia, Canada - ECP12_OM1 (SPAdes) (version 2) | ecosystem: Environmental > Aquatic > Freshwater > Wetlands > Bog ...
TTCCTCCCCTGCTTGCTACAGGGGATATGTTGAGATTTAACTGCTCTCAATTAGGATACGCCTTTCTTCTCTCCATCAACAAGATTTGATTATATCTCCCTTTTCATCAACTGGAGCTTCTTCAGGTTGCATATTCAAATGTACTTTTTGTGAATCACATAAGGTAAACGGCTATAATGTCCGTACTCGAAGTATGAAAAATATTATGGAAGAACTGCATCTTCTTACAGGGAAATAACTTGCGCAGCAGGAATTTGTTTGCAAGAAAATACGCGATGAAAATAACTTGTGTTAAAAGTGTTATTGATGACTGGACAAAGAAAACATTACCCCATGAAAATACTATTTGTTTCAGCTAATCTTTTCTACACTGAGCCACTTGGTTTAATGATGCTCTCGTCCATCGCCAAAAGACAAGGTCACACGACCGCATTATTAGTTCTGCAGAGTGACAACATTATTAAAAAATTAAGTTCATTCAAACCAGATTTAATAGCCTATAGCACTATGAGCGCCGATCTTAATTCTTTTTTACACGCAGACCTAATTATCTCTCAGTGGGCAACCAAAAACAATCAGAAGCTAATAAGAATTATGGGCGGCCCCCACGCAACTTTTTTCCCAGAAATAAAAAATGAATTGATGCTTGATGCAATATGTATTGGCGAAGGTGACTTAGTTTTTCAAAGAATTTTAACAAAAGCTTCAGAACAAAAAACCATTCAAAGCATTCCTAATGTTATTGGATATAATGAAAACATTAATCAAATACAAAAGGAATTAATTTCTGATTTAGATCAATTCCCATATGCCGACCGTAATATCTATTATAATGCCAGGCCAATTTATCGCCACTTTAGGCTGCGCAGCTTTTTAACAGCAAGAGGCCGCCCCTTTCATTGCACTTACTGTCACAACGCTACCTACAACAAAATGTTTGCCGAATGTGGCGCCATAATCCGCAAACATTCAGTAGACTATATGATTGAAGAAATAAAACATACTATAAAAAAACATCCTCCTGTCCGCATGGTACGCTTCGCTGATGACACTTTCGCTTATAAAATCGATAATTGGCTAATACAATTTCTCGAAAAATATAAAAAAGAAATTAATTTACCCTTTTATTGCTTAATGAGATCTAACACCTTAACAGAAGAAATGGCCAAACTCCTTTCCAAGGCTGGATGCTGCTCCATCGGCATGAGCCTCGAATCTGGTGTAGAATCTGTGAGAAATAATGTCTTAAAAAGAAATCTACCAGATCCTGTCGTTATTAAATCTTTTGAATATGCCCAAAAATATGGAATATCTGCCCATGGTAATGCAATGTCAGCCCTGCCTGCTGGCACATTAATGCATGATCTAACGACGTACACTTTCAGCAGAAACCTTAAAATGGGCCTATCATCCTTTGGAATATTCATGCCTTACCCGAAAACCGAACTAACTGATTACGCAATTAAGCTGGGACAACTTGACCCCCAAAAAATAGCAAATCGATCATTTACTAGAGATAAATCACCCCTAAATAGTTATACTGAAAAAGAAAAAAACGTACAGCTCAATATCATGTATCTGGGTTCAATCTTTGCAAACTTACCAGATTTATTTCAACCTTTATTTTTCCGACTAATAAAACTACCCCCAAACCTCTTCTATAAAATAATTGGCAGGTCCTATGTGCTTTACAAATTCTACAGAAATATCTTCCCTGGCGTAATACCCAAAAATCCTTTACTGCTAATTCCATTTTACCTAAAAGCAATGAAGTATCTCTTATACCAAAAGAATAAAAAAATACAGGTGGGACATGCAAAAAATAGTAATCCTATTGAAAATCAAAAAATTGTGTACGAAAACTAAGGAATATGAGGTTGAATTGTCCGGAGATATGGAGATAATTTGCCCAAATTAACACACCACAGATACTCATTACTTAGACTCATGCAAAAACGCCTCCCTCACGCGGCCCTTATGCAGTCAGACGCGAAGCACCTCCCGTCTGGGAACGAATTTGATGTTGTTGGAGCATTCGACTTGCTTGAGCACGTCTAGGATGGCCTGCACGTTCAGCGAGCTACAGGCAGCTCTCTGACCAGGTGGCGGGGCATCATCACGGTTCCTCAGCATAATTGGCTCTGGAGTCCCACAGACAGATTCGCCGGCCACGTACGTCGCTACTCCCAATCAGAACTCCGCAAAAGAATGGAATCAGCCGGGCCTCGAGTAGTGTTAGTAACCTCTTTTACGACTCTTCTCTTTCCTCTTATGTGTCTTTCGAGGGCCCACCCTCAATGTCCAATCACGACGAAACGGGGCCGGGCGGCTGCCCTCGGAGAACTGCAGCTTCCAGGAAGACTCAATTAAATCTCTGGAGTGATCTGCCTCTGGGAAGAATGGCTCATCAGACACGGCGTTCATTTACCAGTAGGAGGTTCCCTGCTGGGCCGTCGGCATAAAGGGGTGATATATGGATGAACTCAAGATACCTTTTAATAAGCCGTTTGTTGTCGGTAAGGAGTTGTACTACATTGCCCAGGCCGTCATACAAGGTCACCTGGCCGGCGATGGAGTATTTACCAAAATGTGCCACGAGTGGCTGGAGGGGCAGCTTGGTTGCAGGAAAGCTTTGTTAACGCACTCATGCACTGCAGCCCTTGAGATGGCAGCAATATTGCTTGACATCAAGCCCGGCGACGAGGTCATAATGCCATCCTTCACCTTTGTTTCAACGGCCAACGCGTTCGTTCTTAGGGGCGGGGTGCCCGTATTTGTGGACATCAGGCAAGACACGCTCAACATCGATGAAGGGCGGGTGGAGGCGGCGATTACCGATAGGACAAAAGCTATAGTGCCTGTTCATTATGCCGGAGTGCCATGTGCCATGGAAAAGATTAACAGTCTGGCAAGCCGGTACAACCTTTGGGTGGTAGAAGATGCGGCGCAGTCCCTCTTCTCCAAGTACAAGGAGCAATACTTGGGTACTATAGGTAACCTTGGGTGTCTAAGCTTCCATGAGACCAAGAACGTCATCAGCGGCGAGGGGGGTGCCCTTCTTATCAACGACCAAGAATTCATTGAGAGAGCTGAGATTATCCGACAAAAAGGAACAAACCGCCAACAGTTTCTGCGCGGTGAGACCGACAAGTACACCTGGGTAGACATAGGCTCCTCGTTCTTACCCAGCGAACTCATAGGCGCATTCTTGTATGCTCAGCTTGAACAGACAGATAGGATCATGGCTACACGCCGGAAATCTTTCGAGCGATACCGTGAGCTCTTGCATCCTTTGGAAGAGAGCGGCTTAATCCGCCTTCCATTTGTCGGCAACAATTGCATGTGCAACGGCCATATCTTTTATATCCTCACCCGATCCCTCTATGAACGAACCAGACTCATCGATTACCTGCAAGGGCGTGGCATTTTGGGGGTTTTCCACTACGTGCCACTCCATTCCTCTGCAGCGGGTCGAAAATACGGCCGTGTCAGTGAAACTATGCATGTCACGAATCACGTAAGTGAAAGGCTCCTCAGGTTACCGATGTACTACGAACTAGCTGAGGATGAAATTAAGTGGGTCGCAGACGCGATCACGAAATTCTACATGGGAAAGTCAGATACGGCAGCGTATAGCCCAGCGGTCAGAAATCAGCAAAAACCATTCTCTCAAACGGCAGCCGATTAACCGCTGCCTAACTCACATGTCCAAAGTCTTACAGGGCCTTCAAACCAGCCTAAACTCACCACGGATATACCATGTCTTTCGAACTCTCGTGGCAGGAGATTTCGATAGATGGTTATTGAATGAGGTCGTCTCGCCCCTCCCAACGGATACGATTCTGGATATTGGCTGTGGAACGGCAAATATTCTTCGAACGTTCAAGGCCGGCACTTATATTGGCGTTGACTGCAATGCAGACTACATCGAGGAGGCTCGAAGACGTTTCGGCGACCGCGCGACTTTCCACGTGGCATCTGTGAATGAAGTTGTACCAGTTGAGCCAGGGTCATTCGATACCGTTCTTTCCATCGGAGTACTTCACCACCTTGACGATGCCAACGCTTTGAAACTTTTCAAATTGGCTTTTAGGTCTCTTAAAAACTCTGGAAGGCTCTTTACGGTTGATGGATGTTTCAATGCCGGACAAACCTGGCTGCAGCGTTCAATTCTACGCCTGGACAGGGGGAATTTCATCCGAACCAGCAACGCCTATGCCACCCTCGCCCAATCTGTCTTTCCGGAGGTGACAACAACGGTCCGCAATGACCTTCTCCGGATACCATATACCCATTTGATCATGAGTTGTTCCAAGCAGGCATTATCAAAAAGGATACCGCTGCGCCGTTGCGAGGGAAACGATGCTACATAAGACGAACTGCCTCCCTCACGTAATTCTTGGTGTCTTTTTAGTTACTTATGTCTTGTTCAGTGTGCTGACCCTCGGTCTCTCCCCTTTGCCAGCGGGTGACGAGGCATTTTATGCCCAGGTCATGGAGACACATGCCAGAACCGGCAGGATTGCCCATGAGAGACTCCTTGGCGTCGTTGGCATGGACCAGGAGTACCCCCTGTTCGGAAAGCTGTACATAATACTTGGCTCTGTGGCGTTGCGAACAGGACTACCAGAGCTCTGGGGTTTGCGCCTGCTCTCGTTCCTGGCCCTTGCGGTCTGCCTTGTATTCACCTTCTTCTGGCTGAAGTCGATGTATGACAGCAAAACAGGTCTTCTGAGCATAGTGCTTATGCTATTTTCGACTCCTATCTTCATCTCCTCCCACACCGTGAGACCCGAATGTCTGGATCTGGCGTTACTCTCGGCGGCGCTTTATTATGCTCACCGATCAATTCTTTCCTCCGGCAAAACATCTGCCCTAGCTTCAGGGTTGGCAACGGGAGCGCTTTTGACGGTTCACTTGGGGTCGGCGCCCCTTATCCTAGTGGTGGGCACATGGTGGATACTCGAATATCGGCTCAATTTTCTTCGCAAGGCTCAGTTTTGGGTTTGGGTCCTCGGCGTTAGTGCCGGTGTCAGCTTCTGGCTTTACTGGCACGTATTGCAGAACACAGATCTGTACTTGCAACAACTCTCCGTGATGCGGCGCATGTCACCGTCGCCTCCAAGCATTAGCCGCAATCCTCTTTACTGGTTCTATCTTGAACTGGACGCTATCTGGAAGCCATACGGGTTTTCACGGTTTGGACTCGGGATCATCGCCTTATCCATCCTGGCGTTTGGACTGACTCAAGCTCTACGTCGAAGGGATGCGAGAGATCTCAAGGTGGCAGGTGCGACGCTCAGCCTTTTTGTCTTTCAGAGCGTGCTCGCTTCCAACAGGTATGGCTGGTACGTGGTTTTCTACCTCTTTTTTCTGTGCCCCATACTTGCTAGGTTAGTAGTCACGGAAGTCACGGGCCCGGGGGGGCCCAAGGGAATACTTCGGCGCGTGCCTGTCTCAGCCGTCGTCTTATACGTGGCCGTAGCTGCAATCCAGATTGGCTGTAAAGTTGGGCTCGACTCGACGGCGCCATCTCTTGACGAGATTGGGAGAAGGGTCTCCGCTGCGATACCAAAGGATGCACGTGTGTGCGCTTCTGCCCCTGTCTACTTCACAAAACCGGCCTTTGAATGGGTAGACACCTGGCTTCTCCAGATTCTGCCTGCTGCTGGCTACCCTGAGCAGGACCGCTTGGGTCACAACATCGAGGAGACTTTAGAAAGGGCAGGCATCAAGTACATTGTGGCCCACACAGATCACGATTGGGACCTTTCCGGGCTGGGCCCGCTGGCCCCTTCTGCGCCCGGGGCGTCCCAACCTTTCGACCAAGCTTATTTCGCACACCATCACACGGAGGTCGTCGGCGTCGTTGATGGCGGAAGGGGTGGCAAATACGTCATACGGCGAGTGACATATAGCCTAGATGACAAAAACGAAGCAAACCGCAAGGGAATGATCTCCAATAGCTGCTGGAGATCGCTGTCATCATTCCCGTGAGAAACCGTCCAGACCTGCAAAACGGAATTCTTACCTCACTTGCGGGTGAGGCTCCTTCTCGCTATATGTCTGAAATCCTAATATGTGACTACGGCTCCACCGAAGGCATTGAACAGGCCTTGGCCCTATTCGTAGGCCGGCGGGCGCTACCACACACACTCGGCCGCAAGCGGACCATTCGGTACTCAACGCCTGTAGGGAGCTGGCTGCCACAATCCGCCCGTTGCCTGCCACGGCCCGTCTAAGATGTGACCAAGCTTAATGAGCACCAAGCCAAGCATCTCTGTAATCGTTCCAACGCGCAATCGTGGAGGTCTTTTGCGCACCTGCCTCCTCTCTTTGACAGCCCAGGATATTGATCCGCACAAGTACGAAATCCTTGTGTGTGACGATGGCTCGACCGAAGACATTTCACCCATTATCAAAGAATTCCAACCGGGCCCACCGTCGGTTAAGCTATTACGTCAGTCGGCCAAAGGCCCGGCTGCAGCCCGAAATATGGGGCTTAGGGCAGGCTGCGCGTCTATATTCGTCTGCCTGGACAGCGACATGACATGTGAAAAGGATTTTGTTCGGCTCCTCGCTGAGGCGATGGAGTCTAACCTCGCCTGGGCAGCGGCTGAAGGCCGCGTGGTGCCGACAGGCGGCCAGAGCTCCCCGCTGTGGGATGCGCCGGCCAACCATGAAGGAACAATGATATCTGCCGCAACGGCATATCGGGGTACGGCCCTTCGCCGGGTGGGCGGGTTCGACGAGACATTTCCTCTTCCCGCAAATGAAGATTTCGAAGTGGGCATTCGCCTCAGTGCGATTGGCACGTTTGGTTATGTCCCGGAGGCAGTAGCCTATCATCCGAGGAGAAGGGTTACCTTTGCCACGTTCTGGAAATGGCGCAGTTTCTGGCGTTTCACCTCCATCATTGCCATGCGCTACGGCGTATTCGGCGTGCCCAATCGCGGAAAGATCACACACCATCCTCGCCTGCGCACAGCGCTGGCTGCTCTGGTCACACTTCCGACAGGCAGACTCATCAGGGCGGGCAGATATGGCGTTCATAATCCTCGTATGGGGCTGCTGGCAGTCTCTCACGCGATCTTTGAATTCGTCTGTGGTCTTTGCGCCCTGCCGGAAATTATGCTTTCGCCATGCCCAGAGCGTGAGAACTATCTGTCAAACGAGGTAAAATCCGGGTGAGCCAAAGAGAGCTGCGCACGATCATTGTGGTTTTGGACGGAGCTGGTGTCGGCGCCATGCCGGACGCGGCTCTTTACCAGGATGCGGGCACTAATACCATAGGGCATGTCGTCCAAGCCGTGCCCTCCATACGGATACCGCACCTGGTCGATCTTGGGCTGAACCGAATAATACCATCCATTTCCCCAAATGGTTCAAATCCACCCAGGGGATCTTATGGCCGACTACGATCACTGAATAAGGCAAAAGACACCATCTGTGGCCATTGGGAAATCGCAGGCATTGTTCAGGATCCACCATTTCGTACCTATCCGCGCGGCTTTCCACCGGAGCTGGTGAACGAGTGGTGTCAGCGCTGTGGTATACGGGGCGCCCTGGGCAACCGGACTGCTTCCGGTACTGTGATCATAGAGGAATTAGGCGAAGAACACGTACGCACAGGATTACCGATACTTTACACCTCGGCCGACTCTGTATTCCAGATAGCTGCCCACGAGGAGGTAATACCAATCGCCAGGCTCTACGAGATATGTCTTGTTGCCAGAGACCTTCTGAAGCCGCCTCACCTCGTTGCACGCGTCATTGCACGGCCCTTCGAGGGCAGCCCAGGTTCTTTCAAGCGCACTGCGAACAGACGTGATTTCGCTGTCCCACCTCCAGGGAAAACGCTTCTTGACGGGGTCCAGGCTTCCGGTGCTCCAGTGGTTGCTATTGGCAAGATCGACGATATTTTCTGCAAACAAGGTATCACGCACATAGAACACACCACGAACAACACGGCGGCTATCCGTGTAACGTTAGACTGCATAAGAAACGGAAGGGACCGAGGGCTTATTTTCACCAACCTGGGGGACTTCGATACGCTCTACGGACACCGCCGGGACGCTGAGGGATTCGCTATGGCCCTGGAAGAGGTTGATGAAGCCCTGCCCGGTCTCCTTGCCAGCCTCAAAGAAACAGACATTCTCATGATAACCGCGGACCATGGATGCGACCCTACATGGCTCCACCATACCGATCATACGCGGGAGGAGGTGCCGATTCTGATCACAGGGTCGTGCGTACGCCGCGGATACTCCCTGGGCCTGAGAAACTCTCTGGCGGATATCTCGGCGACCATCCTTGAGGCCTTAGGGTTGGAGGGGGGAAGGGACGGAAAGAGTTTTTGGATGGAGGTCAGCACGTCGTGACAGAGATTGTTGGTATTAAATGGTAACGCTCAGAACACTAGCGTCCGAGATACTGCGCCGCTGCCTCGCCATTGGGTTTGACTCCCGGGAGAGTATTCGGATCGTGACAGGCCCTTTGAGGGGGAAGAAGCTTCCAACACAGCTTGCCCTGAAAAATCTCGCCATGGTATTCGGACGCTACGAGCCAGTTGTTGTCTCGCAACTCATGACAATCGCAGAATGCGGAAGTATTGCGTATGATATCGGTTCTCATTTTGGATTCATGACCCTGGTACTCGCGTCCCGAGTGGGTCCTCATGGAAAGGTTATGGCCTTTGAGCCGGTGCCGGACAATCTCGCAAACCTGCAAGACGTCGTCCTTCTCAATAATCTGGATAATGTCGTTAGCATTCTGCCTAAAGCCGTGAGCGACACTGTCGAAGAGCTTAGCATGATGCTGGGTAAATCCTCTTTTATGAACTTTTTGCAAAAGGCGGCTCAGGGGCAGGATGAGGCGTCCTGCCGAAAGATAACGGTAGAGACAACGACAGTCGATTCCTTTGTGCTTGAGGAAGGACACCCAGCTCCCAACCTCCTCAAGATTGATGTGGAAGGAAGTGAGTCTCTTGTCATAGAAGGCGCGCTCGCGACCCTTCGGTTGCACTCACCGACTCTTCTCATTGAGATCCACGGACCGGCCCAGGCCAGAAGGATTTGGGAACTGCTCCAGTGTGTCGGATATACTTGGTGGCGCTTAACACCTGTAGGCCCAAGGCCAGTGCACTCACAAGATGAATGCATCGAACCTTTCTCCCCTAGAGCGTGGACGCACCATTACCTGATGTGCAAATGATACAAAATTCTTCCCCTTTTGCCTTCCCGGGTTCTCTCCAGGACTCTTAAAGCAGACTCGTGCTGACGACTCATGAGCTGCCCGGATGGGGTTGGGAAAGTGGGGTGTAAAAAAAGCTTTTCGAAGGAGGTCAACGTCGTGAAAGAGCTTATTGGACTTATCCCTTCTGCCGGGCAAGGAACACGCTTGGGGCTTCCCTTTCCGAAGGAACTCTGGCCGCTTCCCGCTCAAGATGGGTACGTGCCGGTCGCCTTTCGATCGGTTGAGATACTTCTCGCTGCGGGGGTGAGAAAGATCGTCATAGTCACTTCTCCGGAGAAACCCGGGGTAATGCGGTACTTTGGAGACGGCTCCCGCTTTGGTGCCGAGTTCATATATATGTGTCAGGAGGCTTCTCCCCGCAGCGGCAAATCTGCCGGCCTGGCTGAGGCTCTCGACTGCGCTTATCCGGTGACGGCGGGAAGACACGTCGCATTTGTCATGCCCGACACGTTCGTCCACCCCGCTGAGGCCATGCGGTTAATGATTTCCCAAGCAAATGGGCCAGATATTCTGCTCGGCTTATTTCCCACCGACAAGCCACATAAGTTTGGCATGGTCAGAACAACTGGACCGACGGTCTGTGAGATCATTGATAAGCCCTCGCAGACTGACCTAAGACTGATGTGGGGCATTATCGTCTGGTCACCACGCTTTTCGGACTATTTCCGCGCGTGCATGCGCGAAGACGCACCCGACTTCGCCACTGTGATGAACCGAGCCATATTTCATGGCCTTGATGCCAGAGCAATTGAAATCCAGGGAGGCCACTACATAGATTTTGGAACATACGACGACCTCCTGCAGGCCGAAGCGTTCATACGGTCACTTGATGGGAAGGGAGGAAAGAGCCATGAGTGATAAAAGCTATGCAGTTGTAGTGTGCGGTTACAACGAAATGTCTAACCTGCCCCGTTGTCTGAGCGGCCTCATCTATACCGTTCAGCAGCCGGCAGACCTGATCTTCGTTGATGACGCCTCGACAGACGGCTCTTACGAGTGGGTCGGCAGACACTACCCAAAGATAACCCGGGTACGCAATACAACGAACAAACATTACACCGGGGCATATAACGTCGGCATCCAGCTTGCCATCGACCAAGGAAAAGAGTTTGCGATTATGGTGAACGCGGATGCCGAGGTGGTTGAGAACACCTTTGCAGCCAAACTTGTGGAAGCTGCTATGCGACTACCGGACGTGGCGTTTATAGGCCCAAAGGTGTATTACCGCAAAAAGGGTGAAATTCAGGGGACCTCCCTGTACAAGCCGACCCTCATGCGCCATCTGTTTGCATTTTTCTGGTGGAGACTCAATCCAGACAGCTACATGCGTTCAGGCGATCAGGAACATCGTGCAGAGTTCATTAACACGGTCTGCTGCCTTGTGCGTGTCCGAGCTCTCCGAGAAATCGGATTGATGGACGAGAATATGGGTATCTACTTTGACGACGCTGAGTGGATGGCAAGGGCCGAAGAGAAGGGCTGGTGCTCCTGCTATGTCCCCATAGAGAGTATCATTCACCATGAGAAACCGAGCGGCTACGAACAGCATTCGATGAAGACATTTATGCTCAAACGCAACTACGTCTACTACGCTTTGCTGCGCCGGAACTGGGCCGAGGCTGCTGCCTACGCATGGTTCAGCGCCACCCTGGCATGTGTCCGTCTGGCTGTGGCTGTTGCCAGGCATGAGCCAATCCGTGACCACATGTTTTTTTTGAGACGTCTCGTTTCCGCCTACAGCGGCCTTCTCTTGAAGAAACCTCTGGGACCCTGGTTTGGCCCTCCTATCGGGCCGTGGAAAGTTGCCAAGGCTTAATTCTCTAGTTACCACCCTCACAGGCAACCCGCGACTTCATGGTATTGCCAGCAGAGACAAATTAGGAATGGAAAAACTGCGCTGCCTGTATGTATCTCGATATGCGCCGATCCGGACACAAACCGACCCCTACGCTGGCCTTCCCTGGTATCTCAGTCAACAAACCTTGCTCACAGGGATATGGAACAGACCGGAGCGCGGCACCGTGCCGTTCAAGGCAATCTGTCAGGAGGTCACAGAGGTCACAGCCGGCATCAAGGGTTGGTTGAACAAAGTGCGCCAGGTCTGGCTAAAGGCACGCGAGACTCCTAAATTAGATGTTGTCATTAGCGGAGTCGACGAACATTCGTTGAGTCTCGCCGTTCTGGCGGGTAAGGTAGCAGGTGTGCCCGTCTATGCATACGCGGAGGACCCGCCCTTTACCAACCGGTATGACGGGTTCCCCTCAATCGCCAGAAGAATCGAGCGCGCACTTCGTCGCAAGATCATCAGTCTGCTCCTACAGCGGTGCAGTGGCGTCTTCTGTTTTGTTGAAAAGGACGCGCTGAGGGATTTCAATATTCGTAGCGTCCCTATCCACCAAATGATGAACGGACCATCGTTAGAGGCACTAACCTGGTTCGAGGAAAGAGTGGATAAGACCGAAGGCGATCGTGAGCTTGTGGTCGGTCTTGTAGGGGTGCTGTCTCCTGGTCAAGGATTGGATAACCTGCTTGAAATCATTGTTGCGGCAAGAAAACGCGTTAAAGGTCTGAAGCTGCGTCTGATTGGTCCCATGGATCCGGAGTACGAGGAAGTCTTTCGGGGAAGAACCCGCGGACTTGGGCTCGATTCCATGGTTGAAGTGACTGGTTGGCTTCCCTATACAATGATGCTTGAAAAGTTATGCGGTTGCTCGTTCGGCGTCTATTGCAACCCTGACACCGAGTGGTTCCGCGTAGCTCAACCTTTAAAAATTTGTGAATACCTTGGGCTCGAAAAGCCGGTCATCGCATGGGATTATCCGGGCACTCGCCGTTTGCTCGATCACGGTCGCCTTGGAGTTCTGGTCCCGCCGCACGACCTATCTGCTTTTGCTAATGCCGTTGTCCAGATGTCAGATCCTCTATGCAGAGAGACCATCGTACTCCAGATCCGGAAGGCACTAAAGGAACGCTGGTCTAGCGAATATTGGTACCAACAGGTCCTGGAAATTTTCACCAACACGACAAAAGGAGCCAAAGATGGAACCAGACAATGGAACCTTCGAAACCCCCACTCTTGACGTTAAGGGCATAGCAAAAGTCATCGATGCTTATAGCGCCTGCGGTTTTGAGGTACTGCTGAGTAACCCTGATTGTCTTCCCACACAGCTTCACCAGGAAGGCCGCCTCGTCAATGTAAGTTTCGCAATTTCATTAACCGACATCCTCGTGCTCCAGTGGGTTGCAGGATTTGCCCCCTGGCGCCACGCCTTGGTCATAGGAAATGCGTTTGGGTTCTCCACGTTCGTGATAGCGGCCCTTTCAGAGGGATGCCACGTAGATGCGATTGACGCCGAAACTGAGGGCAGCGAAAACCGGTTGGGGTCCGACCTTACCCGACGGATCGCGAGCCACTACTTTCCAGGCGTCCAGTTGACCACCGGCTTTTCTCCCCAGGACCTTCCTAAGGCCTGCCGCTTCGACAAGTACGATCTCATCTTTATTGATGGCATGCACACAAGTAAGCAGCTATTCGCTGATTTTTCCGGAGCAAGAGAAAGGCGGTCGGAAAATAGTGTGGTTTACTGTCATGACGTAGGCATGGCCGGGATGCATGATGGGTGGAAGAAGATCAAGTCTGAACTCCTCGACAAGAATGATGAACCGTTCGACCTGCACTTCACAAACTTCGGATGTACCATGGTCGTGTCGGGAAATCCGGAGCTGAGGGACTTCTTGGGGAAAATATGTCGTCCTTTAGGAGAATGCCTTTTCTATTTTGGGGCAAGACATACAGGGTTCAGAAGTGCATGGCGCATGCTGGTACGGACTATTCGGTACTCAACACCAATAGGAAGGTGGCTGCATTCGTTTACCCGTGCGCAGGAACAGCCCATCTAGCATCCATCGGACCTTTTGTCTACCATCGATCCACTAAGACATACCAGAAAACCTGTCTCGAGTTTCCAAGTATCCTCCTCAGCCGGCTTATCGAGCTACCCTGGTGATCGGCCCACAGACGCTTTGCCCATGAGTTGGAGAAGAAGCGTAAGGTGTGGTTTCTGAATGCCTTCGGTGCGCTGGGCCGGCTGTAGGGGCATGGGGACTGTTGACTTGACATTACATTTTGGAGGTTTCACGAAGCACGGTAACTCGAATTTTTGGAAGGCTGTGGAAACATTGGATGGCTATGATCACTCATCTTACTGCGGTGACGCATGCCCGCCAGAGAGGATCTCGCAGTGAGTAGCCTAAGTATGCCCGCCCTTTTCATTTATCTCGGCACGCTGGCCATTGCCCAGACTGTGTACGGGGAGGCCTTCATGAATGCACGCTGGCT
>Ga0209039_10003006_pt1 | contig 13590 bp, 10 predicted proteins | sample BogFormECP12_OM1_FD_188238 | JGI IMG/M metagenome (GOLD analysis project Ga0209039, IMG submission 188238) | Bog forest soil microbial communities from Calvert Island, British Columbia, Canada - ECP12_OM1 (SPAdes) (version 2) | ecosystem: Environmental > Aquatic > Freshwater > Wetlands > Bog ...
TGCCCCGGGGCTTTGCTGTCGAGCTGGCGGAAACGGCGGATGTCGTCGAGCGAAACCGCGGGCGCACCCAACCTCTCGTAATCGGCGTTCACGGCCTCGGTGCCGGTCAGGTAGAGCACGGACCAGAGCAGCATCGAGGCATGGCCGTTCGAGAGCACAAACCGGTCCCGGTTCGGCCAGACCGGGTCGTGCGGGTCGAAGCGCATGACGCGGTTCCAGATCGTGTAGACGAGCGGAGCCAGCGCCATCGGCGTACCGGGATGCCCTGACTTCGCCTGCTGAACGGCGTCGATCGAGAGGGTACGGATCGTGTTGATCGACAGTTGATCCAATGCATCGCTCATGGTTGTCGCCTATCCCTTCATTGGCCTCGTACCGCTTCCAGAGAAGCCACCTTCTTCAGGCGGCGCAGATGTCGTTCGGCCTGACTGAACTCGGCGGCGAGGAAGGTCTGAACAAGGTCCCACGCCACCGCCGGTCCCACGGTCCGGCCACCCAGGCAGAGGATGTTCATGTGATCGTCCTCCACCCCTTGGCGGGCCGAGAAATGGTCATGGATCAGCGCGGCGCGCACGCCGGGGATCTTATTGGCACACACCGATGCGCCGACGCCGCTGCCGCAGATTGCGACGCCACGCTCGACCTGCCCTGCCGCCACAGCCCGGGCGAGCGGGATGACAAAGTCCGGATAGTCGTCGTCCGGGTTCAGACTGATCGCACCGAAATCGACAACCTCATGAGCCGCGGCGCGAAGCTCGGCGACCAGTTCCTCCTTCAAGCCGAACCCGCCGTGATCGGCCGCGACGCCGACGCGCATGTTGTCACTCCCTGCTAGACTGGCCCGCTGCTCTTTGGTCGTTTCACGTGGCCTCCTTCAGCTCGCGGTAGTGGCGAATCAGCGCATTCGTCGAACTATCATGGCCAGTCCTGGGCTCTTCCTTGCCGCTGAGTTCAGGGATGATGCGCAGGGCCAGCACTTTGCCGAGCTCGACGCCCCATTGATCGAACGAGTCGATGTTCCAGATCGCGCCTTGGGTGAACACATTGTGCTCGTAGAGAGCGACGAGCTTGCCGAGCGCAGCCGGGGTCAGCCGTTGCAAGAGGATCGTGTTGGACGGCCGGTTTCCTTCAAAGGTACGGTGCGGCATGAGCCAGCCGGGCGAGCCTTCGGCGCGGACCTCCTCCGATGTCTTGCCAAAGGCCAGCGCTTCGCCCTGCGCGAAAACGTTGGCCAGCAGCATGTCATGTTGTTGCCCCAAAGGATTCAGCGACTGGCCGAAGGCGATGAAGTCGCAGGGGATGAGGCGCGTTCCCTGGTGGATCAGCTGATAAAACGAATGCTGGCCGTTGGTGCCGGGCTCGCCCCAGTAAATCGCGCCCGTATTGCAGCCGACGGGGCGGCCGTCGAGCGCCCGACGGTCTGCGCACCGAAGAAGTTGCTGTACCAGACGGCCAGGAGTCCCATCAGCACCGGCAAATTGCGCGCGAATGGCGCCGTGCGGAAGTGCTCGTCGATCTCGTGAAAGCCGTCGAGCATCGCACGGAAGTTTTCCGGGCCGATCGCAATCATGGTCGAAAGCCCGACCGCCGAGTCCATCGAGTAGCGGCCGCCGACCCAATCCCAGAACGGGAACATGTCGGCGACATCGATGCCGAACTTCGCTACCTCGGCCGTGTTCGTGGAGGCTGCGACGAAATGCCGGGCGATCGACTTTTCGTCGCCCCCCAGACCCGCAAGCGACCAGGCCCGCGCCGCCCGCGCGTTGGTCATCGTCTCCAGGGTCGTAAAGGTTTTCGACGAGACGATGAAGAGCGTCTCCGCGGGGTCGAGGTCGCGCACGGCCTCGCAGAAATCGGTGCCGTCGACGTTGGAGACGAAGCGGAAGGCTATGGAGCGGTCGCTATAATGCTTCAGCGCCTCGTAAACCATCACCGGGCCGAGATCGGAGCCGCCGATGCCGATATTGACGACGTTGCGGATTGGCTTGCCCGTATGACCTTTCCAGGCGCCGCTGCGGATGCGATTCGAGAAGTCGGCCATCCGGTCGAGGACAGCGTGAACCTTGGGGACGACATTTTCGCCGTCAACGAGGATGGTCGCCTCCCGCGGGGCGCGCAGAGCGATGTGCAGAACGGCGCGCCCTTCCGAGCGGTTGATCTTCTCGCCCCGGAACATGGCATCGATTTTGCCGCGCAGATCGACCGCCTCCGCCAGGTCGAGCAGTAACCCGAGAGTCTCGGAGGTGATGAGGTTTTTCGAGTAATCGAGGTAGATCCCGGCGGCCTCGGCGGTCATCCGTTCGCCGCGCTTCGGGTCATCGGCGAAGAGCTTGCGGAGGTGCAAATCGCGGACCGCGCGGTGGTGGGCTTCGAGCGCCCGCCAAGCCGGCAATTCGGTGAGCGCCTCATTGCGTGTCGTCATCGTATTAGCCTCCGAGATTTCTGATATTTTCGGCGGTCGGCGGAGCGCGGCTAAGCGGCCTTCTCGAGAGCCGCGCTCTTGGACGCGATCACGGCCATCAGGTCGTTCCAGGATTTGACGAACGACGCAGCCCCTTCGTCCTGGAGCCGGCTGGCCAAAGCGTCGATGTCGATCCCGGCCTTGGCGAACTCGGCCAACACCTCCTCGCAGTCGCCGCCGTCCGCCGGCAGGATGTCGCCGACGTCGCCGTGGTCGGCGAGCACCTTCAGCGTCTGCTCGGGCATCGTGTTGACCGTGAACGGCGCGGCGAGGGCTTTGACGTAGAGGCCGTCGGAAGCCTCGGGGTCCTTGGTTCCGGTACTCGCCCAGAGAAGGCGCTGCGGGCGCGCGCCGGCATTGTAGATGCGCTGCCAGCGCGGCGTGTCGAGCAGCGCGCGGTAGGCCTTGTAGGTGCGCTTGGCGATCGCGATTCCAAGCCGTCCGCGCAGCGCATGGGGCACCTTGTCCATGACCGCCACGTCCCACCGGCTGATGAACACCGAGGCTACGGAACCGATATCGGGGGTGAGCCCGCCGCCGATGCGCCGCTCGACGCCGCGAAGAAAAGCCTCGGCGGCCGCGAGGTAGTGCTCTCGCGAAAACAGCAGTGTTACGTTGATGGGTATGCCGTCAAAGATCGCCTCTTCGATCGCGGGGAGACCTTCTCTGGTGCCCGGAATCTTGATCAGCAGGTTGGGCCGCCGCGCTCTTGCATAAAGGTCCTTGGCCGCGGCGAGGGTGCTCGCCGTGTCGTGGGCCAGCAGCGGCGACACCTCCAGTGAAACCCACCCGTCGACGCCATCCGTCCGGTCGTGAATCGGCCGGAAGAAGTCGGCGGCGCGGCCGAGGTCGTCGAGCGCCAGTTCGAAAAACAGTCTCTCTCCGGACTTGCCCTCTTTGAGCTTTTCCAGGATCGAGGCATCGTAGGAGGTGCTGTTCTTGATGGCGTGGTCGAAGATCGTCGGGTTCGAAGTCAGACCGGTGACCGACAGCTCGTCGATGTAGCGTTTGAGCGTGCCGCCTGTCAGAAGGTCGCGGGTGATGTTGTCGAGCCAGATGCTCTGGCCCAGATCGTGGAGCCGTTGCGTCGCTTTCATTGCGTCACTCCCATAGTGGACGAAATCGATTGTCGGCCGGCCAGAAGTGCGGGAAGGTCGTATTCGAGAAGATCGCCGATGCGTTCGACCGCGAGGTCGGCCGCCCGGTAAGACGCAGCGTCCGGCGCGTGGGCAAACTGGCCCTGCCGGGGAAACACGGTGGTCACGCGGTCGCCCCAGGCGTTCTTGACCGCAGCCAGAATTCGCGGCTTGTCGTCGACAAGGACGTAATGGGCAGCCGGGTAGCGCCGTTCGACGTCGTCGAGCTCCGCCTCCTTATGGATGTAGATCAGCACGTGGCCGTCGACCGCCTCGAAGATGCCCGAGCGCTCCACCTTGCGCGGCTGGAAGACGACGTCGCCGTCGGACAGGATGACCGTCCGCCCCCAGCCGCGCATCCGTTCGAGCACATCGAGCGCGGCCGGATAGAGCCGGTTCGCGAACGGGTAGTCGACGAGGTACGAGGACATCGTCAGAAGGTGTATGTCCTTTGGGTGTTCAACCCGGTAGCGCTGCAAGGCGCCGAGGTAATCGCGATAGCCTAGCTCGGCAAACAACTGTTCGAGAATCGTCCAGTAACGGTCGCGGCATGCAGCGCCGAACTCGCGCTCCAGGTGCCGCCTCAGATCGGCCTGGATGCGGTCGTTGTCGAGCAATGTGTTGTCGACCGACGAGGAAGACGGTCGGCCTGCGGTCAGCATGCGACCTGCCTTTCCGGTGCACTCTCGGATTCGGCAACCGTCCGGCGCGAGCTATGCGTCATTTCGTGCAGCCATTGGAAGACCGCCGGCGTCAGCATTTCTTCGGGGCAGCGCCAGCGCCAGTTGCCCTCGGTCCGGCCCGGCACGTTCATCCGAGCCTCCCTCCCAAGGTTGAGCACATCCTGCAGCGGAGCGATCGCAAGGGCGGCCCGCGACGACCACGCCAGCTGCATCAACGCCGGTGCCGCATCGCTATCGCCGCCCGCGGGGCGCTTCAGGTAGCTCCAAAAAATCCGGCGCTGGGCGTCGGGCAATTCTTGGTACCACTCGCGTGTCGTGGGATTATCGTGGGTACCAGTATACACCACCGAATTCGGAATGTAAGTTTCGGGCAGATACGGGTTATCCGAATGCCCATCAAACGCAAACTGGAGCACCCGCGTCCCGGGAACGCGGACCTGGTCGCGCAGTGCGTTCACGTCGGGCGTTATCAGCCCCAAATCCTCGGCGATAAACGGCAGACCGCCCAGCTCTCTCTCTACCGCGCTGAAGAAGTCGGCGCCCGGACCCGGCACCCATTGGCCGGTTTGCGCCGTCGGCGCTCCGGCGGGTATGTGCCAGGCGGCCGCGAAACCGCGGAAGTGGTCCAGGCGGATCGCGTCGACGTGTGCCAGCAAGGCGCGCAGGCGGTCGATGCACCAGCGGTAGCCGGTACGACGAAGCGCGTCCCAGTCATAGACGGGGTTGCCCCAGAGCTGCCCTCGCGAGCTGAAGTAGTCCGGAGGCACACCGGCGACAAATCGTGGTCTGTGGCTCGGGTCCAGCAGGAACAGCTCCGGGTTGGCCCACACGTCGCTCGAATCGGGGGAAACGAAAAACGGCAGGTCGCCGATCAGACGGACGCCCTTCGCACGGGCGTGTTCTTTCAGGCGCTCTCCCTGGCGAAACAACAAGAACTGCGAAAACCGAACCTGGTCGATATGGCCGGCAAGTTCCCGGCGAGCCGAGGTCACGGCTGCTGGGGTACGCTGGACCAGCACCGCCGGCCATTCGAGGTAATAGGCACCCTGGTATTTCGCCTTGAGTGCTCGGAACAGGGCGTAGTCGTCGAGCCAGTGCGCCTGGTCGTGGCAGAACCGGTCAAAACTGGAGCGCAGGTCCGGGCGCGCCCCACCGCTGAAGCTGGTCCAGGCTGTTTCGAGCAACCGGCTTTTGAATGGGATGACCACATCGTAATCAACGACGGCTGAGGAGAATGAGTGGCCCGCGCGCTCGCTTGCTGGCAGCAATCCGTCCTCGATCAAGCCGTCCGGGCTGATCAGTAGCTCGTTGCCGGCGAAGGACGACAGGGATTGATATGGCGAGTTGCCGTATCCGGTAGGACCCAGCGGCAGCGCCTGCCACCAGCTTTGCCCTATCTCGTGTAGGCGGTCGACCCACGCCAGCGCAGCTGGCCCGACATCGCCAATGCCATAGGGCGAGGGCAGCGAGGAGACGTGCAGCAGCACGCCGGAGGCGCGGTATTCCGGCGGAAACGGCGGAAGCATCATCCGTCGGCCGTCGTCGGTCATGCCGATCTTGGACCGGGAGAGCCCAGCGCGGTGTTCACCATCTCTCGGGCCTCGCTGACGATGGCGTCGAGGTGACCCTCGTCCTTGAAGCTTTCCGCGTAGATCTTGTAGACGGCCTCGGTGCCCGACGGTCGCGCCGCGAACCAGCCGCTGGTGGCGACGACCTTCAGGCCATCGATCGGAGCATTGTTACCGGGGGCGCGGCTCAGCTTGGCAGTGATCGGCTCGCCGGCCAATTCAGACTCTTTGACGGCCGCAGGCGACAGTTTTTCCAGCCTCGCCTTCTGCTCGGCTGTCGCCGGCGCGTCGATACGTGTGTACAGTGGGTCGCCAAATTCAGCTGTGAGTGCACGGTAATGCTCGCCCGGGTCCTTGCCGGTGCGGGCAGTGATCTCGGCGGCGAGCAGATCCATGATCGGGCCGTCCTTGTCGGTCGTCCACACGCTGCCGTCATGCCGCAAGAAGCTGGCGCCGGCGCTCTCCTCGCCGCCAAAGCAGCACGAGCCGTCGAAAAAACCCGGCACAAACCATTTGAAGCCGACCGGCACCTCCAACAGGCGACGGCCGAGCTTGTGCACGACACGGTCGATCATGCTGCTGCTGACCACGGTTTTGCCGATCGCCGCCCGTGCGGACCAGTGCGGTCGATGCGCCAGCAGGTAAAGGATCGCCACCGACAAATAATGGTTCGGGTTCATCAGCCCGGCCGACGGCGTGACGATGCCGTGCCGATCGGCGTCGGTATCGTTGGCAAAGGCGACCTGATAGCGATCCTTCAACCCGACGAGCCTAGCCATCGCGTAAGGGCTGGAGCAATCCATGCGGATCTCGCCGTCGTGGTCGACGGTCATGAACGAGAAGGTCGGATCGACCCTTGGATTGACGACAGCAATGTTCAGCTTGTAGACGGCGTTGATCGGTTCCCAGTAATGCACAGCCGCGCCGCCGAGCGGGTCGACGGCGAGCTCGAGGCCGGCTGCGCGGATTGCCTCCATGTCGACGACGTTGCGCAGGTCATTGACGTAGGGCAGGACGAAATCTTCCTGGTGCGTCGTGTCCGCATTGAAGGCAGTGGTGAAGCCCACTCGCTTCACTCCGGCATTGCCGTTCCGCAGAAGTTCATTGGCTCGGTTCTCGACCCACTCGGTCACGTCGGTATCTGCCGGACCGCCATTGGTCGGGTTGTACTTGAACCCGCCATCCTCCGGCGGGTTGTGCGAGGGGGTGATGACAATGCCGTCGGCGAGATGCTCGGCGCGGGCGCGGTTGTAGACCAGGATGGCGCGCGAGATGACCGGGGTCGGTGTGAATCCGTCGTCTCGCTGGATGATGGTCTGCACCTCGTTGGCCGCCAGAACTTCGAGCGCGGTGCGCTGGGCCGGTCCGGAAACTGCATGGGTGTCCTTCCCCATGTAGAGCGGGCCATCGGTGCCATGGGCGCGCCGGTAGTCGCAGATGGCCTGAGTGATGGCGAGAATGTGGGCTTCGGTGAACGACCCGCGCAGCGGCGAGCCGCGATGCCCGCTGGTGCCAAAGCTCACCAGCTGCCCGGGATCATCGAGATCAGGCTTGCGCTCAAAATAGTCGCGTTCGAGCTGGGCCGGATCGATCAGCATTTCCTTTGGCGCCGGCTTGCCTGCCAGGGGTGAAATGGTCATGTGTGCGATCCTTTCTATGGCACCGGACACGGCTTGGCATTCCAGATCTCGGCGGCGTATTGGGCAATCGTGCGGTCGCTGGAGAACTTCCCGGAACCGGCGACGTTCAAGATAGCCTTGCGTGCCCACGCGTCGCCGTCGGCGTACAACTCGGTCAGCCTGCGGTCTGCCTCGAGATAGGATTTGAGGTCCGCCAGGTGCATGTAATGGTCCCCATGGGTCAACAGGGCGTCCCATAGCGGAGCAAAGATGCCGGGCTCGTAACGGCTGAAATAGTCGGACGAGATCAGATCCAACGCCGCGCGGGTTTCTGGCTCATGGTCATAATGCCAATGCGGGTTGTACCAGCTGCGGCTGCTAGCCACCTGATCTGCGGTCAGGCCGAACAGGAAGAAGTTCTCTTCGCCGGCTTCTTCGGCCATCTCGATCGTGGCGCCGTCGCGCGTGCCGATCGTTAATGCCCCATTCATCATGAATTTCATGTTGCTGGTGCCGCTGGCCTCGTAGCCGGCGGTCGAGATCTGATTGGAGACATCGGCGGCGGGGATCAGCCGCTCGGCCAGCGAAACACAGTATTCGGGCAGGAACACCACCTTGAGACGGTCGCGGGTCGCGGGATCGCCGTCGACCGCGCCAGCCAGGTTGTTGATGAATTTGATGATCAGCTTGGCCAACTGATAGGCCGGCGCTGCCTTGCCGCCGAAGAAGAAGGTCCGCGGCGCGATCTCGAGGCCGGGCTTGTCCCGCAGTCGGTTGTACAGCACCACAATGCGCAACGCATTGAGCAGTTGCCGCTTGTATTCGTGGATGCGCTTGATCTGGCAATCGAAAATGGTGTCCGGGTCGACGACCTGGCCGGACGTGGATTTGAGCCAATCGGCAAAATGCGACTTGGCGTCGCGTTTGGCTTTGCGGACCTCGCCGCGAAAAGCGCTGTCTTCGGCAAGGGGTTTGAGCTTGTTCAATCGACCGAGATCGGTCACCCAGCCGTCGCCGATCGCCCCGGTGATCGTGCCGGCCAGCGCCGGGTTCGCCAACAGCAGCCAGCGGCGCGGGGTGACGCCGTTGGTCTTGTTGTTGAAGCGCTCCGGAAACATCTCGGCCAGGTCCTTGACCGTCATTGTGCGCAATAGCCCGGAATGGATCGCGGCCACGCCATTGGTGCTGTGCGAGCCGACGATGGCGAGGTTGGCCATGCGGATCTTTCGCTCGGAACCTTCCTCGACGAGGCTGATGCGTTGAACGCGTCCTTCGTCGCCCGTAAAGCGGGTCCGGACGGCGTCCAGCAAGCGCCGATTGATCTCGAGGATGATCTCCAGGTGGCGCGGCAGCATGCCCTCGAACCAGGCGAGCGGCCATTTCTCCAGCGCTTCCGGCAATAGCGTGTGGTTGGTGTAGGCCAGAGCTCTTTGCGTGAGGTCCCAGGCCTGGTCCCAGCCGAGATGCGCATCGTCGAGCAGGATCCGCATCAACTCCGGCACCGCCATCGTCGGGTGCGTATCGTTCAGCTGAATCGCGACTTTGTCAGGGAATGTGTTCCAATCGGCATTGCCGCGACGGAAGCGCCGCACCAGATCGGCCAGCGAGCAGGCGACCAGAAAATACTCCTGAACAAAGCGCAGTGCCTCTCCCATGCTGGTGGAGTCGTCGGGATACAGCACCCGGGTCAAGGATTCGGCTGCGAGAGTGCCGGCCAACGCTCCGACGAAATCGCCGCGGCTGAATGCCTGAAAGTCGAAATAGTCGGGGGCGGCGGCGGCCCACAGACGCAGCGTATTGATGGTCTTGCCGCCGTAGCCGATTACGGGCCGATCAAACGGGATACCTATCAACGCGGAGCGGCCGGGTACGGGGCGCAATTGTCCACCAACCATCTCGAAAGAGCAGTTGAGTTTGACTTCGACCGTCTCGTTGGGACGAGGGACCTCCCAGGGATCCTGCCGACGCAGCCAGTTGTCCGGCTGTTCATGCTGCCAGCCGTCTTGGATGGTCTGTTTGAAGATGCCATATTCGTAACGCAGCCCATAGCCCATCGCCGGCAATTGCATCGTCGCCATCGAGTCGAGAAAGCAAGCCGCAAGGCGCCCGAGCCCGCCGTTTCCGAGGCCGGCGTCGGGTTCTTCTTCGATGAGGCCGATCCAATCGACGTTCTGCTGCTCGGCGATTCGCTTCGCGAAGGGATCGAGCAGAAGGTTGGTGATATTGTTGGTTAGCGAGCGCCCGATCAGAAATTCCATAGACATGTAGTAGATCCGCTTCGGGTCCTCGCGGTCGTAGGTGCTTTCTGTCCGCACCCAGCGTTGTGAGAGGACATCCCGCGCCGAGCGGGCGGCCGCCTCAAACTGTTCGCGCGGTCCGGCAGCGTTCGGAGCGACGATGTCGTCGAAAAGCAGATGCCGCTCATACAAGGCGTCGTCAGTTCCGGAGAACCGGATCGGACCGCAGCCATATTGCGCAATAAGGACCTGCCCGAGGTCCGATAGAGAAAGGTCCTGCTTGGTTTCCGATCGCTTTGAACGCTTTGAAGCCATTTCATTCACTTCGCTCATGGCGACTTATTCTCCTCGCCGGAGGTCAGATCGGGTCTCGTCTCGATATGCTCCGTTTCGTTCCACAGCCGGATTGCCGGCACGGCCAGGTTGTGTTCGTACCCCAGCGCGCTGAGGCTAGCGGTGCCCAGCAGGAAATGCTGGCCGCCCGCCTCGTCGAGACCGAGCCAGCGGGGGGCCAGCACCCGCAGGAAATGCCCGTGCGAAAAAACCAGCACGTCGCCCCGGACGGCGCGCAGCCGCTCGATGACGCGGTCGGCCCGCGCGCCGACCTGTTCCGGCGTTTCTCCCCCGGGGCAGCCGTCGCGGAACAGTTGCCAGTCCGGGCGCTCGGCGTGAATGTCCGCGGTGCGGAGGCCTTCATATTGGCCGTAATCCCACTCGACCAGGTCGGGATCGATTTCGGCCGCGGCGCCAAAGCCGGCCAGTTCGCAGGTGCGGACCGCGCGCTTCAAGGGACTGGTGAACACCTTGGCAAAACGGAGGCCGCGCAACCGCCGGCCAAGGGCGCGAGCATTCCGTTCGCCGCGCTCGGTCAATGGCAGATCGGTCCGGCCGGTGTGCTGCCCCGAGAGGCTCCAGGCAGTTTCGCCGTGCCGCGCCAGGTAGACAGCAGAAAGCAACTCGCTCATGCGGGTCCCTTCGCTAGAACGGCCACTGCCAGTTCGTGATTTCCGGCGTATCCACCCCGAACTCCCAGGCGCGGTTCTTACATGCGATCTGTTGGTTGAGCAGGGCCTCGCGAGCGCTCGACCCGGTGACGCGGAAACGCGGCATGCGGTCGATCGCGTCGATGGCGAGGCTGAAGCGGTCGGCTTGATTACGAATGGCCAGCTCCAGCGGCGTGTTGATGTTGCCCTGCTCCTTATAGCCGCGCACGTGAATGTGGTCCTGATGCGGCCGATGGTAAGTGAGCCGGTGGATCAGCCACGGGTAGGCGTGGAAATTGAAAATCACCGGCTTGTCGGGGGTGAAGAGGGCCTCGAACTCGCGATCGGTCAGCCCGTGCGGGTGCTCCGTATTCGGCACCAGTTTGAACAAATCCACCACATTCACGAACCGGACCTTTACGTCGGGCAGGTATTGGCGCAGCAAGGCAGTGGCCGCTAGCGACTCCATTGTCGGGCAGTCGCCGCAGCTCGCCATCACGACGTCGGGTTCGGCGCCCTGGTCATTGCTCGCCCAGTCCCAGATGCCGACGCCCTTTGTGCAGTGCTCGATCGCGGCTTCCATGTCCAGGTACTGGAGATGCACCTGTTTGTCGGCGATGATGACGTTGACGTAATTGACGCTCCGCAGGCAATGGTCGGCAACCGACAGCAAGCCGTTGGCGTCGGGCGGCAGGTAGATGCGGACTACATTGGGACTCTTGTTGGCGACCACGTCGAGGAAGCCGGGGTCCTGGTGCGTGAAACCATTGTGGTCCTGGCGCCAGACCAGCGCCGTGATAAGCAGGTTGAGCGACGCCACCTTGGCACGCCAGGGCAGCTCATTGCACTTTTCCAGCCACTTGGCATGCTGGTTGAACATCGAATCAATGACGTGGATAAACGGCTCATAGCTGTTGATCAAACCGTGCCGTCCGGTCAGCAGGTAGCCCTCCAGCCATCCTTCGACGGTGTGCTCGCTGAGCATCTCCATGACGCGGCCCTCGGGAGCGAGTTCGCCGCCATCGGCGTCCTCCGGAAAGTACTCCCCCAGCCACACCTTCTTGGTGACGTCGTAGAGTGCCTCCAGCTTGTTTGACTGCGTCTCGTCCGGCCCGAAGACGCGGAAGTTCCGCGTGTTCAGCCGCGTGACTTCGCGGAGGAAGTTGCCGAGGGTGGGGACGTTGCCGGCCAGGGTTGCCCCAGGTTTCTCGACCTTGACCGCCGATTGACGGAAGTCGGGCATGTCGAGCGGCCGGCGCAACAGACCGCCGTTGGCGATCGGGTTTGCACACATCCGCCGGGTGCCCGCGGGAGCGAGCGCCTTCAACTCGGGGAGCAGGCGCCCCTTGTCGTCGAACAGCTCCTCCGGCCGGTAACCGCGCAGCCAGCTTTCCAGCAACTTCAAGTGTGCGGGGTTGGCGGCGACGTCCGTAATCGGGATCTGATGGGCCCGCCAAAAGCCTTCGAGGTAGTGCCCGTCCACCTCGCGCGGGGCGGTCCAACCCTTGGGGCTGCGCAGGATGATGACAGGCCAGCGCGGCCGAAAGGCCTTGCCGGTCCGCCGCGCCTTTTCCTGAATCTCGCGGATTTCCAGAACGCAGTGCTCCAGGGTCGCCGCCATCGCCTGGTGCATGCTCTCGTGATCGCTGCCTTCCACGAAATACGGAGTGTACCCGTAACCGACGAACAGCGCCTTCAGCTCGTCGTGGCTGATGCGGGCCAGGATCGTGGGGTTGTTGATCTTGTAGCCATTCAAATGCAGGACCGGCAGCACCGCGCCGTCGGTGATCGGGTTGAGGAATTTGTTGCTGTGCCAACTGGTGGCGAGAGGCCCCGTCTCGGACTCGCCGTCGCCCACCATCACGAGGGCGATCAGGTCCGGGTGGTCGTAGGCCGCCCCGTAAGCGTGCGAGATGCTGTAGCCCAGCTCGCCGCCCTCGTGGATACTGCCGGGCGTTTCGGGGGTGGCGTGGCTGCCGATGCCGCCAGGGAAGGAGAACTGTTTGAAGAAGCGCTGCAGTCCCGCGGCGTCCTCGCTCTTTTCCGGGTAGATCTCGGAGTACGTCCCCTCGAGGTAAGCCTGGGACAGTACGGCGGGCGCCCCGTGCCCGGGGCCACTGATGTAGATCGCGTTGAGGTCGTACTTTTTGATCAGCCGGTTGAAGTGGGTGTAGGTAAAGCTTTGACCGGCGTCCGAACCCCAATGGCCCAGCAGCCGCGGCTTTATATGCTCCAGGGTCAGCGGCTCTCGCAGCAGGGGGTTGGCCTTGAGGTACAGCATACCGAGGCAGAGATAGAGACTCGCACGCCAGTACGCGTCGATCCTGCGCAACTCGTCGGGACTGAGCGGCTTCCCCTCGATCGTCGAGCGCGCCGTGCCGTAGGCAGAGATGGCGCCGTCCGAGCGAAGCGCCTCGTAGGTGGGGGTGCTCGTCATCCTGATGCTCCTCATCCGGGTGGAAGACGCGTTGTGTTACGTTGATTCGGGTTTCAGCTCGGAAATCGGTCCGGAGCGGCCGTCGGTTCGAACAAATAGCGCCGCCACGGAGCGAGGCGCCACGCGGTATTGCGTTCCGGGCACCGGCGGGGCGGCAGCGGCATCCATGATGTCCTCGGGCGATTCGAGCGAGGTGTCGATCCACCGCTGCCAGCCGGCGACTGTCTCGGCAGGCGTGAGCGGCAGGTCGAAATCGAGCGCCTCCCAATAGGCGTTGAACATGACATGCAGCCAGAGTGGGATTTGGCGTTGGCGCGATCGCACGGTGAAGGCAAGGCTGTGAGAACAGTCACTCCAGTCCGGCCTGGCGAGCCGGATGCCGTGCCAGTCGATCTCGGCCCGGCGCAGCAGCTCGTTGAGGCTCAGCTCGAGAGTTTCCTCATCGCTCATTCCCAACATCTGGAGA
>Ga0209039_10003007_pt1 | contig 13589 bp, 10 predicted proteins | sample BogFormECP12_OM1_FD_188238 | JGI IMG/M metagenome (GOLD analysis project Ga0209039, IMG submission 188238) | Bog forest soil microbial communities from Calvert Island, British Columbia, Canada - ECP12_OM1 (SPAdes) (version 2) | ecosystem: Environmental > Aquatic > Freshwater > Wetlands > Bog ...
CCGAGCCGTTCCATGATCCTCTGGAAGCGGCGCACGGAACCGTCCTGGTCCCAGGGCGTCATCGCCGCGGCGCGTTCGATCGAGGCACCCTGCAGGCGCCAGTTGCCGTCAGCCTCGCGCGTGATGGTGAAGGCCCGCGGGTCTTCCACCGGCCGGTAGACCGGCATGGCCGGAGCAGACTCTTCCTGAGGCGGGATCTCAGCCAGCGTTTCAGCAGCTTTCAGCAGCAGCTCATGCACGTGGGTGCGCGCCAGGGCTGAGATCGCCATCGACTCGTAGCCGCGTTGCTTAAGCTCCTTCTTCAGCTTCGTCCAGCGGATCTGTACCTCCGGCTGGTCGATTTTGTTGAAGGCCACGATCTGGGGCTTCCTGGCGAGGTTCGGGTCAAAGAGCGCCAGTTCCGAGTTGATCTGGGAGAAATCAGCCAGCGGATCCTCCGCCAGACCGTCCAGGAGGTGGATCAGTACCCGGGTCCGCTGGATATGGCGCAGGAACTCAAAACCCAGGCCCGCGCCCTGCGAGGCGCCCTCGATCAACCCGGGGATATCCGCCAGGACCAGGCTCGTTTCCCCGTCCAGGTCCGCCACGCCCAGATTGGGTTCCAGGGTGGTGAAAGGATAGGGGGCGATCTTGGGTGTGGCATGGGTCAGGACGGAGAGCAGGGTGGACTTGCCCGCATTGGGCACCCCCACAATTCCGATATCGGCGATCAACTTGAGCACCAGACGCAGGCGCTTTTCCTGGCCCGGCTCGCCGCGCTCGGCCGTGCGCGGGGTCTGGTTAATCGAGTTTTTGAAATGGGTGTTGCCGCGTCCGCCGCGCCCGCCCTTGCAGACCACGAGGCGCTCTCCGGCGGCGGTCAGGTCGCCAAGCAGTTCCCCGCCGGGCAACAGGGTCACGACCGTCCCAGGCGGAACCAGGATGGTCAGCTCCGGTGCGGACTTGCCGGACTTGTTGTTCGAACCGCCTCCCCGCCCGTCCTCCGCCACATACTGGATGGTGTGGCGGAACGCCGACAGCGTGTTCAGGGTGGAACGCACTTCCAGAACCACATCTCCGCCGCGGCCGCCGTCCCCCCCGTCCGGGCCGCCGCGCGGCACGTACTTCTCGCGCCGGAAGTGCACCATCCCGTCGCCGCCTTTTCCAGATCTGACCAGAATTTCAGCTTCATCGATGAACATGATTGGTTCGCCTTGGAAATATGATAACGTGTGCTACTCTGCGTATATGAATGGCCCCATGATTGAATCAGGAACTTGGGAAAACCATCCACATGAAGGGATGACATGGGGAATGGGGGATCGAGGCGTATCCTAAACCCATTGGATCCTGACCTGGTCTCCAATGGCCTTGAATTCGCTATCGCCTGTCACCAAATCTGCCATTTTTAGGTTGGCCATCGCCGCCGCATAACAATCGGCGTAGGACATTTTGTACTTTGACTTGAAGCGGGCAGCTTCCCTGGTCAAGTCCCAATCCACATCCTCAAACTGGATCCGCAAGTCGCGCAATATCTTGATGCTGTTTTCCGCTTCTTCCTCGGAGATTTCACGGGCGATGATATACCAGACTTCACCCGCGTTGACGACGGTCATGAATAGCGGGATTCCTGCTTCATGCGCACCGGCAATCACATCCGCAACCTGCCGACCGGACGGTTCATCTTCAAGATAAGCGATGACCGACCAGGAATCAAGAACGACTGCTTTGGGTTTGCGCGGCATCCTAGATTTCCTTTTCCCGCTGTTTCTCGGCCATTAATGCCTTCATCAGCCCTTTCCCTTTATATTTTCCCCGCAGAGAATTGACATACTCGCGGGTAATGGGGGTGAGGATGATCTTTTTAGTTTGTTCATCCACGTCGATTTGAAGGTAAGTCCCTTCTTTGACGCCTAATCTGCGCCGGATTTTTGATGGGATGACTACCTGTCCCTTTGAAGTAACAATTGTCTCCATGGGTTTCTCCTTCCGGGGTTGTCTAATAATATAACATTGATGTTGATGTAAGTCAATATATAAATGTCTTACAAATATTTAGTTTCGTAAATTAAAGAGCCGGGCGGGTGATCTGTCCGGCTCTTTTTGGTCATTAGCTCAGAGAAGGCTTATTTTTTCTTCCCGAACCTCTTCACGAGGATATCCTCCAAAGTCGGCTGGCCGATCTCCTGCAGTTCATAGCGCACGCGCTGCGAGGGCTTGTCCAGTTTGATGACCCGCCTCAGATCGATCGGCGTGCCGATCAGGACCAGGTCCACATCGGCCTTGCGGATGGTGGCCTCCAGATCCTTCATCTGAGCCGCTCCGTAGCCCATGGCCGGAAGAATGGGGCCCGTCTTCGGATATTTCTGGTAGGTGGCGGCAATGGACCGGACCGCGAACGGGCGCGGGTCGACGATCTCGGCCGCTCCGAAGCGCTGTGCGGCCACATAGCCGGCTCCATAGGCCATCTCACCGTGGGTCAGGGTCGGACCATCCTCGATGACCAGGACCCGCTTGCCGCGAATGGCGCCGGGATCCTCCACAAAGAGCGGCGATGCGGCTTCAATGACCGTTGCGTTGGGGTTCAGCTGGCGCAGGTTTTCACGGACCCTCAGGACCGCATTCGGGTCCGCCGTGTCGACCTTGTTGATGACGATCACATCGGCGTTACGGGCGTTGACCTCGCCAGGGTGGTAGCGGCTCTCATGCCCGGGCCGGTGCGGGTCGGCAACCACGATCTTCAGGTCTGAGACGTAGAATGAGAAATCATTATTGCCGCCATCCCACAGGACGATGTCGACCTCCTGCTCGGCGCGGCGCAGGATCTTCTCATAGTCCACGCCGGCATAGACAATGACCCCGTTGTCGATATGGGGCTCGTATTCTTCGCGCTCTTCGATCGTGCACTCGTGCTTGTCCAGGTCGGCATAGGTGGCAAAGCGCTGGACCTCCTGCTTCACAAGGTCCCCATAGGGCATCGGATGGCGGATCGCCGCGACCCGGTAGCCCAGAGAGCGGAGGATCAGCGAAACACGCCGGGTGGTCTGGCTCTTGCCCGAACCGGTGCGGACCGCGCAGATCGAAACGACCGGCTTGGTCGATTTGACCTGGGTGGACTTCTCACCCATCAGGCGGAAATCCGCGCCCGCGGCGAGCACCATGGAAGCCTTGTGCATGACCACTTCGTGCGGCACGTCTGAATAAGCAAAGATGACCTGGTCCACCTTCAGCTTTTTCACAAGCTGGATCAGGTCTTCTTCGGCATGGATCGGGATGCCTTTGGGGTAGCGCTTGCCGGCCAGCTGCGGCGGGTACGTGCGGCCTTCGATATCCGGGATCTGGGTCGCCGTGAAGGCGACCACCTCATAGTCCGGATTATCCCGAAAGGCGACGTTGAAGTTGTGAAAGTCGCGCCCTGCGGCGCCCATGATGAGGGTACGGATGGGGGTCATGCAAATTCTCCTTCAGAAAAGATGAATTTCAGCTAAAAGCATCCCTCCGCCCTAAGCGGACAGCGTTCCGCCCGGACCGCGGAGCTCCTGCGCTTCAATGGAGCCCCGGGAAGTTCCCGGGCGAGCGGCGGGAAACAGGGATGTCGCTGATCTTCGCAGCCGGATTCCCGGCTACGTCACATCACTTCTGGGGCTGTGATGCCCAAAAGCGCCAAGGCATTGGCCAGGGTCTGGCGGGAGGCGGCGACCAGCCGCAGGCGGGCGGCCTTTTCCGCTTCGGACTCGGCCTGAAGCACGGGCACGGCGTGATAAAAACTATGAAAGGCATTTGCCAGTTCGTAGACATAATTGGCAACGACCAGCGGACGGTATTCCTCGGCTGCCTGATCGACGGTGGTGGGAAACCGCGAGATCAGGTCAATGATCTGGATTTCATGGCTGGTCAGGGGGTGGTCAAACGGGGCCTCGGAGGGGATATTTCCGGCCTTTTTCAGGATGCTGTTCGCCCGAACGTAGGCGTTCTGGAGATAGGGTCCGGTGTGGCCTTCGAAGCTGAGCGCATCGTCGATGTCAAAGACGATGTCCTTGTTGTTGTCCACCGAGAGCATGGCATACTTCAGCGCGCCCAGGCCGATTTGCCGTGCGATCGTCCGGCGTTCAGTGTCCGGCATATCCGGGGTCCGCTCCCCCATGGCGGCCAGGGCCCGTTCCTCGGCCTCATCCGCCACATCCTTGAAAAGCACCAGGATCCCTTTCCGGGCGGACATTGCCCCCTCCGGCAGGCTGACGAATCCATAGCCCAGGTGAAAGCATTTCTCGGCCTGCTTGAAACCCATCAACTCCAGGATCTTAAAGGCCTGCTGCAGATGCATGCTCTGGCGAACATCCACGACGTAAATGGAACGGTCGACGTGATACTGCTCGAACTTGACCTTGGCCAGGGCCAGGTCCTTGGTCAGGTAAAGGGTCGTCCCATCACTGCGCAGGACGACGTTGGTGCGGTATTTTTCCTTTTTCAGCCCCAGCTTCTCGTCGATCTTGACCACCACCGCCCCTCCCTGGGGACGTTCATCGTCGGCGATACCGCGCTGGATCAACTCGTCAACGATCTCCTTGGCCGGCTCATCGACTTCACTCTCGAAAAACCAGACATCCATCTTAATATCGAGCATCTCAAAGACCGCCCGGATCTCGTCGAGGCTCCACTCGCGCGTCCGGCGCCACAGCTCACGCACCTCGGGATCCCCCACGTCCCACCGGCGGTACAGCTCGCGCCGTTCCAGATCGTACGCTTCGCGCTGGGCTTTTTGTGCCGGGGTCTCGTCCTCGGCCGGTTCAAACAGTTTGGTCGCCTCGACATAGATCTTCAGCAGCCACTGCCCGCGTTCATGAACCCCGTTCGGCTCCTGGCCCAGGTGGAACTTCCGGTAGGCCCAGAGGATGGTGATCACCCCCAGTCCGATGTCCCCTGGGTAGGTCGCCCGGATGGTGTCAAATCCGGCAAACTGCACGATGCGCGCCAGCGCCTCACCCAGAATGCCGTTGCGGGCGTGACCGATATGGATCGAATGATGCGTGTTCGGCTGGATGTATTCGACCATGACCCGCTCGCCCCTGGCAGACCCCGCCCCGAAGCGGTCGCCCTGCTCCAGAACCATATCCACCACCCGGCGGGCATACTCCGAGGTGGAATAGTACAGATTGAGATAACCTTTCACGGCCTCCGCACGACTGATTCCAGGGGTAGGGAGCACGGCCGCTTTCACCTGCTCGGCGATCTCCTGGGCGCGCTGCGGCACCGCCACCTTTTTGCCCGAACGGGCTTCATCGGCCGCGGTCTGGAAAAAGGAGGTGGAAATGCCCCACTCGCCATTGAACGGGATCGGCATCCATTTCAACGCGGCGAGCGGGATGCCCTGCCCGGTACAAAAGGCCCTGATCTTGTCTTCGATGGATTGCTGTTCTGCCAGGAACATGGCTCACCTTTGCGGTGGTGATTATATCATCCCGACCGGAGCCTGAGAGCCAGCGGACTCTTCCAGGCTCGCGGCTATGTCCTCGGCATGATGGACGGGTGCCTTCCTGGAATGGGTCCATTTTCCGCGGACGACCCTTTAATGGAAAAGCGGGAGCACGAATGCTCCCGCTTCGATCTGCGCCTGGGGTTGGAAATTATTCCGACTTCTTGGTCGCCCGGCTGCGCGGCGACGTTTTCTTGGTTTCCGCTTTGGCCTTGGGCTCGGACTTGGCCCTGGTCTCGGGCTTGGCCTCGCCTTCGGGCATGGCTTCCACCTCGGGTTCTTTGGGGGTTGTCCGTCTGCGGGCGGGTTCCTTCTTCGGCTTGGCGGCCGTCTCTGGCTCCGCCATCACCGGCGCAGCCATTTCGGTCTTCGCCGGCATGGGTCCCAATTTCGCGAACGCCTTCATCAGCCGGCTCTTGCGGCGGGCGGCATTATTCTTATGAAGCACACCTTTCTGAGCGGCCCGATCCAGCTGGGAAATCGCTTCCAGCAGAGCTTTCGGGGTGTTCTCCGGGTCACTCGCCGCCATGGCGGCGCGGGCGTTCTTGACCGCCGTTCGCGCCGCCCCGCGATAGACGCGGTTGCGCAGACGACGTTTGTCATTCTGCCGATTACGCTTGATTTGAGACTTGATATTAGCCACTTACTTCCTCCAAAATGAATCCGGATGCACGGCGGATTATTGTACAGCAGGGCAGAGAATCTGTCCAGACCGGGCGGGCCCGATTTGCCGGCGGATTCGACCTTGAAAGGACCGTTCAGGAGATCTTCTCAAAACGCTCGGCCGGTGTATTGCATATCGGGCATTTGCCGTCCGGCCGCCCGACGTGGGTGAACCCGCAGATTGGACAGACATAATACTCCTGCGCCGGGAAATCCCGGCCTTGCTGGAGAGAGTCGGCCGCCTGCCGGTAGAGGTTCTCATGGATCTTTTCAACTTCCAGCGCGTAGCGGAAGGACCGGGCGGCACGCTTCTCCCCCTCCGCCTCGGCATCCGCCAGCATGGGCGGGTACATGCTGGCCACTTCATAATTTTCCCCGCCGATGGCGGCTTGCAGGTTCTCGGCGGTGGACTGGACCCCGTCCATGGCCCGGAAATGATTCTGGGCGTGGACCGTCTCGGCAGCTGCGGCCGCCCGGAACAAGCGGGCGATCCCGGGAAAACCCTCTTCATCAGCCTTCATGGCAAAGGCCAGATACTTCCGGTTGGCCTGCGATTCGCCGGCAAAGGCGGTTTTCAAATGATCGATGGATTTGGACATGCTGGACTCTCCTTTTTTAAAGTCTGGCTCATTTTAGCGGTACCATCCCGATTAAAGCATAAATCACGGCTTTGACCATCCCCGAGCCGTCATTATTCCAGGGTGACCAATTTCCTCTATTTGGACCGGATCCGGGTGGTCCCTGCCAACCGAGCGAGCAAGCGGTGAACGGTTGACGTCCCCCCCCAGAACGGGTATGATGAAATGGCTTCAGGCTGGCCAGGCGGTCGCGGCCCGGCGCTTCGGCGCCGGGTCGAGGAAAGTCCGCACTCCACAGGGCACGGCGCCGGGGAAATCCCGGGACGGGGCAACCTGCCGGAACAGGGCCACAGAAACAGACAGCCTCCGCCTTTCGGGGAGGAGGTGATGGTGAAAAGGCGGTGTAAGAGACCACCGGCGCCCGCAGCGATGCGGACGGCCAGGCAACCCCCGCCGGGAGCAAGGCCAAGCAGGGGCAAGACGCGGCTCGCGTCGTTTGAGCCCCGGGTAGGCCGCCCAGAGAGATGACCGCCCAGGTAGGGAGTCGGGATGGAACTCTTCGGAGCGTAAACCGACCACACCCCACTGGACAGAATGCGGCTTATCGGCCGGCCTGAGGCGATGCCATAAAAAAGCCGGACAGGTTCGAAACACCTGTCCGGCTTGCGTTAAGGGTGGAGATCAGGGCTGGATGTAAATGGTGTAATCGAAGACCTGCTTCCCGGCCGGATAATCATTCGTGCCATCGTTGAGCGGGGCCGTGAAGGTGGCGGTGGTGACGGCCTCGTTCTGGCCGCTACTCCAGTCGGTCAGTCCCAGCACGTACGTCTGGCACTGCTGGCTGCCGGTGGAAGAGGGACCGGTGATCTTGAAAAACTTGCCGGGGTCGACCGCCTGCCCATTCAACGTGAAGGCGAGCTCGATCTTGTTCAGATTGTCGGTCAGGGTGGCTTGATCCTTGGCGCACCAGCCCCAGGCCCACAAGAGAGGCTGCGATTGGGAAAGGGCGATCGTATAGGTGAACGTCTTGGGGACGGTGAGCATATCCTGGTTCGTGTATTGCTCGCGGGCCAGGCTCTCGAAGGGGCTGGCGCTCGAGAGCACTCCCTGGGTCTCATCGGTGCTCATCATCCGGGGTGGGGACGCGGGGGTCACCCCGGCACCGGCCGGTTGCAGGACGGCATTCTCCGCGGCCTGCAGCACGACATCCTGGGTGCTGACGGCCGTGGTCGCATCCACCGGCACGCGCAAGGTCGGCTGGACCCCTTTTCCTTCCAGGAAAAGGCTGCCATCCGGCAGCAGGTAGCGGATGGTCGGCACCTGCATGGAGAACCCCGCCGGGAGCTTGATCTGGCCGGCACCCACATCGCCGAAGGCTCCGCCGGTCGGATACTGTCCGACCACGATCATGCCCGGGACGTGGCTGAAGCCGTAGGCCTCCTCTTCACAGGCGCTGTAGCAGGCCGGGCCGACCAGCAGGGCTTCCTTATCGAAATGGTATTGTTCAACGTCAGGCGTGAGCTGGGCCGGTACGCCCTGCGGTTCGAACTTGCCGGTCGTATCATTGTACTGCTCGGGCTGGCCCATGGTGAGGGTCTGATTGGAGAGGAAGCCGGCCAGTCCGACTGGATTGCCGCCGTTGTTGTAGCGCAGGTCGATGATGATCCCGGGGACCTTGTCGGCCTGGAAGGTGTCCAGGGCGCGCTGGAAGAGGCGGATGATCAGGTTCAGATCGTCATCGTACGTATTGATGGAGACGTAACCGACACCGGAGGGGAGGACCTTATAATCCACAGGCAGCAGCGGGTTGGTATCCACGCCATAGTAAAGCGAGGTGCGGTCGAAGCTGTCCGTCTCGGCGATGGCCTTCAGGGAAACCGTCTGGGTCGGACCGCCCGGGTTGGCATAAGTGACACTCGCCTGGGTGCCGGGCGTCGTGCGCAGCAGGTAACGGGCCTGCTGGTAGCGGACAGCCCAAGCGGTCGATTCCGGCAAGTCCCAGGGTTTGACCGCGCTGATGGCGTCCTTGATCGGCTGTCCATTGAAGGCGGTCACCACCGCTCCCACTTTCATCCCCGCCTGCGCCGCCGGGCTGTTATCCAGGACAAATACGACCATGACACTGCCATCATCGAGTTCACGGATGGCAAAGCCGTAGCCTCCGGAGACCGCAGCCGTAAAGAGCTGTTGCTCCACGCTGCCCCCGTCCAGACCGGTGTGTTTATCCTTGAAAGCCCAGGTGAAATCGCGCAGGGCCAGGTAGAAAGCGCCGGCATCCTGGTTCTGCTCGGCCTGCTGGACCCTCGGCCGGATCTGGCTGGCCAGGGTATCCCAATCCGGCTGCTTGCCGGGGATCCCGTTAAAGGCGTAATTCGTCTTGACGAACTGGAACATCTGGTCGAAGGCCGCGGTATAGGAAAGGGAAGAGAAATCCTTCACGGCGTAATCCGTCGGCTCGTAAAGGGTCAGGGTCGGCTGCGGCTGTTTGGTAAAGGTGAACGGGGCTTGGTCGAGATCGACGATGGTGTAACCCGCCGGGATCGGGGCCACGGGATCGTCCGACGTGAAGAGCTTCTTGTCCGCTCCGAAGCCGGTCGGGAAGGACTCGTTCCCGTCCGGGGCCCAGACGACCAGTTTTCCGCCGATCACCTCGTTGTTATTGGTCGAATCGATCTTGACCGAAGCCAGATAACTCGGCCAGCCGATGGCCTGGTCGTCGCCCTCCTCGTAAGGACCGCCCGTATAATTCGGCCAGTAGCTCACCGCGAAAACCTGAACGCCGGTGCCCTGCCGGCCGTCATGGGCCACATCCACGCGCACGCCCGTGGGTCGGGCCGGGAGCTGCAGGGTGTAGGTGCCGTGCTTGGCGGTCTTGTCCAGGGAGAGGAAACCCAGGGTCTGGGAGCTGACCGGGATCGCCCAGTTTTCGTTGCGGGCCACAAAACCGTACATGTCCACCAGGGCGACCGCATTTTCAACGAAGTAGGTGTTGATGATGGGATTGGAATAATCGAATGATCCCGTGATCTGATAGGGTTCGTTGGCGCTTGAGGCGGCGGATCCGCCGGCGCTGCTTGGATTGGTGGTTGTCAGGGGAAGGGTAAAGGCCCCGCAGGCGATCAGGGTAAAAGAGATCACCAAGGCTGTTGCTAGAACCCACATCCGATTTTTCATGGAAACACCTCTCTCACGGTTATGAAATAAGAGAGATTATACCTTTTTTCATCTATAATTAGAACCAAATGAAAATGGATCCGGAAATACAGGCCGAACTGGAACAGGCCGAGGCCGCCCGCTCGGCCGGGAACGAGGGCAAGGCGCGCGTCTGCGCCCGCCGGGCGGCCGGGATGGCGGCCCGCCTTTATTATCAACGCCACGGCATGCGGGTCGAATCCTCCAGCGCCTACTCCCTGCTCAGCACGCTCGCCGAGCTCCCCGGCCTGGATGAAGGGATACGCCAGGCCGCCCGGGACCTCACCCGCCGAGTCAATCCGGATTTCCGCCTCCCCCCCGGCGTGGATCTGATCGCGGAGGCAGGCGAGGTCTGCAAACAGCTTTCTTCCCTCTGAACCTGACCACCGATCAACGCTTCGGCCGGAATATGTGCCCGGGACTACGGCTCAACAGAGCCCGACTCCCGGGCCTATTTTTTTAAACCCCAAGACGAAAAATGACCGGGAGGGGCGATTCAAGAATTTCAAACTCGTATGCAGCCTGGAGGGGGGTCATTTAAAACTAACCTTACACGTACCTGTCAAGTGTCCTGCAGGGCTAGGATTTCCCATTCGGCTCTTTATAATAGAGGTTGGAAATGGACTATTAATTGACCCAATCATAACCTTATTCGGACATTATTTATCCTATTATGAAATCGTTTCGTTTCTCACGGTTGGTTCCACGGATCGCGATCTGCGTGGCAGTCCTCCTGCTGGCCGGATGCGCCCCCGGTTTAATTCCAAGCAGTGGAGGGGTGGCTGCCAAAGAAAGTGCGTTACAGACCGGACTGCCTGGCCGCGCCGCTTTCATCGACCAGATCAGGAACGGGCATGCCGACCAGATCACCGGAGTCTATGCCGACCAGATCTTTGCTTTGCCCGTTGTCCAGCAGCCTAGCGGGGAACCCGCGTTCATTTCCAGCCTCCCGGAAACCCTGACCCAATTCGCCTCGGCCTCCGCCTACGGCACGCTTGGATTTGTGGCCCATAATACCCTGGCTGGCCGGCTGTTTCCCGAACTGAAGGTCAACAGCACCTTCTCGGTGATCTACGGGGACGGGACCCTGTACCTTTACCGGGTGATTCAGATCCGCCATTTGAAGGCGATGGAGCCCGACAGCACTACCTCGAGCTATTTCGATGTGGATACGGGCAGCCAGCTCAGCTACCGCGATCTGTTCTTTCAGACCTACGGCCATCCTGGCTGGGCGATCCTGCAGACTTGCATCGCGGCCAATGGAATTGATTCATGGGGCAGATTGTTTATCATCGCAGACCGAGCCATGCCCGTTCGCGCCTCTTTGGCGAAATAACCCCCGCGTTCCTAAGTTCAGTCAAAGGAGTACCGTCACCATCATCCAAGGTGACGGTTCCTTCGAAATATCCCGCCGTCTCCCGGATCTTTTGCCTGTCCGCGATCCGCCCCGGCTGCCCTGTTTTGAGATGTTGGCGATCAAACAAATTCCTCCCCCACGAACCCATTCCAGTCCTCTGACGCCCGCGGCCGGGTCGTGCTGCCAGCGTCCCTTGCTGCCCAGGGAGCTGGTTCATCGGAACGGAAAAGACCACGCGCTGCCCATTCCTCCCGGCGCAGATCCTTGCGAAGCCGGCCGGCCATATACCGGATCCGACCTGGCTGAAATTGGCATCAAGCCGTCAGGTTATTGGGAAATCGCAGGTACGGGGAGGGTGATGGAAGAGGGGCTTTGAAGTTCAGGGAAGGCGACAACAATCAACCGATAAGTACTGTCATCGGATGGCCAGCAGGTTAGGAGGGTCAGGCGTTCATCCGAGGACGGCATCAGCCACTGGGCGTTCTGCAAGCGGACCGAGATGTCCTCAAATCGCTCGGGTAAGATCATTCTCGCCGCGACTTTGAAGAGAAAACTCTGGTTTCCCGCAGAAACCTGGATGAGGTCTCCCACATTCAGGTTGGCTATATTCTTAAACACCTCTCCGAATCCGTTATTATGGCCGTTAAGGACCGTATTGCCGGGAACCCCCAGCAAGGCGGAGGTATCCTGCCACCCCGCGACCGTCCCGTAAGGGACCAGCCATTGATAGTACTTGCGACCGTTATAGGTAATTTCCTGATACATGGTGGGCACGATGGGCGCATCCAGGGCGATCGCCGGAATCCGGATCCTATCCGGAACAAAACCCTGGTAAAAAGCGGCTGAGCCACTGGAGGGATTTGAAAAGGCATAATCCGAAGAAATCTGCGGCGGGTTAACGTTGGCGACGCCCTCATTGGGAGGGATCGAAATGGATCCATTGAGGTTGTCGGAAGGCAGGGGTAGATCCGGAGGGATGACCGCATCACCGCCGGGGATCGCGCCAGGGATCCTGTTTTGAGGAATGGCAACGGCATCCAAGGGGGAATGCAAACGCTGGTAGCCGGTCCAGCCGACGCTGACCGCCAGCCCAAGGAGCAGGACGCCTGAAAAAATCATCAGACCCTTAAAAATAAGTGGTTTCATCTTTATCGATGAGTCGCAAAAAATGATTTCATGGATCCCTGAGTGCCAGGAAGTGGGCCTTCCTGACACTCAAGGAGTCGATGCTCTTATTTATTATTCTTTATCTTCCGGCGGATGCCGATCACGACCAGACTCAAACCGGCGCAAGCCAGGGCAAAGGTAATCAGGATGTAAGGAAGGGAGTGGCGGAGTGGATTGGAATCTGCACCCGTCACCGGGATCAGGATGGGCGGGGTCTTGAGGCAGTCGGTCAAGGCGGGCGCGCTCGCCTGCAGGGCACCGTTCACAAACAGTTGCAGGACATCGGCGACGGACTGAATTCCCGTCAGGAAATAGATCGTCGAATCAGCTGGAATGGTCCCATTGCCGGATAAGCTGGTCCCCTGGATCTTCCAGGTAAAATTGACGTCGCTGCTGCCGTGGTTCGTGACCCACCAGCCATTATAGGCGGTCGGGTTGGTCGCACAGAATGCGGAAAGGCTCAGGATGGGGGGAGTGGGTGGCGGATTGGTACAGCTTGCTGCGGAAGCTTGTGCCAAAGGCGACCCGTTCGAGAACACTTGCATCACCCCTGAAATAACGACCGTCGAAAAGGTGTAGGTTTGACCCGCCGGGATCTCAATCGTACCGCTGCTGGCAGGACTGCCGCTGCTCGTCTTCCAACTGACATCCACGGTGAAGGCGTTGTTGTTCGTGATGTTCCATCCATCGGGCGAGGCGGAATTGCCAGTGCAGAAAAAGGTCAGGTGGAGCGGGTCCTTTTCACAGGTGTTGCTCTTATCCAGAGTCGCCGTGCTGAGCGGCCCGGTCCAGGCGTCTCCCGAATTTACCTTGGCGTAGAGTTGAACCGTGGTCGCACTGGGTGGGGCCGAAACCAGCTCGGATGCCCCGAAGGCCAGGTAGGAGCTGATGATCGTGGAGCCACCATTGAGGCTGTATCCAACATAACCGGCCGGGCCGTTGTTCGTGATCGTAACCTCAAACACATTGTTGTCCAGGCTGAAGCAGCTCACGGAAACAGGCTGGGCAAGCTGGGACGTGGCCGTAAAGGTCGGGGTGAACGTAAGCGTATCGGTAGGAGAGGAGGTGGCGGTATCGCTGGCGGTAACGGTGGGAGTGGACGTGAAAGTGGCGGTATCAGTGGCGGTAGCGGTGGGTGTGGACGTGAAGGTGGCGGTATCGGTGGCGGTAGCGGTGGGGG
>Ga0209039_10003008_pt1 | contig 13589 bp, 11 predicted proteins | sample BogFormECP12_OM1_FD_188238 | JGI IMG/M metagenome (GOLD analysis project Ga0209039, IMG submission 188238) | Bog forest soil microbial communities from Calvert Island, British Columbia, Canada - ECP12_OM1 (SPAdes) (version 2) | ecosystem: Environmental > Aquatic > Freshwater > Wetlands > Bog ...
CTAACCACTATCCCCTATCACTGGTTTATAGTGTTCTGTGTTGCTGGTGAAATCTTCCCGTTCTCATCCCAATCGAATTGTGTTATTGCTGGCCGCGCTCGCTTTGTTCGCGGCGGCTTCCGCGTGCAAGCGTGCAACTCTGGTTCAGCACCAGTACATGTATGTTTCCGCGCCTGAGACCAGCCTCCGTGACCGCGTTGCCACCATCTACAACAAGATCGGTACCGTACACAACGGCGACCGCGTGGAGGTATTGGAGAAGCAGAGGCGTTTCCTGCGCGTGCGCACGGAGAGCGGACAAGAGGGCTGGATCGAGGAACGCAGCCTGGTGCCGCAGGATGTTTACGACGCCTTCAAGAAACTTGAGCAGGAGAGCTCCGGCCAACCCATTCAGGCTCACGGAACCACTCGCGCCGAACTTAACATGCACGACACTCCTTCCCGGGAAGGCGATCATCTCTACCAGCTCAAAGATGGTGAAAAGGTTGACATCCTGAAGCGCGCCACCGCGCCAAAGAACCAGCCGAAACCCGCCCCGGCCGATTCCATACAGGCTGGCAAGAACGGAGCGCCGCAAGCGAAGCCGCAGACGACTACCGCGCGCAATCCAGCCGGTCAAACTCCGCCAACTTCGGAGGCTCAGCCCGCGCAGTCTCCGCCAGCTCCCGCAATCCATCCTGGCAAAACTCCCCAGGCCGCGGGCAAGACCAAACAAGCCGAGCCTCCCAAGCCGGTAATGGAGGATTGGTACTTGGTGCGTAGCTCTTCAGGCCACGTAGGCTGGGTGTTGCTGCGCATGGTTGATCTCGATATCCCGCTCGACGTCGCACAATATGCCGAAGGCCAGCGCATCATGGGCTACTTTGTTCTGAACACCGTGCAGGACGGGGACAAGCAAGTGCCACAGTATCTGGTGATGCTGAATGAGCCCAAAGACGGCCTGCCATGGGACTTCAACCAGATCCGCGTTTTCACCTGGGGACGCGTCCGCCATCGCTACGAGACCGCTTATCGCGAGCGCAATCTGGGAGGTTTTTTCCCCGCGAAAACCGGCCACGAGGTGTTCGGGAAGGAAGGAGATTTGCCAACCTTTACCATCCACAAAGAGACCGACGACGGCCAGATGGTGGACATTACTTACAAATTGAATGGCCCTATCGTTCGCCGCGTGCTCACACCCGAAGAAGAGGCAACGGAAAGGTCCCGGCACGCTGCCGCGCAAGCCGCCCATCACGCACAAAAGCCCGCACCTGCGCACGCGCGCAAGAAGCACAAATAGCTAGCGATTGTAGAACTCCGCAATCGCCGCTACGACCCGCTGTTGCTCATCCTCGCGCAGCTCGGGGAACATAGGCAGCGCCAGCACCTCCTTAGCCGCGCGCTCCGATTCGGGCAGATCGCCTGCTTTGTATCCGAGATACGCGAAGCATTCCTGCAAATGCAGCGGAAGAGGGTAATAAATCTCCGTCCCGATTCCTTGCTGAGTTAAGAGATTTCGCAACTCATCACGCCGCAATGCTCGGACCAGGTACTGGTGGTAGATGTGATAGGCCTCGGGGACCGTAGCCAGAAATGCGATCGGCGCCTGCGGAGTCACGGACTGAGCGCCCGCCTGCACCAAACCTGCATTCGCCAGCAGCCCGTGGTAGCGGCAGGCCAACATGCGACGCTGCTGGTTCCAGTCGTCGACGTGCTTCAGCTTCACGCGCAGCACCGCCGCTTGCACAGCGTCGAGGCGGCTGTTCCAGCCGATCTCCTCGTGGTAATAGCGCCGCCGGCTGCCATGATTGCGCAGTCGCCGAACATGCTCGGCCAGCTTTTCGTCGCCGGTCGCGACGCAGCCGCCATCTCCGTAGGCGCTCAGGTTCTTTGTGGGATAGAAGCTGAATGCCGCAGCTTTGCCCAGCCTGCCGGCCTTCCTGTCGCGCCACTTCGCGCCGAAGGCCTGGGCCGCGTCCTCGATGATGTCAACTTCATGCTCACGCGCGATCCTGCCAAACTCGTCCATGTTGGCGCATTGCCCGTACAGATGGACGGGCATGATGGCGCGAACTTTGTGCAAGCGCGCCCGCTTGAGCGCACTTTCGACCGCGACCGGGTCGAGATTTAGCGTCGCGGGATCAACGTCGGCCAGCACCGGAGTCGCTCCGCAACGCACGATTGAACTCACCGTGGCGAAAAAACTGAAAGGAGTGGTGATGACGCTGGTGTCCGGGCCAATTCCCGAAGCGAGCAACGCCAGCCACAACGCGTCAGTGCCCGAAGCGCAGCCCACACTGGCGTGTACGTCAAGATACCCCGCCGATTCGCGCTCGAAGCCTTCCAGTTCTGCTCCCCCGATGAAATGCTGGCTTGTCAGCACGCGCTCAAGGGCGGCCTTTACGTCGTCCGCGATGCTCGCGTATTGGCGCTTGAGGTCGAGCATGGGCACGGCTTCTTGCACGGCAGCAGGCGATGGCGAGGGTAAGGGCATAGGGAAAGGTTGATTCTAGCAGCGCACGCAAACCATTTCGCAAACATCTGTCTTTTCGCGCTCTCTGCATTCGCTTTTCGACTGTGATGTAAACTGTTTTTCAAACAACAATGTCGCAACAGAAAATCCCTGTCGGAATACTTGGCGCGACTGGCGTTGTCGGCCAGCGCTTCATCCAGATGCTCGAAGCCCATCCCTGGTTCGAGGTAGCATGGTTGGCTGCCTCGGATCGCTCAGCTGGGCAAATCTATGGCGACGTAGTGCGCTGGCGATTGAAGACGCCTATTCCCGAGCGCGTGCGCCACATGCCGGTGTCCAATGCTTCGCCGGAAGGTGCGCCACGCGTCATCTTCGCTGCTCTTGACGCGGGCATCGCGCGTGAACTGGAGCCGCAGTTTGCCGCCGCAGGATGTGCCGTGGTGAGCAACTCCAGCGCGTTTCGTATGCACGCAAATGTTCCGCTCATCGTTCCCGAGGTGAACGCCGCCCATCTCGCGCTCATCGAGAAGCAATGCTGGCGCAACGAGTCGAGCGGCTTCATCGTCACCAACCCCAACTGCTCGGCCATCGGATTGGTTCTTGCCCTGGCGCCCTTGCATCAGAAATTCGGCATCGCCTCCATCTTCGTCACCACGATGCAGGCCGTCAGTGGCGCAGGCTATCCCGGCGTCGCCTCCCTCGACATTCTTGGCAACGTCATTCCTTACATCGCCAAAGAAGAAGAAAAGATGGAAGAGGAGACTCGTAAGCTCCTCGGCCAATTGGATGGCGACCACGTCGAACAAGCTGACTTCAGTATGACGGCGCACTGCAATCGGGTTGCGGTTGAGGACGGCCACACCGAATCGGTTTCGGTGAAATTGCGCAAGAAAGCCGACGCCGCCGAAATTATTGCAACGTTCAACGACTTTCGGTCTACTCCGCAGGAACTGCAACTGCCCCTGGCTCCCGCGCGACCGGTCATCTATGACGATGCGCCTGACCGCCCGCAGCCCCGCTTTGACGTGGACCGCGGAAACGGCATGACCGTAAGCGTCGGACGGCTGCGTCCTTGCGGCGTGCTGGATTACAAGTTCACCGTGCTCTCGCACAACACCATCCGCGGCGCAGCCGGCGCCGCCCTGCTCAACGCCGAACTCCTGAAGGTGCAAGGCTACCTGTCGTGACCAGCGACCCACATCGTCCGAGGATGTTGCGGCCATGATCGTGATGAAATTCGGTGGCACCTCGGTCGAGGATGCTGCCGCCATCGATCGCGTCGCCAGCATCGTGAAAGGACGTCTGCCCGAGCGCCCATTCGTGGTGGTGAGCGCCATGGCAAAGGTTACCGACCAGTTACTCGCCGTGGCCGCTGCGGCCGGACGCGGCGAACGCGAGCAAGCGCTGGATATCTGCCGCACTCTGCGCGAGCGCCATTACAACACCGCCGGCGAGTTGCTGGGCACCGGCCTGCATACCGACCTGCACACCGAACTGGGCGCCGAATTCGACTCCCTGGAAGAGTTGCTGCGCGGCATCGCCGCCGTTGGAGAGTTGACGCCGCGCACCTCCGACTACGTTGTCTCGTTTGGCGAGCGGCTGTCCAGCATGATCGCCACACCTGCGTTTCTGGCGCGTGATATCCCCGCAACGCTGGTCGATGCGCGGCAGGTCATCATCACCGACGCGCAACACAGCCGCGCTGTGCCTCAAGTTGGGGAGATCAATGACCGCTTGCACGACCGCGTGAGGCCGCTGATCGAGCAGGGTCGCGTGCCGATCATGGGAGGCTTCATTGGCGCCACCCGCGAAGGCGTGCAAACCACCATAGGCCGCGGCGGTTCCGACTTTTCCGCCGCTCTGGTAGGCGCCGGTCTCACCGCCGACCGCATCGAAATCTGGACCGACGTGGATGGTATGAAGACCACCGATCCGCGCATCTGTTCCGATGCGCGGCGTATCAAGGTCATCAGCTTCGAAGAGGCCGCCGAGCTTGCCTACTTCGGCGCCAAAGTCTTACATCCTGCGACGGTGCTGCCTGCGGTTGAGAAAAACATTCCCGTGCTGGTGCTCAATTCCCGCAACCCTTCCAACGAGGGCACGCGTATCCTGTCGCGCACGCCGCGCTCGCGGTCGCTGTTCAAAGCCATCGCCGCCAAGAACCGCATCACCATCATCGAGATCGTTGCCGCGCGCATGCTCATGGCGCACGGCTTTCTCGCCAAAGTATTCGACATCTTTGCTCGCCATCGCTGTGCGGTTGACGTCGTCTCCACATCTGAGGTCAGCATTTCGCTCACCGTCGATTCCAACGAGGCCATCCCGCAGATCGCTGCTGACCTGGAACAGCTCGCCTTCGTGAAGTATTCGGGACGCAAAGCCATTGTTTGTCTGGTCGGCGAGAACATCCGCGAGACCGCCGGCGTTGCGGCGCAAGTGTTCGACGCCATCCGCGACATCAACGTGCGCATGATTTCCCAAGGCGCGTCTGAGATTAACCTCACCTTTGTGGTTGACGAAGCCGACGTACCAGAAGCGGTCCGCAGGCTGCATGCGAAGTTCTTTGGGGAAGTGGATCCGGAGGTGTTCGATTGAGTGATCACCCTCTCAATTTGCTTGTGCTGGGATGCGGTAAGACAGGCTCTCTCGTCGCCGAGGTGGCGCGTGAACGCGGTCACCGCGTACACAGCATCGACGAAGTGGATAACCCGGGCGCTTCGTGGCTCACGCCAGAACACCTCCACGAATTCGACGCGGTCATCGACTTCACTACGCCGGAGGCCGTGTTGGCCAACATCGAAGCCTGCCTACGTGCAAAAAGAGCTATGGTCGTGGGCACCACGGGATGGTACGCCGAGATGGAACGGATCCGGAGCGCTGTCGAGAAGACTGGAACCGGTTTCGTCTTCGGCGCAAATTTCTCTTACGGCGTGAACCTGTTTTTCAAGATCATGCAGGCCGCCGCTCCAGCATTGGCCCATGGCTACAGCGGCCACATCACCGAGCGCCATCACGTCCATAAGCAGGACGCGCCTTCCGGCACCGCGGCTGCGATGCAGCGAGTGCTGGAGCAGGCTTCGGCTGTTCGCGTCGATATCACCTCCGAGCGCGAGGGCGACGTGACCGGCACGCACACGCTGGAGCTCGATTCGGCAGGCGATCGCATGGTTCTTACTCACGAGGCCAAATCGCGCCGGGCCTTTGCCGAAGGCGCGGTCCTCGCGTCCGAATGGCTCGCCGGCAAAACGGGCTTCTACGACTTCAAAGATATTTTTAGCCAGCTCTGAACGCAGGCCGTCGCTTCGCAATACAATTTGAGACATGAAACTGCGTGGATGCGGTACCGCCCTTGTTACTCCTTTTAGGCAAGATGGAAGCATCGATGAGCCTGCCTTGCGCGGCCTGGTGCGCTGGCAGGTCGAGTCGGGCATTGACTTCCTGGTGCCTTGCGGCACCACCGGCGAGACGCCGACTCTCTCGCACGACGAATGGTTGCGCGTGGTAGACCTGACCATTGAGGTCGCCGAGGGCCGTGTTCCCATAATGGCCGGCGCCACCTCGAACAACACCAGCGAAGCCGTTGCCAAGGCGAAGGAGATCTCTTCGCGTTCGGGCGTGGACTACATCCTGACCGCCACTCCGTACTACAACAAACCCACGCAGGAAGGCATCTGTCAGCACTTCAAGGCGATCGCCGAAGCCTCGGCGAAGCCGCTGGTGCTTTACAACATCGCAGGCCGCACTGGCACGAACATCGAGACTGCCACGCTTCTGCGCCTGGCCGAGACCCCCAACATCATCGCGGTGAAGGAAGCCAGCGGAAATATCTCGCAGATCGCGGAAGTGTGCGCCAGCGTCCCCGAAGACTTCCTTGTGTTCTCCGGCGACGATGCCGTCACCCTGGCTGTGATCGGTCTCGGCGGCGTAGGCATCATCTCCGTAGTCTCGAACGAAATTCCAGCCGAGATGGCGCGCATGACACAGGCTGCGCTTTCAAACAAGTGGGAGGTTGCGCGGCTGCTCTTCCGCAAATATCTGCCGCTTATGCAGGCTAACTTCATGGAGTCCAATCCTGGACCCGCGAAGGCCGTGCTGGCGATGATGGGCCGCATCGAAGAGGTGCTTCGGCTGCCTCTGGTCCCCATGAAGAAAGAAAATCGCGCCAAGCTGGAGAAGATCGTTGCCGAGGTTGGCTTGCTGCAGTCGCAGACCGCGGCGCGATAGCGGTACAACTTCGACATCGATTATCACCGTGTCAGCCTGAACGGAGGTTCGTCCGTATCGGAGACGAACCGCAGTCGAAGGACCCTATGGCATCTCAAAAGTTTCTTTCGCTATAGGGGGCCTTCGACTTCGATTGGTCGCTAGTCGCTCGGCTCAGGTCACGAGATCTGCTGCATCCCGCGCCTGCCAACGTTTATACTGCCCGCGATGCACGAACTGCAATCACAAGTCGAATCGCTTTACGCGATGGGAGGGGAAGCCACGAAGTTCCCCGGGGCAGGAGACATTTTCGCGCGGTTTCGCGACGCCCTGACCGCGGGCACGATTCGCGCGGCCGAGAAGCGAGACGGCCGCTGGCAAACCAATGTTTGGGTGAAGCAAGGCATTCTACTGGGCTTTCGCATCGGCAAACTGGCCGAAAGTGGCGACCCTCGCGTACTTTCGTTCGTTGACAAAGATACTTATCCGACTCGTCATTTCTCAACCAGTGACAATGTGCGTGTGGTCCCCGGCGGCTCGTCGGTGCGCTGCGGAGCTTATGTCGCGCCGTCGGTGGTGTGCATGCCGCCGATGTACATCAACGTGGGCGCTTACGTTGATGAAGGCACCATGGTCGATTCCCACGCGCTGATCGGTTCCTGCGCGCAGGTTGGCAAGCGCGTGCACATCAGCGCCGCGGCGCAAATCGGGGGTGTGTTGGAGCCGATCAATGCCTCGCCAGTCGTCATTGAAGACGATGTGCTGGTCGGTGGAAACTGCGGCGTGTACGAAGGCACGCAGGTCGGGACGCGCGCGGTGCTGGGAGCGGGCGTCATACTGACACGATCGACGCCGCTCTTCGATACCGTCAAAGGTGAAATCTATCGCGCCACTGCGACCGAGCCACTTCGTGTTCCTGAGGGAGCAGTCGTCGTACCCGGCTCGCGCGCCATCACCAAGGGCAAAGCGGCGGAGTGGGGCTTGTCGCTGTACACGCCGGTCATCGTGAAGTATCGCGACGAACGCACTGATCGCGGCGTCGAACTGGAAGACATTCTTCGCTAATCACAGGATATGGCTCAGCCTGCCACCCGCCGAGGAGAAAACGCTGCACTTTTAGTCGCAGCGGTTGCTGCCGTGGCCGCTTTGCTGTGCTGGCGCTTCGCAGGAGAGTCAAGGCTGCTCTTCCCGGCGCTGCGCTGGATCACACTGGCAGCGCTCGTCGTCTATGGCTGTTTTCGGAGGACATTGACGGCATGGATCTTCATCGCCATGCTGCTGGGCGCGGAGATCGGTCACGACTTCCCCAACGTCGCCACCAACCTGCGCGTGCTGGCACTCATCTTCCTGCGGCTGATCAAAACCATCATTGCGCCGCTGCTCTTTGCGACTCTGGTTGTGGGCATCGCCGGTCACTCCAACTTGCGGCAGGTTGGCCGGCTGGGCCTGCGCTCAATCATTTACTTCGAGATCGTAACTACCATCGCCATCTTCCTCGGGCTCGTCGCTATCAACGTCACCAAGGCGGGTGTCGGCGTCCAACTGCCTGCTACCCCGAGCACCGAGACGATTCCGGTCAGCAAACTCAGCGCGCAAGACACCATCCTGCACATCTTTCCCGAGAACATCGCCAAGTCGGTGGCCGACGGCGCAGTGCTGGAGGTTGTGGTCTTCAGCCTGATTTTCGCTGCGGCCCTGGCCATGATCAGCGAACAGAAGCGCCGCCCCATGCTGGCTTTCTGCGAGAGCCTGGCGGAGACGATGTTCAAGTTCACCAACATCGTCATGTATGTGGCGCCTATCGGTGTCGGTGCAGCCGTGGCCTACACTGTGGGACATACCGGCATTGGCATACTTGGCAGCCTGCTGAAGCTGCTGCTCACGCTGTACGCCGCGCTTGCCGTTTTCGTGCTCGGCGTTCTACTGCCCATTGCGCTGATGTTCGGGGTCCCGCTGCGCCGGTTCATCAAGGCCGCAATCGAGCCGGTCACCATCGCATTCGCGACTTCGAGCTCCGAAGCCGCTCTCCCGCGCGCCATGGAGGAGATGGAGGCGATCGGCGTTCCGCGACAAATTGTCGCGTTCGTCCTCCCCACCGGCTACAGCTTCAACCTTGCCGGCAGCTCGCTGTATCTCCCGCTGGCTGCGATTTTCGTGGCGCAGGTCGCGGGCATTCATCTTTCCCTCGGTCAACAACTGGCGATCGTGCTGACCTTGATGCTCACCAGCAAGGGAGTGGCTGGAGTCCCCCGCGCCTCGCTGGTGATCCTGCTGGCCACGGTTGCTTCCGTCGGACTTCCATCGGAGCCGGTGTTCCTTGTGCTCGGCATCGACCAATTACTCGACATGGCACGCACTGCAGTGAATGTCCTGGGCAACTGCCTGGCGACCGTGGTGATGGCGAAGTGGGAAGGCCAATTCGGCGGTGAGGTCCCTTCCCCGGCGGTGCAGCAAGCCGTGGTGCAATAGGAAGGGAGCTACGATGCCGGCACTGTGCCCCTGATCCTCCCGGCTTGTTGCCGTCGCACTTGTAGATGCTTCTGGCGAAAGTGTCCCATGGCGCGTTCGCCCCAGACTCTCACAAAGTAATAGTTCAGGCCGGCCCCGATTACCGAGCTGACTACAGGGATCAGTCGCGCTGTCCACTTCTCGACAATCTCGCCGCTGGCCGTAATAGCAATCCGCTGGATCACTCGCGGCACGAACTTCGACACAAACTGCTTCTCCAGCAGTTCGCGGCTGATGTCCACTCCGGCCGCGCTGGCAGCCGCAATCCACAGCTCCGATTCCTCTTCTTCGGTGTTGTAGGAGAAGCCGTAAATCAAGCTGAGTTTCTGCAGCATCCGCAAAGTGACGGCGGAAAGGATGCCGAGATCGGGCACCACCGTGAACATCCCGCCCATGCCAAAGCCGGCGCCGCTCGCGCCGGCCATGCGCATGCTGGCGCGAATGGTCTGCGCCGCGATGTGATCGAGTACCTCGGGACTGACGGAATACACGCCGTCGTAGGTGAGGGCGGGAAGATCGTAGGCCATGCGCAGATGTTCGAGGTACTTGTCCGGATCAACCTTGACGGTCTTATAGGCCCGCATGAACCCGCGACGGATAGCGCCTTCCAAACCGCGCTGGATCCATCCCTTGTTTTCTCTGTGTGTCATCGCTGTCTCCAGTATAGGCGGATTCCGCCGCCGCGGAGCGTTGGGGCGAAGAGCCTGGCGCGCTGCGCTGTGCTAGCATCGAAACTTACAAATGCCCATCGGAAAACTACAAGTTGTGCCCCTTGGGGGACTCGGCGAATTCGGCATGAATTGCATGGCCATTCGCTGGGGTGACGACATCATCGTCATTGACGCGGGGTTGATGTTCCCCGAAGCCGAACTGCTCGGCGTGGACATCGTCGTCCCCGACATTACCTACCTGATCGAAAACCGGCAGCACGTGCGCGCGATTGTGCTGACCCACGGCCACGAGGACCATATCGGCGCGCTTCCGTGGTTTCTCTCCGAGCTGAACGTTCCTGTCTATGGCACTGAATTCACTCTGGCCTACGTGGAAGGCAAGCTGGAAGAGCACGGCCTGCTCGATGACGCGGTGCTTAACGAGATTACCCCGGGCGAGCGCTTCAAAATCGGTCCCTTCACCATAAATCCCATCCAGGTAACGCACAGCCTGGTGGATTGCGTGGCGCTGGCCATCCACACGCCTATCGGCATCCTCATCCACACCGGCGACTTCAAGGTCGATCCCACGCCGACTGATAATCGCCTCTTCGATCTGCACTCCTTCGCCGAATACGGCAAGGAAGGCGTGCTGGCGCTGTTCCAGGATTCCACCAACGTGGAGCGCAAAGGTTACACGCCCAGCGAGCGCGCCGTCCGCGCGAAATTCCAGGAGATCTTCTCCCGCGCCGAACGGCGCCTCTTCATCTCGTGTTTTTCCTCGTCCATCCATCGCATCAAGCTGGCGCTCGACATGGCGTTCGAGAACGGGCGCAAGGTGGCGCTGGTCGGGCGGTCCATGATGGAGTCCACCGATATTGCGCAGGACCTCGGATACATTGACGCTCCGGAGGGGCTGATCATCCATCCCGCGCAGATGCGCGACTTCCCGCCGGAGAAAGTATGTGTGCTCATCAGCGGCACCCAGGGCGAGCCCATGTCGGCGCTGTCGCGCGCCGCGGTCGATAACCACAAGCACGCGCGCATTCAATCGGGAGACACCGTTGTGCTCTCCTCGCGCATTATTCCGGGAAATGAAAAAGCCATCTATCGCGTGGTGGACCATCTCTTTCGCCGTGATGCGCACGTCATCTACGATGACGGCTCGTCGCCTCCGGTTCACGTGAGCGGGCACGGCAGCCAGGAAGAGCTGAAACTCATCATCAACCTGGTCAAGCCCAAGTACTTCATTCCCATCCACGGCGAGTACCGGCAATTGAAGCTGCACGCCGAGATGGCGGGCGCGATGCACGGCTCGGTCGGCAAAGTGTTGATGATCGAGAGTGGCGACATACTGGAATTCGACGAGATTGGCGCGCGCAAAACGGGGCGCATCGCAGTCGGCCGTGTCTGCATCGATTCCAACTCCATGGGCGATGTCGTGGAAGACCTGGTCATTCGCGACCGCCGTCATCTTAGCGAGGATGGCATTGTGTTGCCCATCATCGCCATCAACAAGCTGACTGGAAAAGTTGAGAGCGTACCCGAGATTGTCATGCGTGGCTTCGCTCCCAGCGCGGGCGAGGACGGCTTCCTCGACGAGGCTCGCCAGACGGTGATGAGCACTCTGGAATCTTCCAGTGACGAAGAGAAGGGCGACTACGGCATGATCAAGGAAAAAATCCGTCAGGACCTGAAGCGCTTCATCGTTAAGAACACGTCGCGCCGCCCGTTGATCATGCCCGTGATCCTGGAGATCTGATAAGCAGCACCCATCAGCCCTGATGACCACCGTTCCCTGGCAAGGCCGCGGCCCGTTCCACAAAACTCGCTGGCTGCTTCTGCTGTCGACGCTGGCTGCTTTTCTTGTTTACCCGTTTGCACAGGACTATCTGCGCGCTGCCTCGCTGCTGCAGCGCATCGCCGACCCGCACGCCACGGGATGGATCGCAAACTATGAGGTGCACCCGGTTGACGTGCGCGATACCAGCTTCGAGTTCCGCGGCGCGCCGGTTCCGGCGCGCATCTACTTGCCGCGTGGTATCAACGCTGCGCCAGGAATCGTGGTGATCCATGGCATGCACTACACCGGCATCAACGGGCCCCGCCTGGTGGCCTTCGCACGCTCGCTCGCCGCAGGCGGCTTCGTGGTGATGACACCGCAGGTGCCGGGAATTGCCGATTACCGCGTGGAGGCAGAGTCCGCCGATCTCATCGGCGGGGCGGCGCAAAGTTTCGCGCAGCAACTTCAGGTACGGAAGGTGGGTGTCCTGGCCTTTAGCTTCTCGGGTGGGCTGGCCCTGCTGGCGGCCAGCGATCCGCGATACTCGAACTCGATCGCGTGGATAGCGACCGTTGGTGGGTACTGCGATCTGGCACACGTCCTTCGCTTCTTTGCCAACGGCGAGGCCCTTCGCCCGGACGGGACCGTCGAGCACCTGCCGCCGCATGAGTATGGGCCGCTTATCGTGGTATATGACGAGATACAGGATTTCTTCGCTCCGCAGGATGTGGCAACTGCGCACGAAGCGATCCGAATTCTGCTCTCTGACGACAGCAAGTCCTCGTCAGAAGTGGCGAAAAAACTGACGCCCGCCGGCCAGGAAATCATGCAACGCATCTACCACAAGCAACGCGAGAGTTTCGTCCTTGCACTACTCGCCGAAGTGGACAAGCAGCGGGAACAACTCGCTGCCGCGTCCCCCGCCGGGCATCTCCAGTCTCTTCGCATGCCAGTCCTGCTGTTACATGGCTCCGACGACACCGTGATTCCGCCGACCGAGCTACTCTGGCTGCAACGTGAAATCCCGAAGGACCAATTAGTCGACGCTCTCAATAGTTCCGCGATCACCCACGTCGAGGTCGGGGACAAGGTGACCTTGCGTGAACGGCTGGCGCTTGTACACTGGATGGCATTGCTGATTCGCGAAGCAAGAACGACGGAAGCCAGCCACGGCAGGCAACTCACCGGCGCGTGGCTTGCGCTCTTCGCGGAAACGATACATTGACCCATCCATGGTGACACTCGAACAGATCAAGCTGGCGCAACGGCGATTACGCGGCATCGCGGCCCGCACCCCGCTCATTCCTTACTTCCCTCCCGCTACGGAGAATGGCTCTGGTCAGGGACAGCGAGGTCAACTCTGGCTCAAGCCTGAGAGTCTGCAGCCCATCGGTTCGTTCAAGCTACGCGGCGCCTACAACAAGATCACGTCTTTAACGGAACAAGAACGGCAGCGCGGGGTTATTTCGTACTCCAGCGGAAACCACGCACAAGGCGTCGCCTACGCGGCGCTCGCGCTGGGCGTGAAGTCGGTGATTGTGATGCCGCGCAACGCACCGAAGATCAAAGTCGAGAGCACTGCCGCTCTAGGAGCGGAGATCGTCACCGTTGGGCCTGCGAGTTCAGAGCGCCTGAAGAAGGCCGAAGACCTTGCCAAAGAGCACGGCTATGCCATCGTGCCTCCCTACAACGATGAGCAGATTATTGCCGGGCAAGGCACCGTCGGGCTCGAAATCCTCAAAGACTGTCCCGACGTCGATCTCGTTGTCGTGCCCACCGGCGGTGGCGGGTTGATCAGCGGCATCTCAGCGGCGATCAAGCTAAGTGGCTCGAAGGCGAAGATCGTGGGCGTTGAACCGGAGCTGGCCAATGACGCGCAGCAGAGCTTCCGCACAGGTGAGATCGTCGAACTCCCGGCAGAGCGCGTCTCCAGCACGCTGGCTGATGGCTTGCGCACTCAATCGGTGGGGCCGATTAACTTCGAGCACATCCG
>Ga0209039_10003009_pt1 | contig 13588 bp, 10 predicted proteins | sample BogFormECP12_OM1_FD_188238 | JGI IMG/M metagenome (GOLD analysis project Ga0209039, IMG submission 188238) | Bog forest soil microbial communities from Calvert Island, British Columbia, Canada - ECP12_OM1 (SPAdes) (version 2) | ecosystem: Environmental > Aquatic > Freshwater > Wetlands > Bog ...
GAGGGCTTCGGACAAAACTTAACCTGCACCAACAAGATATAACAGTGCAAGCTGTAACCGCAAGGTTGAGGGAGGGAGTGATCACGCTGTGGGCGAAGGAAAGCCCGCCTCCACAGGGTTGACTCTCTTCGAAGTTTCGACCACTTCCCGCACATGCTGGTACATAGTCACAAAATCTAGAGAATCCGCTTTGTTGGGATCCAGGGCCTCCAGGATAATCTCCCGAAAAAGTTCGACCTCTTCTTGTGATGCCTGAGGAAAGCTCTCTCGAAGGCTTTGTCGACCTTCGATGGCCCAGTTCAATGGTTTGTCATTCTGCAGAGAGCTAAATAGATTCCTCAGAAATCTTTCCGAACCCTCTTTTGGTCGTTGCGTTCCGCATATCTCGGTGATAGCGCCGGCCACATGGGCCAAACACGACGACGTCTCAGATTCGGGCGCCATGACGACGAAAGGCCACCGCAATTGCGCGGCCGAAGCCATAAGGGGCTCGTCGGGTACATACCCGAGGCAGGTCATGGGTATCCCCAATATCCTGCCAATATCATGTTCCAGTCGGTTACAAATAAGGTCCGAAATTTCGGATGAAGGAGCCCTGTTGAGGATCACATAAATATGCTTTCCGCCTGCAATTCGATGCAGATTCATGATGAACGCAAGAGCTTCGGCGCTTGCCACCTGCTCGGACGTCACCACTGCCAACACGTGCTCGGCCCCCTCAATCAGCGGCGCCAGACTTTCACTATCTTCAGCAGGGGTGTCGATGAGAACAAAATTTCTTCGGTTCAGGAGTGGCGCCAGTGACAGAAAACGGGACATCTTGTCCTCACCGTTCCATCCTATAGGTTCCCCGAGCGTGACCAGGCCCACATTTTCCCCCCATGGAACAATTACTTCTTCAGCCGAACAATATCCCCAGACAAGGTCGTTCAAATTATACAGGGGTCGTAATCCCAAGGCGCCACTTATGCTGGCCGCGGAACCGCTCAAATCCACCAGTAAAACAGTGGCACCTATGCTCCCTAGCGTAACGGCCGTATTCAAGGCAAGGCACGTTTTTCCAGGGGATCCTTTTCCACCGGTAAAGGCTACGATTTCACACATAGTCAACAACCCTCCTCTTGGGAAGGAGAACTTAAAGGCTTGTCCTGATATATATTAGCTTGAAATACAAAGATTTGCAATAATTAATTAAAGTAATATAATAAGTAAGAAAGACATCTGTAGATCGCCAAAGGGCCGGACAATTTAGTCTACAAATCTGGAGTTAACAGGCTCAGCGACGGGGTAACTAGGAGCGTGCGTGCGGCCCCGTGAAAGCTACGATGAATCGGTCTTGCACCAGTTCGCGCTCAAACAATGAATAATCCGCTGAATCAGACACGGATCTGACAAAGCCCAGATCCGTGCTGGTTTTCTACTAACCGATTCTCACTGTTTGATAGCGAACTGGCCTCACCCGGAAGGGGGTCACTTAGCTCCGGTTGCGATGGGCCGACGATCGGTCTAAAATACAATCTGCCGAGACGTCCGCGGGTTGCATGAAAAAAGAGACCTAGTAGCTCGATTTCGGAGACATCAAAGCTCGGGAATCAACACTGGAAACATCTGCGCTCGATAAGGTGAAAGAGATGGCCGAGTACACGATACATCCACTGGCAGTAGGCTTCAACGAAACCGATCAAGGAGTCATGACGTATCTTCGCTTTTACGGCAAAAGGATCTTGTTGCCCATCTATTCCTTTGCCCTTAAAGGGGGAGACCTGAAAATACTCGTGGACGCGGGGATTGAGGATTTCATCGCCCCCGACGACCTAACAGAGCGAATGGGATTTCCCGTCCTGAGCTTTGAGGAGGCTCTCGCAACTGTAGGATGGACGCCTGAAGACGTAGACCTCATTATCCATACGCACTTGCATAAAGATCCTTGTGAGAACGACTCCCTATGCTCGAATGCGCGGGTATACGTGCAAAAGGCCGAACTGGAGTTCTTCAATACCCCATCCCGTCGATCACAGGTATTATCCAGATGTTCTTGATGGCGTAAACGTCGTGTCCATTGAAGGTGACGCTGAAATTGTTGAGGGCATTGAAGTGCTTTTCACCCCTGGGCACACTCCTGGGGGGCAGTCTGTCGTGGTACAAACCTCTAAAGGCAAAGCTGTTATCACCGGTCTATGTTGCAATGCCGAGAACTTTCCCTCCGGTGGCGGGATCATCGCGCCGGGTGTCCATCTCAACCTGATCCAGGCATACGAGAGCATGAAACGAGTGCGCGAGGCTGCCGACATCATCATCCCCATACATGATCTTCAGATAGGCAGGAAAAAGACGATTCCGGAGTAGGAGCACGTAGGCCCTTTGGCGGAAAACTCCCCGCCAACTTGCAAGTCCGTAATGCGGCGTGATGATTTATAGTATGTGCCGAATGTTTTGACCTATTCCGATGTCCGAAACCCCCCGTTCCACGCGGGGCCGACCCCGGACATAGCCTGGCGGGACTGCCTGTCACTGAAGGACGGGAATCCCCGGCGGAACGCGGGCCGTCCCCACCCGATCATATTCACTTTCGGACATAGTTTTGGCACTTGCTTTAGAAGCCCGACCTGCGCCCGTCTCAATGCAGGTAGTGACTCTGCTGCGGGAGACCGTCCTTGGACCCTACCGCCTTGATCAGCTCGGGTTCGATGACGCTCATGTGTGTCTGGTCGTCGACCTTGGCTTGAATGAACGAAACGAGATTCTCGAAATCCTGCTTGGTAATCACGGGGAACTGGTCGGTCCCCTCGGAACCGGCGTAGTCCAGCGCGATGAAATTTCCCGTATGGGGATCGACTTCACCTGAGATCTGCACAACTTCAACATTATCGCCGGAGGCATGCCGGCCCACGATGGCCAGTCCCCGGGATCGCGAGAAGTACAGGATAGCGACTTTGTAAATACCCGACGACTCGAATAACTCAAAGGGATTCATCTCTTCTTTCCCATCATCTAAGAAGGATGCGTAGTTGAGGATTAGCAATGGGCTTGATTAAGAACCAATCTAACAACGGCAGCGATGAATGTCAAGCGGCCTACAGCGGGCCGAGGGCGCATACAGACTCCCTGCGTCGAGTTGTTCCACACTTTTCTTCAGGGCAAGGGTCCCGCAACCGAGAGGGCGCGTACCGGCAGACCTCCGTAGCCTCCGACAACGCGAATCTGCAGAAAACGGTGAGCATATTTATAGGGTTGACCACTTGCGGCACAGTTACCTTATAATTTCAGTCTGGTATCTAAAAACCTATTGACAGGGGGATTCTTCTCTTCCATTGTAAAGAATGCTAGGCTATGAACACCATGCGGGGGAGTCCTCGAACCGGAGGGCCAGATGAAGCAGATCATGTTTGGTCGCTGGGGTCACGTCCTGAGTGACCGTCGGAAGGAAGAAGAACCACCCAACGATCAGCCTGCTGGATTTCCGAGCGCTGCAGGGTTTCCAGATAACATTGTCGCTCTCATGAGCGGCAAAGGGTTCCTGCAGTTTGAAGAGGATTTCAATTTCGTCCCTATGATAAGGGAGTATATCAGGCAGATTCAGGCCAAGTACTGCTGCGGGAAGTGCATCACCGGTATCAAAGGTTCAAAGATGCTGCTTCTCACCCTTGACAGGATCCTGCAGGGTGAGGGAACCGAATTTGATCTGGAAATTTTGTCCCGCATGGCCGATATACTCAATGACGCCGCCAAATGCTCAGTCTGCCAGAGTGCCGGCGAGCTCCTCAGGGACGGCCTTACTCATTTTAGAGACGATTTTCTCGCGGCTGTCCGCTATGGAGTACCCGAAGATTCGGTCCGTTATCGTGGAAACATTTCGGCGCCGTGCATGAATACCTGCCCTTGTCACATTAACATACCCGGTTATGTTGAGATGCTCCAGGAACTCCGTTACGGGGAGTCCCTCAAGATAATACGGGAGGAAATGCCTTTGCCGGGCATAACCGGCCGCATCTGCCCTGCTCCCTGTGAAAAAGCGTGCAGTGTTGCGAATATGGGAGATGTGGCCATTCCGATCAAGACACTCAAACGAGTGGCCTCCGACTATGAATTCTTCCATCACCTAAAGCCGCCGATGCAGAAAACGGACTTGACCGGTCCACCCGTCGCTGTGGTGGGAGCAGGTCCCGCGGGCATTGCCGCGGCTTATTATCTGAACCGCCTGGGACACCCCGTGACCGTCTTGGAAGGGCTCGAAGTTTCCGGGGGCATGATCGGGGTAGGAATACCGCCATATCGCCAACCTCGCGACGTGCTCCAGCGAGAAATCAATATCATCAAGGACCTCGGCGTAGAAATTAAATTCGGCCTACGACTTGGCCGGGATTTTATGGTCCAGGATCTGTTCAATCAAGGATTCAAGGCGGTCTTTCTCGGCATCGGCTCCCACCGTTCCATCCCTCTCGGACTCAAAGGAGAAGACGAAGGCATTGAAGGTGTCTTTTCCGGCGGCATAGACTTCCTCAGAGACATCAATCTGGGCCGTGACGTAACCGTTGGCGAAAATGTTGCTATTGTGGGCGGAGGCAACACAGCCATTGACTGCGCGAGGACGTGCCTGAGAATGGGCGCTTCTAGGGTCGGCATCGTCTACCGACGAACCGAAGCGGAGATGCCTGCGGATCCGGAGGAAGTGGAGGATGCTCGCGAGGAAGGAATCAACTTTTACTTCCTTACCCAGCCCACGGACATTCTTTCCGAAGAAGGGAAAATGGCGGGGCTGAAGTGCGTCCGGATGGAACTGGGAGAACCGGACTGGACCGGCCGGAGACGACCGGTTCCGGTGGAGGAATCGGAATTTGACTTGGCCGCAGACACGCTGATACCCGCCATCGGGCAAGCTTCCAATCTTGACTTCATTTCGTCGGACGATGGCATCGAGATAACTCACCGTGGCACGATAAAGGTTGACAAACAAACGATGATGACTGCGCTGCCAGGTGTTTTCGCGGCCGGAGACGCTGTGAGCGGTCCTCTGACGGTGGTTCACGGTCTAGCTGGAGGCAAGCGGGCCGCGAGAATGATCCATGACTACGTGACCTATGGGAAATGCTCTCCTTCGGAAGAGCAATGGATGGAAGACCTTATAGCCGGCATAGAAAAGGACCATGGCGTGCTGGTCACCGCCAGGACTCCCGGACGGGAGGGGGGTAAACCGCCTCAAAGGAAACTTGATGCCAGGGAACGGGTGGCGAGTTTTCGTGAAGTGGACTCGGGATTCACTCAGCGAAGTTCCTTTATTGAGGCCAGCCGATGTCTTCGTTGCTTCCACCTGATCCTCGCCGCGGTCAGGGAAGCCGGGACATGAGAAGAGCGGGAGTAACTCTGGATGCAAACCGCGCCACAAGGGCCCCCGTTTGCAGGGAAGCTTTCCTCGCTATTTCCTTCCGAATACCTTGGAATGTTAAAGCATTAGTCGGGATCACGGCAAACTTGAAAAGAGCCGTTGAAGGCGGCGCCGATGCCGGCGCTTGACTCTTCTCTCAAGATGATAAGGATCAAACAATGCCTCTACTGACTATCGATGAAGTTGATGTTGCGGTTCCGGAGGGGATGACCATCCTGGAAGCAGCCAAAGAGGCGGGGATCTGGATCCCGACTCTCTGTTACTACCAGAAAATAAGCCCATCTGATTCCTGTCGCATGTGCGTGGTAGAAGTGGAGGGCGTCACGCGTCCCATACCGTCCTGTAGTACGATCGTGACGGATGGGATGAGGGTTCGAACGGAGACTCCTAAGATACGGAACATTAGAGAGGAAGTCATGAAATTGGTCCTTATGGACCATCCTTTGGAATGCCCTACCTGTCCCGCGGCCGGAGAATGTGAAATTCAGAACTTGACGTATCGGCTAGGCATTGGCGGCACAGATTACCCTGTGACGAAACGCAGCAGTCCGGTCGTCCAGGACTGGCCTTTAATCGAGTACAATCAGAATCTGTGTATCACCTGCCTAAGATGCGTGAAGGTTTGTCACGAAGTCATCGGAGCCAGCGCGCTCGCGCTCACCGATGTAGGGTACAATGCCAGGATAGATACGCGCGACGGGGGCGTTCTTAATTGCGATTTTTGTGGCGAATGCGTGGAGGCGTGTCCGTCCGGCGCCATGTCCAATAAGGTGTCCAGACGATGGGCCCGCTCGTGGGAGTTGAGAAAGACGCCTACCATTTGTCCTCTCTGTTCCGCCGGCTGCCGCTTGGAAATGAACGTTAAGGACAACCGTATTTTCCGCGTAACCACTGACATTGAAAGCCACAACAAAGGCACGTTGTGTGCGGGGGGCCGCTTCGGGTTCGACCTTATTCATCACGAAGACAGACTGGTCTCCCCTCTCTTGAGGCGTGACGGAGAACTCAAGCCTGTATCCTGGGAAGATGCCCTTGATTTTGTCGCTGATCGGCTGAAAGGAATAATGCGTGACTCAGGTCCGGAGAGCGTTGCGGGATTGGCATCACCGCGTTTGACTAACGAAGATTGCTACGCTTTCCAGAAGTTATTCCGTGCAATTATAGGTACAAATAACATCGACAGCGAGGCCAGATTCAGCTTTCTACGAGTCCAAAGGGCCTTCGAGTTAACTGGCTTGGCAGGCGCCACAGGCAGTCTCGAAGACCTGCTTGAAGCAGAGGCTATGCTCGTAATAGGTGTAGACCCCCTGGAAGAAACACCCGCTTTGGGGTGGAAAGTCAAGGCGGCGGCGCGGCGATATGACAGCAATGTGATTGTGGCCAATTCCCGAAAGACCAGCCTGGAAAAGTTTGCTCGTGTGCGGCTGAGAATACGTCCGTATTCCGAAAGCGATTTGATCCTCGGGATAATGAAAATCATTCTGGATTTGGACCTATGGGACAGTAAATTCGTCCGAGATCGGACAGTCAATTTCCTTCCAATGAAGAACCTGCTTGACAAGATTTCTCTTAAAGGCATTCTGAAGAGAACAGCTGTTTCGGGAGAGGCTCTTGAGGAAGCGGCACGGATTCTTGGCAAAGCCCCAAAAGCATCCATAATCTTCGGCGGAGACGTAATCTTACAGGAAAACGGCCTCCAGTGTGCCATGAATTTGGCGAATTTGGCCCTTCTGACTGGGAATGTCGGAGGAGCCGGAGCCGGGATATTCCCTATTTTTGAAAAAGGGAACATGCTCGGGATGTGCGGCATGGGTGCCCTTCCGGAATACCTTCCCGGATTCCAGGACGCAGCGTACGCTCGGGACCTTCTTGAGCGCGTCTGGAAAACAAACCTTCCCTACGGCAAAGGGAGAACGGTGCCTGAGATGGTTCGGGGGCTGGAAACCGGAGAGCTTAGGGCTATGTATATTGCCGGCGCAGATCCGCTCACCGATTATCCTAATGCGGGGCGTTTCGCGTCGGCATTGGAAAGGGCGGATCTCGTGATAGTGCAGGATCTCTTTCTGAGCCCGACAGCAAAGATGGCCCATTGCGTTCTTCCCGCGGCTTCCTTTGCCGAAAAGGAAGGGACCATGACCAATATCGAGCATCGCATTCAAAGGCTGAATCCGGTAATCCCTCCGTTGGGGCAGGCCATTCCGGACTGGAGTATTTTCGAAGAGGTGGCCAAGGCCCTGGGGCAACCCATGGGCTTTTTCAAAGCGGCTGACGTCTTCAGGGAAATGACCCTTACCATTCCTCGCTATAAGGGCCTCAAGCTACAAGACCTGCAAGGAGATGGCAAAATCGCTCCCCTTCCTGGGGACAACAATGTAGGGCTGCGAGGACGAGACAATTACTCCTTTGCACCGGTTCGCACCTGGGAAGGGCCCGAAAAGGAGGATGTCGCGGCGTATCCGTTTGAGCTGATCGCCGGCCGGTGCATGTTTCATTTCGGGTCAACTTCAACACGGTCCAGGAATCTACTCCAGCTCTGCCCGGAGGGATATTTGCAGATCAACGCCGATGACGCCGAGACGCTTGGCCTCAAAGAAGGAGACCAGGTGAAAGTCAGCTCTCGGAGCGGTTATTTTGTTGCACCGACCAAGTTGTCGGACAAAATCGATAGGGGAATGGTTTTTGTCCCTACCAACTTCCCCAACCAGTCGGTGTACCGACTGTTCGAGGAAAATACTACCGTGTGCAGAGTTAAGTTGACCGCTATGGGACCGGCTACTGTGCAGTGACCGGTTGACAGCCGAGGTGAGTGCTGCACCCGTGAGAAGGGTGATTAGTTACGGAATTGGCCTGGACGAGGAGTGACACTCCTCATCGGATGGAGGCAGGGCCGCTGGGCATGTTTGCGGCACGCGCTCCTTCAGGCAATGAAACCACCGGTCCTGTGCTCCATTATTTCGCCGTGGGGCTACATACGAATCAAGGTTACAAAAATATGAGGAGGTCAGCATGAACGTCCGGGGGAAACCAAAGGCGACGATACTCGTCATTGACGATGAACAGATCGTCCACGAAAGTGTCCAGCGGATCCTTGTGGAAGAGGGATACGAGGTGCAAGGGGCTTTGCGCGTGGAGCAGGCCCTGGATCTGCTGGCAAAAGGGTCATACGATCTGGTTCTCACAGATCTGATGATGCCGGACCGCAGTGGAATGGACGCGATCGAGGCCGTTGCCCGAGATCATCCCCATACGGGAGTGGTCATGTTTACCGGCTTCGCCACCGTGGACTCGGCAGTGGCGTCCATGAAACTGGGGGCGCTTGATTACCTCCCCAAGCCGTTCACTCCGGAAGAGTTGGTTCAGGTGACCGAGAAAGCTCTCGAGAAAACCTGGAAAGCGAGACGTGACAGGGAAATTGAGCAGACTTACGTGCAAGCGGAAAAGGCTATTGCATCCAGCCTGGACTTGAAAGAGATATTGAATCTGATCTGTGCCAGTGTGGTTAAGCTCTTTAAGGTGAAGGGCAGCTCTCTCCTGATGTACCGCAAGAAGGATGAGACTCTGGAAATAGCCTCCTCATTTGGCCTTAGCGATGAATACTTACAAAAGGGAATGATGGACAGCTCAAAGAGCATCGCCGAAGTTTTTGAGTCTGGAAAATCAGTCATAATCGAAGAGGCGGATTTTGATGCGAAACTTCATTACCCTGGTGAAGCCAGGAAAGAGGGTATAGTTTCAATACTCTCGGTTCCGTTGAAACTCGGCGACACTATACTTGGCTTCCTCAGGATCTACAGTACCGAAAAGCGCAGCTTCGACCCCGAAGAGATGAGCTTGTTGGTCAAATTCGCGGAACAGGGAGCGCAAGCCGTAGAAAATGCCATGAGTTATGAAAGAGTTCGCAGCGACATTGAAGGGATGAAGCAATCTATTCCCGGACCTCTCGCCAGAAAAATCGCGGAACAGAGTTAGCGGCTGTTGCGGCTGCGCGGTCAATCTCATGATCGTTTTAGTTCACCCGAGTTTTATGGGGATGTTGTGCCTGAGATGTCAAGCGGGCCGGAGGCGCGACTTGCCTTTGAAGGCTGTTGAACCTTCCGAAACATGCAATCTTCGTCAGGAGTAGGAGAAGATGGACAAGAAAAATGGAAAGGTGCTGGTTCTGGATGACGAGCAAATCGTGCTTGATAGTGTCACGCGTATTCTCGAAGATGAGAACTATGAGGTGAAAACCTGCCGCAACGGCAAAGCAGCTGTGGAACTCCTCAAAGAAGGAGGGTTCGACGTGGTGATCACTGATTTGAAGATGCCGGGCATGGACGGGCTTCAGGCCATGGAGGCACTTGCAGAAGTAGACCCGGATCTATCCATGATCATGGTCACGGCGTATTCAACCATCGATTCCGCAGTCCAAGCTATGAAGCTCGGCGCAGTGGATTACATACGGAAGCCGTTCACTCCGGATCAGCTTTCTGAACTCGTGGGCAAGGTGATGAACGGTCGTAAGGCCCGTTTTGAGAAACGTTACCGGGAAGACACCTTTGCGGAAATCAAGACGGCCATTTCTTCTACGTTGAATTTGAAGCAAGTCTTGGAGCTCATTGTTCAGGGCGTAGTCAAGGTGATGAAGGTCAAGGGGAGTACCCTCAGCTTGCTCGACAATAAGCGGGAGAAACTTCGGGTCTTCGCTTACCACGGACTGAGCCGCGAGTACGTTGAAAAAGGGCCGCTAGACTCATCCAGGAGCCTTGGAGAGACGGTGATGAACGGCAAGCACGCTTGGGTCGAGGACGCGGCAACGGATCCAAGAGTTCAGTATCCCACGGAGGCAATGCGTGAGGGGGTCAAATCGATCCTCAGTGTGCCATTGTTGGTTAGAAACAAAGTGATAGGTGCGCTGCGCGTTTACACTTCCGAGACTCGGGACTTTTCTGACGAAGAGGTACGCTTCCTTTACGGCTTCGCCGAACAGGTTGCCATTGCAATCGAAAACGCGCGGTCCTACGAGGACGTCAAAAACGAGTATCAAGCTCTCCGCGACGATTTGTGGGATTACTTGGACAGAGACGGCTGGCTGTAATCTGCTGGGTCTAGCCGCTCGTCGCCACGCTACGGATTCTAAAGGGATAGAGAGATGGCCGCCACCTTGGAGTCGAAAGACGTAGATGAGTTCGGTAGCGCTAGAGTAGCTAGGCAGGATACGGGCACCGCGGGGCTAAAGAATATATCTCCCTATATTTCCCGGCAACCCGATTGGTTAGAGAACCTACTCCGGAAAATTGAAAAGGTGCTGCCTACGGCGCTTAAGCCCAAGAGCGGATACCTCTTTTCGTTCAAGAACAGAATACTGGTTAGCACACTGGTCGTCGTAATCGGTGGCGTCATTATCGTGGGCGTCATCCTTCAGCTAACGGTTTTCCCAAGGTTGCAAGCGGATGATCCTTCAGTAATCCTTAATTTGATCAAGATAATTCACTTCGTGGTCAGCATCGTGGTGATCGCGGCGAGCTGTATTTTTATCCAACTGCTGTCAAAGAATATAACCCTTCCCCTCTTAGAGCTTACCAAGTGCGCTGATCAGATTAGCCGTGAAGCAGGCGAAAACCTTGCTTCAGAGGGGGACGCTATCGAGGACGGATCGGAAAAAAACGCAGATTACTATTCAAACGAATGCTTACCCGCTGATGAGGTCTGCCAGCTCACTTCATCATTTAACAGAATGTTGATTCATCTGAAGGCCTCGGAGGCCTCTTTGCGTGAATCCGAAGAGAATTACCGATTTTTGTTCGACAACGCGCCCTCACCCATATTCGTGCTCGACGCAGGTGATCTGACGATCCTCGACGTGAATGCCAGGGCCGAAGAAGCGTATCAGTACACCAAGGATGAGCTGCTCAAGATGACCTTCGCGGACCTTGGCCGCGATAAGGACCGGGAACAGACGCGCAGGCTTCTTACTCAACTTGCCCCTACCGAAACCACACTCCTGCCGGTGCTTCGACATACGCGAAGAGACGGGACCCCGTTTATAGTCAACTTCCAAGGTAGTTTCAGTCGTTACCGGAATCGCCCCGCTATTATTGCCGCTGTCTGGGACGTAACCGAAAGACTGGAAAAGCACGCCATGCTGATTCAAGCAAGCAAGATGGCCACTCTGGGCGAAATGGCTACCGGGATCGCTCACGAGCTGAATCAGCCTCTCAATGTTATCAGGCTAGGCTGCGATTACGTGGTCAAGAAGACAAAGACGGGGCAGATCTTGTCCCACGACGACCTGGTCAATCTGACCAGGGAACTCACCTTCAGCGTTGACCGTGCGTCTAGAATAATCAATCATTTGCGGCAGTTTGGTCGCAAGGCCGATGACAGTATGGGACCCATCGACCTCAATATGCCGATTCGCAATGTCTTCACGCTGATGGGAACTCAACTGGAAGCGCAGGGCATCCGGTGGGAACTTGACCTGGATTACCACCTCCCGCAGATCCTCGGCGATTCAAACAGGTTGGAACAGGTTTTCATCAACCTCCTCCTGAACGCGCGGGACGCTATGCTTGCCGAAGAAAAATCTGCGCGTTCCCAAGAGGCACCCAAAGCCAAAGTTGTTAAGATCGAATCACGCCTGGTAGGAAGTCGGGTCGTGGTCACGGTTTCCGACACAGGACCCGGTGTCCCTGGGGCGATTAAGAACAAGGTCTTTGAGCCATTTTTTACGACTAAGAAGACTGGAGAAGGAACCGGCCTGGGACTTTCCATAACTTATGGTATCATCCGGGAGCACCATGGAACCATAGAGATTGATTCCGGACAAACAGACGGAGCTACTTTTCGACTGACATTCCCCGTTCTGAAGACGGAGAGCGATGATGGCAAGAATCCTGGTAGTTGATGACGAAGAAAGCATCAGAAACTTGATGCGCATGACACTTGAGCTTGACGGCTATGAGGTCTCGACAGCCGCAGATGGTCCGACTGCCCTGGACATCTTCGAAAAAGAGAACCCTGAAGTGGTCCTGCTGGATGTGAGACTGCCGGGGATGAGCGGAATTGAGATTTTGGACCGGATAAAGGCCATCAATCAGGACGCGGAGGTTATCATCATCACCGGTCACGGTGATATGGACATGGCCGTGGACTGTCTCCGAAAACAGGCTTCCAATTTTCTGACAAAGCCCGTGGGGGAGGAACTCCTTTCTCTCTCTTTGAAGGGTTCCCTAGAGAGGGTCGCGCTCAAGAAGAAAATCCGGCAGTATACCCGTAACCTGGAGATCCTGGTCCGAGAAGCCAATGTTGAGTTGGAACGAGCCTATCAATTCAGGGAAAACATAATCGAAAACTCGCCCGACGCGATAGTCTGTGTTCGCAAGGGGGGAGAAATCATCATTTTCAATTCCGCAGCCGAAAAGCTTCTCAGTTACCGGAAAGAAGAAGTAATTGGGAAGATGAACATTGTCAAAGTCTACCCTCCAGGCGGTGCAAAAAAGGTCATGAGGGATTTAAGATCCGACGAGTTCGGCGGTAAAGGCTTGCTGCAAAAAACAGAAGTTGCAGTGCTGGACAAGGCCGGCAACGAAATTCCAACTTATCTGTCAGCCGCGATTCTTTACGAAGATGGCCGAGAAGCAGGCTCGGTGGGGATTTTTACCGATTTGAGGGAACACAGGAAGCTGGAAAAGCAGCTCCTTCGTTCGGAAAAGCTATCCTCTCTCGGAAAGCTTTCAGCGGGTATCGCGCACGAGATTAATCAGCCTCTCACAGGGGTGTTGACCTTTGCGCATCTCCTCTTGAGACAGTTCAAGGATGACGAAAAAACTCGAAAAGACCTCGAAACCATAGTGCGCGAAACCACCCGCATACGCGGCATCGTTCAGGGAATCCTGGATTTCGCTCGTGAAACTCCCATGCAGAAGAAACCGCGAAAGATAGACGAGGTTCTGGACCAGACTCTTGAAATTGTGGTGCATCAGCAACGATTTTTCGGGATTACCCTGGAGAAGAAGTATGACCCGTCGCTTCCAGAAGTGGTGGTTGATTCAAACTTGATGGAACAGGTCTTTATGAACATTATTCTCAATGCTCTGGACGCCATGCACGGGTCCGGGACTTTGACCGTAAAGACTCGACACAATAACGGCTGGGCCGAGGTGGAGTTTTCAGATTCCGGTACGGGAATGCCAGAGGAAATTCTGGATAAAATCTTTGACCCTT
>Ga0209039_10003010_pt1 | contig 13585 bp, 8 predicted proteins | sample BogFormECP12_OM1_FD_188238 | JGI IMG/M metagenome (GOLD analysis project Ga0209039, IMG submission 188238) | Bog forest soil microbial communities from Calvert Island, British Columbia, Canada - ECP12_OM1 (SPAdes) (version 2) | ecosystem: Environmental > Aquatic > Freshwater > Wetlands > Bog ...
CTGTACCAGGAATACCAGGGCCGGCTGCGCTGGCTCAAGCAGCGGAACCTGGCGCTGGCGCGGCAGGCGTAATCAGCAAAGCCCCAGCGTGCGGCGGAAATCCGGCCCGGCGACAATCGGAATATCCCCGTAACTTCCCAGATCCAGGAGATGGTGGTCGTTGGAAACTATCAGATCCGCCTTGCCGTCAACGGCACATTCGAGAATACGGTCGTCCGATGGGTCGGCGGTCACAACCTGCACTGCGGCGCGGGGGGAGACGAGTTCCGCGACTTGTGCGACGATCCGAATTCGCGATTGAACATACTCTTCTTGCCACTGCAGGTCTGTGCGCAGCACTCTGGCCAACTCCCGGACGATGGCGGGCGAGACCAGGAGACGGTAACGGCCGGCGAGTGCAGCCGCCCACAACGTTGCATTGCGGCCCTTCGGATGGCCAAAAGCGGCAATGTAGATGTTGGTGTCGAGAACCACCCTAAGAAGCGTTGCGGCGAGCACGGGATTCATGGATCATGCGGACAGTGTCGCGTTCCTTGAAGCCGACCTTCTTGGCTTGGCGCGCTCCGTAAGCCGCAAGCCGCTTGTCTTCGGCTAAAATCTCCTCCGGCGCCGGGGGATTCCTTTTCGCCTCGCCGATAGTGCGAGCGATCCATCGGAGGTCGCCGCGGTCGGACCGCGTGCGGCGGCTTGTCGCATAGTGCCGCAAGGCCTCCCGGACGAGTTCGCTCATAGTGCGGTTTTCGCGCTTTGCGAGGCGTTCAGCATCCTTCACCATGGCGACGGGCATGGTGATGGAGACGTTCTTGGTGACACGCATGCGCATGATCCCATCCAATCGGTGCTATTCACCCTTCAGTATACGTCCATAAATCCAGCGGCGGCTACAAAGTCCGGGCGGCTCTGGCGGCTCCCAGATTGAAGGCCTCGACGGGACTGCCCTGGCTGCGCTCGTCGTCCGCATCCTGGCCCGGTTGGGCGTCGGGCCTCTGTTCGGCGGCGTCGCTGAGTTCGCATAGCCCGCGTAGAATTCATCGCAGCCATCGTACTGCGGGTTGACGACGAACTTGCCCTTCTGATCGACGTAACCCCATCGCCCCGCGACAAGCACTGGAGCAAGGCCGTCAGCGAAGTTCATGGCGAGATCGAACTGCGGATCGATGACCCATTTTCCCGTTGTGTCGATGTACCCCCACTTCCCGCCGGAAGGTACGGGCGCCAACCCCGCGGTGAATCCGAACCAGAGAGTATCGAACTTGCCGGAAAGTACCTTCTTCCCAGAGCGGTCTACAAAAGCAAACATGCCATCCGCGGTCCTGCCAGGCGCCAGATCTCCGGAGAACGCCTGTCCCACCCAGGAGAAGTCCGGACTGCTGATATACTTGCCGTCCCTATCGATGAAGCCGCATCTAGTCTGGGCGGCCAGGCCGCCGAGGGTGAGGGCGAAGGCCGCCAGGATCAGTGCATGTGTTCGGTATCGCATCGGGTGTTCCTCTGCCAGTACATACGCAGGAGGAGTCCGAAAGTTAACAGGAGGCGTCAGCGCCGCGGGCCCCGGCTCCTCCAGCGCCCGGACTCCCAGCAATCCTTGACATCGAAGTTGTCGGATGATAGGTGTTCAGGGAAAGAGGCCTGGATTATGCGCTTTCAGCTTGCGATGTGTTCTTTTCTTTTGGTGGTGGCCGCGTTTGCCCAGAGTGACCGCGGCACCATCACCGGGACCGTTTCGGACCCGGCCAAGGCCCTGGTTCCCGATGCGGCCGTTGTCGCCATGAATGCGGAAACGGGCGCCCAGTATGAAACGGTCACCACCGGGACCGGCAACTATACGCTCCCCTCGCTGCCCGCGGGAGTCTACAATCTTAGCGTCTCAGCGGCCGGCTTTAGCAAGTATGTTCAGCAAGGCATTCGGGTCGAGGTTGTCCAGACCGCGCGCGTGGATGTCTCCCTGCAGGTTGGCTCGGCAGCGGATTCCGTCACGGTCACCGCCGACGCGCCTTTGCTCAAGTCCGAGAGCGCCGAACAAAGCCTCAATCTGAGTACGGACATTGTCAACGCACTGCCGGCCAATTCGAATTCAGGGAATATGCGCAGTGCGATGGCCTTTGGGACGCTCACGCCGGGTGCCGTCGGCGACCCCGTCGCAGCGGGCAGCACTTTCCGCGTCAACGGCTCGCCCGGCGGCATGCAGAGAGTCCTGGTCGATGGCCAGGACGTCACCAGCGCCCTCTTCTCGGACGCCACGCAGACCAGTTATCAACGCCCAGCCGTGGAGGCGCTGTCGGAGTTCACGCTGCAAACCAGCAACTTCGCCGCGGAGTTTGGCCAGGTCAACGGCGGTCTGTTCAACTTCACTTCCAAGTCCGGCACCAACCAGTTGCACGGCAGCGCGTTCTACTACCTTCGCAACGAATTTTTGAATGCGGGTCAGCCGTACACCCACGTCGATCCGAAAGCCCGGCGCAGGAACTGGGGCTTCACCGTCGGCGGCCCGGTGTACATCCCCAAGGTGTACAACGGCCGCGACAAGACTTTCTTCTTTGTCAACCTGGACTGGTTCACCAACAACTCGGCTACCGACACATTTTCAACCGTACCCACGGCCAAAATGCGAACCGGGGATTTCAGCGAGGCGTTGACGGGACGCTCGCTGGGCACCAACCCGGCCGGGGGATCCATCATGGAGAACATGATCTTCGATCCCCTCACCAACCAAACGGTGAATGGTCAGGTGACCCGCTCGCCATTCCCGGGCAACGCGATCCCGCAGACCCGCCTCGACCCGGTGGCGTTGAAGATTCAGGCCATGCTTCCCCAACCCACCAGAAGTGGAGTGCTCCTCAACTGGGAGCAGAAGTACTTACTTCCGACCACCCAGAACATCCCCAGCTTCAAGATCGACCAGAATGTCGGCTACAAGGCCAAGTTCACCTTCTATTGGGGGGACACCCGGTACATATACCTGGCCCGGGGCGACGGCTTGGCCGAGCCGATTACAGGGACGCGGAACCGGCACATGGTCGCCCAGACGGCGCGCCTCAACCACGACTATTCAGTCACCCCGACGTTCTTGATCCACGCCGGCTTCGGTTATGTGCACGATGTGCATAACGATGGGTACATGCCGGGAACCCTCAACTACGATCCGCTCTCGGGATTGGGTTTGGCCGGTAATTTTACGCCGGGCATGCCCTTGTTCAACGGGCTCAGCTCATCGAGCGGCGGCGGCATGGTCTCACAATACGGTCTGGGGATGGGCAAGTTCACTTCCGATATCAATGACAAGCCTACGGCGGTCCTGAGCGCCACGCTGGTTCGCGGCAACCATACCTACAAAGCCGGCGGGGAGTGGCGAAACGACCCCATGATTTATAAGGACGTGACGTCCGCGCCCACATACTCATTCAGCGCAAACGAAACGGCTCTTCCATACCTCCAGACCACCAACATAGGGGGCGGGGCCATCGGACTCCCCTATGCGAGCTTCCTGCTGGGCCTGGCGGACAGCGCCAGCATCTCGGCCCTCTCCGCTCCCGAAAACCGGAAGAACTCCTGGGGCTTTTACGTACAAGACACCTGGAAGGTCTCCCGCAATCTGACCCTGGACTACGGTCTGCGGTGGGACTATCAGCAAGCGGCGTACGAGATGAATTACCGCAATGGCATGTTCGGGCCGACCGTCCCCAATCCGTCGGCCGGGGGCCTGCTGGGCGGGATGGTATATGAAGGGTACGGAACGGGACGGTGCAATTGCAGATTCACGAACACGTATCCCTATGCGTTCGGCCCGCGACTGGGCGTCGCCTACAAGATCAATCCCAAGACGGTGGTCCGCGGCGGTTGGGGCCTGGTGTACGGCGGCACGCCGACTGGGGGCGAGACCGTAGCGCAAGGCGTGGGCTGGAACAGCCTCAGCTTTTCCTCGACGTCGTTCGGCAATCCCGGCGCTGTCCTTCGCACTGGCCTGATCTACAACCTCACGGACTTGTACAGTGTTTCTCTCAACCCGGGGCTGCTACCTCAGGCCGGGACCATCACCTCGCCTCCGTACTATCAGGATCGGAACGGAGGCCGGCCGCCGAGGATCAATCAGTGGAACATCGGGGTGCAGCGCGAGTTGTTTACCAACCTGGTGTTGGAAACCGCCTACGTGGGCAACCGGGGGGTCTGGCTTACGGGGGATAATCTCCTCGATTTCAACGCGCTCACGCCGCAGCGCATCGCCTCGTTCGGCCTGAATATCAACAACGCGGCCGACCGGACGTTGCTGACATCCACCATGAGTTCAGCCACAGCCGCGGCGCGCGGATTCAACAAACTGCCCTACGCGGGATTCCCCGCCACGCTGACCGTGGCGCAAAGCCTGCGGCCCTACCCGCAGTTCGGAACCATCCCCGTTCACTACGCGCCGTTGGGGAACACGTGGTACGACGGCCTGCAGTCGAAACTCACGAAACGCTACTCGCATGGCCTGGTTCTCAGCGGGGCTTTCACGTGGTCGAAATCGCAGACCCTGGGCGCCGAGTCCGCTACCGGAGGCGGAATCATCAACGACGTCTTCAATCGCCAAAACCAGAAGGCCCTCTCCGTCAGCGACCAGCCGTTCGTCCTTGTGACCACCTTCAGCTACCGTGTCCCCGGTCTGGGACCCAACCGGCTGGTGCGACAGGTGGTCGGCGATTGGACTTTGTCCGGGGTTCTGATATACGCCAGCGGATCGCTCATTCAGGTTCCGGCGGCGCAGAACAATCTCAGCTCGTTGCTGTTCCGCAGCACCTTCTCCAACCGGGTGCCGGGCCAGCCGCTATTTCTGAAAGATATCAACGGCCCCATCGATCCCAACAAGGACTTCGTGCTGAACCCGGCTGCCTGGTCCGATCCGGCCGCTGGGCAGTGGGGCTTTTCGGCCCCCTATTACAGCGACTACCGCAACCGGCGCAGCCCCAACGAACAGTTGAGTTTTGGCAGGATGTTCCGGCTCCGGGAACGGATGACCCTCGAATTCCGTGCGGAGTTCTTCAACGTGTTCAACCGGCTATTGTTGCCCGGCATCACTTCCACCAACGCCTTAGCCACGCAGACCAGGAATGCGGCGGGCGTGCCCACTTCCGGCTTCGGGTACATGAATTCCAATTCGGCCGGCGGACAACGAAATGGCCAGTTGCTGGCGCGTTTTCAGTTTTGACGCCGGGCCGATATCGGCGGCGTGTCGCAGGCGGGAGGTCGGTTTATGAAAGTCACGTTTAGATTCGCAATACCCTTGCTGTTTTCCCTGGCTTCATCGGCGCAACGGCCGTGGCAGCAGATTACCGTGCCGCCAGTCCGTGAAGCGGCCGCGAATTTCAAGACGCCGCCGCGCGAGTACGGAGCCATCCGCTGGCTGACGAATGGCGGTGAGGTCACCCAGGCCAGGATCGTCGCGGAACTGGACGAGGCGCTGGCGAATGGAGTGTTCGTTGTAAACGTCGGGTGGGGGAGCCGCCTGAAACCCAAATACCTCTCGCCGGAGCAGCTCGCTCTAGCCAAGTTCGCGGTGGAGGAGGCCAAGAAGCGCGGCATGAAGGTCTGGATACAAGACGAGGGCAATTACCCCAGCGGCCTGGCGGGAGGGTTGATCAACACGGAGTACCCGCAGCTACGCATGCAAGCCATCGTCGCCGACCTTCGCGCCAGCGTCGCCGCCGGGCAGACGCTCACCCTCCCGTTGCCTCCGGGTACGCTGGGCGCGTTTTCGGTGAAAGGCTCCGACCAAAGCACCAAGCTGATCCCACTGCCCGCCGGCGACCAGTTCGAGTGGACCGCACCGAGCGAGGGTTCCGATCCGAATCTACCCAATTGGCTGTGGACCGTCGTGTTTGTGCGCCACGTGTACCGCAGCTCGCCCGCGCGGTCCAGCAATCGGGCGGACGGGAATGATATCAAGGACGGCCTCTACTCGCTCATCGACTATCTGGACCCGGAAGCGACTCGCGCTTTCATAAAGGTCACGCATGAGAAGTACCGGGCGCTTTTCGGGGACGAGTTCGGCAAGACCGTGCTCGGCTTTTTCGGCGACGAAACGGACTACAACGGCTTCATCCCCTGGACCCCGAAGCTGCTCGAAGAGTTCCAGAAACAGAAGGGCTACGACCTCAAGCCTCACATCCCGATGTGGTTCATGGGCAAGCTGACCGACGAAGCCCAGCGCGCCAAGGCCGACTACTACGACGTGTGGAGCGACATGTTCGCCAAGAATTTCTTCGACGTGTTGGTCGACTGGAACCAGAAGAACAACATGGAAGATCTCAGGCATATCGGCGCCAGCAGCGTGCCGATCGCCATGATTCACAACGAGGGCGACTTTTTCAGGACCATGCGGCATGTGAACCTGCCTGGTATCGACAATCTGAATCGAGTCGGCCCTGGCCTGGTGGCCAATTGGATCAAGCTGGCGTCCTCCGCCGCGCACCTGTTCGGAAGACCGAAGGCGTGGGAGGAAGAGGGCGGCGGCGACGGAGAACCGGGCAAGTTCGTGGCGGACTACCATTTCGCGCGCGGCGTCACGGCCCTTCAGCTTCGCGGCGGCGGGGGCTTCGGCGGCAATAGCGGGCCCGCGGTGATGAATCCGCAGACCTGGGCGGTGTCCTGGTATGTGAATCGCCTCGCGTACCTGCTCTCCATCGGGCGGCCGGCGGCCCAGGTCGCGATGTATTACCCCACCAACAGCGTTTGGATGGGCGACGACGACTCCATTGACGTCACCTTCAAGCTTACGCAGCAACTGTTCGAGCACCAGATCGACTTCGACTACCTCGACGAGCAGGTTCTCACCTCGGTGGGTACGCTCGATGGCGGCGGCTTGAAGAACCTCAGCGGCCAGGTTTACCGCGGCATCATCGTTCCGTCTTCGACGGTGATCACGCGGGCGGCGCTCGACCGCTTGCGCGCGTTCGCGGCCCAGGGCGGCAAGGTGATCTTCGTGGGCCGCACACCGACGCAGGTGATCGACCGGACCTTCCTGAAGCCTGTGGGCGGAGCGCCGGATCTCAGCTTCGCGGTGCTGGAACCGACGGCGGAGATCACGGCACGGGTGGTCCAGGCGTTGCCCAAGCCGGACGTGGCGCTGGACAGTCCCTGCCCGCCGATCATATACAACCATCGGAGCTTGGCGGACGCCCAAGTGTACTTCTTTTTCAACGAGAGCAATCAGAAGCAGTCGCGCACCGCGGTTCTGGCCGGAGGCGGCCAGCCGCAAGTGTGGGACGCGGGCGCGGGAACCGTTCACCCGATGACCGGCGCCACGGTAGGGAACGGGACCGTGACGGCGCCTCTCACGCTGGAGCCTTTTGAGGCGAAAGTGATCGTTCTGGGACCTCTGCCCGGCGGAGCGGCCGGACCCGAATCGGCCGTGGCGGCAGACCAGACGCTGCTGGAGTTGTCGGGCGATTGGCTAATCGCCTTTGGCGACAAACGCCTGACCACGCCACTGAAACCCTGGGCGGATCTCGGCGTTTCCGCCTTCGCGGGTACGGCGCTGTACCGGAAGGAATTCACCGCGCCAGCTTCGAAAAGTCCGGTGTTCCTGGAATGCGAGAACGTTCGCGATTACGCCCGGGTGCGGCTGAACGGCGTCGATCTGGATGCGCGCGCCTGGCGGCCCTATCGTTGGGAAATCACCAAAGCGCTGAAACCTGGAGCCAACGTGCTGGAGATCGAAGTTCGAGGCTCAGGAGGCGGCGGCGGACGCGGTGCGGGGCGAGGCGGCGCTACCCCGCCAGTCGTATCGGGCCTGCTGCCGGCCGTGCGGCTCACGACCTTTTGAGGTGGTAACGTCATGGGTTGTGGGGCAGGATTGTATCCTGCGCGCCGGTTGTCAACCGGCGCGGCGGGTTACAAACCCGCCGCAGGTTGCAAACCTGCCCCACAACAGGAGGTTTGTCTATGAGAGTCACCAGCAGGTTGGCGATCCCCTTGCTGTTTTCCTGTACCTTGATGGCGCAACGGGCGTGGCAGCAGATCACGGTGCCAACCCTCCGCGAAGCGGCTGCGAATTTCAAAACGCCGCCGCGCGAGTATGGAGCCATCCAGCCGTTTCTTAGCTGGAACGGCCCGGACGCCAAGGACAGGATGGCGAGGATCGTCCGGGATCTGGACCGGCTGGCGGCCAATGGCACCTTCGTGTTCAACATGTCGCCGGGACGCGGCGAGCCGAAATACCTTTCGCCGGAACACATGGAGCAGGTGAAGTTCGTAGTCCAGGAAGCCAGGAAGCGCGGGATGAAGATGTGGATCCAGGACGAATGCGATTACCCCAGCGGCATGGCGGGAGGGTTGATCAACACGGAGTACCCGCAACTGCGCATGCAAGCGATCGTCGCCGATCTCCGCGCCAGCGTGGCCGCCGGACAGACGCTTACCCTCCCGTTGCCTCCGGGCACGCTGGGCGCCTTTTCGGTGAAAGGCTCCGACCAAAGCACCGCGCTAATTCCACTGCCCGCCGGCGATCAGTTCGAGTGGACCGCGCCGAGCGAAGGCTCCGATCCGAATCTACCCAATTGGTTGTGGACCGTCGTTTTTGTGCGCCACGTGTACCGCAGCTCGCCCACGCGGTCCAACACTCGCACGGACGGTCTCAGAACCAAGGACGCCCTTTACTCGCTGATCGACTTCCTGGATCCGGAAGCGACTCGCGCTTTCATGAAGCTCACGCACGAAACCTACAAGCAGGCGGTCGGAGCCGAGTTCGGCAAGACCGTGCTCGGCTTTTTCGGCGACGAAACGGACTACAACGGTTTCATCCCCTGGACCCCCAAGCTGCTCGAAGAGTTCCAGAAACAAAAGGGCTACGACCTGAAGCCTTACGTTCCCATGTGGTTCATGGGCACGCTGACCGGCGAAGCCCAGCGCGCCAAGGCCGACTACTACGACGTGTGGAGCGGCATGTTCGCCAGGAACTTCTTCGACGTGGAGGCCGACTGGGCCGCGAAGAACAACATGGAAGACCTCAGGCATGTGGGCGCCAGCAGCGTGCCGCTCTATCTGATTCGCAACGAGGGCGACTTCTTCAGGTGCATGCGGCACGTGCAGGTGCCCGGTATCGACAATATCAATAGAATCGGCCCCGGCAAGGTGGCCAACTGGACCAAGCTGGCCTCCTCCGCGGCGCACCTGTTCGGAAGACCGAAGGCCTGGGAGGAGTCGGGTGGCGGCCCCGGGGTGGAGGGCAAGTTCGTGGCCGACTACCACTTCGCGCGCGGCGTCACGGCCCTTCAAATTCGCGCCGGTGGCAACGGCGGCCCTGGCGCGGGTCCCGCGGTGAATCCGCAATCTTCGGCAATCGCCTGGTATGTGAATCGCCTCGGATACCTGCTCTCCGTCGGGCGGCCGGCGGCCCAGGTCGCGATGTATTACCCCACCAACAGCGTTTGGATGGGAGACGACGACTCCATCACTGCGATGGAACGCCTGACGGAGCAACTGCTCCAGCACCAGATCGACTTCGACTACCTCGACGAGCAGGTGCTCACCTCGGTGGGAACGCTGGAAGGCGGCGGTTTGAAGAATCTCAGCGGCCAGGTCTACCGCGGCATCGTCATTCCGTCATCGACGGTAATCACGCGGGCGGCACTCGACCGCTTGCGCGCGTTTGCCGCCCAGGGCGGAAAAGTGGTCTTCGTGGGCCGCACACCCACACAGGTGATCGAGCGGACCTTTCTGAAACCTGCCGTCGGAGCGCCGGATCTGAGCTTCGCGGTGCTGGAACCGACGGCGGAGATCACGGAGCGGGTGGTCCAGGCACTGCCCAAGCCGGACGTGGCGCTGGACAGTCCCTGCCCTCCGATCGTTTACAACCATCGGAGCTTGCAGGATGCTCAGGTGTACTTCTTTTTCAATGAGAGCAATCAGAAGCAGACACGCACCGCGGTCCTGGCCGGGGGCGGCCAGCCGCAGGTGTGGGACGCGGGCGCGGGAACGATTCAAACGATGACCGGCGCCACCGCAGGGAACGGGACGGTAACCTTGCCTCTCTCGCTTGAGCCTTATGAGGCGAAACTGATCGTTCTGGCCGACGCGAGGTGAACTGACAATGAAAGACATCCAATCCATCAGCAGGCGTCATTTACTGGAGGGCGCCGCGGGTGCGGCGGGCTTGATTGCTCTTCTGAGTCCGGCGCTCCGCGCGCAGACCGCACCGGCCCGCATCCGCGAGACCTTCGATTTCGAATGGAAGTTCTTCAAGGGCGACGCCGCCGGCGCGCAACAACCGGAGTTCAACGACTCGGCCTGGAAGAGCGTCGAACTGCCCCACGATTGGAGCATCGAAGGGCCGTTCGCGGAAAACGAGCCTACCGGCGGTCCCGGCGGCTACGTGCCCACCGGAGTCGGCTGGTATCGGAAACGCTTCCGGCTGCCCGAATCGTATGGAGACCGCCAGGTCTTCGTCGAGTTCGACGGCGTCATGGAGAACAGCGAGGTGTGGATCAACGGCCACTATCTCGGCAAGCGTCCATACGGCTACAGCAGCTTCTCCTACGACCTCAAGCCTCATCTGAACTTCGGCGCACGCGACAACCTGATTGCGGTCCGCGCCGACAATTCCCACCAGCCCAACAGCCGCTGGTACACGGGCTCCGGCATTTACCGCCATACGTGGCTGGTAGTCACGAGCCCGGTGCATGTCGCCCAGTGGGGCACGTATATTGCGATCTCCCAGATGACCGGCGATTTCGCCATGGTTCGGGTCAGGACCCGGCTGGCCAACGACGGCAAGACCCACTCGAATTGCACGCTGGTGACCACCCTGCTGGATAAGGACGGCAAGGCGATCCAGACCGCGGAGGGGAAGCAGGACCTCGACGCCGGCTCCGATCTCGAGGTGGTCCAGCAGATCGCCGTTCGCAATTTCAACCCGTGGTCGCTCGAGAATCCGTATCTCTACAAGGTCCGCAGCGTGGTCCAGGAGCAGGATCGCGTGGTGGACGAGTACGAGACAACGGTGGGGTTCAGGCAGGCCGTCTTCGATGCCGACAAGGGTTTCCTGCTGAACGGCCAGCGCGTCAAACTGAATGGCGTCTGCCTGCACCACGAGGCCGGATCGGTGGGGGCTGCCGTGCCCGAGCGCGTATGGGAACGCCGCCTGAGCATCTTGAAAGAGATGGGCTGCAACGCCATACGGACCTCGCACAACCCTCCCGCGCCCGAGTTCCTGGACCTGTGCGACCGGATGGGGTTCCTGGTGATGGACGAGTTCGTCGACGAGTGGAGAGTCTCCAAGCCCGCGGTGCGCTATGCCTACAGCCGCCACTTCGACGAGTGGGCCGAGCGCGACGTCGTCACCATGGTCCGCCGCGACCGCAATCATCCCAGCGTCGTGTTGTGGAGCGCGGGCAACGAGGTGCACGAGCAATGGGGAGAGGCGCAGACCGTCAGGAAGATGGTGGACCTCTTCCATCGCGAAGATCCCACGCGGCCGGTGACGGTGGCCTGCCACCAGATCGGCGGCGAGCCATCGGGCACTCTGCCTGAATTCCTGGCCGCGCTGGATGTGGTGGGCTACAACTACGTGGACCGCTTCCGCGACAGAAAAGAAAAATACTACAGCGTCGACAAGCAGGCCCATCCGAACTGGAAAGTCATCGGCACGGAAAGCTCGAGCATGGGCCGAGGGGTCAACCTGGACGTGGAGCAGTTGTGGAAGTTCGTCCGCACCTACGACTACGTGTCCGGGGACTTCATGTGGACCGGCATCGACTATATCGGGGAAAGCCGGTGGCCCGCCAAGAACTCCTCCTCCGGCGTCATCGACACGTGCGGCTTCAAAAAGGACGGCTACTTCTTCTATCAGAGCCAGTGGACCACCAAGCCGATGCTGCACCTGTTCCCGCACTGGAACTGGAAAGGCAAGGAGGGCCAGGTTGTCAGCGTGACGTGCTTCACCAACTGCGAAAACGTCGAACTTTTTCTGAATGGCAAATCATACGGCGTGAAAGGCTACGTCTTCCCGCGCCGGGGTCTGGAGCCAGGTGTCAGCACGGCGAACGCCCCACCGTCGAACGCCGTGCGCACCACGTCCGATCTGCACCTGAGCTGGGATGTGCCGTACGAGCCGGGGACCTTGAAAGCCGTCGGAACACGAGGCGGCAAAGAGGCCGTCACGGCCGAGGTCGCCACCACCGGCGATCCGGCCGCGATCAACCTCTCGCTCGACCGGGACTCAATTGCCGCCGACCGCCGCGATGTGGCCCACCTCACGGTTCAAATTGTGGATGACAAGGGGAGGGTGGTCCCGTTGGCGGAGAATGAAGTTACGTTTACGATCCAAGGAGAGGGAAGGATCATCGGCGCGGACAACGGCAATCCGTTAAGCCACGAGGACTATAAGGGGAACCGGCGGAAGGCCTGGCACGGGGCCTGCTTGGCGATTGTGCAGTCGACCGCCAAACCGGGCCAGGTTCAACTGACGGCCAGCTCGCCGGGACTGAAATCGCAGAGCATCGCCATCGTCACGACGGCGGGGAAAGCGTGAATCAATTAAGCCGTTCATCGGTGGCCATAATCTTTTCACGCCCGCTCGATAATCCTTCCATCTCTCATGTGCACGATGTAGTGCCCGTAGGCCGCGGCTTCGGGGTTGTGCGTGATCATGAGGATGGTCTGGCCCAGCCGCTCGTTCAGGCCGCGCAAAATCTCGAGCACCGCCTTCGAGCTTTCACTATCGAGGTTGCCGGTGGGCTCGTCGGCCAGCAGAATGGCGGGGTGGTTCACGATCGCGCGGGCGATGGCCACGCGCTGTTGCTCGCCGCCGGACAGCTCGCTCGGTTTGTGGTCCAGCCGGCTGTCGATGCCGAGCAGCCGGAGGGCCTCCTCGAACGATGCCTCGGGCTTCGAATTGAAACCTCCGATATGGCGCGCGATGGCGATGTTGTCGCGCGCGGTCAGGTTGGGCAGCAGGTTGAACTTCTGGAAGACGAACGCGACTGTGCGTTTGCGCAGGCGCGTGCGGCCAGCTTCGGTCATGGCCGCCAGGTCCTGGCCGGCCACGCGCACTTCTCCCGAGGTCGGCGGTGTCAGGCCGCCAATGATATGGAAGAGCGTTGACTTCCCGGAGCCCGAAGGCCCCACGATGGCCAGGAACTCGCCCGGCTTCACGGTGAGATCCACTCCCCGCAGCGCCGGCACATCCACTTTCCCCACCCGGTACGTCTTGCGCAGGTCGCGGATTTCGATGATCGGGCCGCTATTCATACGAAAGCGCCTCGATGGTGTCGTGCCGGGCTGCGCTGATACCGGGGTAGAGCGCGCCGAACGCGCTCCCGATCAGCGTGACCACGCCGGCGATGGGCCACCAGATAGGCACGATCACCATCGGGATCGAGGCCGGCTCAAGCGTCCGGATGAGCCAGCACGCGCCGTAGCTCATCGCAATTCCGAGAACCGTGCCGCCGATCCCCAGGATCACGGCTTCCGTCAGGATGATCCGCAGAATGAATACCTGCGACGCACCGAGCGATTTCAGAATGCCGATCTCGCGCGTCCGCTGCAGCACCGCCATGTACATGGAGAGGCAGACGACGGCGAATCCAATGATGACTCCGATGGCCATGATGAC
>Ga0209039_10003013_pt1 | contig 13578 bp, 9 predicted proteins | sample BogFormECP12_OM1_FD_188238 | JGI IMG/M metagenome (GOLD analysis project Ga0209039, IMG submission 188238) | Bog forest soil microbial communities from Calvert Island, British Columbia, Canada - ECP12_OM1 (SPAdes) (version 2) | ecosystem: Environmental > Aquatic > Freshwater > Wetlands > Bog ...
TCGCGTGGATGAGCCAGGCTTTCGTTCAGAGTTCCTTTCGAGATCTCGCGAATTGCTATCAGGCGATAACGTGTGTCAAGTAAGACGAGGTGGCTGGTGGCTGGTGGCTCCAGCCCGATGCGGCGGTAGTCCGCGCGTGGCGCGGGATGCGCTCCCGCGCGTCCGGCGTTGCATGTCTGGAAGCCGTCGCAGGCCCATTTATCCTTAATTAATGCACGCCTTTTTGTGCATTTTTTTCATTGTTCCATGGACGCGCGACGCCGGACGCGCGGGAGCGCATCCCTACCACGCCACGCGCGCGGACCACCGCCGGATGGCGGGCGATTGCTTTCCGCTCCTAGCCACTAGCCACCAGCCACTAGCCACTACAAAATCCCGGCTTCTTTAAAGCTGAAATAACCTGCCCGGCCTTCCTGTGGCGAACCGAGGATGATGTGATCCAGGAATTGGATCTGAAGCATGCGAGCGCATTCGGCGACTCGTCGCGTAAGCCTCAGGTCAGTCTCACTTGGCGCCGGATCGCCCGACGGATGATTGTGAGCAAGCACAAATGCGCAGGCGGAATGGCTGATTGCGGGCTTAAAGATCTCGCGTGGATGAGCCAGGCTTTCGTTCAGAGTTCCTTTCGAGATCTCGCGAATTGCTATCAGGCGATAACGTGTGTCAAGTAAGACGACGCGTAGGGACTCACGGTCAAGGAGACGCATTTCCGTCCCGAGCAACGCGTAGATGGCCTCGGGACGATTGAGCGGTTCTGAAATGACTTGCTCCGCGGCCAATCTCGTCCCGAGCCCGAATGCAGCAGCGAGGTGCAATGCCTTGGCGAGACCAACCCCCTTGAAACTGGACAGCTCTGGAATGGGACAACGGGATAATTGAGCGAGGGTCCCATAGTGGTTGAGTAGCTTCCGGGCCAGTTCGATGACATTGCAGCCTGGAACTCCTGTGCGAAGAAGGATAGCCAGCATCTCGGCGTCAGTCAGAGAATCGATGCCGCGCCGGAGAAGCTTTTCACGGGGTTTCTCCTCATCCGGTAACTCGTGAATGGTAAAACTACGCATGAGAACAAAAACATGCGTAGAAAAAGTTATGCAGCTGCGGCAAACTGGTCAACGATATTCGAAAGGAAATCGCCGATATCCTGCATGGCCAATGTGTATTTGTTCACCGGCGTCTTTTGAAGTTCGGACTGCGCTTCTTCCACAAGGCGCTTGGTGGTATCGACCGCTCGACGAAGCGCACCACGTCTGAGGACTTCTTCCGCCAGGGTACCCAACTCCTCCGTATTGCTGCGGATCAAAACTTCGCTGAACCGATGATGCTCGTCCCGGTCCACCATCTGCAATAAGTAAAGAACCGGGAGCGTGAGCTTTCCTTTTCGAAGGTCCGAGCCAAGAGTTTTGCCGGCTTTTTCCTCGGTGCCCGCGATGTCGAGGCAGTCGTCGTAGATCTGGTAAGCCGTTCCGAGTTTCAGACCGTAAGCCTTCATTGCAGTGATCACTTCAGGGCTCGCCTCGCTAATAAATGCCCCCAGTTCCGTAGCAATGGCGAACAAGGCGGCTGTCTTCATTTCGATAACCTGGAAATATTCGCCAATCGTCAGATTCAGATCGTACCTGCGCTGCGTTTGTAAGATTTCGCCGGCGCAAACATCGGTTGCCGCGTGAGCGATCCGGCGGCATATCTCGCTGTTTGGAAACGCAGCCGCCAGCTTCATAGCATGGGCGAACAGACAATCTCCGAGCAGGACGGCCAGGGTATTGCCCCATTTGGCATTGACGGTCGCCTGCTCACGCCGCACGTCGGCGCTGTCCATGATGTCATCGTGCACGAGAGTAGCGAGGTGGATGAGCTCCAAGATCACGGCCAGATCGACATGGCTCGGGCAGATATTTCCAGTAGCTGCGCCGGAGAGTAACGCCAAGGCTGGGCGAAGTCGTTTTCCGCTACTGCTACAAGCGTATGCAAGATATCCTTCAATCGCTGGATCGAATGCCCTGGCCTGTTCGCGAATTCGTTCTTCGACAGTGTACAGGTGCGGGTTAATCAGCTCGACGGCGCGCCGCAGCTTCGGTGTACCCAATCCACCGAGAGCTGACCTTGTGAAAATTTTCACAAACCGACCCTAGTGTTAGTTGTTAACATCGTCAATTTTGGCCAGTTATTTTAAGCTGCCAACCTCGCATCTATCACGGCTCGGCGCAGCCGCAACCATAAAAGTTATCGGCGATCGGTATTCGTTAGTCAGCAGTTTGTGACGGGCGTGTAAGCGAAAGCTCCGGCTTTTGCCTCTCGGTTTCCGGGTCGCAGGTGAATGCTGGAGCTTAAGTGATCCGAGAAACGAGGGGCAAAAGCTGGAGCTTTAGGCCAAAATGAGAGGCAAAAGCTGGAGCTTTCGCTTACAACGTTGTGCGAAGGAGCGTCGCCGTGCCATTTTGCGGAGTGACCCGACTCATGTGGCTGTGGGCAGGGACCAGGAACAGGTCCCCACGACGAAATTTACGCGTACCAAACGAGACCTCCCCACTAACAACTTGAAAGATGGCGAACTTTGGCTCGGAATTTGCCCGGCGGGCCTGATCCAGCGACCACCGGTCGACTTGAAAGCAATCGCAGGCTACCAGGGTCTCATTCTCACATCGCCCAAGAGTTGGCTCAAAGTCGCCGAAATCGATGCACCTTAGCGATTGTTCGACGTGGATTGCCCTCGGCTTGCCGTCCAATCCGAGCCGGTTCCAATCAAAGACGCGGTAGGTCGTATCGCTATTCTGCTGAATCTCCAAGATGACATTGCCTGCACCAATCGCGTGGAGTCGGCCGCTAGGGATAAAAATAAAACTGTCCTGCCGGCTCGGAATCCGATGAAGAAGATCAGCGACAACGCCGCTCGCCAGAGCTGATTCGAAATCCTTTTTGTTCGTCCCGCTTTTCAGGCCGACGTAGATGCCCGCGCCTTCTTCGGCGGCAACGAAATACCACAACTCCGTCTTCGGTTCAGCTAAGAGCTCGTCCGTTGAATGAGCCGGCGGGTGAACTTGAACGGAAACGACATCAGAGGCATCCAGGATCTTCACAAGAATCGGAAAACGCGGGTACGCGTACCCGTCGCCAAATATCTCGTGGCGGTGATGCACCCAGAGTTCGTGCAGAGAGACTCCTTGGAATTCAGCCTCGGAAACCACACTCTGTCTGTCTTCGCGGTCAACAAGTTCCCAAGACTCGCCAATCGGGTTCGTGCTTGGGAGTTCGCGACCAAAATGGGTCTGCAATTTGCGACCGCCCCAAATTCGTTCCATGTACAGGGGCTGAAAAGTGAGGCATTCGGCATCCATAGTCGGTACTAAAGAGGCAAGAACTAAAGAACTCAAGGACTCAAGAATTCAAGAATCCAAAGAACCGCGCGAATTAATGGATCCTTCTTGAGTTCTTGCCTTCTTGACCCCGTCCGGAAATAGCGTCGTTCTGGATTGAAAGCCCAAAACCTAGGAATTAGACTGGGAGCTGACATGGCGCAGTCGCAAAAGCATAACGCGTGGAATGAAGTGATGGGACTTGTTTTACTCGGTGCCGGAACGGTTCTATTCCTGGCGCTGATTTCGTACACTCCCAAGGACGTTCCTTCTTGGGTTTGGTTTAGCTCGGTGAGTCCCCCAAATAATCCAGCGCAAAATTTTATCGGCCCGACGGGAGCGATCATAGCGGGATTCATGTATCTGACTCTTGGTGCTGCCTCATACCTTATCGCGACGGTCTTTTTAGGGTTCGGCGGCGCGAAGTTGTTTCTGGCTGGATTTCGTATCATAAAACGTCTGCCGTGGGCTGTCGCATTCATCGTCAGCGGAGCCTCCGTACTGCATTTGCAGCCCTGGTTTTTACACACTTGGAGACACGAATTTAACATTATGGGACCGGGTGGATGGACCGGCTATTCGTTCGGAGCCCTCCTCTTAAGTATGCTTGGCCAGATCGGATCGATCATCGCACTGTCGGTGGTCTATCTGGTTAGTCTCGTCTGGTTGACAGGGATCCGGCCGATCTTTTTAGTCAAGCAGTCGATTCAGGGCGCTAAAGACTTTTTCCTTCGCATGGTCCAAGAGAGAGAGCGGCGCCGGATGCACGCTGCCAACGAAAGAGAGCGTCTGGAAGCGAATCAGAAAAAGATCGAACGAGAAATCCGCAAACATGAGAAAGAATTGAAGAAAAAAGGATTTCTGCCAGGGGAACCTGAATCCGAGGCTGCGATATATCCTGAACCTAAGATTATCGACTCTTCGGCAGCGATTCCGAACAAATCGAAGCCATCGTTAGCGGAAACGAAAGGGAAAGGCCGCGACAAGGAACCGGTTCCGCCAATGGCTGAGCAGCACATCGAAAACTATGAGCTTCCGTCGATAGTGTTGCTGGAACCGATTGATCTCGAAGGGCGAAAGGCGGCAGATCCTTCGGAGTTGAAACTGATCCAACATGTTCTGATAGATACGCTCAAGCAGTTCAACATTGATGCCAGTCCCGGGGATATTACTCGGGGACCCACGATCACGCGGTACGAAGTGTATCCGGCTCGCGGTGTGCGGGTAGATAAGATCTCCAGCCTGGAGCGCGATCTGGCGCGGGCAACGAGGGCAGAGCGAATTAACATTCTGGCGCCTATCCCCGGAAAAGATACGGTTGGAATCGAGATTGCAAACTCGAAAAAGGTCAAAGTCACGCTTCGGGAGATTCTGGAATCGGACGAGTGGACGCATACCAAACACCGAATTCCGATTGTGCTCGGCAAGGATGTGTACGGGAAGATTATTTTAGGGGACCTGGCGCAGATGCCTCACGGGTTGGTCGCAGGGACCACCGGTAGCGGCAAGAGCGTCTGCATCAACGCGATTATAGCGAGCATTTTGTTCAAGTTCAGTCCGGATGATCTTCGCTTTGTGATGATCGATCCGAAGGTGGTTGAGATGCAGATGTACAATGCTCTTCCGCATCTGGTGATGCCTGTGGTTACCGATCCGAAGAAGGTGCTGCTCGCGTTGCGCTGGATCGTGAACGAGATGGAGAACCGCTACAAAATTTTTGCGAAGGTCGGTGTTCGGAACGTGACGGGGTTTAACGCCCGGCCGAAGCCGAAATCCCAAGAGGAACTGGGCCTGACAACCGAACCCGAGGGGTCCGCAGATTCCGATAGTCTCTCGCTGCCATCCGAAGCGCCGCAAATCAGGGTGCCGAGGGATGACGATCTGGTGATCCCGGATCGCTTGGCTTATATCGTCGTCATCATCGACGAATTGGCCGACCTGATGCAAACCGCGCCTGCTGACGTGGAGAGCGCCATCGCTCGAATCACGCAGATGGCGCGAGCAGCAGGAATCCACATGATCGTTGCGACGCAAACGCCTCGCGCTGACGTGGTTACCGGGGTGATTAAGGCAAATATCCCGACTCGTATCGCTTTCCAGGTTGCCTCAGCGCTCGATAGCCGTGTGATTCTTGACGAAAATGGGGCTGAACGCTTGCTGGGACAGGGGGACATGTTTTACCGCCCGCCAGGTACTTCACGGCTTATCCGCTCTCAGGGCGTGCTCGTGACGGACGAAGAGATTCGTCGCTTGGTCGAGTTTGTTTCTGCGCAAGGCGCTCCTGCCTTCGACCCGTCTATCCAAAATCAGCTTGAATCCTCGGCGCAAGCCGAAGAGGAGGTGAGCGAAGAAGACGAGGCGCTGGTGGAAAAATGCCTTGAGATTATCCGGCAGGAGAAGCGGGCGTCTACGTCGATGCTGCAGCGCCGGTTACGGCTGGGCTATACCCGCGCTGCTCGAGTAGTTGACATCTTGGAGCGCCGGGGCATTTTGGGCCCAGGTGAAGGGGCGAAGCCACGGGAGATTCTAGTGGACTTAGATGCGCTCGTGTAAACAGTAAATGAAGAAGTGGATATTTGGCTGTAATGTATCTGCGGGGGCAGGTTTTAAACCAGTCTGTAAAAATGGTGGAATCGGTCGGGAGGAAATTGCAGCAGGCGCGACTTGCGAAGAAGCTCGAGATTGAAGATGTAGCCGAGAAGACAAAGATCCGGCCCAATCGCATCATCGATCTGGAGGCGGACGAATATGCTCACTTTCCTAACCTGACGTACGCAAAAAGCTTCTTGTCGAAGTACGCCAGATTCCTTGGGGTTGATATCCAAGAAGAACTGGAGAATTTCCAGACCGCAAGAACGATTTCGGTAGGCGATTACCAGTATTTGAGCTCGGGTTCGCCTCAAAAATCTGTTCAAGAACCGCGAAGAATCGAAGCGATAGGTTTCCGTGTGCCACCAGCTGTAGTTGTTGCGCTCGTTTTAATCGTGCTAGTGGGTGTCCCAGTTTTTTCTTATCTGGCGCTTAACCTCACGCGGGTGGCTGATACGAACCAGGTGCCTACCACCGGAAGCACGGTGACAACATCCGCGGATGAAACCACCAAACCGGGAGTTCCCTCCCCATCGGCTGCCGATTCGTTGCAGTCGACGGCGAAGGCATCTCCCGCCGAAGAGAATCCGGCAGTCGTCCCTCACGACAGCCCGCAGGAAGGAGACGTGAAAGAGGCGGCAACGTCAACACCGTTCGCGGTGCAAGCGCGGATTGAAGATGGAATTGAGGTCAGAAAGGCGCTTCCGGTGAGTGCGCCGGAAGCCTCGAGCCCGGTGGAGACACCGACAAAGACGAGTCTTTCGAGCCTTCCGGAAAAGAAGTTGGAGGTTCGGGTCCTGAAAAGGACTTACGTCAAAGTAACGAAGGATGAGGAGGGGACTCAGCCCGTGTTTGAGGGGTACGCGGCTCCGGACAGTCGCCCAATCATTGTCGAGGGGAAGCGTTTCTGGGTGCACGTCTCGGAAAAAGGCGCCGTAGAAGTGCGAAAGGACGGCCAGCTTGTCCTGGGCAGCTCCGACGATATCGTGATCAATTGATTGAAAGGGTGGATCCTATGAGGCGTCCTCTATCTGCTACAGATGTTTTGTCACCGGTGCCCGCGTTGAAGGTGGGGATGATCAGCCTCGGCTGCGCTAAAAACCTGGTTGATGCCGAGATTATGCTTGGCGATATCTTGGCCCGCGGTATGGAGGTGACGGCGAACGCTGATGATGCAGACGTTGTGATTATCAACACCTGCGCGTTTATTGACTCGGCTAAAGAGGAGTCAATCGAAGCGATCCTGGACGCGCACCAGGAGCGGGGCTTGCGAAAACGGCCCGGGCAGAAACTGGTGGTGAGCGGTTGCATGTCGCAAAGGTTCGCCAGCGAGCTCGCGAGCGAAATTCCCGAGGTGGACGCATTCATGGGACTCGATCAAATTGCGCACGCCGGGGAAATCGTTCGAACGGTCGTCGGCCGGCAGGGGTCAGCCGGAGGGCCATTAAATTTTGTCACTCCCAAGTCTAAATACGTACCGGATTACGCCACGCCGCGTTTTCGACTGACTCCGGCGCACTATGCCTACCTGAAAATTGCGGAGGGATGTAATCACCCGTGCAGTTTTTGTGTGATTCCCCAGATGCGCGGCAGACATCGCAGCCGGTCGATTGAGTCGGTCGAAGCTGAGATTCGCCACTTGATCGCCGAAGGAGTGAAGGAGATCAATCTGATCAGCCAGGACACCACCTATTATGGGATGGATCTCTGGGATCAGAAGGCAGGGCCTCGACAGCCGATCGACTCTTCGCGTGGCCCGACCTTGGCTCGTTTGTTGGAGAGGATCGAAGGAATCACGGGAGATTTTTGGGTGCGGCTTCTCTACACTCATCCGGCGCATTGGAGTAAAGAGTTGATGGAAGCAATCGCCGCCAGCTCAAAGGTAGTGAAGTATGTAGACATGCCTTTGCAGCATATAGACGAAGAAATGCTCCGCCTGATGCGGCGAGAAACCTCGCGGGAACACATCGAAGACCTAATTCAAGCTATTCGCGAAGCGATACCTGACATTACGCTTCGCACTACTTTTATCGTTGGCTTTCCGGGAGAGACAGAGAGACAATTTGAATCGCTGCTGGAGTTCATCGAACGGATCCGCTTTGAACGCTTGGGAATATTCACTTATTCCCAGGAAGGAGGGTCTCGTGCTGCCAAGATGAGCGATCAGCTGTCTGCCTCGATAAAAAATGCTCGCTACCGGCGTGCTATGCAACTTCAACAGGAGATTGCGAGCGAACTGGCCGTGTCGATGATTGGCAGACAGGTTGAAGCGCTCGTTGAGCAGCCGTTGGTGGCTCGGACCGAAAGAGATGCGCCGGAAGTGGACACGCGCGTGCTGCTTAAGCGCCACGCCCCGGTCGGAGAGTTTGTGAAAGTCAGAATCACCGGCACCCAGGTGTACGACCTTCGCGGGGAGGTCTGCGCGGGGTAGGGAGTTTACGTGGCAACCAACCGCTGCGCCGGAATGGGAAAAACTCACACAGAGGTCACGAAGAACGGATATTAAACCTCAAAACCGAAGATGAGAGGTCAACCGCTTCCACAGGTGATTGAAGGTAAGGGGCTTACCGCTGGCAGGGTAATCAATTTGTGTGGGACAAAAACGTGGGTGGTGTAAAACCGTGCGATTCTCTCCAGATCTGCGAAATCGGTTTCCAAATTCGGTATTTGGTTAAGCAATATCTAGTTCAACTCCGTGACCTCCGTGCCCTCTGTGTGATGCTCTCCTCTTACATCCTACCGAGGTTACCTACGTCCCTTAATTTGGTTTGCACAGCGACACTCGGCATCGGATATTGGGCGCCAGGCGAGTGACCAAAGTACCCTTTTTTGACCTTAAGAAGCAGTTTCTTCCTCTGCGAGAGGAAATATTAAATGAGATTGTGGCGGTCTGCGATGCACAAGCTTTTATTCTTGGAGCTAAGGTTGAGTTGTTGGAACGAGAAGTTGCGTCGCTGTGTAAAGCCGGCAACGCAGTCGGGGCCTCGTCCGGTACGGATGCTCAGCTTTTGATTTTGATGGCACTAGGGATCGGAGCTGGCGACGCGGTTGTGACAACGCCTTTTACTTTTTTCTCTACCGCCGGCTGTATTGCCCGGTTGGGAGCAAGACCGGTATTTGTCGATATTGATCCGGAAACTTTGAATTTGTCGCCGGCAAGTTTAGACGAGTTCTTCGCCACGAAGTGCACGTTCGAAGAAGGAAAAATTTGGACACGAGGCGGACTTCAGGTTAAGGCGGTCGTACCGGTCCATCTGTTTGGCCTGTGCTGCGCGATGGACGAAATTCAAGCGATTTGCGCGCGCTACAGTGTACCCGTCATTGAAGATGCAGCCCAGGCGATCAGCGCGGAATATCCTTCCAAAGAAGGGGCGAAGCGCGCGGGTGGGATCGGGGAATATGGCTACTTGAGCTTTTATCCGACCAAGAACCTCGGAGCATTCGGAGACGCCGGGATGGCGATGACGAGACACGCCTGGATGGCCGATCGCCTGAAGGTTCTTCGAAATCATGGGATGGAACAAAAATACTACCATGAAACGGTGGGCGGGAACTTTCGTTTGGACGCTTTGCAAGCGGCCGTCTTGCTGAAGAAGTTACCACATCTGGCGCGCTGGTCGCAGAGGCGGTGGGCGATCGCACAACATTACCGAGCTGAACTTGCGGAATTTGGGGAGGATCTTCGCTTGCCCGGCGAACCCTTCGCAAGTTTACTAGCTGAGCGAGGCCACATTTATCACCAGTTCGTTGTGCGGGTGACTAGGCGCGATGAGTTGCGCGAACACTTGAAAGGTTGCGGTATTGGAACGGAAATCTATTACCCGGTTTCGCTGAATCGCCAAAAGTGTTTCGCCTATCTGGAGGCTGGTTCGTTTCCAGAATCGGAAGCGGCAGCCGAAGAAGTGCTAGCGTTACCTATATTCCCCGAGTTGACCGATAGCGAAGTCGAATTAGTGGCGGATGGTGTCGCTGCATTTTTCAGAAAATAGGATGTTCGAAATCAAACAAAAACCGAAGCAAGCCGAAAGAGCCTTATTAGTTAGCGTCTATAAGGGCGCGGCGCAAAAAGAAGAATCCGAAAGCCTCCTGGTCGAGCTGAATTCTCTTGTGGATACACTGGGAATTCCTGTTCTTGATAGTCTTCTCGTAAGAGTTCAAGAACCGAATCCGCGCTACTTCGTTGGTTCCGGCAAGGCGGAAGAGATTTTCGAGCATGCGCAGCAGTTGGAGGCGGATGTTATCGTCTTCGATAACGAGCTGAGTCCGGCGCAGCAGCGTAACTGGGAGGCGATGACCGGATTGGCTGTAATCGATCGGGAAGAGGTCATCCTGGATATATTTGCGCAGCGGGCGCAGACCAAAGAGGCCCGTCTGCAGGTGGATCTGGCGCGCATGGAGTACTCTCTTCCGCGCTTAACAAGAGCTTGGCGCCACCTCGGCCGCCAGGGAGGCGGCTTGGGTGGGAAAGGTGAAGGCGAAACACAGCTCGAGACGGACCGTCGCCTGATTCGCATGCATATCGATCGGCTGAAGGAAGATCTTGAGCTCGTTCGTTTGCGTCGTGCAACGCAGCGTAAACAGCGTGAGCGTCTGCCCCTCCCGAATGCCGCGATCGTCGGCTATACAAACGTCGGCAAGTCGGCGCTTTTGAAAAAGCTCACCGGCGCCCAGGTCCTCGTAGAGAACAAACTTTTCGCGACGCTTGATACAACGACTCGTCGCGTGGATCTCCCGTCTGGACAGGGATTGCTCCTGACTGACACTGTCGGATTCGTCAGGAACCTGCCGCATCGATTGATTGAAGCCTTTAAGGCGACGCTGGAGGAGGCTGTGCTTTCGGATTTTCTGATCCATGTCCTGGATGCCAGTCATCCACGGGTCTACGATTTCTATCAAACGACGATCCGAGTGCTGGGAGAATTGGGCGCTGATGCGAAAAAAATGATCACGGTCCTGAACAAAGTGGATCTGATAGCAGACGAGTCGACATTGCACGCGCTCCGTCTACACTTTCCCGATGGGGCATTTGTGTCAGTCCGTTCCGGCGAGGGTCTTAAGGAACTTCGGCACAGGATGGCGGATCTGCTCGCCGATCGGGTGTCGAAGGTGGAACTTGCACTGCCCCTCAGTCGGACTGATCTCCTCTCGCTTCTGCACCGGACCAGCCATGTCCTGAGCGCACGCTATGAGAATTCCCACGTAATCGTGGTCGCTTCGGTGTCGCCGAAGGTTTATGCACGCGTCGAGCCATTTCTTATCAGGCGCGAACCGGAGTTGCAGCCAGTGTAGGTTGCATCGCTCACAAATCCTTGCGCAGTGATCTCTCAGTACAGGCTGGAAGCCTATGCTACCTTCCTCCTTGGCCTCGCCGCACCTCAGGTGACGCGTCGATGCTCGTAATCTGTGATTTTTTGCGGGCGAGGAGTTCTGCGGTCAGAAACATGGTCATACATTGGGGCAGCAGACAATAGGTCAATTGGTTGGTTAAATAGCGCGTGATCTCCAATGAATGAATGATCGCAATGCCCAAACTGTTGGCAAAGCTATAGCTGAAGAACAGCATTACAGTCAGCGCAAAGCAGCCGTAGTTATACCTGAGAGAGGGATTCTTCAGGACAACGACCAGCATAATGGACATCAGAATGATCGAGATGGTAAATGTCCGCGAGAGGGCGCCGTTCAACCAGGAAAGAGCTCCTGGTTGCGCCAGCCTGGGTTCTGCCTTTGCGAGCTCTCTTGACTTCAAAACGAGGTCTTCCAGCGGCGCGTAGCGAAGGTCGGACAAGTTTTCTTTCGAATCGTAAACGAGGCAATTGTTGAAATAGTTCCGGCCCGTCACTAGCTCCACCTCCCGCTTATACGGAGACGCTTTTCCGATATTGTTGTATAAGATCGACAGTTGCTTGAAGATCTTTGTTAGCATTCGGCCTGGTTGGTGCGTCCATGCCCTGAAAAAATAGTAATAATAGAAATGGAGTTTATTTTCCATCGTGTGCTCCGTTCCAAGAAGTGCTTGGAACTTCTGATCAAAAGAGTCTCGATACATCAGGTAATCCGGATCAAAGCCAAGCGATCTATAGTGCCCTGTCCTTTTAGAGAGCTCGATTTCGTGCTTAAGAAGCGTTTTGGTTTGCTCCAGGAGCTGTTTTTGGTAGGGCGTTTTTGCGTCATCTGCGAGATCGCTCGATATCTGATCGAGAATTATATCTGCATGGACGACGAACAGGGTAGTTGGTAGAAAGGTTCTACTCAAATCGTCACGATTTTTCAGACTCATTTCGGGGAGGAATAGGAAAAGTGTGACACAGAGCACCGGGACAGCGATCAAAGCGATTTTCCTGTAGAACGGCTCGTTCTTGTCAAAGAGCAAGACCCAGATCGGGAGTGTAGAGAAACCAACTCCCAGATAGAAGCTGGGCTTCAGGAAAAAAAGTAAAAATGCGTTGAAGAGATTAGCCGAGCCATAGAGAAACGAGGTGCGATAATTGACCTCTAAATATCGATGTCTTATGAACTGAATATTAAAGAGCATATTCAGAACGGCAAAGAATGGGAAGATGGCTTCCGGGCGAACCAGATGTTCGAAGCGGATCACACTTGTATTGAACAGAAATGAAGCTGCAACAATTACCCCTGACAATCGATATATACCCAATGGGATCGTTGGGTTTCGCATCAGGGTTCTTGCGCAGTTCCAACAAGCCAAGAGAACCGCTCCCGCAGCCAGTCCCAGAAGATGTTGAACAATCGTGATAGCGCGGAAGTCTTGGAAGACCCGCAAAACCAGGTAAATGAAGCCGGGGTAGACGAAGCTTCTGCCTTCGACGTGTTGAAACTGGCCATGATCAAGCCGCAATAAGGCCGGTTCGAGATAGCCGGCAACATCACTGTCGATAAAAGGCTGCAGCGGGAGTTTGAATCGAAAAAGAAGAGCCCCACTAAACAATAAGAGTGCTAACGCAGCATAACTGAGGCGCGAAGCGAGAACTCCGCCCCAAAGTTTCTTTAAACGCGCCCTATCGTTCATTTTAACCTAAACTCCGAAGTTTGGATCCTCGTCCTCGTGCTCGTCGTCGTCCTCGTCCTCGATCAGTCGGCGTTTTCTGCGGCGAAGAGAGCCCGATTGTCCCGCAATTATTTTGTCCCGTTAGTCTGATTGTCAAACATCATCAGGATTTTCGAGGACGACGACGAGCACGAGGACGAGTCGTGAAGGAAACAAGACGGATTGCGTCCATTCGTGGTTTTTCGAATCTGCAAGGCCAAACCGGGCTTCTCAGATCACAAACAAAGCCCATAACCCCCTCCCACTCCGTCCCTTTGCTAACTTTGCTACCTTTTGTTCAATCCTCTTTGTTTTCTTCTGTCCAAGTAACTTTTCTGCCTCATGTAGCGGTTTGACGGAGTCCCGAGACTAAAGATTCGCTCGGGAACTCGGGCTGTTCAGATGTCGACGCCAAACGCTTCGGCAGCGATGAGTTCGTAAAAGTCATCGTAATCAGTTCCGGAAAGCTCGTACCCAAGGTCCTGGTCGGCAAACCACACCTCGCGCGAACAAATGCCGCTCTCGACGACGAAACCGTAATAGTTGCTCTTCCCGTCGTCGACCACGGGAACCCAACTGACCTTTTCGAAGGGT
>Ga0209039_10003014_pt1 | contig 13577 bp, 12 predicted proteins | sample BogFormECP12_OM1_FD_188238 | JGI IMG/M metagenome (GOLD analysis project Ga0209039, IMG submission 188238) | Bog forest soil microbial communities from Calvert Island, British Columbia, Canada - ECP12_OM1 (SPAdes) (version 2) | ecosystem: Environmental > Aquatic > Freshwater > Wetlands > Bog ...
GAGCGCGCCGAGGAAGCCCGCCACGCGATCCTCCATGGGGCGGCGCCGGCACCAGGAGGGTCCGTTCAACCCGGGATAGAGAGCCGGGGTCCAGCACAAGCCCGATCCCGCGTCGGTGGTGGTAAAGGAAAACACTTCCACTTCGGGCAGCCGCTTCAGCAGCTTCTGCATGGCTTCCCGGTAGAGCGCCAGCGTGGCGGGCTGGTCCACGCACGGCGCAAACCGCGCGGTGCGGGAGCGATTGACGTGGTCCACCCTGGGGCCGCGCAAATCCGGGTGGTCGGTGAAGAACGCCTCCGGCAGCACGGCCGGCTCGTTGGCCGTGTAGGCCGCCTTCAAACCGAGGCGCCGCAGCACCTGGCAGCGCGCATCCAGCAGGGCCGCCACCCGTTCCGCGTAGGCCTTGTCGACGTACTTTTCCAGGGCGGCCGGCGGAAAGGTCTTCAGCAGATCCGGCTGGTACATGTACCAGGCCGGGTACGGGTCGCCGGGAACGTCCATCTCCCATAGCGCGGGAGGGAGGTCCTCGGTAACCGGGACGTGGGTGGCGCCCAGTTGGCGTGCGCGGGCCGCGTTGCGCTCAAATGCAGCGATGCCGGCATCCGCCCGGCACAGGGGCGCCGCGGCCAGGCACGTCAGAACGGCGAAATATGTTGTTCTCATGGGGGGGCGGCTAAATAATAGGATCGGGCGTCCCATCTTTCGCGGCGGTTACTGGGCCGCTTCCTGCTCCTTTTCGCGGTAGAAGTCGCGCAAGACGTAGAACGCCAGCTTCTTGTCGCCGCGCGGCGCGATCAACCCCTTGCGGTTGAAATCGTCCTGGATGAGCGGCACTTTGCGCCGCGGCGAACGGAAATCCATCAGCACCCAGGCGATTGTCCCCTGCAGGAACGGCGTGCGCTTGAACATGGCCACCTGCCGCCGGTAGATCATGGCCATGTTCTCCTCGGTCCAGGCCGTGTCTTCGTCGCCGTGATTGCCGGCCAGAGCCTCGGCGCCGAATTCGCTGAAGACCACCGGCTTGTCGTAGGGAGTCTCCCACGTCGCGCTATCGAGCTTCTCGGGCCCGCCGTCATACCAGCCGATGTACTCGTTGCAGCCCAGCACGTCCAGGTAGCGGCCCAGCGGATCGTCGGCGGTGTAGTGGCCGGGCGTGGGTTCACGCGTCAGCGTAGCCGCCGTCACCAGGCGCGTGGGGTCCAGTTCGCGCGCCTTGGCCGCGAGCGACGAGAGGAACTTCAGCCGCGCGTCTCCCTGCGGCGTCTCGTTGGCCACCGACCACAAAACGATGGAGGCGCGGTTCCTGTCGCGCACGATCATCTCCGCGAGCTGCCGCTCGGCGTTGGCGTAAACCGCCGGATTTTCCCACTGTATGGCCCAGTAGACCGGGACTTCGGTCCACAGCAGCAGTCCCATCTCGTCGGCCACGCGGACCATGTTCTCGTCGTGCGGGTAGTGCGCCAGGCGGACGAAGTTGCAGCCCAGTTCCTTGGCCCACGAAAGCAGCGTGCGCGCCTCGGCTTCCGAGTAGACCCGCCCGGTGCGGAACGGCGCCTCGGCGTGGATGGCCGCGCCCCGCAGGAACACCGGCTTGCCGTTAATCAGAATGTGCTGCCCGGAGGTGGCCACGGTGCGGAAACCGATGCGGTCGCGGACGCTGTCGCCGGCCGACTCGAGCGCCACGTCGTACAGCTTGGGCCGCTCCGGCGACCAGAGGGCCAGTTTGGCGTCGAACGTCGCGCGCGCCAGGCCGTCGGCGCCGGGGGTCACGGGGACGCTCACGCCGGCCTCGGGGATGCGAATGGTCACGGGTTGTTCCTTACGCGGGCCATTCACGCGCACCCAGGCCGCAATGCGGCCGGCGGAGCCTTTTTCCAATTGGATGGAGTAATCCTCGATGAAGGTCTGGGGCACGTCCAGCAGGCGCACGTCGCGCGTCAGGCCGCCGTAATTCCACCAGTCCGTCATGGTCTGCGGAACCGCGTCGGCGTGGCGCGTGTCGTCCACCATCACGATCAGCGCGTTGCCGCGTTCATGCAGCTTGCCGGTGACTTCGAACTGAAACGGCGTGAATCCGCCTTCGTGTTCGCCGATCTTCTGGCCGTTCAGGAACACGATGGCGCGGTAGTTGGCCGCGCCGAACCACAGGAACTGGCGGCGTCCGGAGCGCGCCGCGCAATCGAACTCGCGCTTGTACCACATGGCGCCTTCGTACAGGTAGAATTCGGGGCGCTGCGTGTTCCAGTCGCCGGGGACGGCCAGGTGGGGCGCCGTCCCGGGGATGCCCATTTCTTCGTGGTCGCTCTTGGATTTGGGCGCCAGGTTGGCGCCCACGCCGCCATCCTTCTGGGGATTGCCGTGGAAATCGTAATACCCGGCCTGGTAGGGGTCCACCATGATTCTCCACTGGCCGTTGAGGCTGATGCCGGCCCGCGCCGGGGCGTTCTGCATGGCGAACGCGGACTCGGCGCGCGCGGCGGCGGCGATGCCAACGGCAATGGTGACGGTTGCGGCGGTGCGAAGATACGGGAAGTTCATAAGCGCCCTCGAAAGGCGATTGTAGCGCCCGTGCACCAGGAGCGGATGCCGCGCGATAATCTACCTATGGAAATCATGAAGACCTCCAACCCCACGTTTCGCTCCTCGGTCTACCAGGGCCAGGGCATGCAGGCCGCCTATGGCGAGACGATGACCGTCGAGGGGACCATCCACCGCACCGGCATTCTGCTGCTCTGCGTGCTGGGGGCCGCCTTCTGGACCTGGAGCCGCTTCTTCGCCGCCCGCGACCCGGCTTCCGTCGGCGGGCTGCTCCTGATCGGCGTCTTCGGAGGGTTCATCATGGCCCTGGTCACCTGTTTCAAGAAGGAGTGGTCGCCGGTGACCGCCCCCATCTACGCGCTGCTGGAGGGCCTGTTTCTGGGCGGCGTTTCGGCCATGATGGAGCTGCGCTACCCGGGCATCGCCATCCAGGCGGTGGGCCTGACCTTCGGCGCCTGTTTCTGTATGCTGGCGGCCTACCGCAGCGGGCTGATTCGCGCCACGCGCAGGTTTACGCTGGGGGTGGTTGCCGCCACCGGCGGGATCTGCCTGTTCTACTTCGTCAGCATGCTGCTCGGTTTCTTCGGGATCGGGATTCCGGGGATCTTCGGCGGCGGCCCGGTGGGCGTGCTCTTCAGCTTGGCCGTGGTGGTGATCGCGGCGCTGAACCTGGTGCTCGATTTCAATTTCATCGAGCAGGGCGTGGAGCAGGGTGCGCCCAAGTACATGGAGTGGTACGGCGCCTTCGGGCTGATGGTGACCCTGGTGTGGCTGTACCTCGAGATCCTGCGATTGCTGAGCAAGTTGCGGGGGCGGCGGTAGAGCGGCAGCCGGCGCCGGGTGTCTTACGGCGAGCCGAAGATAAACCTGATAATTCCGCGCTGGGCGGCGGACTACTGGCTTGGAGACTTGGAAACCAGTGCTCTGTCCAAAGTGCCAGACCGACCGTGCTCACCGTTCTCATAGGAAGGGTCCATGGGAACTGGTGGCCAGCCTCGCAGCCATCTACCCGTACCGTTGCAAGGACTGCGGCCACCGGTACCTCCGATTCCGCTACGCCGAGCCGCCCGGCCAGGGGCCGGCGACCGCTGGCGAACGGGAGATCCGGTCCACCCGCAACGCCATGGTCTGGAGACGCAAACGGCGCGAGTTTCTTCTGTTTGGCGTGGGAGTTCTGTGCTTCCTGGCCTTTCTCTACTTCATCACGCGCGGGCGCGGCGAATCTCCCGAAGGCGACTGAGCCGCCAGCCGCAACTCCACTTTCCGCAGGACGATGTAGCCCGCGATTCGCGTGGCGCCCGGGCGCCGCCGGCAGGCCAGCGCCACCCGCAACAGGCGGCAGCCCGGCGGCGTGACGAACCTTACGCGCCCCGCGGTGGATTCTTCCGATGCGAGGCTCTCTCCGGCGGCGATGACGGAACCTTTGTAGGCGTCGTCGATCCGCCAGTTCGGGCCGGCTGCGGCGGCGATCCCCGAGGTGCGGTAGTCGAACTTCAGTTCGTAGGACGTGTCCGGTTCCACCGGCGTCAACTGGGCCAGCGGTTCCGTGCTTTCGGGCTGGCTGCCGGAAAAGACCAGGCGCAGACCCGCCGGCGCCTCTTCCCTCGCCACACCCACTCCCTCGATCCCGCTGAGCCGCCAGTCGAACCCTCGTCCCGTGGGCGGCATCGCAAAATCTCCGTTGTACAGGAGCGCGCCCCTTCCGCCGCTGGCGGCGCCGCCGGGAATGCGGCCGGCGGCGGCGAGCCCGTCCCAGATGGCCCGCGCTTCGCCCGCGCGTCCCGCCGCCAGCAGGCGGTCGCAGGCCAGAAGCAGAAGCGGCGCATCGGCCTCCCGCTGGTTTTCCCTCAGCCGCCGGACCGTGGGACCGGCCAACTCGGCGTGGCCCGCGTCCAGCAGGTAGAACAGGTAGGCCGCCCGCCACTCGGGCGTGCGAATGTCCAGGCGCTCGATCAGCTCGCCGTCCTCCCGAACGCGGCCGCAAAGCCGGAACAGCGGCAACGGATCGCCCCACATCATGGGAGTGGCCATCTTCGCCCAGCGCCAGAAGCGTTCCTCATCGTGGCGGCGATAGTAGTAATTCATGAGCGTCCATCTGGGAAGATAGAGGTGGCTTTCCCCGGCGGCGCGCAGCAGGGCCCGCTCCGCCAGCGCGCTGTTGCCGCCGGCTTCGTAGTGCAGTCCCAGCTCGATCCAAGCGCGCGCGTCGCGGGGATTCAAGGCGACCGCCCGCCGCAGCGCCGCCTCGGCCCGGGCGGGGTCGCCGGCGGACACCAGCAAGGCAAGCCGCACGCTGTAGGCCGCCTGGTCCGGAGTGAGGGACAGCGCTTTCACGGTCCCCGCCACGGTCTCCGTCCGGAACCACGCGTCGGCCCAGCCCAGCCGCACGGACCATGCCGCGGCCGCCGCCAGGCCTCCTAGGGAGGCGGCCCACACGGCCATCCGCAGGATTCGCAGCGCCATCATGGCGCCTGCTGCCGCAGCAGCTTGGCCGACCCCGAGGCCAGCGCCGGGTGGCGCCCGAACCCGGTAGTCCACCACGTGACGCTCATCGCGTTCGGTCCGTGCAGCCGCACTTCGACCTCGCCCCGGGCCCCGTCCGCGGATGTCCAGCCGAGCCGGGCCGACTCCCCGTCCGGCGACTTCCCCTGCGCGCGGAACAGCACCTCGGGCGACATGGCCCGGTCGGGGATCCTATACCTTGCGCGGTAGCTGCCGGATAACTCGCCGTGTTCCTCGGTCAACAGAAACTCCACGTAAGTTGGAGGATAGGTTCCAGGCGCGGATGCGTCCTCGCGTTCGGGAACGTACAGCCAGGCGCCCGCCAAGGAAGACGGCGCCGCGGACCGGGCGGAAGCCACCACGGCCGAGGGTTCCGGCTTTTCGGGCGGGGACGGCGCGGCGAAGGAAGGCGGCGCGGCCGAGGCGGAAACTACGGCGGCGGAGAGATCCGGCCTGTCGGGTGGGGACGGCGCGGCCCGGGCGGCGGCCACGGCGGTGGAGAGTTCCGGCCTGTCGGGCGCGGGGGGCGCGGCCGGGGCAATCGCGCGCGCCGCCGGCGGCTCCGTCTGGTGCGCGCGGGCACGGGCAGCCGCCACCCGCGGATGGGGAACTTCCCGCGGCGCCCGCCGGGTGGGCTGCCCGGGCGCGCCTGGCGCGGACTGCGTCACAGGATGCGGGTGGTCCGAGGGTGGCGTCTGGCGGCCGGCGCCCGCCACGTACCAACCGCCCACGCCCAGCATCACTGCCGCCGGCACAATCCAAAACCAATTGAGCAGCGCCGCGTGGACCCAGTCCGGCGCCCGGCTCCGCCGCGGCTGCGGCCGCGCCTGAAACCGCGCCACCGGTGGCCGGTGCTTCGCGGCGGCGTCCACCGCGGGCGCGCCTGCCAACGCCGTGAGGCTGTCGTCGTACGCCCGCCGTCTGGAGGCGTCAAGGAGCGTCGCCAGGATGTCGTTCAGCCGCTTCATCTGGCGTTCGGCCATGCCGCGCACCTGTTCGTCCGCCTGCCCGTCGGGATGGACCAGGCGCGCCAACACGCGATACGCCTGGTGAATCTCGGATGCCCCGGCATGCGGGGTCACGCCGAGTTCTTCGTAATAAGTCATACCCAGTTACCCGGAATCGACTTACATGTAATACAGGTATTGCATTTGTAAGACAGAGTAATATCTCTCCCGTACTATTGCGTAAGTCGGTCTCACTGCTTTACTATAGATCAAGTCAGAGACGACGGGAAGGAGAAAATTATGTTTCGTTTCCTGGTTTCACTTCTTGTGGGCGGCTGCTGGTTGGTTATGACGGCGGCTACGGGTTCGATCGGTGTCATCCGGTCGAGTGGGGACTTCCGCGTGGACGGAAGCATGGTCCGCGGCAATGGCACGGTGTTCGACGGCAACACCATCGAAACCACCACTTCGCGCTCGGTGGTGCAACTCAATGCGGGACAGGTCACGCTCGGGCCGGATTCGCGCGCCACGGTTTACCGGGAGCGCACGGTTTTGGAGAAGGGCGCCGGTTTGCTGCGCGAAGCCGACAAACACGTTTTCGAGGCGGCGTCGTTGCGGATCGCCCCCGCCGCCGGGGATGCGGTCATCCAGGTGGACGTGGAAGGGCCCGGCCGGATCAGCGTTTCCGCCCGCAGCGGCGGCGCGCTGGTGCGTAACTCGGGCGGTGTCCTGGTGGCCAGTTTGCGCGCGGGCATGGAACTGGAGTTCGACTCGCAGGCGGGCGCGTCCACGGCGGTGAAGATCGCGGGCGTGGTGGAATTGCGCAACGGAAACTACTTCGTTACGGACGCCACCTCGCGGGTGACCTTCCAGTTGCAGGGTTCCGACCTGGCGAGATACGTGGGCAAGCGGGTCGAAATCACCGGCGCGGTGATTCCCGGCGCCACGCCGCTGGGAGGGGCCAGCCAGGTGGTGCAGGCCGCCAGCATTCAGCTCTCCGGCGGCGGGGCTGCCGGAGCCGCTGCCGCCGCGGGCCACCACGTGCGCACCATCGCGATCATCGGAGGAGTTTCCGTGGCAGGAACGGTGGTCGGTCTGGCCGCCGCTGGGTCGTTCTCCGGAGAGCCGTCCACCAGCGCCAAATAGCAGGGCGGCTTCCGCCGGATGCGGGGCAGGCTGCCAAGCGCCCCTCCAACCCTGCGCGCGCGTCCCCGCGCCCAGCCGGGGGCCGGCCCCCGGCCCGGTCGGATCTTAATGCGCCGGGTCTCTCACTGCGAAAGCGAACGCAAAAACCCGGTATCGCCTTCGACGAAATCGAACGCCGCCATCTCCCCCGGCGTCGCCCAACGCATGTCATGGAAGATGAGGTTGCGGGGCTCGCCGCTGAATCGCGTCACGCCAAAAAAAATCAGCTCGATCGCGTCCCTGCCGGGATACGTGTAGGGGTAGCGGGCTATCTCCACGCCCGCCGCCTCGTGGATGTCGAGTTCCTCCTCCAGTTCGCGCGCCAGCGCCTGCTCGGGCGTCTCGCCCGGTTCCACCTTGCCGCCGGGAAACTCCCACTTCAGCGGATGGGACTGCGAAGCCAGACGCTGTCCCACCAGGATTCGCCCGTCGCGCCGGATGATCGCCGCCACCACCTGAACCATGCCAATATTGGAGCATAAGATGTACGCGGAACGGTTGCTGGACCATTTTCAGAACCCGCGCAACGTGGGCACGCTCGATCCTCCCGCGCTGATGGTGGAGGTCTCGAACCCCGCCTGCGGCGACATTCTGCGGTTGTGGGCGCGCTTCGAAGGCGACGTGGCCGTCGAGGTTCGTTACCAGGTGCGCGGCTGTACGGCGTCGATCGCGGCGGGTTCGGCGCTGACGGAGTGGCTGGTGGGCAAGTCGCGCGCCGCCATGCGGACGTTCCGGGCCCAGATCGTGGAAGAAGCCGTGGGCGGTCTCGAAGCCGAATCGAAACATGCCGCGGCGTTGTGCGCCGACGGAGTCAAACGGCTGGCTGCCGGCGCGCCCCCACGCTCATAACCGCGATTGGCGCTGGCCCGCCGGGATCTCGTATCGGGAACCGCTTCCCGCGTCTGGTGGGCGCGTACAGCTTCAGCCAGGCCCGCAGCCGGCGAGTTTTGGGCGGAGCGCAGACCGGAGCCACGGGAAGGTCCGTCGCCGGCCGAGCCTCCCGCTTCCGAGCGGGCAGCAGACCCGCCCGCCGCCGCACCGATGACCAGGATGAATTCGGGAGGCCAACGCAAGCTGGCGAACAGGCACAACGACACAGCGAGCGGCGCACGAGCGGCAGACGTAGCGCTCCGTTCATTGTGCCGGAACGCGCGCCGCCTTGGACCAAGCCGCCGCTACTGCCGGCATTGCGCTCGGTGCTGGGCATGATGCCGTGTTCATCAGCCTTTAGAATGGAAGCAACCGCATGCCAGCAAATGGTCTGAGCATTGTAGACCGCGTCGCCGCCGCCATCGGCGGTGCGTCCCCGATGCCGCCAGCTTTCTCACCGGCCAGTGCATCGCCGCCGACGGGGGCTACCTGGCGTCCGGCGTAGGTTCTTAGGAGATTCTCAGTGCCGAAACTTTGTCTACTGTCTTTCCTGGCCGTCGCCGCCACCCTTCACGGCGAAACCGGCTACGACGCCTGGTTGCGGTACGCTCCGCTCGAAGGTCCGGCGCTCGACCAGTTTCGCCAGGTCGTGCCCGCCGTCGTCTCCGTGCTCGACCAATCCTCCGTTGCCTCCACCGCGCGCGCCGAACTGATCCGCGGATTGAAGGGCATGCTCGGCCGGACGCTGCGCGCCGAATCCGCCGTCCCGCGCGAGAGCGCCATCCTCGTCGGAACGCTCGACCAGATCCGTCGCGCCGCGCCCGGCTTGCTTCCCGGCGTCAACCTGGCCCCCGATGCTTTCTGGCTGAAATCCGCCACCAGCGGCACGGTTCATTACACCATCGTCACCGCCTCCAACGATCGCGGCCTGCTCTATGGCGCCTTCGCCCTGCTGCGCCGCATCGGGATGGGCGAACCCATCGCCAACCTCGACCAGCGCGAAACGCCCTACGCGCCCGTGCGCTGGGTGAATCAATGGGACCGCCTTGAGGGCACCGTCGAGCGCGGCTATGCCGGCGCTTCCATCTTTTGGGAAAACGGCCATGTGCGCCAGGACGTCACGCGCGTCGCCGGCTACGGCCGCCTGCTCGCGTCGCTCGGCGTCAACGGTTGCTCCATCGACAACGTGAATGCCGATCCGCGCGTGTTGACGCCCGAGTTCACTCCCCAGATTGCGCGCATCGCCGATGCCTTGCGTCCGTGGGGCGTGCGCGTCGCGATCTCGGTGGATTTCGGCAGCCCGCAGTCTATCGGCGGCCTGGACACGTTCGACCCCCTCGACGCCCGCGTCGCCGCCTGGTGGAAAGCGCGCGTCGACGATCTCTACCGCGCCATCCCCGATCTCGGCGGAATCCTGCTCAAAGCCGATTCCGAAGGCCGCGCCGGCCCATCCGTCTATGGCCGCTCCCACGCCGACGCCGCCAACGCCATCGGCCGCGCCCTGCGGCCTCACGGCGGCCTGCTCTTCTACCGTGCTTTCGTCTACGACCATCACATGGACTGGCGGAATCCCAAAAACGATCGCGCCCGCGCCGCTTATGACAACTTCCATCCGCTCGACGGCCAGTTCGACCCCAACGTCATCGTTCAAATCAAAAACGGCCCCATCGATTTCCAGGTGCGCGAGCCCGCGTCCCCCTTATTCGGCGGCCTCGAAAAGACCAATCAGGCCATCGAGGTGCAGATCACCCAGGAGTACTTCGGCCAGGCGAAGCACACCGTCTTCCTGGTTCCCATGTGGAAAGAGACGTTCGATTTCGACATGCATATCGCGCCCGTCGGCGACTCGACGGTGAAAGCCCTCGTGGCTGGAAAGACCTTTCGCCGTCCCATCGGCGGCTTCGTGGGAGTTGCCAACGTCGGTCTCGACGAAGACTGGTCGGGCAACCACCTGTCGCAGGCCAATCTCTACGGTTTCGGCCGCCTTGCCTGGAATCCCGATCTCAGCGCCCGGCAAATCGTCGACGAATGGACCCGCCTCACTTTCGGGTCCCATCCCAAAGTGGACCGGACCATCGCCCAAATCCAGCTCGGTTCCTGGCGCACGTACGAAAACTACACTGGACCGCTCGGCCTGCAAACCCTCACCGATATCACTGGCAACCACTACGGCGTCAACGTCGAGGCTTCCGAGCGCAATGGTTGGGGACAATGGCATCGCGCCGATGGAGCCGGCGCCGGCATGGATCGCACCTCGCTCACCGGCGCCGGTTTCATCGGCCAATACGCATCCGAAGTCGCCAGGTTCTACACGTCGTTGGAGACCTGCCCGGATGACCTCTTGCTGTTCCTGCATCACGTGCCGTATACCTACAAACTGCACTCCGGCAAGACCGTGATTCAGTCGATTTACGACTCGCATTATGAAGGCGCCGATGCCGCAACCGCTTACGTCGAGCAATGGAAATCCCTCAAAGGCCTGGTCGACGAGGGCCGCTACAACGACGTCCTGACCCAACTCCAATATCAGGCCGGACAGGCCGTGGTCTGGCGCGACGCCGTCACCACCTGGTTCGCGCGCACCTCCGGAATCCCCGACGCCAAAGGCCGTGTCGATCGCTATCCCGGCCGCATCGAAGCCGAGTCCATGACCTTGCAGGGCTATGCGGTCCGCGCGATCACGCCATCCGAAGATGCCTCCGGCGGCCAGGCCGTCGCTTGTCCCGCCGGCTCCGCCTCCTGCACCGCCGCGCTGAAGTTCACCGGCGATCCTGGCTGGTACACGCTCAACGTCCAGTATTTCGATCAATCCAACGGCGTTTCGCGCTACCGCGTCTGGGTGGGCAGCCAGTTGGTAGAACAATGGCTGGCCGATCTTAGCCTTCCCACAATCGAGCTTGACTCCACATCCTCCACCCGCCGCGTGATCGACGGCGTCGCCCTGCGCCCCGGCGACGAACTCCGTATCGAAGGCATCCCCGACGCCGGGGAGTCCGCCGCGCTGGACTACGTCGAGATCCTGCCCTGGAAATGAAAAAGGCGAGCCCGCGAGCTTCCGCATCGATCAGCGAGTCCTGGGTCGTCGAAGGTGCCACCGGCCGCCTGGCCCGCGGCCGCCGCCCCACGTTCCTCCGTCTCAACGACGACCGCGTCATCGTCGGCGTCGACATCCGTCCCGGCGAGACCACCGTCGCCCTGGCCGATGCCAACGGCAAGTTTACCAGCCGCGAAGTCATCACCACCCCTTCCGATCCCAAGGCCGCCGTCGACGAGCTCCTCCGGTCCATTCAACGCGTCAGAAGTTCCCGCCGCGGCAAAAGCTCGAAGGCATCGGCATCAGTCTCCCCGGCCGCTTCAACCAGGGTTCCGGCCGCCTGGTCTTCGCCCCCAATCTCAAGTGGCGCGATTTCGATCTGCGCACGCCGATCGGGAAGGCCCCGGCGTTGAGGTGGAACTCGAAAACGCCGCCTACGCCTGCGTGCTTTCCACCGTCTGGTTCGAACCCATGGAGACTTGCCGCAATTCGGTCGCCGTCACCGTCTCGGAGGGCATCGGCGCCGGGATCCTCTCGAATGGCCAGTTGGTGCGCGGGTCCAACGGAATGGCCGGCGAATTCGGCCATGTGCCCCTCGATCCGGAACTGATCGCCGGCTGGGATGTGGTCACCGAAGCGCTCAATGAAGACGGCGCCCTGCGGAAATCGCAGCGGCTGAATATCATCGGCGACGACTACATCGCCAGAGCCTTTCAGTTCGCCCGGGAAGCCGATCCCGCCGCCTAAGCGCCAAGGCGCGATCGAACTCATCGGGAAGCTCAATGCGCAGGGCGTTCCCATCGCCGCCATCGGGTTGCAAGGCCACGACAAGCTGGATTGGCCCACCACCCGCCAACGGGCTGCCACGATCGAAGCCTTCGCCGCGCTCGGCATCAAGGTGAACATCACCGAACTCGATGTCGACGTGCGGCGTCAGCCAGGCGGACGCGACGAAGATGGCATCGGCGGTCATCACGCTGCTGCCGCCTCCTTCGGGCGCGCTGCAACTCGCCCCCAATAGCGGGCAGGCCGGCCAGTTCCTCCACGTGGCCATCGTGGGCCAGGGCACCCACTTCGTGCAAGGCGTGACGCAGGCGCAGTTCGGCCCGGCCTACCAGGTGGGCTCGGGAATCGCGGGCAACTTCGGGCCGGTGACCGTGACGAGTCCGACCACGGCCATCGCCCAGGTCAGCGTGGTTCCCAACGCCGCGCCGGGCTTCAGCGGCACGGTCACGGTGCAGACCGGCACGGAGACGGTGTCGCTGGCCAATGGGTTCACCACGGTGGGAACGCCGGTGCTGAGCTCGCTCAGTCCCGTCTCGGGGCAGCCGGGGCAGACGTTCACGGTGACCATCGGCGGCGGCTCGACCAACTTCGTGCAGGGCATCACGCAGGTGAGCTTCGGCCCCGGCATTTCGGTGGGCGGGGCGGCACTGGGCGCGGCGGGGCCGGTGACGGTGACCAGCGCGACCACGGCCACGGCGCAGATCTCGATTGACGCGGGGGCCGCGCTGGGTCCGCGGGTCCCGGTGGCGCAGAGCGGCAGCGAGCAGGCGCCGGCGCTGGCGGGCGGCTTCAGCGTGCTGGGGACGGTGACGGGGGCGGCGCCGGTGGCGAGCCTGACGAGCCCGGCGGAAAGCCAGTCCGTAACGGGGCCGGTTCCGGTGGCGGGCACGGTGACGAGCCCAAACATGGCGGGGTGGATACTGGAGTACAAGCTGGCGGACGCCGCGGCATGGACGCAGTTCGCGTCGGGGAACACGGCGGCGGTGACGGAGGCCGATCCGCTGGGGCACACAACGACCAATATGTACGACGGGAACAACCGGCTGCTGACTCGCCGTTTGGACCCGTGGCGCCTGGCAAAGCCCCGATGTCGCGGTGTGCCATGCGAGCGCCAGTGTTCTTCGCCGCACCTCTGCGATTTGGCCGGCCACGTCCGTGCCTCCGCCTTCGGCAGCTTGTCCTTATTCCGGCGCGGCGGTTTCCTGGCTTGGCTCCCGCAGGGTTCCGCAAGCGCCGTCGCCCCTTTCACCTTTCGGAAATCAGTCGAGTTTCCCGCCGCAGTATTGTATGGTAAGGTAATCCCGGGAATCCGGACACCACCGGACCACCACGAACAAACCAGTGATTGTTCAGGAGTGAAGTTGCGGAACCTCGCGAGAGTGCCAACGCAGTCTGTTCAACCCGTACTAATCAGCGTCCCCGATGTTGCCAAGCTGATCGGCTTCGGTCGTATCAAGACCTACGAACTCGTCGTGTCCGGTGAAATCCCAAGCGGCGTTGCCGCAGGTCGGATCGGGGTCCCCCTCAAGGACAGCCGTCGAGGTTTCCATGATTGGCTCTCTGAAACGGACCGAATCGTGAGTCGCAAGAAAGTCGGCATGGGCGAGGCTGCGCGTTAAGATATTGATTTCGAGATGGCGGTGAGGGTGGGATTCGAACCCACGGAACCCGCAAAGGTTCAACGGTTTTCGAGACCGCCCGATTCAACCGCTCTC
>Ga0209039_10003018_pt1 | contig 13566 bp, 10 predicted proteins | sample BogFormECP12_OM1_FD_188238 | JGI IMG/M metagenome (GOLD analysis project Ga0209039, IMG submission 188238) | Bog forest soil microbial communities from Calvert Island, British Columbia, Canada - ECP12_OM1 (SPAdes) (version 2) | ecosystem: Environmental > Aquatic > Freshwater > Wetlands > Bog ...
AGGGCACGCACATCCCCTCCCACGGAGTCTCCTCAGCATCAATTCTCTGCTGACTCGTCCAGATTCCCCAAAGCCCCTCCGGTATCGGCGGATTGGGGTGCTACGTGGACCGCTGGCCCTCCTGCGAAAAACCGTTAAAATGGAGCCGCGCCGGCAATGCCGGGCTGGCCACTTCCACCCGGTTGAAAAACGTATTCGATTCGGCGATCGGATCCCGCCCCTCCTCGCCGCCAGTCAACTCGCCTAACTGGCGGCGCGCCAAACCGGCGATTCCCAGCATGTCGAGTGCCTCGAACATCCGTACCGAATCGCGCAGGCTCCTGATCGCACGTCCGCGGTCGCCACGCCTCGCGGCAACTCCAGCGCGGCAGTTCAGGGCGAAGGCCGGCCCGTCTGGCAAGCTCACCCGTTCATGACACGAGCTTGGGCTATCCGGTACTTGGTCCACTCCTTGGTCCGATAACTCCCGCCTGGTCGCGAAGCGTTTACCGATAGCTGTCGAGAACAGCCCAACCCACCACTTAAGGCGGATTGAGAATAGAACGCCGTTTCACATCGAAATCCGCCGGGGGCAGGCGGCGGGCTAGTTGACGGGTAGGGGGCTTCCCAGGCCGATTCCCCAACAGCTCCGGAACTAACTGAGCGGCCGCAACTTGCCGTGAAACGAGTGAATAACCCTTCCGGTCCAGCCGACAATTGACGCGGTCGGACGGAGAGTAACTTCCCTGCGATCGACCACTCTTCCAGAATCGTGAGATCCTGCCCTCGTAATTTGAATTCGTGCCTGAGAAGTCTTTCTTCGCGGCTTTGGTTTTTCTTGTCGCCTTTGGGGCTTGTTTGGCTGCCCGCCCGCTCTCTCTCCCTGAATCATGGAATAGTCCTGATACTAAAATGGGATTCACCTGCGAGGAAGACCAGATGTGCTTATGGACTGGATTGGAGCATAATAATCATTATCCGCAGAGAGTGGTCGCGCTAACTCATGAGATTGCCGGGAGGTTGACCAACGTCGCTCAATGTCTGCCACAACTCCCCTTTTGTTGTTATGCACCGAATCGCGTTTTGACTTTGCAAGCGCTTTCCTCTGCGCTATTGTGAACAGGCAGAGGCTGAATTCCCCATGAGTTTCAAACCGAGAGTCTTCGTGATCATGCCGTTCGGGACGAAGACCGTGCAACGCAAGCCGGCCGCCGGCGCGACGCAGCCCGCGGAGTCCATCGGGGTGGATTTCAACCTGGTGTATGACGAGCTGCTGAAACCTGCACTGTTGCAGGCTGATTGCGAGCCCTTCCGAGCCGACAAGGAACCCGGCGCTGGGGATATCCGCACCGACATGTTTTTCGAACTGGTGACCGCGGACGTGGTGCTGACGGACATATCCGCCCTTAACGCCAACGTGTTTTACGAGCTGGGAATCCGGCACGGTGTTACGCCGGGAGGCGTATTCGTCGTGCACGGGGGCTGGGGTTTCTCACGGCCTTTTGACATCGCTCCCGATCGGGCCTTCAACTATGACGGGTCGCTATTCGAGGCTGGGGCGGGGCGTGACGAGAAGTGGAGGGACGACGTTGGCAAGGCTGTGAGTGCCCTGTCTGGCACCCTGCGCGAGGCCATAAAGCGCGATCGCGAAACTATCGGAAGTCCCGTGTATTCGCACCTGCCGGGCCTTAAGCCGGTGAATTGGGAGAATCTCCACAACGCGCGCGCCAAGTATTTCGGCGGTCTGCTGACGGATTGGAAACAACGGATCAACATTGCCCAGGCAGAGGGTTCGCCGGGGGATATTCTGACCCTCGCACAGGATGCGCCGACGCGGTTGCACGGTGAGAAGTTGCTGTATGCGGCTGCACGCGCGCTGATCGATCTGTGCCGGTTCGATGTGGCCAAGGACGTTCTGGAGGAGGTTCTGTCAATCAATCCGGACCACTTGGATGCGCAGTGTCAATTAGGCCTCGTAAACGCGCGGCTGGGCAGGAATGCTCTGGCCATGCAGCAGATGGAGGACGTCACCCGGCAGAATCGTCATAATCCGGAAGCGCAGGGCATCTTAGGACGTGTGTACAAAGATATGTGGCGCGTCAGATGGGCGCAGGAAGAGGGGCTGGCGGAACGGCAGAGGCGGGCCATGGCGAATCATGGGCTCGCGGCAGCGGCGATCGGTAGTTACTTTACGGCGCAGGAGCGGCACCCCGATTCGTATTATAACGGCATCAACGTCGTCACCTTGTCCGCGCTGCTCATGCACCTTGAGCTCGTTACGGGCCAACGCGCCCAGAGGGACGAAAATATTGATGTTACCGCGTTGGCGGTCGTGGTGCGTTTTGCGGCGCAGGCAACGCTGCGACTGGCGCGCGAGGACAACAATCGCGGAGAACAGATCTGGAGCACGGCAACATTGGGAGAACTGGCGGTGGTGGCGGGGAATGCGGAGGAGGCGCGAGACAAATATGGCCGGGCATGCACCGTTCCGGGTGTCACGTTCTTCAACAAGCAGTCGATGCTTGAGCAGTTGGCGCTAATGGAAAACCTGGACTTCAACGCGTCGGCGGTGGCCGCGGCACGTGAGGCCATTCAGGTGACCCTGCCCGCCGAAGATCCGCGCTCGCCGCAGTTCCAGAAGGTCTTGGTGTTCTCCGGCCACATGATTGATGCGCCAACCCGTCGCGAGGCGCGGTTCCCGCCAGCCAAAGAAGCCGCGGTGAAGGAGCGGCTGGAACGGATTTTGTCCGATTGGGGCGCCGGTCCCGGAGACCTCGCCGTCTGCGGAGCGGCTCGCGGCGGCGACATCCTGTTCGCCGAAATCTGCAAGAAACGCGGGGTTCACGTCCGGCTCCTGCTGCCGATGCCAGAAGGTGAGTTTATTGCCGAATCGGTCCGCCTGCCTAACAGCAAATGGGTTGACCGCTTTCATGCGCTGATGGATACGTGTGAGCACTGGTTTCAGGATGACCATCTAGGCCCGGCACCGGAGAATGCTTCCGTGCATGCCCGTAACAATCTCTGGATTCTCAATACGGGACGGGTTGAGGCGCGCCCGCGGCAACTTTACGCGGCGCTGGTGTGGGATGAGAAGCCCACCGGCGACGGTCCGGGGGGCACATCGCATTTCGCCTCCGAGGCCCTGCGCTTGAACGGGAAGGTAGAAATCGTAAACCCCACCGAGTTGCGGGACGAAGGGAGCACAAAATGAACTTCCAAGATCATTTGAAGAAAGATGGACAGAAGAAGCTGCTCGCTTTGGACGGCGGCGGTATACGGGGGGTGATAACACTCGAGGTTCTGGCGAAGATCGAAGACATCCTGCGCAAGCGCCAAGGGAAAAGCCAACTCGTGCTGGCGGATTACTTCGATTACATCGCGGGAACCAGCACGGGGGCGATTATTGCCACGTGTTTGTCGCTGGGCATGAGCGTCAAGGCGGTGCAGAAGTTCTACATAAGAAGCGGCCCGGCTATGTTCGATCGCGCGGGGCTGCTGCGCCGGTTCCGCTATAAGTTCGAGGACGAGAAACTTTCCGAGAAGCTGCGCAATGTGATCGGGGCGGATACGACGTTTGGTTCCGAGAAAGTTCGCACGCTGCTGATGATCGTGCTGCGCAATGCCACAACCGATTCTCCCTGGCCGATCTCGAACAATCCCGGCGCAAAATACGCCATCAACCAGGAGCTTCCGCTGTGGCAACTCGTGCGCGCCAGCACCGCGGCGCCCACTTATTTCCCGCCGGAACTCGTCCGCGTCAAAGACCGGAAGGGCAAAGAAAAGGACTTCCTTTTCGTCGATGGCGGGGTCACGATGTACAACAATCCCGCTTTCCAGCTCTTCCTCATGGCCACGGTCCCGCCCTATAACTTGTGCTGGAAGGCCGGGCTGAACGACATGCTCCTGGTGTCCGTCGGCACGGGTACGAGCCCGAAAGCGAACGCGAACCTCCAGCCCGGCGAGATGAATCTTGTCTATAACGCCATGGCGATTCCATCCGCGCTGATGTTGGCCGCGCTCAACGAGCAGGATTTTCTGTGCCGCGTATTCGGCGACTGCCGCCATGGTGACTCGCTGGACCGTGAAATCGGCGATATGATGGGCCAAGCCGGGCCCACCTCCGCGAAGCTCTTCACGTATTTGCGGTACAACGCGGAGCTGACCCGTGAAGGCCTGGACACGCTGGGATTGCCGGACGTCGTTCCGGAGAATGTGCAGATGCTCGACTCGGTGGACCACATCAAGGATCTGGCCAATGTGGGAGAGGCGGTCGCCGGCAAAGTGAAACCCGAACACTTCGACGGCTTTTAGCGCGCTGTCGCGAGCTGCGCTCGCCGCGCCGAATGCAGTGCTTCGTCAAAATCACGGCGCCGGCAGGATGTTCGGCTTCCCTGCGGTGCCGGGCCGCAGCGCATAAGTCGTAACCTCAGGCTATAGTTCCAAGGTCCCAGGTGCGGATCTTTCTGTCTTACCCACACGAATATGCCACCGATGTAGAAATGGTCGCAACACGTCTGGCCACCTCCGGACATCGAGTTTTTTTGCTCCCGACAAACTACCTCCCGGGGAAAGTTTTGACGACCGCATTCGTGCCGATATCCAATCCAGCGGTCTCGTTATCTTCTTTGTTGGCCCCGAGTTTGTTAACCTGGGACGATACACGCTGACCGAACTACAGATTACAAAGAAAAGATTGCCGTCTCCTAACCGACACGTTCTGGCTGTTCTGCTCCGCCCGACCGCACTCAACGACCTTCCCGCATATCGTCTCGCCCCTCGATTGCGTGCGGCAATTCTCAGCGGCACCAGCGTGATTGGAGTTGTTCGGTGCTCAGCAGCAGAATGACAAACACCCGGGCGCACAGGCCTGAGCAAGCGCGTGTGGGACCCGGCGCAGGTCTTGATTCGATAGATTCTTAGAGAACTTCGAGATCGTGGCGCCTCCCTCGATCTTCACATGCCACCGCGTGGCAGCGAAACCCTGTTCAGCTTAGCGCGCATTTCTCACCGCCGGCCTGAAACGGCGGGGCATTAGCCCCGCCGTTACAAGCCCTTTGTTATTATTCCTGGGCCCCGCGCTCCGTGGCGTTGATCCCGCGGTGAGGCCAGCGCTGGAGGCGCGGCGCAGCAGCCTCGTCGCCGATCAATGGGACCGCGACGCCGGCAGGTATCTCTTGAGGCGATCCCTGTCACCCCAGACCGATTCCGTGTGGGCGAGAATCTCTTGCGGGGTAAGCCAAAGTGGCTTCATGCTTCTCTGGCTGTGCAGTTTGGCCATGTCATTATAGTGCGGTGAGGCGGGGTTCTCAGATTCTCCGTAAGGGAGGAGGCTCCAAGCCCTCTTGGGATCGCTTTCCTCTACCACCAGCAGGTGTCCCCATCCGTCATTGCTGTGGATCCTGCCATCTTCCTGTTGCGGTCCGTCATCGGGATGGAGGACGTCAAACACACCGGTCCCATCCATTGCGAAAGTGCCTCCCCGTTCGACGATGTTCACATCGCCCCAAGCGACCTCCGCCTTACCGAAGTCCTCTTCAATCCGCCGGAGGGCCTCCTCGAGGGCTTGGAGTGCCATGTCCTGCTCTTCCGGGGATGCGAGATTGAAGTTATAGCGCGTGTAGGCAAGAAAACGCGATAGCCTCACGGAAGAGAACAGATCGCGGTAGGCCTGGGCCCAAAAATAGAGGTCCGTCTGTGCCACGCTGTCCGCGGCCGACCGGCGGTCCCAGGACTTGAGGATAGCGATGGCTTGGTGGATTCGCGGGTCCGTAATCTCGCCCTGCTTTCGTTCAAACGCTCTGGTTAGCAAGGGGACGATGACATCCGCGGGCACTACGTATGTGTCGTACGCCAGCGATTTCATCTCCTCCACGGTGAACCGCTTGTCCTGCGCCAGGACTTTCAGCAGCCTTTCCCCGCGCGGGTTCAGGTCCTCCTGGCTGATTTCCGGCTTCGGGACAGAGATTAAATAATAGGGAGCCGGGTCAAGCGGCGCCAGTCCCGAATTCACCGTGGACAGCCAGGGTGGGTTGTTGCAGTTTTGGATGAACCCGGAGGGCGGGTTCAGCAGTTGCGGGTACTTCTCCAAGGGAAAGTACGGACCCCACTCCGTAGCCTTCACCCATCCGGGTACCGGCTTGCGCCAGTCGAAACCGTCCGCGCGCTCGGCGACATTGGCATTGTGAACCCAATAGAGGTTCTCCCGATCCGTGTAGAGAAGGTTCCAGCGCGGCATGAGGTGCAGGGCGACCACGGCTTTGAAATCCGCAAGATTCCCGGCCTTCATGAAACGATACAGGTTGGTGGAGTAATTCACGCCATCGTAGTTGGGCAGCTTCACCGCGTAGGCGCGATGCCTTTCCTTGTCGAATTTGACGATGGGCCCGTGATGGGTGTAGTAGCAGGGCAACGTAAGCGTTTCCAATCCATGGGGCCCCTTGATCCGGAAGGTCTCATAGGAGACTTCAATTTCGCGCCACGCGCCTTCGTAGAGGTATTGGAGGGAGTTCCGCGGGTTGAGTTTTTCCTCGTACACGTCCGAGATGTTGGGAGTGTTCCAGGTGGCCGACCAGGTGATCTTATCGTTAAGGCCGTCCAAAAAGAACGGGCTGCCGAACCAACTGATGCCCGCCGTGTCCAGTTTCCCGGGAATGATGAGGTGGGCCTCGTAGTTCTGAAAGCGATTGTCCCAAGGCATGTGAGTGTGTTCGACGTGGATGATGTGGCCGTCGGCGGACTTTTCCCGCGCGATGGCAAACTGATTGGAACCCAGATTCGGGAACGAATGCGGCAGGTCCGTGAGCTTGCTGAGCGCCTCGTGGATGCTGTAGAAGCGGAGGTACTGGCTGCGCTCCAGGGCTTCGACATCCTCTGGTGTAATGCCGTCAATCCAGGCCGGAACACCTGCCCGATGCTCTTCGATATAGGCATTCACCCCTCGGGCGAAGCCCGAGAGAATCCTGTAAACCTGGGGGTCCATCTGATCGCGGTGATCGACCACGGTCCGCTTGGTGCGCAGTAGCCGTTGCAAGTAGTCGCCGTCCCAGCGATATTCATGCGGGATAAATCGCAAGTAGCCATCGCCCAGGGCCTCGAAGCCCAGGACTTCCGCCCGCCGTCCCTGAGCATCGCGATACTGCAACATCATCTTCTCCAGGTGATCCTGGGCCTGCGCGTAACCGTAGCCGAAGAAGGTGGCCTCCTCAGTCTCACCCACGATGTGGGGGACACCATACTCGTCGCGGTAAATGCTGACCTGGCCGGCAAGCGGGTCGCCTGCCTGAAGACACAAAGCCGTGGCGAGGACTGCAGAAAGGAGAAAGAAGGCAAGTCCGCTACGGGAGATCTGTTTCATAATTGCTCGACCGCTTTCACACGAGAACCGTGCGTTTTGTTTGGTTCCAAGGGAATGATAGCTCAATCTTTCATCCGCTTTCCATGTTTTGACTTCGCGCTCAACGCACAACGTGCCTGTAGATCGTCTCAACCGGGCCAACGCAGTAACATCAATAGAATAGCCTCACTTTGCTTGATTCGGGACAAAGAGGTCCAGATGGTGACGGTGGCAGCGGGCAGGGGTGCGTTGTGATCCTGAAGCGGCGCGGGTCTTCGGTAGGGGCTTTATCGACAAGGATCGGTAATACTAAGCGCTGCGCCGTCAGGGAGGATCTATTCGCCGATTGCTGGTGGGAAGGGCGGTCTTCGGCAACGTGTCAGTTTATCCAATCCGCCAGGAAGATATTGATTTCATGCGGTTCTGTGGCGTTGCGGTTGGAAGCGAAAACCAGCCGCTTCCCGTCAGGAGAGAACTGCGGGAAGGCATTGAATCCCCCGATGAAGGTAATGGGCTCGAGCTTCGAGCCGTTACGATTTACCGCATAAAGTTCAAATTCGCTCGTGCCGGGGTGCTGGTAATTCGAGGCGAAGATGATGCGGTGGCTGTCAGGAAAGAAAGAGGGCGCGAAGCTGGCCCCGCCCAGGTTGGTGATCTCGCGCTGTCCGGACCCGTCGGCGCGCATCACGTAAAGGTCCATCTGCATTGGCTCGACCAAGCCTTCGGCCAGAAGTGACTTGTAACGCGCCACTTCATCAGCGGTCGTCGGATGGTGCGCGCGATAGACGATCCATTCCCCATCAGGCGAAAAGAAGGGTCCGCCGTCATAACCCACCTGGTGGGTCAGGCGTCTCACGCCACTACCATCAGGGTTCATGGTATAGATTTCAAGGTCGCCATCCCGCGATGACGTGAAGACGGTCTTGCTCCCATCGGCGGAGAGGGTGGCTTCGGCGTTGTACCCGGGCCCATTGGTGAGCTGCTTTACAATCTTCCCTCCGTCCGTGGCGTAGAAAATCTGGAAGGCGGAATAAACCCCCCATACGTAGCCCTTGGAATAATCCAGACGCGGTGGGCACTCCGCGCTCGAAAGGTGAGTGGAAGAATAGAGGATATGTTTGCCGTCCGGATAGAAGTAGCTGCAAGTGGTTTTGCCCCGGCCGGTCGAAACAAGGTGCTGGTCCGAGCCGTCGCTGTTCATGATGAAGATCTGGTCACACGAGTAGGGCGCACGCGTGGTCTGAAATGTCAGGCGCTTGCCGTCATGACTGAAATAGGCTTCCGCGTTCTGCCCACCATAAGTCAATTGTTTCACATGCCGGAGATGGATTTCCCGGGGGTCGCGCAGTGGGTCGTCGGATGTGCCATGGACGACTGGGCCGGCACCCGATAGCCCGGATTTCTGCTGGCCGCCAAGCTCTATCCCGAACCCCACGAGCACCAGTAAACTTGCCAGGACGGCGCTAAATGCACCTGCGTGCTTGCGTGTGACGAGGAACTGCATAGGTTTTGGTGTGATCCCTTCGTGATTGCCGGACTCCCTTATCCTTGTTTCAACCAGCCGCGTCATACCACGGCCCACCGGCCCTCATTTGCCAGACTCCAACCTCAACCGGGCCGCGTATCGCAGTCAGGCAGCGGCAGGTCTTCAACCTACTTTCTCACTTCCAGCGTCACTTCGCGTGTAACCTTGTCGCCATTGCGCAGAACCGTTACCGGCACCTTATCGCCCGGCTTGTGGGCGCGCAGCGCGTAAGTGAAATCGTAGAGGTTATCAATTTTCTTCCCGCCGAACTCAATCAGGATGTCACCCGCCTTGAAGCCGGCTTTGGCCGCCGGGCTGCCGTCGCGGACATCCGCGAATTTCACGCCCCCGTGCTCAACTTCGCCGAAATCGGGGATGGACCCGAAGTAAGGGCCATACCCGCCACCGCCGCCCATGGCAGAAGGAGTGGGCTCTGCCACGCGCACAAATGGCGGTTTCTCTTTTGATTGATCAAGCTCGCTGATCACGCCTGCCACCAATCGCGCGACTTTCGCTCCGTCCTCCGCATCGATCTTCTCCCAGGTGTCGGACGGCTTGTGATAGTCAGCGTGCAGGCCGGAGAAGAAGAAAAGGACCGGCACGCCCCGGACGGTAAAGGACATGTGATCGCTGGCGCCATACCCCGAGGCCGAATAGCTCAGCGTAAATCCCACGTTGCGGTTGGCATCCTCCACCAGCTTCTTGAATCCGGGCGAGGTGCCGGTTCCTCCCACGTAGAGCTTGTTCTTGGAGACGCGTCCGATCATATCCATGTTAATCATCGCCAACGTCTTGTCGAGGCCATAGGCCGGGTGGCTGGTATAGTAGCCCGAACCCAGTAAGCCGGTTTCCTCTCCGGCGAAGGCTACAAAGACGAGAGTGTGCGCAGGACGCGCGGGTGTATGTGCGAATGCATCGGCTATTTCCAGCAGACCGCTGGTCCCGGAAGCGTTATCGTCGGCTCCGTGGTGAATCTGGCCGATCTGGCTGGGGGCGAGCGAATGTTGATCGCCCAGCCCCAGATGGTCGTAATGAGCGCCGATGACAAGGCACTGGCCCGCGGCATTTTCATCCTGGCCCGGCATGACGCCGATTACATTGGCTACCTCTTTGCGAACGCGCTGGATGTCCACGGACAGGGCAACCGTTGTCGCGGGCTCAAGCACGAACGAGTGGTTTGAAAGGTCCTTGTCGATTGCCTGGCGCAACTCCGCCAGGTTATTGCCTGAAGGCTTCAGCCACTCATCGACGAGCGCTGCCTTCACCTGCAAAGCCGCAACTTCGATTTCTTCCGGACCAGTCAGCGTGCCGAACTTGATTAGCTCATCAGGTTCGCCGGGGTGATTGCCCAGGTCATTCACCAGGATCATCCCCACCGCGCCGTGGTTCCTGGCATTGATGACCTTATTGACGATTTCCGAGTGCGTGGTGAGCTGTTTTCCCGCGAAGATGCTCTTCTCGTCATTTTCCTGCGGCTCATGTCTGAGCACCAGAACGATTTTGCCCTTGGCATCAACACCGTTGTAATCGTCGTAATTGAATTCCGGAGCAGTAATGCCATAGCCGGCGAAAACCAGCGACGCTTGCACCGTTGCGTCCTTCGAAAAGCTCAGCGGCACAAAATCCTGGCCGGCAGTGAGCGTCTTGCGTGTGCCGCCGTTCTGGTAGGTCAAGGAGTTGTCCGCACCCATTTGCGCGCCCACCGTAATCTTGAGACGCTGGAGGTAACCTCCGTTGTCTCCGGCCGGCTTCAGTCCGAACTTTTTGAAACGCTTCTCGATATACTGTGCTGCCTCATCAAGCTCCTTGGTGCCGTCTCCGCGCCCTTTCAGCTTGTCGCTGGCAAGGAACTTGATAGGTTCCAGAAACTCCTTCGAGGTGAACTGCGACTTTTCTTCATTTGCCAGGCAGGGTTCTGCGAGATGCGCGAGGAGCAAAACTGCCGCAACGAGCAAAGCACGCCTTGCGAAGGCGCCCGGGAAGATTTGCCGGAGGTTCAGGCATGGCATTTTGCGATTAGACATGTTTCTCCTTCCACCATTCGTGCCGCGTTTCAACGCACCCGCAAAATCGAATACGTCAAGTAAGGTGCTTCGGGCTCGGTCAGAAGTATCGGGGGATCGCGCGACGGCGGAGGTCGCTTGACCACGCTCACAGTGCGATGAGGGCATAAGGAAACTTTACCACAATGGGGGCTTTGTCGGTGGTCACTTGCCCGCCGTGTGATGGCGTCGCTTTTGGGCAGTTTCAGCGAACGAATGACCCCTAACAACGGACATCTGTGACGGATACAGTGCATCCTGCATATCTATGGGGAAATATCCCTTCTGATTGCCGATCTGGCCAGCATCCCAATTGCGTTGCGGGATAATTAAGTCCTGACTTGACGCCAACGATTTACCCATGTCTGGCGATACCAGCCTAACCCACCACTTAAGCCGGATTCGGCCTGAGAAACGCCCTTCCCCGCCCGAATCCAGCCCGCCACAACTAGCACTGAGACGAGCCAATAAGTTACTACGCTCGCCCTTGGGCATCGTTATCGCAATAACACTTTCGAATCGAGGAACCAAGATTGTTTCCGAATCGGTTGGCCTGACGGCCAAATTCGCGGATGAGCCTGCTAAGAAGGCCCCAGGGGCAAGGATTCATGGCTGCCGCCAGCATGAAGCGGGCGGGGGTCATGGCGGCGCGGGCGATCGTGACCATTCCGTCTTCCAGAGGCTGCCGCAAGACTTCCAGCACATTGCGCTGGAATTCCGACAACTCGTCGAGAAACAGCACGCCGTTATGGGCCGGGCTGACCCCCCCGAGCCGCGGAATCGCACCGCCGCCAATCAAACCCGCGTCGGAAATGGTATGATTAAGGGCCGGATGCCCATCAATCCCGCACCGGCTTCCAGCACGCCGGCTACGCTGTGAATCTTGGTAGTCTGAATGGCTTCATCGAAGGTGAGCGAGGGCAGGATGGTGGGAATGCGCTTGGCCAGCATGGTTTTGCCCGCGTCGGGCGGCCCGATCATCAGGATGTTGTGCCCGCCGGCCGTGGCCACCTCCAGCGCGCGCTTGGCGTGAAGTTGTCCTTTGACGTCGCGAAAATCCACCGTGTACTGGCTGGCCTGCGCCAGCATTGCCGCCGTGTTGACTTGCGCCGGAGTAAACTCGCGCGTTTCGTTGATCAGGTCCAAAGCTTCCGGCAACGACCGCAAGCCGTAGACTTTTACGTCCTCCACCACCGCTGCTTCCGCGGCATTTTCGAGCGGCAGCACCAGCTTGCGCAGGCCCTTTTGGCGCGCCATGGTGGCGATGGAGAGCGCGCCCTTGATGGGACGCAGGCTGCCATCGAGCGATAATTCGGTGAGAAAGAGAATGTCCTTCACTTCGTTCTTCAATAGCGCGCCTGTCGTGCCCAGAATCCCCACGGCAATGGGCAGATCGAATCCTGAGCCTTCCTTCTTCACGTCGGGGGCGCCAGGTTCACGGTGATGGTCTGCCAGGGGAACTCCAATCCGCAATTCTTGATGGCGGACTTGATGCGCTCGCTGCTCTCACGCACGGCGGCGTCGGGCAGGCCGACGGTCAGGAAAAACGTCTTGCCCCCGGTGATGTCGACTTCCACCTCCACCGGGTAAGCATCAATGCCGAAGACCGCGGCACTTAAAGTCTTAAAGAGCATGGCGGCAACTCACGGCGGGTGTAAGTGCGAGGTAAGATGGCCTGGGCGCAATCCCGTGCGCGCCCGCTTACCGGTGGGTCCTGCAGCTGGTGCGAGTATCAAGCAGTTTCACCGACGAAGCATGATTGAAAGACTCTTGGCCAGCTCCTGTGCCCAGTTTCAGCAGACCCCACGGCCGCTCCCAGTTTATGCCCGTCTCTTCAGATATGTTGCTGATTGCATACACAGTCCCGTCGGACTTGGAAATAGGAACCTTGCAACTGCCATTGGCAAGAGCAAGATAGGGGAGAATCCCAGCCGGAGCACCCTTCAGAAAATGTTTTCCGACTAGAAACGACACCCCAGAAAGCTGGATGTATATCCGACAGTTGAATATGACCATATTTTAGGCGCGATAATTCATGCTTTTGGCGGCAAGCAAAGCCTCTGCTGCTATAAACATGTCATAAACAGAACGTTTGGAGCACACTGGGCTGCTTTTGCTTGTCCGAGATTACCACAGCACAGAGTTTTCTGATTCCAGATGTTATGGCGAAACCGGTTGTAAAGGAGTTTAACCAGTGGAATGACGACGGCCGCGGGTGGCACGCAAGCTCAGTCAACCCATCAAGGTCATTTTGAGTGGCGCCTGTGGAACCGTGCCGGGCTCGAGGCATGACTTCTCAAGCGTCCTCGATCCCCGACTTTTTGCAAGCTATCCCCATTGTGGAGTGGCATATAGTCGGCTGTCTCAGGCATTATAATCATATCGATCTGTATTGAGCCGTCGGCGGTGATCACCAGTGGCAGTCTCAATCGTGGCGGCAGTAACTGATGAGAAGGCAATCCCATGAAAATCACCGCGATTGAGAGTCTTCAATGGGCAGAGTATCCACGTCTGTTGTTCGTCCTAGTTCACACTGATACCGGAATTACCGGACTCGGCGAAACCGTCGAGAAAGTACCAGGTTCAAAAGTGTTGGCACCGGATTAAAAGGGAGCCACTTTCACCGGTTTGGTGGGAGCCAGAAGTCTCCGGGTTTGGTCCCCGCAGACACAACGGCATGAACCCCG